>Ga0172379_10000673_pt1 | contig 82346 bp, 80 predicted proteins | sample GrowelOW334metaG_FD_119756 | JGI IMG/M metagenome (GOLD analysis project Ga0172379, IMG submission 119756) | Groundwater microbial communities from an aquifer near a municipal landfill in Southern Ontario, Canada - Groundwater well OW334 metaG | ecosystem: Environmental > Aquatic > Deep... | reverse complement strand
CAGCTTACTCATTAACCACTCCCAAGCTCTTTCCAGCCTTACTGCTAACACCACTTATCACTATCGAGTGAAATCTAAAAGTGCGGCTGGTGTCTTGACGACGAGCGGGGATTACAGTTTTGTGACTCCTAGTACTCAGTTGCCAGGGACCACACTTCTTAATCCCGGTTTTGAAAGTTGCACAGCGGTGGGAGGAGTGGCGCCGAATTGGACAGCGAGTGTAGTCGGTTCAACTGGCGCGGCTTGTTCGAATATATCACCTCAGGCGGGAAGTTGGCGGGTGTACGCGATAAAAAATTCATATTTATATCAGACGTTAGCTCTTGCTGCCGGCAAAACTTATAATTTCAAAGTTTATGCGATGAATTCATCAGGAGGTAATAACTCGACTTTGCTTGTATCCTCGGCTCCGGGAGGCGGAACGACTTATTGCACAGCCTCAACAGCGGCGACGGCTTGGACGCAAATTATTTGCAGTCATACATTTTCAGCCAACACGACAGTTTATGTAAATTTAGTAGGCGGACCTTCGGATCCGGGAAGTCGTTTCGACGAGGTCTCAGTGACTATTGGGGCGACTGATACGACACCGCCGAACGTTTTAATTACGGTTCCGGCCAGTGGAGCGGTAGTTTCTGGAAATTCGATTATTTCAGTTACGGCATCGGATAATATTGGAGTCATTGGCGTTCAAATTAAAATTGATGGCGTAAGTTATGGCGCCGAGATTTTAAATTCACCTTACTTAATAACTTGGAATACGACTCAATTTGGAAATGTTTCTCACGTGATTACCGCGGTGGCGCGTGATGCGGCGGGAAATTCAACCGTTTCTTCGCCGGTTTTGGTTACAGCTTACAATGCCGTGGTGGTGACTCAACCGCCATCAAATGGAGGCAGTGGTAATGGCGGTGGCGGAGGAGGCGGGGGAGGTGGAGGTGGATTAAGTAATGATACTAATTTTCCTGGAAGCGGATTGAACCAAGAAATAAATGTGACTACACCGATATCAACCACAACAATACCGATGGGGAATGCGGTTGCCTTGCCGGGAATAACGATTCCGCTTTATCCCACTCTTAATAACCCGCAGGTGAAGACTCTCCAGCAGATTTTGAATAGAAATGCTTTCGTTATAAATACTTTCGGAGCGGGCTCACCCGGCAATGAAACTCAATACTTTGGAATTAAGACAAAGGAAGCGGTTATTAAATTTCAACTCAAAAAGGGAATTATCAATTCGGTTTCTGATTCGGGAGCGGGTTTAGTTGGTCCTAAGACGCGGCTGGAAATTAACAAACTTACTGTTGGGTCAACTCCTAATTTCGAGAGCAATATCACTAGTGATCAGGCGACACTGGAGGCGCTTATTAGAACGCTCCAAGATAAAGTGCGAATTTTGCAAGAGCAAATTAAGAAAGCCGAAAATTTAACAGGATAATCTAGGCAATAAAAAAACAACCCCAATCAAAGGGTTGTTTTTTTATTGGTGCCTGGGCGGTGAATCGAACACCGGACGCCAGCCTCTTCAGGGCTGCGCTCTGCCACTGAGCTACCCAGGCCTAGCGAAAATTTTACTCTATAGTTTCGAATAAGTGAACCCCCAATAAAGAGGACGAGAATAGAAACCTACTTTTTCAAATCCAAGGTGAGGCGTTTTTCTTCCTTATTAACTGATTCGATTATAAATTTATGATCTTGATTTAGGGCGAGTTTATTTTTCATATCCTCAGAACTTTCGAATTTGGAAACGTGAATCATGCCTTGAATTTCTTTACCTAAATTGATTATCGCGCCGAAAGGAGTGAATTTATAGACCTGACCTGCTATTTCTTTTCCAGCCTCATATTCTTCGGTTATTTTTTCCCAAGGATTTGACTGGAGCGCTTTTAGTGACAAGAGAACGCGACCGTCTCGAATGTTGATGATTTTTACCCGAATGGCGTCGTTTAATTTAACTATTTCTTTTGGATTATCAACTAAGTGATGGCTCAATTCGGAAATATGAATCATGCCTTCAATGTCTGGATTGTCGACAAAGCGAACGAAAACTCCGAAGTCGGCAATGCCGGAAACTAGTCCGTCAACTTCTTGGCCGATTTCGTATTTTGTGAGCAGTTCTTTAACATTAACGCTGGCGGTTTCCCGTTCTGAAACTATTAACTTATTACCGCGAGGGTTAACGTCAATTATTTTGACGCTCAACTCTTCGCCGATAATTTTTTTGAGCTCCTCGATTACTTTTTGCTTATCGCCGTCGGTTACTTTAGGTTGGTGATTATTTGAGAGTTGGGAAACCGGAAGAAAGGCTTTGAGATTGAGAATGTTCACAGTTAAGCCGCCGCTATTTACTCCAGTAACCTTGGTTTTTACGATTTCGCCCGATTCTTGAAGTTCTTTGATTTGCTGCCAAATTTGTTGTTTGTCGGCTTCAGAAAGTGAGAGTTCAACATAGCCGGCTTCGCCGTCAAGGTTAACAATTTTAGCCGGAAGGCGGTCGCCGGGCTGGAGATTTTTGATTATATTTTTAGCATTGGAAAATTCGGAGCCGTAGATAATGCCGGTGCCGAAGCTCCCAATGTCAAAAAATGCCTGGCGGCCATCTTTAGAGATGAGTTCGGCTTCCACCACGTCGCCTTCCCGGGGGCCGTTTAAATTAACTGTTCCCGATTTGAGAAGTTGGTTGATGACGGGGGAAATCTTTTTGTTGTTAGCTATCATTTTTTAGATTAGCTGATTATAGGTTATTGAATCGGGATAGTCAATTTCGGCTTCCCAAAGGCGATTTTCTCTGATAAAATGATGGAACTGATGGTTATAAATTATTGCGGTGAAGGCGGTTTTCGCCTTCAAAACGGCAGTTTATCGGTTTTAATTAACCCTCCAAATAATCGCTTAAAAGCCGATGTGGTTTTAAAAACGGAGACTGATTTGGCGCACTTAAATCTTAATCAAATAGGTGAGATAACCGTTCCCGGAGAATACGAGGTTCAGGGAATTGAAATTACTGGGTGGATGATTCCGGATGAGTCAAATCAAAAATCAATAAAGACCGCTTATTTGATTAAGTGGGAGGATATTAGTTTTGTGTTTTTGGGGGCGACTAAAAAAATGCCGTCGGCGGAAATTTTAGAAAATTTCAATGATCCTAGTATTGTTTTTGTTCCTTTTGGCGGAAGTTATTTAAATCAGGAAGATGTTTTGAAAATGGTGAAGCAATTGGAGCCAGCGGTGGTAATTCCAACTTTTTCGGCTGATGAAAAACTGGTTTCCAAAGTTTTTGGCCAGAACATAACAACGCAGGATAAATTTGTTTTTAAGAAAAAAGATTTGGAGTTAGGGAAGATGCAGGTAATTTTACTAAAAGAGAACGTTTAGTTTTATAAATAGAAATGTTTAGAAAATTCTTAGAAAGACTTCAGTCGTCAGATGACCAAACAAAAAAGCGTTGGATGATTGGAAGCGCAACAGTGATCATCGCGATTGTAATTTATATTTGGATTGGTTATTTTAACAATCTTATCTTCACACTTAGTTTGCCTCAGGAGCCACCGCTCCAGAAAATCGGGGGCTTCTCTTTCTTGGAAACAGCAAAGAATGCGGTGGCAGCCGTTTTTGATACAGCGAGAAGTTTGATAGGGAATATTTTTAGCCAACCCCGGGAATATATTATTAAGTAACGAATGATTGATAATCAACAATTAATGAAAATTATTTTTAAAAAAACAAATGGGAAGAATTGATAAAAGAGAAATAGTTAAAGAGCTCCAAGAGTCGTATTTGGATTACGCGATGTCGGTTATCGTGAGCCGCGCTTTGCCGGATGTGCGGGACGGATTAAAACCGGTCCAGCGGAGAATTTTTTGGGGAATGTGGGATAGCGGTTCTACGGCGGACGCGAAATTCAAAAAATCGGCCAACATTGTCGGTGAAGTAATGGGTAAATATCATCCTCACGGCGATATGGCGATTTATGATACTTTGGTTCGAATGGCACAGGATTTTTCTTTGCGGTATCCGTTGATTCAGGGACAGGGAAACTTTGGTTCAATCGACGGTGATTCGGCGGCGGCGATGAGGTATACCGAAACGAAGCTGGCTAAAATTTCCCAAGAACTTCTTATTGATATTGAAAAAGAAACGGTTGATTGGCAGCCGAATTATGACGGCAGCCGGCAAGAACCGAAAGTATTGCCAGCGAAACTTCCTAATTTGCTTTTAAATGGAAGTTTGGGAATTGCGGTTGGAATGACGACTAATATTCCGCCTCATAATTTAAGCGAAATAATCGAAGCAATTAATTTTTTGATTGAAAATCCGGAGGCTTCTTCGGAGGACTTGCTTAAATTTGTGAAGGGGCCGGATTTTCCAACTGGAGGGATAATTTTTGACTCGGGGGCGATTAGGGAAGCTTACGTTACCGGCAAGGGGTCGATCATGACTCGGGCGGTGGCGGAGGTGGTGGAAAAAAAGAGCCGAAGTTGCGAGATTGTGATTACTGAAATTCCTTACCAAGTAAACAAGTCGGAGTTGATCAAACATATGGCGGAGTTGGTAACTGATAAAAAAATTGAGGGGATTCGAGATCTTCGGGACGAATCAGGGAGAGAAGGCCTAAGGATCGTGATTGAGCTTAAAAATGATGTGCCACCGCAGAAAATCTTAAACCAACTCTACAAACACACCGACCTTCAGAAGAATTTTAATTTGAATATGATTGCACTTGTTGATGGAATTCAGCCGCGACTTTTATCACTTGCGGAAATTCTTAATTATTATTTGGCTTATAGAAAAATTGTCGTTCGGCGCCGAACGGAATTTGATTTGAGGAAAGCGGAAGAGCGGGCACATATTTTAACTGGTTTAGCGATGGCGCTTAATGCGATTGATAAAATTATCTCAACGATTAAAAGATCAGCGAATCGGGAAGAGGCAAAAGTTAACTTAATAAAGAATTTTAAATTTTCCGAGATTCAAGCGGTGGCGATTTTGGAAATGAGGTTGCAAGCATTAGCGGCGTTGGAGCGGGAGAAAATTGAGAGCGAGCTTAAAGAAAAATTGGAGCTAATAAAAGAGTTGAATTTAATTTTAAAGGGTCCAACGCGGATTTTGAAAATTATCAAGGAAGAATTAGCGGAATTGAAATCAAAATATGGCGACGAGCGGAGGACGAAAGTGGTTGGAGCGGGCGTCACCGCTTTTAGAGAAGAAGATTTAGTGCCACAGGAAGAAGCGGTGATTTCGCTTTCCGCGGGGGGGTATATAAAACGGATGCCACCGACTTCGTTTAAGAGTCAACATCGAGGCGGCAAAGGATTAATCGGTTCAGAGGTGGCAGAAGACGATTTCTTAACTCATTTTTTGGGCGCTAACACGCACGACAATCTTTTGTTTTTTACTGACCGGGGGAGAGTTTTCCAAACTAAAGCCTATGATATTCCGGTGGCCAGCCGGACGTCAAAAGGGAAAGCCGTCCATAATTTTCTTGAACTACCGACAACGGAAAAGGTAAGCGCGATTGTGAGCTATTCAGATATCAAGGGCGGAAAAGATAGCGGCGGATTTTTGGTGATGGTCACAAAAGACGGGCTGGTTAAAAAAACGAGGGTGGCGGATTTTCAAAATATTCGGAGGACGGGAATAATTGCGATTGATCTTAAAAAAGACGATTTTTTGGGTTGGGTGAGAATTTCAAGCGGAAAGGATCAGATTATTTTGACGACTAAGAATGGGCAGGCGATAAGATTCAAGGAATCACAAATAAGGGCGATGGGAAGAACAGCAGCGGGCGTGAGAGCGGTGCGTTTGAGAAAAGGCGACGTGGTGGCTGGGTTTGATATAATTAACGAGGAGGATAAGGAGGCAATGAAAACAGCGCGGTTTTTGGTGGTGATGGCAAATGGGTTCGCTAAGCAGACAAAGCTTTCGGAGTATAAAGTGCAGAGCCGAGGAGGTTCGGGCATTAAGACAGCAAAGATAACTTCAAAAACAGGAATAGTGGTTTCCAGTAAAGTGATAACTAACGAGGAAGAAATTTTGGCGCTTTCGGCGAAGGGGCAGATTATAAGAACACCGCTTAAAAGCGTTAGAAATACCGGCCGAGCGGCTCAAGGAGTGAAAATTATGAATCTAAAATCTGGAGATAGGTTGGCGGGGGTGGTGGTTATTTAAATGTTTAGGTTATAGATATTAGGTATTGAAAATTTAAATTATGAAGTTTTCGAAAAAACAAGTTTTGATTATTGGAGGAGTTTTTATTTTTATCATTGTTTTGCTGATAGTTGTTTTTTCTAATTTGCGCCAGAACGGACCGGTTTTGCCGCCGGCCAATCTTTTGATGTGGGGTTTTGATGATAAGCCGGTTTTTGATAAAGCCATTGAATCCTACCAAAAATCTCGCACCGGCATAAAAGTTAAGTATCAAAAAGTGAGCGAGACTAACTATGATAGCCTGCTTATTGACGCGTTAGCGGCCGGGACTGGGCCGGATATCTTTATGGTTGGTAATCGATCGGTGGCAAGGCAAAAAAATAAAATGCAACCAGCGGCGGCGACACAGTATTTGCTGACCCAGCTAAGATCGGATTTTCCGCAAGTGGTGGAGCAGGATTTTGTTCAAGACGGAAGAATATGGGCTTTGCCGCTTTATATCGATACGCTTTCGCTTCTATATAACAAGGATTTTTTTGACCAGGCAGGAATTGTTTATCCGCCGAAAACTTGGGATGAGTTTCAATCGGACGTGGCGGCGCTTAGAAAAATTGAGAGCGGCGACCGGATTAAAATAGCCGGCGCGGCAATTGGGGGGTCAGAAAAAACTATTCCGGGAGCAGTGGATTTACTAAATTTACTTATGCTCCAAAATGGCACCGAGATGTTAGACCAAAAGGGATACGCGGCGGTTTTTTCTGATGGTGGAAAGAACGGGAAAGGGATGGCGGCTTTTAATTTTTATTTAAGCTTTGCTAATCCTTATTCCCAGTTTTATACATGGGGTGACACCCAGCCAAACGCGATTGATAGTTTTTCGAGCGAGGGAACGGCGATGATTTTCGGATATCAAAGCACGTTTAATTTAGTGAAGAATAAAAATCCATTTCTTAATTTTGCGGCCGCGGCGGCGCCCCAACCGACGGGAGCGGAAAGATCGATTGCTTATGCTAACTATAGAGGACTGACTGTTTCTAAACAGAGCCGGGCGCCGGCGGCGGCTTGGGATTTTATTATTTATCTGGCCACAACGCCGGCGGTTTCCCATGATTATCTTAGCGGCACTAATCGGTCGCCAGCTTTGAAATCAATTATTGACGAGAAAAAAAATGATCCGGATATCGGAATTTTTGCCCGCCAAGCCCTCATTGCCCGTTCTTGGGCGCAAGCCGATGACCGGCAGATAAAAAATATTTTTTCAGGAGCGATTGCGAATGTCCTAATGGGGCAAACGGATTCTTTTAGGGCTTTGGGCCAGGCGCAGGATCAGATCAATGCGGTGATGAAAGCGGCGAGGTTGGGCAGTTAAATGTGCTACAATTTATATTAATGGGAAAATTTTGGAAGTTTTTTCCTTTAGTGCTCACCGGAATTTTTTTCCTGGTTTTTTTGATAGTGCCGCAAGTGGCGCACGGAGAGGTTTCTCTTTGGCCGGCCGGATTTTGGGCAACTGACGGTTTGGTGCCGCCGCAGTGCCAAGAGCAATCTTGCCAGAGCTTATGCGACTTGATGGATTTGGGGCAAAGAGTGGTTTATTTCGCGCTTACCATTCTTCTTTTTATTATTGTGCCGATCATGGTGATGTGGGGAGGACTCACAATTTTAACAAGTGGCGGAGCGTCAACTATTTTAGAGGGCGGGAAAAAGGGATCACCAGCGGGGATATCGCGAGGAAAGAAAATTTTGACTGGAGCGATTATTGGAGCGGCGCTTGGTGTAGGTTCATTTTTAATTATTAATACATTTATTTGGGGTTTGGGTCTTTTTGCTGGGCAGGGGCAAGGAAAGATCGGTTGGGGAACGGTTGTTTGTACCCCGCCGCCGATGGGGAGCGGTGGTTTAGGTGGGGCGGGCACCGGAAATAATGGCACGGGGAATAATGGTACTGGAAATAACGGCACGGGAAATAATGCAACGGGAACAGGGCAGTTGCCTGGAGGGACTGGTAATGATGACGCAACGATTAGAGCGATACTTACGGCGGCGGGGATCAAAATCCATAGTAGCGGTAATTGTAATGATATCAGTAATCCTAGTTGTACGAGTTTGCTGGGATTGCCATGGTCGGCAGTTGACGGACTTAAGGCGATTAAAAACGCTTGCCCGAGTTGCGATTTAATTGTGACGGGCGGAACGGAGGTGGGTCATAATACCCACGGACCAGGAAAGGCCAGAGTGGATATAGATAACACTCCGTCCGTTAATAATTACGTGTATTCTCAAATCGGTTTAAGCACTCCGGTTCCGAATACTTGGTATACGGGCAACGACGGAGTGAATTATTATTGGGAAGTTGATCATTGGCATCTTTGTTGGGGACATTTGTATAATTGCCAAACAGGGGGTTAGGAAAATGTTATAATTCTAGAGTTGGTAAAGTTGAAAATAATTTTTAGAAATATGAAAAAAGTTTTATTAAGTATTTGTTTGGTGCTAAGCGTGGTAGTGGTTTTGAGTTTTTATACGACTGTTTGGGCGCAAGGAAACAGTAATACTGGTGGCCCCGGGAATAGTAATACTGGGCCCGGGGGGAGCGTTACAATAAATCTAACGACCCCAATTGGTTGCACAAATTTTTCTTGCGTGTTTAAAAATATTATGAACACGCTTTTCTGGATCGCGGTGCCACTCACGGGAATAATGGTGATAATAGGTGCTTTTCAAATACTTACAGCTGCTGGGAACCCAGAGAAGTTCAAAAGTGGCAAAAAAACCCTGCTTTACGCGGTGATTGGATTCGCGGTAGTACTTATTGCCGGCGGGGTGGTGCCAATTGTTTGCAGTATTTTTAATCTGCAATGCACGGGTTGATGATAAGGTGATAATTTTTTATAATTAAGCAGATGTTTTGAAAGGTCGATTTTTCCACACTGTTGTTTGTGGAAGTATATTAAGAAAGAAAAAATAGGAATAATGCAGAAAAATTTATTAAAGGTAGGCGCGATAATCTTTTTGATGGTTATTTTTGCCGGACCGGTGGCAGTGATGGCTCAGGATATAACCCAAGTTAATCCGCCCATTGGCACGACGCCCGGACCGAGCAGCGTTGGAGGAGCAATCGATTGGTTTGGAACCATTCTTACTTGGGTGGCAAGAATATTCTGGATAGCGGCAATTTTGTTTATCTTTTGGGCAGCGTTTCTTTATCTTACGGCGGCTGGCGATCCGGAAAAAGTGAAGAAAGCGAGCCACACTCTTTTGTACGCCGTAATTGCGATTGTTATTGGACTTATGGCTTATGGTATTCCGAAGCTTGTTGGCACTGGTCTTAGCGGACAATAGTGATAAGTATTTATCTTGGGCGGCTATAGCCGCCCAAGATAAAGAAAAATTAGAAGTCGGGTTGAAGGGAATTGATTTTTTTATGATGAAAAATAAATTGGCAAAGTTTTTCAAAAAATACGGATTGGTTTTAGTATTACTGCTTCTTGCTGGGTGGGTTATTTTTCCTACAGGAGTGCTGGCGCTTGATCCGCCGCCTACGGCGCCGATTACCAGCGTTTCCGGAATCGTTAATTTAGCTGGAACGATTCTCACTTGGATGGCAAGGATATTCTGGATTGCGGCGATAATGGCAGTCTTTTACGCCGGGTTTCTTTATCTCGGTTCTTCGGCTGATCCAGAACGGGTAAAAAAAGCGAAGACGCAATTACTTTATGCGGTGGTGGCAATGGCGATTGGACTAATGGCCTGGGGATTGCCAGCATTGGTTGAGAATTTTCTTTCGGGTGATTCTGGCGGGACGCCCGGGGGTGGAGGAACTCCATATGGTGATTATAATGTGCTGGGAGACATAAACGGTTAATATTTATTAAAATAAAAAAAGACCCCTGGAGAGAAGTTTCTCCAGGGGTTTTTGGTTTACCCTTTTAGAATCACACTTTATTTAGGTGCTTCCGAAGGCGGGGCAATGCCTTTCTGAAGAAACAGGACTGTTACAGTGTCCTCTCCTGTGGGACACATAAAATCAACAGCACCTGGTCTTACTCCATAACTGCCTAGCGCGGGACCGATTGTCCCATCCGAAAAACGAATTAGAGTTTTTTCGGAGGAATAGATCCAACGCTCCCAGTTGGCCGGGACATCGTCATTGGTAACTTTGTCCGACCACTGATTCGCTTTAGCCACCACTTTCTTTATCTTTGGGATGGGGGCAGCTTGGGCGGTAGAGGTGATTGAGGAATTTCTCATAGTATCTACGGTCTCGGCTATTCCTTTGTCAACCTCGATCTTTAGAAGACTATTGGTTGTTTGGGGAAAAACGAGAGAGAGAATAAGGATAATGACTACGGCTACCGATGAAAACCGGGCAAATTTCTTGAACCAGTTTCCAACTCCCAATATCAGGTTGACAGTAACAATGACCAACACCGCCAACAGAATAATCGGGACGAGTTTTGGATTGTTATAGATTGGGATGATCGAAAGGCTCAAAAAGGCGAAGGTTTCAATCAAGAAGAACCATAGTACAAAATGTACATACCGTTTCCCCAGGTCTCCCGGGCCGTCTTTAATCAAGGATACGGTACCCTTAATGCCGTGTTGGATTGCGCCTAGCACAATCGCTAATGGGGTAGCTATTAGAGCCAACCAAAATGTACACAGGGCGAGGAAAAGCCCGGCAAAAGAAACTATCCATCCCGGTCCGCCCAATGTTCTAATAATCAATGGGACAAACGGGAAAAGAATGATGAAGCCGGCGATTACCGCTAGATTACGGAGGTAGACTTCTAAGGCCGAGCGATCATGACGCGATACCCAAGTGGTAAGATGGGAGAGTTCGGCCGCATCGTAAATTATTTCCCGGCCGATTTCTCGGATTGTTTCCAAAATAGAACCGAAAAGTCCTGATGCTGGCTTGCGGCTACGTTGGTATTTGTAGCCTTTTCTCCTTCTGTTGGAGTTGTTTCTTTTTTTCAGATTAGTACTGAGAGAGTTTAGGGAGTCGGTGATTGGTTGGGCGAATTTTTTGAAGGCTTCGCCCACTTTTTTGAAGAAAACTTTGACGCTGTCGTTTTCGACGGCTTTCAGCGACTCTTCAAAATCATTATCGCTCATTCGGCCGAGAAGGATGAACATCCCCTCAAGCTCATCGGGATCATCTTTAAGAGCAAGGTAGATCCGCGAAGCAAGGTTCATAAATCGATTTTCAGTATCGATTGGCTCTCCACTTCTATTTGTCTTTTTGTAACGTCTCCACCAGTTTTTTCTGGCTTCTTCGTCGGGAAGACTTTGGATGTAAGAAAGCACTTCGACACGAACATCGTCGGTGACCTTTTCAACGACATGCTGGAAGGCATCGGCCCCATGCTTGGTCAGCCATGAATGGACCAAGAAATCAAGGCCTAGATCGCCAGCCAAACCAACAAAAAATGATTTAACACTCATGATGTTTTTCCTGTCTTTCTGAATAGATGGATTCTTTTTTGAATTGGACTTCCTTTTACTATGAAGACGACCACACGGTGATTTTTCTCCAGTTTAATCTTCATGGTGGCGACGCCGCTTTTGTCGGTTGTCGCTAATGTCGGGTTAGTTAGCCCAAGGATTCTGATATCGATTCCTTTAACCGGAACGTTATCGTCGGTTAAGACGGTGCAGAAGACAATTACCTTATCATTGCTGCCTCCCGCATATTCTCTATCGACGATGAGCTTTGCCGGTTTTTTTGGCCTTTCATCTTTGAGTTTAACAGTTCGGCGAGCCTTAATGCTCGTGCTGACTATTATGGCTTCAAAGGTGTGAGTACCTTTTTCAAGATCAGAAAAGGTTCTTGGCTCGGTTCTTCCTTCTCCATCGGTGAGATAGGGAGAATCGATAGCTCGACCATTATGGTAGAGCTGAACTTGTATTCCTGGTGCCGGCTTGCCATCGTCGGAAACAATAGCAGTGACGGTGATTTCCCATAATTCTTCGGTCTTGTTTGGTTCGGTTAGATCCAAACTCAACCTCGAATTTCCTGGGTTCGGTTGGAAACTAATAGTAGGCATTTTTTTCTCTCTTTCTATGATTATTTTCAATTTTCAAATTGCTAAAACCTCAATTAACACTATTGAAGTTTATGGATATATTCTAGCATAGAATTTGCGATTTGTCAAATATGGAAGGATGGGATATAATGGCCTGAGAAGCCTTATTTTATAAGGGTTTTTAGTTGATAAATATAGGTTTGAAATGATAGGTTTTAGGAATCAATTGATTTTTGCTCCCGTGGCGGAATTGGCATACGCGCAGCGCTTAGGACGCTGTCCCCAAAAGGGTTAGAGGTTCAAATCCTCTCGGGAGCACTTTTATGAAATTATTTAAGAATTGGCCGATAGAAGTTTATGTTTTGATTGGGCTGCCGATTTTGACGGCAGGGATTTTTATTTTTTCTGGCCACGCGAGCGCGCTTTTTTCGGGAAGGTATCTCAGCACTCTAATTTATTATTTTTTGTTCGGCGGCAGTTTTTTGATTATCGCGCTTTCGTTAATTAATTTATATTTTTTGGCAAAAATTTTAATTGTTTTAGGCAAGGGATTTTTTCTTCACGAAACGAATAAAAAAGAGACGGGGAAGCGAGTACTAAAGCTTGCAAAAAGTCAGTTGTTTTTTTTATTGATTCTAGCCTTGGGGTCGTTCCTGTCGGCGGTTTTGGTGAGCAATCTTTCTAACTCCAGTCAAATCGAGAGAATTGCTTCAACTAGTAATTTTTTAATGAATTTGGATTTTTCGATTTTTGGAGAATATCCGTTTTTTTCTTTGAGCGCGATTGGAGGATTTTGGAGCGCAATTTTTTTGTGGGCTTATAACTGGCTATCAATCATTTTGCCGGTTTTTTTGCTCGTCTTTATATTTTTTAAAAAAGCGATCGCCCGGAAATTTATTTTATTTTTCTTTGTGAGCCAGATTATCAGTTTTCCAATCTGGTATGCATTGCCGGCGCTCTCGCCTTATAACATGTATATTAGAAATTCGATTGGGGCGAAATTGCCGAATAGAATTTCGATGGCGGCGAAAGATTTTCAGCCGAACGAAAAACTCTTGGGTTTTTTGGAGCAAGTGGATGGATATCAAAACCAGGCGAATAGTTATCTAGACCTGACAACGATACCGAGTATGCACGCGGGCTGGGGAACGGGAGTCTTGTATTACGGCGCCAAGCTTTGGCCGCCACTTTTGTTATTTTTGGCGCCGTGGATGATTTTCCAGATGATCGGGGCGGTTTATACGGGCGAACATTACGCCGTGGATATTTTCGCTGGCCTGGTGGTGGCTATTTTGGCGATAGCGGTTACAGAAATGCTTTTGGCCTTAGAGAAAAAATACTATAAAGGCGGGCCGCCGCTTAGAATTATCGATTATATTCAAGAAGATTATCGAGGTTTTTTGAAATATATGACAGGGGGGGTTAAAGATGTTAGAAATTATTTTTTCCGGCGGCGAGCGTGAAAAGCCGAATGAATTTCTTTTAGCTCTTTATTGGTGAGGTGAGTGTAAATTTGAGTGGTAGAGATATTGGCGTGGCCGAGCATTTCCTGAACCGAACGAAGGTCGGCGCCGTTTAAAAGAAGATCGGTGGCAAACTGGTGGCGGATTTTATGGGGACTGATTTTGCTGGCTGGAATGCCGGCTTTTTTTCCGTAGAAAGCCACGAGGCGTTCGACGGCACGGGGAGTGATGCGGCCGATTACTTTTGGATTTTTGGCTTTAGTGAAACTTACAAACAAAGCCTGTTCGGCGTCGCTTCTTTTTTCTAAATATTTTTTAATAGCGGCGATGGCGGTTTTGGAGAGAAAGACAACACGGATTTTTTCGCCTTTGCCGCGGACGGATATTTCTTCGCGATTTAGATCGAGAAAGCGATCAAGAGCGCAAAGTTCGGAGAGTCGAAGTCCGGTTGAGAAAAAAGTTTCTAAGATAGCCCGGTCGCGGAGAGATTTAAGGTCGGAGCCGGAAGGAGAGGAGATGAGCCGTTCAAGGTCTTGGTATTCTAAAATCTCGATTTGGCGGCGGGAAACTTTGGGAAGTTCGATTTTGTCCGGAGCGAGAACTTCGAGATTTCTTTTAATGAGATATTTTAGAAAATTACGGAGGGCAATGACGTAATAGCTTTGGGTTATTTTTTTGATGTTTTTTCGGGCGAGGGCAACACGAAAATTACGGACGATGTCTTCGGTGATATCTTCCGGGGATTTTATTTTGGCAAATTTAAGAAATTCTAAAAGATAGCGATTATAATTTTCGCGAGTTTTAGGGGAACGGTTTTTTTCTATTTCGAGATAATTGAGATAGTCATTGAGGGCGTTGTTTATGTTCATATGGGTAATGCCAATCTACAAATTGCGAATTATTTTGATTTAATTATACAATATTTTGCGACAGATTATGGTTGCTGGCTTACGGTTGCTTTTTTGAGGCAGTTACGGTAGAATGGTTACTAATGCTTACAAAGCGAGTTAAATCGAAAGTAATTGGCGAGCACAAGAAGCACGAGAAAGACACTGGTTCGGCACAGGTTCAGGTGGCGGTTTTGAGCCGCCAGATTGACGAATTAGCGAAGCATTTGAAAAAAAATCCCAAAGATAATCATTCACGAAGAGGTCTTCTGAAAATGGTTAATCAACGGAGGAAGTTTTTGAGCTATCTCGGCAAGAAAGAGCCGGAAGCTTATACGAAGTTAATCAAAAAACTTGGGCTTAAGAAGTAGGGTTTTGGAATACAGAATAAAGAACGAGGAATAATAAGAATGAAGGCGACAAGTAATTTTTATAATCAGCGAGTTGGAATTTTTATTGATGTTCAAAATCTTTACCATTCGGCAAAGAATTTGTATCACGCCCGGGTTAATTACCCGGAATTGATAAAAAATTTAGTGGGCGGACGGCAATTGATCCGGTCAATGGCCTATGTGGTCAAAAGCGATACGGTGATTGAGACTCCTCGGCCAGAATCGAGAGGTAGCTCGGTGGCGACGCCGGAGGCGGCTTTTTTTGAAGCTTTGGAAAAGTCTGGGTTAGAGCTGCGGGTGAAGGATTTACAAATTTATGCCGATGGACTTAAAAAAGCCGATTGGGATGTGGGGATGGCGGTGGACGCGATAAGGATGGCAAGTTTTTTGGATGTGGTGATTTTAGTCACCGGCGATGGTGATTTTATTCCGCTGGTTGATTATTTAAAATGGGGAATGGGAAGATTGGTAGAAGTGGCTGCTTTTAGACGGAGCGCTTCTTCTAAAATTCAAGAAGTTGCTGATCGATTTATAAATATTGAAGAGATACCGCGGGCGATTTTGAGAAGGTAGAAAAATAGAATACGGAATAGAGAATAGAGAAAATGAAATACAAATAGAGATTAAAAAATTTATGAAAAAAGAATTTAAAACCCAAGTAGGAGGAAAAGAATTAGTTTTAGAAGTTTCACATTTAGCCGAGCAAGCCAACTCGGCGGTTTTAGCTAAATATGGCGAGACGGTGGTTTTGGTCACGGTGGTGATGTCAAAAAACGACGTTAATCTCGACTATATGCCGCTCAAAGTTGATTACGAAGAAAGATTTTATGCGGCGGGAAAAATTATTGGCAGCCGATTCATCCGCCGAGAGGGACGACCGTCGGAAGAGGCAATCCTTTCTGGCCGATTGGTTGACCGAACAATCCGCCCGCTTTTTGATAATAGAATCAGACGGGAAATTCAGGTGGTGGTGACAGTTTTGGCGATTGACGAAGAAAATGACCCGGACTTTGTCGGACTATTAGGCGCTTCGGCAGCCTTAGGAATTTCCGAGGTGCCATGGAGCGGGCCGGTTAGCGGAGTGAGAGTGGCAAAAATTGGAGGCAAGTACGTGATTAATCCAAACCGTTCGGAACTTTTAGGATCGGAAACAGTTTTTGAAACTTTTGTGTCTGGATCGGAAGATAAAATTAATATGATTGAACTCGGTGGCAACGAAGCTCAAGAGAAAGAGGTGCTCGAGGCTTTTGGAATCGCCAAAGAAGAAATTAATAAGCTTATTAATTTTCAAAAGAATATTATCAAGGAGGTGGGCAAGCCGAAAGAGGAAGTAGCGATGGCGGAAATTGATCCAGAAATCAGAGCCGGCGTAGAAAAATTTTTATCAACAAGATTAGAGGCGGCGGTTTACCATCCCAATAAAGCCGAGTTCCATAAAAATTTAGGAGCGTTGAAAGCGGAGTTAGTGGCTTATGCAAAAGAAAATTTTGAAACAGACGGGAAAATAATTAATTTTAAAGCAATTGATTTTCTTTTTGACGAGGCGATTGATAAATTGGTCCATAAAAATATCCTAGAAAAAGAAAAGCGGCCGGACGGACGGGCGCTTGATGAGGTGCGAGAGCTTTCCGGCGAGGTGGGGCTTTTTGCGCGGACTCACGGTTCAGCGCTTTTTCAGCGCGGCAACACGCAATCTTTGGCAGTAGTAACTTTAGCTCCGCCTAATGCCGAGCAATTAATCGAAACGATGGAACTCACGGGCAAGCGCCGGTTTATGCTCCACTATAATTTTCCGCCTTATTCGGTTGGCGAGATAGGATCTTTCCGCGGACCGGGACGGCGAGAAATCGGCCATGGCGCCCTAGCAGAAAAAGCGCTTTTGCCGCTCATTCCTTCAAAAGACGATTTTCCTTACACCATTCGGGTGGTTTCGGAAATTTTGTCTTCTAACGGGTCGTCTTCGATGGCAACGGTTTGCGCTTCATCTTTGTCTTTGATGGAAGCAGGCGTGCCGATAAAAAAACCGGCGGCGGGAATCGCGATGGGGTTGATGATGGACGAAAAGGGCAATTACAAAGTTTTGACCGACATCCAGGGACCGGAAGATCATCACGGCGATATGGATTTAAAAGTGGCCGGAACAGAAGATGGAATTACGGCAATCCAAATGGACGTTAAGGTGGATGGCCTTTCTTTGGAAATTTTAGAGAAAGCGCTCGAGCAAACAAAAAAAGCCCGGCTCCATATTTTGAAATTTATTAAAACGGTTTTGGAGAAGCCGAGGGAAAAATTATCCAAGTATGCGCCGATTATATCTAAAATTACGATTAATCCAGATAAGATAGGACTAGTAATCGGGCCCGGCGGAAAGACGATCAATGGAATGATTGAGCGATTTGGCTTGACGAGCATTGATATCGAAGAAGACGGACGGGTTTTTGTCTCGGCTGATTCTTATGAAAAAGTAGAGACTGCTCTTTTGGAAATAGGGGCGTTAACGAAGGAGTATAAAGCTGGAGAAATTATCGAGGGAAAAGTTATAAAGCTTTTGGATTTTGGAGCGATTGTTGACTTGGGCGGCGGAAAAGACGGAATGGTCCATGTTTCGGAATTGAAGGACGGTTTTGTGAAGAATGTTTCGGATGTGGTAAAGGCGGGAGACTTTGTTAGAGCAAAGATTATCAGGGTGGATACAGACGGGCATATCGGCCTGTCGATTAAGCAGCTGGGAGAAGGGGACAAGGAATGAAGAATTTAGAATAGAGAATTTGAAAATAAAGAAGTGCCTAAGATGATGGGCACTTTTTGTTTATCGTGATAAAATTAGGAAATGGGAGAGGTATCTGGATTACAAAATCAAAATAATAAAGTGGCGGGGGATTATGTGGCACCACCGCCAAGTGAGGTGGTTATTAGGACAATGGGCTCGGATATAAAAGCAATGGCGCTTTCGGGCGGCGGTTTTGTTCAGGGGCAGAAAGTTTATGTAAAATCGCCGAGCCAGGAGGCGGCGCCGCTGATAAGAGAAGAGAATAAGCCAGAGAGCCACGGACTAAAAATTTTTCTGATTATATTAGTGGCTTTAATTTTTGTGGGAGCGGCGGGCTGGTTTATCTATCCGATTTTATTTAAAGATCAAAATAACGGAGTGGTAACGCCGCCGGTTGTGGTTGATAATTCAACGACAACACCAACACTTCCGGTAACGCCGTCTAGTTTAGTGGTGCCGAGGTTCAATCACATTTCATATTTAAAAATTAACAGCGCTAAAATCGTGAAGATTCCGGTTGATTTTACACCAACCAAAATGACTGATTTCGGTGTAGTAAAATCAAAGATTCAGGATGCCGCGAATCAAAATAAAAGCGCTGATTTTTTGGAGATCAATCTAGAAAAAATTCCAGGACAAACTTTAGCAATATCGGAATTTTTTTATTTAACAAATTCAAAAATTCTCTCGGAAGATTTTTTGGCGACTAATTTTGAACCGGATTTTACCTTGTTCGCTTACCAAAACAAAAGTGGCGTTTGGCTGGGAATAATTGCCAAGTTGGCGACTGACAAAAATTGGATGTATTTGAAATCCGAAATAGCGAAACTGGAGAAATCGCCAAATTTAAATTATTTATTTATGAATGATCCCGGTTCGCCGAGCGGAAATTTTGGGGATGTTTTGGAGAGCGGTCAGCCAACTCGAATTTTGCGGTTTCAAAATCAGAGCTTAAGTTTAACTTATGGCTGGTTTAATAGTAAGTACTTTGTTATTTCGACGTCGGAGGAAGGCTTAAGAGCGGCGCTTTCGAAACTTTAAATATTTGTTGAATTATAATTCGAAAAAAAGTCTGACTTTTAATTAGGCGGGGGTTTCGGCGGCGGGTTCTTCTATGATGATTTTATTTTTAAGTACGGATTCAACTTTCTTCTCAATTTCTTTGAGGAGTTTTTTATCACCCTTTAGTTTTTCGCGAATATTGTCGAAGCCGGTGCCGAGTCGTTCATTTTCAAAACTATAACTGGCGCCGGATTTTTTGACGACGCCGTGTTTGATGGCGGCATTTAAAACATCGGCTTCATAAGAAATGCCGGTGCCAAACATAATATCAAATTCAGCCAGTTTAAACGGTGCGGCGACTTTGTTTTTGACCACCTTGGCTTTTACGCGCGAGCCGACGATGTCTTCGCCTTTTTTGACTTGAGCGATGCGGCGAACGTCGATGCGAACCGAAGCGTAAAATTTAAGCGCTCGGCCGCCGGGAGTGGTTTCGGGATTGCCGAACATCATGCCGATTTGCATTCGGATTTGGTTGATGAAAATAATTAGGGTTTGGGATTTAGCAGAGATAGCGGTTAATTTGCGGAGCGCTTGAGACATCATCCGCGCCTGGAGACCGATGAATTGGGCACCCATTTCGCCTTCAATTTCGGCTTTGGGAGTGAGAGCGGCCACCGAATCAACGACAATTACCGAAATCATATCAGAGCGGACAAGAGAGTCTAAGATGTTCAGCGCTTCCTCGCCGTTATCTGGCTGAGAGATAAGGAGGTCGTTTATTTTTACGCCGAGCCGGGAGGCGTATTCGGGATCAAGAGCATGCTCGGCGTCAATGAAGGCGGCTTTACCGCCTTGTTTTTGGGCTTGAGCAACAACGTTAAGGGCAAGGGTGGTTTTGCCGCTGCCTTCGGGGCCGAATATTTCCACAATCCGGCCGCGAGGGAGACCGCCAACACCGAGAGCAATATCGAGAGAGAAGGAGCCGGTGGGGATGACGGCCACGTCTACTTTTCTGGCGTCGCCGAGCATCATAACTGCGCCATCGCCGAATTTTTCGCGGAGCGAAGCGAGAAGCCCTTCGAGTTGATTTTTATTTTGGTTTTTTTCGTCCTTAGCTTGTTTTTTTGGCATAGGTTAATTTTAGGGAAGTTTTGAAATTGGGGCAAATTTATGATAATTTGAAAGTAGTAACTTGATTTTGGCAAGTGAGGTTCTTATAAAGGAGGTGATAAGGTAATGAGAGTAATTGTGATCATTCCACTAGGTTGTTGCCGGGAGCTTGACCTTACTGAAAGCGATTGAAGGGGGTGATCATGAGAGAACTTTTCGGGGAATTACAAAATTCTCTGGTGAATAATCGTGGTTAAATTTCCTATGGGAGGTAATTACGGAAGAAATGAACAGCCTCGATATTTATGCAGGGGGTAGTCAAGTGGACATTGGCGATCCTGATAGGCGGAGGTTGATTTTACTACAACCGTCCGATGGAGGTTGATGATGCAGAAATTATTTGATCCAGCAGAACCGAATCGGCCACGATACCCGGGAGAGGGAGGATGAAGATGCGGAAAGCTTTGGGCGATGGTACTACGGGACCGTAGGGCTTTTTGGGGATAATGGAGAGCAACTTTACGTTTTATGGTTGATGATTCGCACAGTTCACCGCTCTCCAGGGTGGAGGATGAGCCGGAGGTTGTAAGGACTTCCGGCTTTTTATTTTAATAGATATAACTTTTTAAGTTGAAGAGGGGGTGGAAGAAGTGATAGTTGAAGATGATTGGGAATCGATATTTTTTAAACTGGAAGTTCCTTTTTGTTCATCGAAGATAATCTGGCGAATAACTTCGGTTTGCCGGCCCAAGAATTTTGAGCCAATAATATTTATCTGATTGGGGCCGGGCTGAAGGAGAATTTCTTTTTGCCAGGTGCCGTCGTTAGCCAAGCCGACAACTTCGCCGTTATCGGCGCTGTTTTGATAGATTGTTAGTTTGTCGCCGTTTAAAATTTTGCCGCTTAGAGTGTAGGTGGAGCTGGTGATAATTGTGGTTTCATCGGTCGGAGAAAAAACGGTGACTTGCGGCCGGCCTAAAATTTTAGGAAGACGATAACCTAAAAACCCTAAGATAATTACCGCTATAACGACGAGCCAAATTTTTTTGAGAGAAGATTTTTTGACGAATCGGTTTTTTGGTAAAGTGTCGTTTGGGCCGGAGATGGAGACTTCGGTTTCTTTTTGAAAGTATTCCCAGAGTTCTTCGCCGTTAAATTCTAGGATTTGCCCGAGTTTTAAAAAATAGCCGCGGAGATAGGGAGCAGGCGGAAGATTGTTCCAATTTCCCGAATTCATATTTTCGAGATGCTTAAGGCTGATGCCGGAGAGTTCAGAGAGTTTTTTAAGAGTTAGCCCTGACTCTTTTAGTTTTTTGGCAAAGAAAATTTGAAAATCCATTTTTTCCTATTCTAAATATTTTTTTAATTTGACCCTGGAAAATCTCCGCCGATTTTATCATCAAGATAAACATCTCTAGGCTTGGCGCCGTCACCGGGGCCAATAACGCCGTTTTCTTCCATTAAGTCTAAAAGCCGAGCGGCGCGAGCGTAGCCGACCTTGAGCCGGCGTTGAAGAAGAGAGGCGGAGGCTTTTTTGGCTTCTCGCACTACTTCGATGGCCTCAAGGTAGAGTTCATCATCGCTGCCTTCCTCGCTATAACCGTCTAGAACATCTTTTTGATTTAGAGAATGGTTGTTATTTTCTAGATTAATTTCTTCTTCGCTTTCCTCCGGCTGGTTATTTTCTTTTATGAATTCCACTACTTTGGTAACTTCTTCTTCAGGAATGTAAGCGCCTTGGATGCGTTTTGGTTTGGATAATTCAGATGAGACGAATAATAAGTCACCGCCGCCTAGAAGTTTTTCCGCGCCAGCAGTATCGAGGATTGTTCGAGAATCGATTTGGCTGGCGACCTGGAGGGCGATGCGGCTGGTGATGTTGGCTTTGATTAAGCCGGTGATGACTTCAACCGAGGGCCGTTGAGTAGAAAGAATTAAGTGGATACCGGTAGCGCGCGCCATTTGAGCAAGACGGACGATGTAGCCTTCGACATCGCGGCCGTAGGTGGTCATCAAGTCGGCAAGTTCATCAACAACGATGAGTAGATAGGGAAGCGGTTCTTCGGGTTTAGTTTCGTTGTAACCCTTAATGTCTCGACGGCCGGCTTTTAGAAGAATGTCGTAACGGCGATCCATTTCGGCCAAAGCCCAGCGAAGAGCGTTAATCGCTTTTTTGTTTTCGGTGATAACGGGAGTGGCGAGATGAGGCAGGCCTTCGTAGACGGAAAGCTCAACTCTTTTGGGATCGACTAAAATCATCTTTAGAGTAGCAGGAGAGTTGCGGTAAAGAAGAGAAACGATAATGGAATGGATCATAATTGATTTGCCAGAACCGGTTGCACCGGCAACTAAAAGATGGGGCATTTTTTCAATTGAAGCAAAGACTGGTTCGCCGCTCACATTGCGGCCGAGAGCAAAACCGAGGTGGCCGACCTGCTGGAATTCGGGGTAGATGATTAAACTGCCCAATCGAACTAAGGCGGCGGCTTTATTCGGAACTTCGATACCAACTAAAGATCGGCCGGGGATTGGAGCTTCGATGCGAATCGGATGAGTGGCAAGGGCAAGAGAGAGGTCTTGGTTTAGGGCGGTGATTCGAGAGAGTTTAATGCCTTCGGCGGGTTTCAGGGTGTAGCGGGTAACCTTGGGGCCAATATTTATTTCACCCATTTCAACCATAATACCGAAACTTTCTAAGGTGCGTTTGATTATGTTGGCGTTGGCGCGAAGATCGCCGGTGGTTGGCTTTTCGGCAGAGGATCTAAGAAGATCAAGGGGCGGGGGAACGTAGTTTTTAATTTTGGCGACAGTCTTTTTTGTTTTAGGCGGAAAAAGGCCGAAGGTTTTGATAAGATTTTTTTCTTCTTTTGGCTCTTCTTCGGGTTCGTCTTCCTCTTCATTCTCTTCTTCATCGCCTGCCTCTTCTTCGGGTTTTTCTTTATCAACTTCTTCATTTTTATTTTCACCGGTGATTTTTTGTTTTTTATCCCACTTTGGCAATTTTATTTTTAGGGGCAGGTTCAGAGTAATAAGAATAGAGATAAGAAAGATAGCAATATTAATGACGGTGGCGGCAACATCACCAAAAGGATTCTTTAAGGAGCCAAAAGCTTTGCCGAGCCAGCCGCCTTTATCGGTTTTAAAGATTTCTATCAAGCCCAAAAAAGAAAAAACAAAAAGTCCGGCGCCGAGGAAAGTTAACCAGGCCATTTTTTTTCGATGGGAGAGGAGGAAAACACCGGCAATAAGGATTAAGCTGACCGGCAAGATAAAGTAACCCCAGCCGAAGAGGGTGGTGAAAAAACTAAAAATTGATTCGCCCGCTGAACCGGCTTTGTGGATGCCGGCGAGAATTAAAATTACCGCGAGGGCAAAAAAAATGATGCCCCAGATGCTATTTTTGGTGTCGGGATGGAGATAACGATTGCCGTTATCTTCGTCTTCGGTTTCTTCCTCTTCGTCGAATTTCTTTCTTTTTTGTTTAGCCATATCCGATTAACCCTCTTATTTTCTTATAAATATTGGAAAAATACAAACTTATCAATTAAAATTAAAACACTATGAAAATTTTTAAGAGTAAAGAAGATCGGGAGGGGTTTCTACAAGCTTTAAAAGAAGAATATTACGAAAGAGTGGAGGGAGCTACGCCGGAGTGGATTAAGAAAAATCCGATATTCAATCTTAGGGATGAGGGAGAAATTAAGCTGATTATAAATAGAGAATTTGTGGAGAAATATAATCTTGAAGGATGGTTGGAGAATTACAAAAAAGAAGCAATGCATTCAACTGGCGGTATTAGGGGTCCTCAAAATGTTTTATATCCGTGGGACTCAAGGTTTCCGTTGAATCAAATAGGCGTAGTTTTAGCGACCCTAGGGAAGAGCCTAGTTTTAAAAGACAGAATTAAAGATCGGGAAATTAATAAATTGGTGGCTGGGGAGGTAAGATATAATACCAAACAGTACATAGAGTTAATTTCGAGGATTCACTCGGCGCAAGGTATCTACACTCATCAGACTTCTGATAATCAAGTTGTGGCAATTTGGCTCACCTCGTTTTTAATTTTCATGATGGATTATGACGGCGGGGAGTTCGTGACTTCAAGCCACGCCATAAGTGGCAAGACGGCTACAAAGGATCTTGATAATCAAGGGAGTCAGTTTCTGCCGGAGATGTCGATGGCTTTTATAGACAAGATTGAGGGAATTATTAAAGTAGCGAAAGAATCACCGGAAGGTTACATTATCACTCTTTCACCAAAAACAAATTCATTTGTAGTTCAGGACGTTGATGGTATAGAGGCATATGCTAATTATCTAAGACAAGGAATTGCATCTGAGGAGAATTTGAGTCTTATAAAAAATGCGACAAGTAATGGTATGAGGCTCATGTTCGAAACAGTGGGTGGTTGTATGTATAGGACAATGGTGCCACTTTTAAAATATTTTGGAATTTTTGAAGCGTTTGAGTGGAACAACCAATTAGAAGATCCATTTTTTCACGGAGTAGGTAAAACTAAGAAAGCTAATCCCAAAACCGGGAAAGAGGAATTTTTTGATCTTTCTTGTGATGCATCTTTGCCGGAAGTACAAGAGACGATGTCTTATGATTATTTTTTAAAAGAAAAGCCGATTGGATATGTTTTTCTTATTACCGATCCTGATGGCGATCGGCTAACAATGGGACAGATTGAGGAGGCTTCAAATGCGGAAAATTTAAGAAGTTTAGGTGTTTACTGCATTCCGATCGATGAAAAAAGGATAGCTTCGTTTTATCATCCCACATTTTCTTTTTTAATGGTGATGGATTTTTATGCCAAGCAGCTTAAAAACTCAGGAAGATGGAGTGATCATCCGAGGTTTATGATTGTGACGACGCCATGCTCACGGGCTTGGAATGAGTGGGGAAGGGCGCAGGGAGTTAAAATTTTGACAACGCCGGTAGGGTTTAAGGAGATTGCGACAATAATAAAGAAGGCGGAGAAAAAGCTATTTTCAGAGCCGGACAAGGAAGTGATTGTAAATGATATTTGGACAAAAGGAATAAACTTAGGAGTGGATCCTAGGATTATTTTTACGGGCGAGGAAAGCGGAGGTATGATTATCGGTCCGGAAAATATAGTTCAGAGTCGCGGCGGAAGGAAGGCGATTGTGATGAGAGAAAAAAGTGCCGGTGAGGCTTCAATTATTGCATCGGCTTTGGCGGCGCATCTCTTTTTAAAAAAACAGACAATGGCCGATTATTTAGAAGAAATATTTAAAGAATGCAGAATTGTTTATCGTTATTACGAACGGGTGGATATAACTTACTATAACGAGAGCGAACCAGATCCAGTAAAACTTCTTGCTGAAAAAGCGCAGGGTGAAGTTAAGCGGGATAAAATAGATCTTTATTATCTTGGTGTTGTTTTAGCCCTTAAAGAAGGACTCATAGCCGTTGGTGACGCGAAGGAAATTTTCAGAGAAGCCATGCCAGAGCTTGATTTTTCTAGCCTAGAAGATGTTCGTTTTACCGGAGATGCTACATATTTGGCTTTTGAAAACATGTTTGTTCAAATTAGAAAATCCGGTACTGATGCTAAGCTTAGGGGCTATAGCAACGGCGACAATAGAGAAAAGTGCTTGCGATACATGGATATTCTGGTTCACTACTCCGGAGAGATAACAACTTCATACGACCAAAAAATCCCGGCTGATTTTAGGAAAGCTATTTATGATAAGACTAAAAAAATTTACGGGGATTATTTGTATACTGGACTTTAGATCAGTTACATAGAAATTTTATTATTCTGATCGTTTTTTCACTTCCTATTTTTTTGGTGTTCGTAGGCTAGTATGCTACACCTTAAGTTTGTAACTTTATAATTTAAAAAAGTTCTATTTCTTGACGTCTTTAGAAAGAGTGGTAACCTGAGAATAGAAATTTATACAACCGCCATAACAACTAGAAAGGAGGTGAGAGAAATGCCAGAAGTTTTCTTTACGGATCTGATCCAGAGAATCGTTGTGTTGATCGGACTCAAAAAAATCAACATTAGCGATCTCGGTAAAGTTTTATTCGAATTGTTCAACGGGAAGCTGGACCTGGTTGAATCCCGTCGCAGACTGAATAAGTTAGTGACGGATGCGAGTAAGGTTGGCAATGACGAACTGGTAATTCCAGACTGTGAAATCTCGATTGATGACTTACTCCAAAGAATTAAAGCTAAACAACTGAAACCAGCTGATATTCTTAAGGATTTAAGATTATTGGCGAGTGGAGGCGTTATAGTAGCTGATGAGTTATTGGAGAAGTGGGAGTTCGATGCCTTGTCGCAGGAATCTGGAGTCAAAAGATAGGAGATCCTTAGGGATGAGTAACTGGTTTTCTTTTAGGGAGTCCTCGATTCTTCACACGCGGGCTCCTTTTATTTACATCAGAAGGTAGGTTATATAGTATGTAAAATGAAAGAAATGAAGGAACTATTATTTAATAGCTCGTTGGGTCTAAGGTTTTCTGTAAATCAGGTGGTTCTAGAAATTATCCGATTTATGGAGGCTGACCAGAAACGACGCTATAAAATTACAATCGGGACCGATTCGCTTTTACTTAGTAACAAGCAGGCGGATTTTGTGACGGCAATTGTAGTCCACCGAGTAGGAAACGGCGGGCGGTATTTCTGGCGGCGAATAGAATTGGGGAAGTTTTATAACTTGCGGGATAGAATAATAAAAGAGGTGATGATTTCATTAGAGGCAGCCCAAAAGTTATTGGAAGAATTTCAAAAGTTTAAAGCGGTTGATTTTGATTTTGAAATTCACGCCGATATTGGCGAGAAGGGGCCGACCAAAGCGATGATGCAAGAAGTGGTGGGGATGATTAGGGCCTACAATTTTGAGCCGAAAACAAAGCCAATGAGCTATGCGGCGTCGAATGTGGCGGATCGCCATGTTTGATTTTCGCCTTTTGAATTTTACTTATGAATGATACTTTAGTATTCGATATTGAAACGAAGAATTTTTTTACCGACCCGGGGGTGGGGTGGAATAATTTTGAGGCGCTACAGATTTCGGTGGTGGGAGTTTATTCCTATATACAAGACAGGTATTTTTGTTTTGACGAAAATGAGTTGAAGCAAATGGGCGATATTTTTAGGAATGCTAGGCGGATAGTCGGCTTTAGTTCGAATCGATACGACGTGCCGGTTTTGCAAAATCATTTTTTAGCTTTAGCGGAGACTAGGGATATTGATTTGTGGCAAAAAGACCGAGTTGATTTATTAGATGAAATTGAGATGGCGACTGGGAGAAGAATAAGTTTAAGCCGACTGGCGGAAGCGAACTTGGGGACGGCAAAAACTAGATCGGGAGCAGAGGCAATTGAGCTTTATAAAAATGGAGAGATGGAAGAGTTAAAAAAGTATTGCCTAGAGGATGTTCGGCTGACGAAAGAGCTTTATGATTTATATTTAAAAAACGGGGCGTTTTTGATTCCGGACCGACAAACGGGGGAGATTCAAAGGGTGGCTTTGCGGCCGGCGGATAATCAGGCGAAGTTGTTTTAGGGTATAATGGATAATATGAGCAAAAGAAACTTTGGATTTCTTGGAATCGTGTCGGTTATTTTTGTTGGGTTGATTTTCCCGTCTGTTGCAAGAGCCGATATGATGGTCGGATTTTTTTGGGGGTTGCCAATATTTTTTGGAATTTTGGCATTTTTAGGAGTTTGGATTATTGAAGCAATCTTGATTAATAAGTCATTTGAGGAAAATCATCGACGGGGTTTTCTGATTGCCTTTTTAATTAATTTTGTGTCGAGTTTAATCGGGGTGTTGTCTATAATTATTTATTCCACCAATCTTTGGTTTTTGAAAAGCGAGGGAATTTTTATTCTTTTTCTAATGACTGTATTGATTGAAGGAGTTATTTTATGGTTTTTTTACAAAGAGAAAGAAATATCGGAGATATTAAGAATAGATTTGAAAATAAATATTCTTTCCTACGTTTTTTTGATTGTTTTCGCGTTTTCGGATTTTTTTATTTTTCCAAGTATTATATTGGCATTTTTGGTAATTTATTATTTTATCGACCGAGGTTTGTTGGATTTTCTCAAAACAAAAAAAGAAAACGACAATATAGGGGGGATAGGTGGGCATAGATATAGAAAATTGTTTAAGATATTTTGTTTTATCGGCGCTGTTGTCATTCTTTTTATTTTTGCAACTTTTTTAGCTAAGCAAAATAAGGACGAACCACTTAAGCGTCAGGACGCCCGAGCGGTTTCTGATTTAAGACAAATTCAAAACGGCTTGGAACTTTATTTTTCAAAATGTGAGTACTATCCCGGTTTTAAAGAAACAACGGGAACGTGCTTGGGTTTTGATGGCCAATCAATTAATGCGAGTGAATTGGGGATAATTTTAAAGGGCAGCGATATTGGCATAGCTTATTTTCCGGAGCGTAATTTTGATTATGTTCTGGGTGAAGATGGTAAACATTACGTTTTAAGGGCTACTTTAAATTTCCAAAGGGAGAGCAGTATAAATAAACCAGATTTTATGGGGCTTGATTGTTCTGATAACTTGAAGCACTATTGTGTCTCTATATAACACCGCTTTTATGAAGGAGATTGGTTCTAACGTAAGAAGGATTTTTCTAGATTATGCGGCGACGACGCCGGTGGACGAAAAAGTGTTTCAAGCAATGAGGCCGTATTTTGGCGCGAAGTTTGGGAATCCGGGTTCGCTTCATAGTTTCGGACAAGAAGCGATTGGGGCGGTTGATTTGAGCCGAGAGATAATCGCCAAGGCGATTGGCGCCGAGTTCCGGGAGGTTGTTTTTACGGGATCGGCGACGGAGGCGAACAATCTTGTGTTGCGAGGTTTAGTATCAGGTATCAAGTATCATGTGTCAGGTGATTGGAAGCCGCGATTGATAATCTCGGCGGTTGAGCATGAATCAGTTCTAGAGACGGTGCGAGCGCTCGAAAAAAAAGGGGTAGAAGTGATTATTATTCCAGTTAATAAAAACGGAATTGTGGATTTAAAGAAGTTGAAAGAGATTCTAAATGAGCGAACGGTTTTTGTTTCTATAATGTATGCGAATAACGAGATTGGGACGATTCAGCCGATTGTGGAAATATCAAGAATCATCGGAGATTTCCGCGAAGAATTGGGAATTAGGAATAAAGAATCAGTGGGAAATTCTAAATTCCAGATTCATAATTCATTATTCCCGTTTTTTCATACCGATGCCGTTCAAGCGTTACAATTTTTAGACTGTAACGTAAATAATTTAGGAGTGGATCTGATGACTATCTCGGCGCATAAGATCTATGGGCCGAAGGGAGTCGGAGCGCTCTATATAAAAAATAATAATTTAGGGAACCCTTTCATTTCGGCGATTGTAAGCGGGGGAGGGCAGGAATTCGGACTTAGATCGGGGACGGAGAATGTGCCGAATATTGTTGGTTTTGGAAAGGTGGTAGAGTTGGTGGAAAAAAATAGAGAGAAAGAAGTGAGGCGGATTTTAGAATTGAAAAAACGTTTATGGAGTGGGATTAAGAAGATCTATTCGAAGGCGGAAATTAATGGTGTTCCGACACGAATGACACGAAAAAACGCGAATGACACGAAGATAAAAAATTTCGGTCAGTTGCCGAATATATTGAATGTTTATTTTCCGGATTATAAGGCGGAAGAGGTAATGATTGGATTTGATTTGGCGGGAGTGGCGGTTTCTTCGGGTTCGGCATGTTCTAGTAGGGCGGCAAAAGTTTCTCATGTGATTACAGCGTTGGGTTATAGTGAGGAGAGGGCGCGAAGGAGCATAAGATTTAGCCTGGGGTGGCCAACCACAAAAAAAGAGATTGACACAACCATAAAGATTTTTAAAAATTTAATTAGTCGGCTGAAAAAATAAACAATTGTTCGAAGTTCGAGTTGTTCGAAACGTTCGAATGAAATATAAGTATGAATAAAATTTCACCAAATTTAAAAGCGTTAGGAGTGGTGGTGGCGCTCCTTTTGATTAGTTATTTAATTGGCTCAACCGTCGGGGCGCCGATGGCGCGAGCCGACTTCTTTTCGAATTTATGGAATAGCGTGACAAAACCTTTTTCTGGAGGCAATCAGACAGAACAGACTACTAATGGCGATAATTCATCTAATTCGGGGGTGCAGGTTCCGCTTTATAAACCGGCGCTTGATTATGAACAAGCGGTGGTGGCAGCGGTTAAAAAGACGTCACCGGCGGTCGTGGCGATTACGGTTTCGAAAAATGTGCCGATTATTGAAAATTGTCCGGTGGATCCGTTTGGAGGATTGCCACCGGAGTTCCAGCAGTTTTTTGGCAATGATTTTCCGCAATTTTCCCAGCCCTGCCAGAAAGGAACCAAATTTCAGGAGGTAGGAGGTGGGAGCGGGTTTATTATTTCTTCAAACGGCTTGATTTTAACCAATAAGCATGTAGTGGCAGACACAAAGGCTTCATACACAGTTTTTACCAATGACGGGAAAAAATATGACGCGACGGTGTTAGCTCGAGATCCGGCGCAAGATTTGGCGGTGGTAAAGATTAACGCGAGCGGACTGCCAACTGTGACTATCGGTGATTCGGATAGTTTGCAGCTTGGCCAGACGGCGATTGCAATTGGAAACGCGCTTGGCGAATTTAGAAATACGGTTTCTTCTGGGGTAATTTCCGGTTTAGCACGAACGGTGACGGCTTCGGGGGGGGGAACGACAGAGACAATTTCCGGAGTGATTCAAACCGATGCGGCAATCAATCCGGGAAATTCCGGCGGACCGCTCTTGAATTTGCGAGGTGAGGTAGTTGGAATAAATACGGCGATTGCTTCAGACGCCCAAAACATCGGCTTTGCGATTCCTATTAATAGAGCCAAGAGAGACATTCAATCGGTAAAATCAGGCGGGACGATTCAAGCGCCGTATGTGGGAGTGAGATATATGACAGTAACAACAGATTTAGCGACTAAAAATAAATTGCCGGTTGATTACGGAGCGTTGGTTAGAGGCAACGAAGACGGACCAGCGGTGGAGCTAAACTCACCGGGAGCTAAGGCGGGAATTCAGGCGGAAGATATTATTTTGGAGGCGAACGGAAAAAAGATAGATAAAGACCATGTTTTTAGTGATTTAATTTCGGAGTTCAATGTTGGCGACCGAGTTACTTTAAAAATAAACCGGGGAGGGAAAGAAATAACACTTAGCGTTACTCTTGGCAAGAGACCGGAATAGTGATATAATCAGGAAAATAACAGTCAGATTTGAATTTAATCGCGGATAGCCGCGAGGATTTTCGGACTTGATTTATAAATTAATGGCCAGTTTTCATCGTTTCACAATTAAAGCTCAAGAATCATTGCAGAATGCGCAAGAGTTAGCGGCGCGAATGAACCACGGCGAGTTAAAATCGTTGCATTTGCTTTCCTCGCTTCTTGAGGATTCTCAATCGCTAGTCCAGCCGGTTTTGGTTAGATCGGGAATCAATTTGGAAAAACTTCATCAACAGATAGAGGCGGAGTTGGAACACTTGCCGAAATTGGTGAGTGGTTCAAGCGTGAGCCAACTTTATCTTTCGCAGGAGCTGATGCAGATTTTAGACCAGGCCGCTAAGATTGCCGCACAACAAAAAGATGAATTTATTTCTTGTGAGCATTTACTTTTGGCGATTTTAGAAATTTCATCTTCTACTCAGGAGATATTGAAACAATTCGGATTGCGGCGGGAATCAGTGTTGAGAATCCTGGCGCAACTAAAGGGTTCAGTGCGGGTGACAGACGAGACTCCGGAAAATAAATTTCAAGTTTTGGAGAAGTACGCGATTAATGTTACCGAGCGGGCGAGAGCGGGCGAATTGGATCCGGTGATTGGCCGGGAAGAGGAATTAAGAAGAGTGATCCAGGTTCTTTCGAGGCGGACAAAGAATAATCCGGTTTTAATCGGCGAGCCGGGAGTGGGAAAGACGGCAATTGTGGAGGGTCTAGCCCAAAGAATTGTGGCGGGCAATGTTCCAGAGCCGTTAAAGGACAAGGAAGTGGTGATGCTCGATTTGGGAGCACTTATTGCTGGAACCAAATTTAGAGGAGAGTTTGAGGATCGGCTTAAAGCCTTCATAAAGGAGGTAAAAAAGGAAAGCGGACGGATTATTCTATTTATTGATGAGATCCACACTATCGTTGGAGCGGGAGCGGCCGAAGGAGCGGTGGACGCTTCGAATTTATTGAAGCCGGCACTGGCGCGAGGCGAGCTTCATGCCGTCGGGGCGACAACGATTAGGGAATACCAACATTATATTGAAAAAGATCCGGCGCTTGAGAGGCGGTTCCAGCCAATTATGGTTGATGAACCGTCAATTGAAGACAGTATCTCGATTTTGCGAGGGCTTAAAGAAAAATATGAAATTCATCATGGAATCAGAATCAGCGACGAGGCGATTGTGGAAGCGGTAAATTTGTCGGCTCGATATATTACTGATCGATTTTTGCCGGACAAAGCGGTGGATTTGATTGACGAAGCGATGGCGGCGCGGCGACTGGAGAGTGAGAGCTTGCCTAAAGAGATTGATAAGGTCCGGCACGAAATTACAAAATTGGAAATTGAAAAACAGGCCTTAATGAAAGAGGGGGCGGAAGAAAATTCTCGAATCAAAGAAATCGAGAAAGAATTAAAGAATCTAAAATTAACTAATGATGAACTCTCGGGGAAGTGGCATTCGGAAAAAATTGTTTTTGAAAATTTGCATGAGTTTCGGCAAAAAGTTGAAAATCTAAAAAGAGAGGCGGAGGTGGCGGAGCGAAGTGGGAGCTTGGAGCGGGTGGCGCAGATTATTTACGGGGAATTGCCGCAAGCGCAAAAAGAGTATGAAAGCTTTGAGAAAAAACATTTCGGCGGAGCTCAAAAAAAGAAAGGAGTAAAAAGTAAAGATAAGTTTCTTAAAGAAATGGTTGATAAAGAGGATATCGCGGCGATTGTTTCGAGTTGGACGGGGATCCCACTTCAGAGGATGCTTGAATCAGAAGGCGAGAAATTAACAAAAATAGAAGAGGTTCTTGGAATGCGAGTGGTAGGTCAGACCGAGGCGATTAAAGCGGTTTCAAACGCGCTCAGAAGGGCGAGAGCCGGCCTTTCGGACGAGAATCGGCCTCTAGGTTCGTTTATGTTTTTGGGTCCAACCGGAGTCGGAAAAACAGAATTAGCCAGAGCGCTCGCAGAGTTTATGTTTAACGACGATAAAGCGCTGGTTCGGTTTGACATGTCGGAATATATGGAACGGCACGCGACGGCCAGGTTGATTGGCTCGCCGCCGGGTTATGTGGGTTATGAAGAGGGAGGACAGTTAACTGAGGCGCTCCGACACAGGCCCTATAGTTTAATTCTATTTGATGAGATCGAAAAAGCTCATCCGGAAGTTTTTAATCTTCTCTTGCAAATTTTAGATGATGGAAGGTTGACGGATAGTAAGGGTAAGTTTGTTAACTTCAGAAATTCAATTATTATAATGACTTCTAATTTAGGCAGCCAGTATCTCCGCTCGGCGGCGCGGTTTGGTTTTGGAGCGGAAAAGGCAGGTGACGGCGAAGAAGGCGATTCAGACCATGCGGATTATAAGGATAAGGTGATGGGGGCTCTAAAAGAGGGTTTTCGGCCGGAGTTTTTAAATCGAATAGATGAAGTTGTAATTTTTGAATCGCTAAAACTTGAAGATATCGAGAAAATAGTGGATATTCAATTTAAGCTAATTGAGAAGCGGCTTTCAAAAAGCAAGATAAAGATTTCGGTTGATGAAGCGGCGAGGCGATATTTAGCCAAGGAAGGATTCAGCCCGGAGTTTGGAGCGCGGCCGCTAAAGCGTTTGATTCAAAAGGTTATCTTGGATAAGCTGGCCGATCGGATAATTAAGGGAGAGTTAAAAGATGGAGGAAAAGTTAAAGTCAATTTTAAAGCGAACGCATTGGTATTTAATAGCTAAGGCGGTGGCGTTGGGGCTGGTTTGGTTTTTTCTACCTTTCCCTATTTTTTTAATTTTAAGCCTGGCGGTTTATTTTTTCCCTTCTTTTCGGCCGATGAGGTTTTTAATACCGTTTTTGGCGATTATGTTTTTCGCTTCCCTTTCTTTGTGGCAAGGAAGTTTCTTCATGGCGGTGGTTTTCGGTTTGGCCCTGTACTTCCTTTTTGGCGTTAAAGATTTAGTTTTAATTGATCGAAAAACTAATTTTCAATTACTTAGTTTTCTGTTGGTCTTTTTGGGAGCGCTAGTCCTGTTTTTTGGTTTTAATAATTGGCTGTCATTCCGATTTATTTTTTGGTCAGTGGTTTTGGTGGTTTTTTGTTTAACGGCGCTTCGGGTAGCTGTAACGGAAGGGAGAGCGCCGCTTCATATTAATGTAGTGACGGAAGAAGGAAGGAGAAGGAATTTTATGGTTTTTGGGCTGGCAGGATTTTTACTTTGGCAGGTGATAGTAACTTTAATGATCCTACCGGTGGCTAGTATTTATAAATTACTTTCACTATTTTTTATTTTCGTTATTTTTTTGGAGATGATGAGTGATTTTTATAACGAAACAATTTCTAGAAATAAAATTTTAATTGAACTCTCAATCGCAGCAACATTTTTTGTTTTTATTTTTTCGGCGGCGAGTTGGGGCTTGTAGTAGCTGGCTTATTCGCTTTTTTTATTCTATATTTAAGTAATATTTTTTATGGTCAAGATTACGAAGTTAGTCTTGCCGGTAGCGGGAAGAGGGGAGCGGCTCATGCCGCTCACTCTTAATACGCCAAAGGCCTTAATTAAGGTGGCCGGAAAAGAATTGCTTTACTACGCGCTCGAAGAAACACTGGACACCGAAATTGAGGAGGTAGTGGTGGTTATTTGTAAATCGCAAGAAGAGACGATTGGGAATTATTTAAAAAAAATAAAAGACGACTTCAAGAAATTGAGGTTCCATTTACGATTTCAGGATGGACCTTTTGGAAGCGGGGATGCGGTGTTTAAGGCTTATGACGTAGTTTATCCGGATCCTTTTATTGTTCGTTATCCAGACGATCTTTTACTTAGCCAACCATCACTTTTGAAAACTTTTAGTGATTTGTTTCGTAAATATCAAACGCCGTTTTTCAGTTTGGAAAAAATGCCACATGAATTAATCTCGAATTATGGGGTTGTCCAGTTAGAACAAAAAGAAGGAAGGGTTTATAGGGTGCGGGGACTTGTTGAACACCCAAAAGCAGAGGAGGCACCTTCTGATTTTACGGTAATTGGCGGATATTTACTTACAGCAGAAATTATTGATTATCTAAAAGAAGAAGAGAGAAAGATGACGGAGAAGGGAAAGGATTGTTTGTTTATTAACATCGGATTTACTAAGCATATGGACCAAGGAGGGGAGGTTTGCGGGATAGAATTTGAAGGAAATAGGTTTGATTGCGGAAATTTAGATGGAGTAAAAAAAGCGGAAACGTTTTTGGGAAATAAGCTTGTTCAAGAATAGGGGATTGCCGGTGAGTTGACTTTATTTAACAGCGCTGACTATACTCTTTTGTTGTGGATAATTTTCAAGCTTTCTTGGTAAAAAAATGTTTTGAGATTAGTTACGCTTTGGGTCGGTTGGCGGCGAGTTGTGCTAGTTTTGATTTTTCCCGACATCTTCAAAAAGACTCATTAGAACTAATAGAAAAAGCTCATTTTTTTGATTGTGGGGAAGTGGTCAAAATATTGGGTAGTGTTGGCCATAAATTAAAAATTGGCCTGGAAATGGGCCTCATAAGCGACCAAAATTTTCAGATTTTAAATGGAGAAATAGATAGACTTACCAAATTAATCGAGGAGCATATTAATGACGCGAAAAGAAATGACGTGATTGATTTAGGGGGAATTTTTTCAAAAGAAAAATTGGAGATGGCTGTTTCTGAACAAAAAAGCGCTGAAAGTACTAATGATTTTTTCCCAAGTAGAGTTGTTGTTAATGACGAGCATAATATCAAAGGGGACGCTATCAAGCTTTCCCAAGGAGTTAGATTTGATATTGATAGCCTTTTGCCGGCAAAAAAGAATGACATCGATGACTCTTCTCTATCGGTGATAGGGGGAGAAATGCGGCAATCGGCAATATTGGGCAAAATTCGGCAAAGCGGGTATTGCCGATTAAAGGATATTCAAGAGATTATACCAGAATCAAGCGAGAGGACTCTTAGGTATGATCTTCAGAAACTTATCGACAAGGGATCGGTTGAGCGGGTTGGAAGCGGAGGACCGGCTAGTTTTTATCGAATGAGAAGAAGTAGTGGAAGCAAGTAACCTTTTGACTCGATACCTCGTTTTACTAGGGAAGGCCGGGTTCGGTCTTTGTGTTTATTGATTTGATCTGTTATAGTTGGCGCAAGGTTTGGAAGTGAGGCTAAACCTTGTTTCTTCTGTTTTGGTTGGTTTTCGGAGTCGTATCTCTGATTTTGTGGATAAAGTTTTTTTGACCTCACTCGATTCGAGTGATTTTTTATTGATATTAAGGGTTGTACTTTTGCATCTAACTGCCACTAATCCTCACTTAGATTGGCGGTTGTCGGGGGTAAAAGTGACGACTTTACAGAAAAGTAAGTATTTTAGTAAAGGTCGAGGCCTTATTAAATAAGGTCGATGTAAAAAACAAAAATTAGTCTAAATATAAAAACAAAAATGAATATAGGAAAAAAATTAGTTTCATTGGCGCTTTTTGCGATGGTTATCGCAGGCGTCACACCAGTGGCTCATGGACAGACAACAGCTGAGCTTCAAGCGATGATTAATTCGCTTATGGCGCAAATTCAAGCGCTTAATGCTCAGTTGGCGACTGCTCAAGGAGGCACTCCAGTTACTGGTTCCTACAGCTTCACTAAGGACCTCACCCTTGGAAGCAGAGGTGCCGACGTAACTTCACTTCAGCAGTTCTTAATCACAGGAGGGTATTTGAATATTACTGCTCCGACTGCTTATTTCGGTTCAATGACAAAAGCGGCTTTGGGTAAATTCCAAGCAGCCAACGGAATCGCTCCGGCGGCTGGTTATTTTGGTCCAAAGACTCGCGCTTTTGTTAACGCGATGGGAGTAAATCCGAATCCAAATCCTAACCCGAATCCAAATCCGGTTCCGGTTTCTGGTCTTTCAGTAGGACTCTCTTCGAAGAATCCTGCAGTTAGTTCTTTCATTGCTTCCTCGGCGCGATTGCCTGTTTTAGGAGTTGCTCTTACAGCTGGCAATGCTGGCGGAATTACAGTCAACGACTTGAAATTCAAGAAGTTGGGTATAGTTTCGGATAGTGGTATTTCTGCGGCATACCTAATCGAAAACGGTAAGGTAATCGCCCAGTATAGTTCGCTTTCTGGTGGCGTGATTACATTCAATGGTTTGGGATTAGGCATTAATGCCGGTCAGACCAGGAATGTTGAATTAGCTATTGACCCAGGAACAGTTACGGATGGAAACACTATCTCTTTTGGTTTGATGGCGGTTACCGATATAACGGCAGTTGACAGCAATAACGTGGCTGTTACTCCAGTGGGGGCTTTTCCCTTGAGTGGAAATGTTTTCACAGCGACTACGGTCTCAAATCCGTCAATTGCGAGTTTAACTGTGTCTTCGGGTACACCGCAGACATCAGTTTATGCTGGCGATCAGAATCAAATGATTTCGCAGTGGACGATTACAGCTACGAACAGTCCAGTTAACCTTAAAGGAATTACTTTTAAAGTGACTGGTTCGGCGACAAAGAGCGACATTAAGAATGTGAAGCTTTTTGTGAACGGTACTCAAGTTGGCCAAACCTTAGCGATGGTTCCGGCTGATGGAGTGGCGTTTTTTGATTTCAGTTCTGCTCCGGCGGTTATTTCTACCGGAAACAGCAATTTGCAAGTCTACGCCGACATTGCGGGTAGTCCAAACTACAATTTCACTTTCAACCTCTTGAACTCGTATGATGTTTGGGGAGTTGATAGCCAGTATGGAGTACCGGTTTCGGTGACTATCAACGGCGGTTCGGCAAGTTCAATGCAGGTGACTATTCAACCTGGACAACTTACAACCACTTTGGCTTCTGATACACCGACTGGGAATATTGTTGCCGGCGGATCGGCAACACCTCTCTTGAAATACAAGATTTATGCGGCTGGCGAACCAGTTAAGGTTCAGTGGCTCGGATTTTCTTTGACTTTCACGGGAGCGACTCTCGGAGTAAATAGCCAAATCAAGAACGTTAGTTTAGTTGATGATGCTGGTTTTCAAGTTGGGAGCACAATTTCCAATTTGGCGACAGTGTTAGCAGTGGATTGTACTGATAGTGCTGCAACTTATGCATCTTCAACGGCTACAAATTGTTTTGGTAAGAGTTCTTCTCCGATTAGCTACATTGTTCCGGCGAATACAACTCGGGTGCTTACCTTACGAGGAGATATCCAAACCACAGCTGATTTCACGACGATTGTGGCAAAGGTGTTGACTGGGTCAAGCAACTTGCGTGGCCAGACATCAAGCGCGACGGCATCAAGCGGCGCGGCAACTGGCAGCGTGTTAACTAGAGTTACTAGCTCAGCTACTACAGCTAGAAATAGCGCAGTAGGAACTCAAACGTATTCAGCTGGCACAACTAACGCTAAAATTGGTTCTTACTCAATAGCGGCTTCAACGGCGGAAGGGGTGAACCTCATGAGTATTGGGGTTACATTGGGTGGCCTTACGACTAGCAGCCAAAACCTTAAGCTGATGGTTGGTAATACTCAATTTGGGACAGTTCAACCGACTTTATCGGCTGCTACCTATAATTTTACCGGTCAACTAAATATTCCAGCTGGACAAACAAAGATAGTGGATGTTTATGTTGATATACTTTCATCTGCGGTGGCTGGTACACATACGGCGGCTACAACACTTGCGAGTTGCACGGGATCTGGCGCGACGACCTATGCTGCGGTTTCTTGCACAGCAAGAACCGGACAAAGTGTGGTTGTGGCTGGACAGTCAACATTGACTGTTACATTGGACTCCACTGCTCCGTCAGCTAACCAGATTGTGATGGGTTCAACTGGAAATACCTTGGCCGCTTACCGTTTCTCCGAAACAACCAATATTGAAGATATAAAGGTTTCTCAACTTTATCTTTTCCAGACGGTTGCTTCTCCTTCGGTTAAGGCTTCCTTTGCTAGTTTGAAGTTGTACGATTCAAGGGATTTGAATACATTGTTGGCTACGGGTGGCGAACCGACAACAAGCAACAATACCGAGGGCTCAGATGTGGCTGGTGTGGGTTATTACCGCCTGTTTAGTTTCCAGAATCCGATCGTAGTTCCGAAATCTGGATCAATTACCTTGGTTCTGAAGGGCGATGTGTCTGACTATAGCTCGAGCGGTGCGTCTGACAACACTACTCATGTGTTTAAGCTTGCTGCGTCAACTTCTACTGACCCGCTTCTTGATACAGCGGCAGAAGTAGTGGTGGCTCGTGGTAGTACCTCGAATAACAGTTCGACGGTTACTCTCACTGCTGCGACTGGTAATGCTCAGACGATTGTGAGAGGTAAACTTACAGTATCGGCGACTCCGATTGGAGTTACGTCTGGTAGAGCTAAGGCTACAACTGATGAGTTGGCCACTATTAGCTTCACGGCGGACCCACTTGGATCGGTTAAACTTCAGTCATTTGTGGTTACTATTGGCGGTTCGGCTAATAGCCTTTCGTTACCTGCCACATTTACGTTGTTTAATCCGACTGCCGGCACTAATGTGACTCAGTCTGCAACTACCACAACTTCAGTTTCGTTTGACTTCAATAACTATATTGTCAGCGCTGGTACTACAAAGACATTTACGCTTAGGGCTAATACTTTGAGCAATACAGCCGTTGCTGTAAGCGGTGTGGCTCAAGGACTTTCAGCAATCCTTAATGCGGTGACTGATGCTACTTACACTACGGCGGAATCTGGCGGTACGGTTAATGTAAGAATCGCTGGCGTGGGTATTCCGATTCAGTTGTTCTCTGGTTCTTACGCAGCTGGTTCTTAGTTTCGATAGAAATTCTGTATTGATTGCAATTCGAAAGCACGTCCGCCTTAGGCGGACGTGCTTTTTAGTTAGGTTATTTTTATTTATACTTAGGGTTATGGAACACAAAAAAATTTCGCAATATTTACTGAAAGCTATAAGATATTTGATTTACTCGATTGTTCTAGTAGTGCCTCTTTTTTATCTCAAGCAGGCAGTTTATCCCTATACTTTTTCGAAAACTTTGTTTTTTCAGATTTTATGCGAGTTGATAATAATTTTATGGATTTCCCTAGTGATAATAGACAAAAAATACCGGCCGAAATTAACGCCGATATTTTGGGCTTTTCTGACTTTAGGGTTGGTCTTAATAATCAATTCGATTTTTGGCGAGGACCCGCTTCGTAGCTTTTGGGGAACTCAAGAGAGGGCCTTGGGAGTTTATACGTATCTACATTTTATTTTGCTGGGATTGGTAATTAGTTCGCTAGGAAAGGAAATTAGTTTTAAAAAAGTTGCTTATTTTTCATTAATTTCCGCTTCGATCGTGAGTGTTATTGGATTAATTCAATTGAGTAATCCGAATTTTTTACTTGCTGGAGATTTAGCATCGGGAAGACCAGGCAGCACTTTTGGCAATCCGAGCTTCTTGGCTGGTTATCTGCTTTTTAATATATTTTTCGCTTTGTATTTTTTATTGAAACAATTTTGGGCGGGAAAAGAGAGGTTTAATAACGACAATAAAAATTGGGGGGAGGTTATTTTTCTTGGAGTAGTGATTTTGCTTACGGTTTTGTCTTTCTTTCAGACTCAAACTAGGGGAGATATAATTGGGTTTGGAGTAGCGCTAGTTGCACTTTTTGGGCTTTTCGCTTTTCGACCACCGGAGATTAAAACTAGAGTTTTTCGAAGCCGAAAGTTTTACGCCTCTGTTTTCATATTGGTTATTATTTTAGGAGGAGCGTTTTGGTTTACTAAGGGGAATAGTATATGGGAATCAATTCCGGGATTGAATCGTTTTAAGGATTTGTCGTTTTCTGACCAAGGATTAAAGCCTAGAATAGTGGCAATTGAGTCGGCGTGGAAAGGTTTCTTAGAAAAGCCAATATTGGGATGGGGTTTTGAGAATTTCAATATTGTTTCGAATAAATATTACGACCCAAGCTTATTGTCGATCAACTACCAGGAAACTCGTTTTGATAAACCTCACAATCTTGTTTTAGAATATCTGGTTGTTGGCGGGGTGCTTTTATTGCTTTCTTATGTTTTTGTTTTAGGAGCTCTAATTTATTCCGCTTTAAAAATTAAAGATAAATTACTTGGCCAAGTAGTTATAGTTCTAGTTTTTGGGTATTTTATAAGAAATTTGTTTTTATTTGAAACGATTGGACCGTTAATTATGTTTTTTGTTACGACTGGATTTATCGACGGGTTTTATCGAATGAGCAAGGAGGTAGAAGAAAAAAAGGAACAGAGGCCTGGTTTTGATTTTAAAAAGGGCAGAGACGAACCAGATATATTTGCGAAGAATGTGATGATTGGAATTGTTCTTTTAGGGGGAGTTGTTTGGGTTTATGTTTTGAATGTAAATAGTCTAATCGCTAATAAACTTCAGTATCAAGGGATGAATGATTTCATTCAAAATAATCCTGGGGGCGCTTTGGAAAGTTTTAAAAAAGCGATAGATATTTGGAGTCCGTACCGGTGGAATGTTCAGAGAGATTACGCGGCGGCAGTGGCGGAGAATTATTTTTACAAACCAGAGGCAATTTCAGCTGACGAGGTAAAAATGGCAATTGTAGCGATGGAGGAAGCGACAGCGGAGCATCCAAAGGACGCCTATAATCATTACGCGCTATTGGATATGTATAACGAGGTTTCGGAGGTTAATAAGAATGAATTTTTAGATAAAGCTGAAAAAGAGGGAAAAATCGCCTTAGAATTGAGTCCGAATCGCCAACAAGTTATGTTTTCATTAGCCAAGACGAAATCTTTAAGAGGTGACACAAAGGGGGCCATTGAGTTAATTAAGAAAGCTTTGGATTTAAACCCAAATGTTGCCGACGGACATTTTTATTACGGTTTATTTGCGCATGTCATTGGAGATCAAGAGTTGAGTTATAAAGAATTAAAGAGGGCAATTGAGCTTGGGAGAAAGTGGAAAAATTATCATGAACCATTGGTGGTGGCGAATTTTTTTGCCGATTCTGGGCACTTGAAAGAAGCCATAGAGCTATACAAAAAATCTTTAGAAATGGAGCCAGGAAATCCGGAAGTAGGGATAAAATTGGGAATCGCTTATTTTTTTGATAAGCAGAATGACCTAGCAAGGGAACAGATTATCGAAGTAATGAGGAAAGTTGATATTACAAAAGTAATTGGGTACGAGAGTATATATCCGATTTTGAGAGAATTGAATTTAGTTAAATAGGCATTGCCCGGGTGGATTTTAACGGTTTTTTATGGTAAAATTTAAGCAAGGAATAGGCTATTTTGGCTTGTTTTTTATGTCTTAAATGCCTAAAAACGCAGGAAAACCGAAGGAAAATTTGGAAGCGAAAAAGAATATAAAAGTTAATAAACCGGGTTCTTACAGCGCGGATGATATTTATGTTTTAGAGGGGTTAGAACCGGTCCGGAAACGGCCGGGAATGTACATCGGTTCAACCGGCGAAATTGGGCTTCACCACTTGATTTGGGAAGTGGTAGATAATTCCATTGACGAAGCGATGGCTGGATTTGCCAAAAATATAACGGTGGAGATTTTTAAGGGTAGTAAGGTAAGTGTGACTGACGATGGAAGAGGAATTCCGGTTGAAACTCACAAGCAGACAAAAAAATCGGCGCTCGAAACGGTGATGACGACCCTTCACGCTGGCGGAAAATTCGGAGGGGAGTCGTATAAAGTTTCCGGCGGACTTCACGGGGTGGGTGTGTCGGTGGTGAACGCTCTTTCGGAATGGTTGGAGGCAGAAGTTTCTCGCGAAGGCGGACGTTTTTTCCAGCGTTATAAACGCGGGGTGCCGGAGGCGAAAGTTAAAAAAATTGGAATCTCTAATCACGACGGAACAAAAATTACTTTTTCGCCGGACACTCAAATTTTTTCGACACTCGATTTTAACGATAAAAAAATCGCCGAGCATTTGCGCCAGCAGGCATATCTAACGAAAGGCGTCAGAATTATTTTTGTTGATTGGCGATCAGAGACCCCTCAATTCCACGGGTTTTATTTTGAAGGAGGACTTTTATCTTTTACAAAGCATTTATGCCGAAAGGAAAAAATGCTTCAAGAGGAAATATTTTATGTGGTCAAGGATTCCGAAGGGGTGAACGTGGAAGCGGCGTTTACTTACATTGATGATTTGGAAGTAAAAGAATTAAGTTTCGCCAATAATATTTTTACGCCGGACGGAGGAATGCATTTGACCGGGTTTCGATCGGCGCTGACTCGGAGTTTGAATAACTACGCTCGAGGTGAGGGGTACCTGAAAGAAAAAGATGAAAATTTAACAAGCGATGATGTGCGAGAGGGTTTGGTGGCGATTGTTTCGGTAAAAATCCGCGAGCCGCAATTTGAAGGACAGACGAAGGCGCGACTGGGGAACACCGAAGCGCGGACAGCGGTAGAAGCGGTGGTGGGTGAAGCGCTCAAGGAGTTTTTAGAAAAACGGCCGCCGGAGGCAAGGCGAATTATCGAAAAAGTTTTATTGGCGGCGAAAGCGAGAAAGGCGGCAAAAGCGGCGCGGGACACAGTGCTTCGAAAAGGGGTGCTTGAGGGAATGACTTTGCCGGGGAAACTCTCAGATTGCAGCTCTAAAAGCCCAGAGGAGTCGGAATTATTTCTCGTTGAGGGGGATAGCGCCGGCGGCAGCGCAAAGTCTGGCCGGGAGAGAAGAACGCAGGCGATTTTGCCGCTTAAAGGGAAAATTTTAAACGTGGAGAAATCGCGTTTGGATAAGATGCTCATGAACCAGGAAATCCGTTCTTTAGTGATGGCTATGGGAACGGCGATTGCGGAGGAATTTGATATTACTAAAATTAGATATCATAAGATTGTTATCATGACTGATGCTGATGTTGACGGCGCTCATATTCGCACACTTCTTCTTACGCTTTTTTACCGTTACTTCAAAGGGATTATTGAATCGGGTTACTTGTATATTGCCCAGCCGCCACTGTATCGAATTCAGAGCGGCAAGGAAGTTCAATATGCTTATTCGGATAATGAGAAAGATAAGTTAGTGGGGGAGTTACAAAAAATAAAAGCCCAGAAAGCAAAAGACAAGGCGGAAGATAAAAAAATAAAAACCGAAGATAGCGAGTTGGTGATTGAAGAAGGTGAGCCGGGCAAGGAACAAGTTAAGGGAGTTAACATCCAGCGTTATAAAGGTTTAGGAGAAATGAACCCGGAACAGCTTTGGGAGACGACGATGAATCCAGAGAACAGAGTCCTCTTAAATGTGACGATAGACGATGCTGAAGAGGCGGACAGGCTGTTTGATGTGCTGATGGGCGACGAGGTGGCGCCAAGGCGGAAATTCATTGAATTGCACGCTTTAGCGGTTAAAAATCTTGACGTTTAGGCGGATTTTTGGTAGCCTAATCGGACATTAGTTATCTTTTTTTAGGCATATTTATGTTCAAAAAAATAAAGCAGTTTTTTGAAGACGCCAGACAAGAGTTTAAAAGCGTCAATTGGCCAACCAGGGCAGAAGCGATTCGCCTGACTTTTGTTGTAATCGGAATCTCCATTGGAATGGCGATATTTTTGGGTGTTTTCGACACTCTTTTTTCTTACATAATCAAATCATTTGTGGCGGCCTAGATTATTTTTATGGAACCAAAAGAAGCAATTCAACAAAAAGATCTGACGGGCTTAAGGCAGTGGTATGCGGTGCATACCTATTCCGGTTACGAAGAAGCAGTGGCGAGGTATTTGAAGCAACGGGTGGAAGTTTTGGGCTTGGAAGACAAGATTTTTAAAATTATCGTACCGAAAGAAAAAAAGATTAAAGTTAAAGGTGGGCATCGGCAAACAATTGAAGAGAAAATTTATCCTGGATATGTGCTTATCGAAATGGTTTTAAGCGCGGATTCTTGGTATGTGGTCCGGAATACGCCGCGGGTGACCGGGTTTGTGGGACCAGACAGCACCAAGCCAACGCCGCTTTCAAAAGAGGAAGTTGATTCTTTGCTTTTCAGGATGGGCAAAGATGAGAGCAAGTTTAATGTTGATTTGCGAGTGGGAGATTTAGTGAAGATAACCGATGGGCCGTTTAAAGACTACGACGGAAAAATTTCCGAGGTTGATGAAGAGCGAGGGCATATTAAAGTGATGGTGCCGATTTTCGGTCGAGATACGGCGTTGGAATTAGATTCTCTACAAGTTAAAAAGATTTAAATTATTATGATGAATCAGTGTTTTTTTTGTTCGCAAAATTTGAAACGGATTGACTACAAAGAAGTTGATCTTTTGAGGCGGTTTGTTTCAGGGCAGGCAAAAATTATTGATCCGAAACACACCGGTGTTTGCGCCAAGCATCAACGGATTTTAGCGCAAGCGGTTAAGAGGGCGCGTTTTCTCGGGCTCTTGTCGTTTGTTAATAGATAGTTAAGGGCGAGGTGGTAGGTTTTAGGTGATAAGTGATAGAAAAATAGATTATTTTGTAATTTGATGCAGGAAATAAATCAGAAACTGTTTCAATTTGTTTTCGGTTTTGCGAGGCAGGGTTCTTTTTTGGACGCGGTTGGAGTTTTTGCGGCGGAGGTTTTGCCTTTCCTAATTGTTTTTTTTGTTTTACTGCTTTTTTTTAGGCAGAAAGAATGGCGGCCAAAGTTTTTGTTTTTTATTGAAATAATATTGGCCTTCGTTTTGGCGCGGGGGATTTTAACTCAGTTTTTTCATTTCTTTTTCCAGCAGCCAAGGCCGTATGAATTTTTAGGATTAAACCCGCTGGTTTTAACTTTGGGAACATCGTTTCCATCAAGCCACGCGACGATATTTTTTTGCTTGGCGATGTCGGTTTTCTTTTTTGATAAAAAATTGGGATCTTGGGCGTTGCTTATCGCGCTATTAAACGGAGCGGCGAGAATATTTGTCGGAGTTCATTGGCCGATGGATATTTTAGGAGGAGCAATTTTTGGAATTTTAAGCGCGATTTTAATGCACGAAATTTTCCGACCGAGTTTCGAGGCGCTCAAAAATAGGAAGGTGGAGATTTAGGGTGGTATTGGTTCCCCACATGACTCGGGATAAGTCGTTCGGGACGCCCCGCATTCTGCAGGGCACTTGAAAATTTAATCCCGCCTTTCGGCGGGAAAGATTTTCTAAGTGTGCCCGAGGCCGGAATCGAACCGGCATGAGTTTCCTCACACGATTTTGAGTCGTGCGCGTCTACCAATTCCGCCACCCGGGCATTTTACTACAAGGATTTTACTATTTTTTTGTTGCTAAAATCAAGCTAAAACCTCCGATATTTTTTGCGTTATCATTTCGAAATCTATACAATTATGGCGATGGCAAAGGTTATTGCGATTTGTAATCAGAAGGGGGGAGTTGGAAAAACAACCACAAGTGTTAATTTGGGAGCATATTTGGCGGCGGCTGGCCGGAGAGTTCTTTTGGTTGATTTTGATCCGCAAGCGAATGCGAGCTCATCTTTAGGAAGCGAGGTTTCTAAGATCGAGGAGAGTATCTATCATGGAATAATAAATGCTGTGCCGCCGGAGCGAGTGTTAAAGCCGACGATGCTTTTTAATTTTCACTATATTCCGGCTGCGCCGCACTTAGCCGGAGCGCTAATTGAATTTGTTAATTTGCCGGAGCGGGAATATTTTTTGCGAAAATTTTTGCACCGGTTGCGGCATCAATATGACTATATTTTGATTGATTTGCCGCCGTCCTTAAGCTTGCTAACAGTTAACGGTTTGGTGGCCTCGGATGAGGTGATCATTCCCGTGCAGGCGGAGTATTATAGCTTAGAAGGACTAGGACAACTCTTAGATACAGTCAATTTAATTCGAAACAATCTTGGACATGATTTGAAAGTGAGGGGAGCGCTTATCACTATGTATAACAAAAACGAGCGGTTGAGTCGGGAGGTGGCGAGGGATCTGCGGCGACATTTTCCGCATCCGGTTTTTAAAACCGAGATTCCCCGGAGCGTGGCTTTGGCGGAGGCGCCGAGTTTCTCAAAGCCAATAATGCTTTACCGGCCGGATTCGATTGGGGCGCTGGCTTATAAAAATTTGGCGGATGAGATTATTGCCGAAGAGAGGAATTTTCTAAACCCCACAGAGGCGATAGTGAGCAAGGATTACGGAAATTTTAATATACTGTAGAATTTATAAACAAAATGTTAGGAAAAGGACTTGAATCATTAATACCGCCGAATAAAGGTTTCAATAATGGCGGAGCAAACGGCGATAATGCTAATAGCAGCGATGCGAATTATCTTCCAAAAGAAGATCTGGTTTTTGATTTGAACAAAAAAGACGATGAGGCGGCGCCGACTTTGAATTTTTCAGACCAATTTAAAGCTAGGAAAGAAGATGATTCAGCGACTAATAAGGGGGAGAGGAGAAGGCAGGAGGCGATTTTTCAAATTGAAGTTGAGAAGATAAAACCAAATCCGCATCAACCGAGAAAAGATTTTGATGACGAAGCGCTAAAGGATTTGGCGGCGTCAATCCGAGAGGTGGGAATTTTACAACCTTTAGTAGTGACGAAAGTTGAAAATGAAACACCGATTGGTACGGACGTGGAATATATTTTGATTGCCGGGGAACGTCGATTGATGGCGGCGAAACTTTTAGGATTAGAAAGGGTGCCGGCAATTGTTAAGAGAGTTGATTTTGAAAGAGAGCGGTTGGAAATGGCGATTATTGAAAATCTTCAGAGAGAAGATTTAAGCCCGATTGAAACCGCGCGAGCATTTTCCAGATTGCAAGATGAATTTAATTTGACCCAGAGAGAGATTGCCACTCGTTTGGGAAAAAGCCGGGAGGCGATTGCTAATAGTGTTCGTTTGTTAGATTTGCCGGCCTACATTCAGGAAGCGCTCGGGAAAAATCTAATCAGCGAAACTCACGGGCGATTGCTTTTGGTAGTTCAAGACGCGGCCTCACAGAAGAAACTTTTTGACGATATTATTTCCAATAAATTAACTACTCGGGAATTGAAAGAAAAAGTCAGCCCTTCTAAGCCGCAAGTTCAAAAAGATAGAACTCTCGAGGAGTTGCCGATGGAAGTTAAATACGCACAAGAGAAAATAGCCTCCCAGCTGGGTGCGCCGGTGGCGATTGAGAAAAGGGGAGACAAGGGCAGAATTATGATTAGTTTTTACTCCGAGGAGGAATTGATGGGGATATTAGAAAGACTAGAAAAGGAGAGTAGCGGTTTCTAGCTGGCAAACGGCGGATTTTTTAAGTGGTAATTTTTTTGGTTGATAAGAAAGCGGATGCGTTCTTTAGCGAGAGAGGTTTGGGCGAATTTCAGCCAGTCGGCAGACGGTTTTTTGTTTTTTTGAGTAATTATTTCCACTAGATCGGCTGATTTTAGTTTTGTATTTAAGGGCTTAAATTCATTATTAACTTTCGCTTTGACGCAGGTGTCGCCGACTTCGGTGTGAATTTTGTAGGCAAAATCAATAGGAGTTGAGTCATTGGGGAGATCAACAACATCACCTTTGGGAGTAATTACAAAAATGCGATCGGCAAAAAAATCTATCTTCATAGTTTCGCGAAATTCTTGGTTGGTGGAGGCAATGTCGCTTAAAGGATCTTGCCAGCGTCTTAGGTGCTTGATCAGAGGCAATTCCTGAATAGTTTTTCGCAGGAATGATTTTGGAGGAAGATCTTTAGTGGGACATTGTTTATAAAACCAATGAGCGGCAAGGCCGTTTTTGTTTTCTTCGTGCATTCGCTCGGTGTGGATTTGAATTTCGATATTTTTGTTTTCGGGGCCAACAACGGTAGTGTGAAGAGAGCGATAGCCGGTTGGTTTTGGGGCGGCGATATAGTCTTTGATTCGATCGGCAGAAATAGGCGACCATTTTTGGTGAATGACGCCTAAGGCCTTGTAGCAATCTTTAACGTCTTTAAAAACAACCCAAGTGGCGATGAGGTCGTGAATTCTTTCTAGATCCATATCGTATCTTAAAAGCTTGTGATAAAGACTGGAATAGCGTTTGGCTCGAAAATCAACCAAGGTTGGGTGGAGATTATTTTCTTCCAGAAGCTTCTCTAGGGATGGTTTGAATTTTTCAAGGTAAGCGTGGCGTTCCTCATATTTTTCTTTAACATTCCCGATGAGCCAGCTGTATTTGTCAGGGTTAAGAATAGGAAAGCAAAAATCTTGCATCTCGCCGGCGAGGTTAGGCATACCAATTAGAGAAGCCAAGGGAGCGTAGATTTCGTTTGTCTCAAAAGCGATAGCTTCTTGTTTTTCTTTAGGAAGAGCGTCGAGACTTTTCAGATTGTGAAGGCGGTTAGCTAGTTTGATAAAAACAATCCGAAGATCGCGGCTCAAAGCCAAAATCATTTTTCTTATGTTTTCGATTTTAGTTTGCGTGCCGCGGTATTTTAAAAGGCCGAGTTTGGTAACGCCCTGAACTAAGAAGGCGACTTCTTCGCCGAATTTTTCCTTAAGCTCGAATTCGGTGGCTTTATTGTGCTTGAGAGTGTCATGAAGAAGGCCGGCGGCGATTGTCTCTTCGTCCATGTGCCAAAGATTAAGGGTTTCAGCAGTTTCGAGGCAGTGGTTAAAATAGGATTCACCGTTAAGGCGAGGCTGGTCTTGGTGGGCAATTTTGGCAAACTCGAGAGCTTTGGCTATCAGGCCGTTTTTATTTTTTTCCGCTGATTCTAATATACTCATCTCCTTGATTTTACATATATAACATATAGTAATAAGGAAGCAATTATTTAGTATGCTACGGGTTGGGAGTTTTATTGTTATTCAGAGTCTTCTTCGATTGTGGCAGTTGTTTTGGGCTCTAGGGCTTCGATTTCTAAGGGTTTTTTCTCTTCCGGATTCAAAGGGTTGGTCCAAGAGGCGTAGTCGCAATCGGGATAGCGATTACAGCCCCAAAAGATTTTGCCGCGGGCGCGGCCTTTGCGGCTTACCCGCCTTTCAATTACGTCGCCTTCGCCGCATTTGGGGCATTTGAGGCCGATTGGTTTCGGTGGATCCTTTAAATTTTTCGTGTTCTTGCATTCCGGAAATCCGGAGCAAGCCATAAATTTTCCGAAGCGGCCGAATTTAATGATCATATCTTTTCCGCAAAGTTCGCATTTCTGGTCGGTTTTTTCCTCGGCGATTTCTTTTTTGGAAACTTCTTCATATTTTTGTTTAAGGTGGACAGAAAAAGGTTCGTAAAATTCCCTGATGACTTCCTGCCACTGTTTTTTATCTTCAGCGATTTCATCGAGTTCGTTTTCCATTTTGGCGGTGAAATCAAGATCAACAATTTCCGGAAAATTTTCTTTGAGAACCTTGTCAACTAAAAGGCCAATCTCGGTGGGTTGGAGGCGGCCTTGAATTTTTTCGACGTAGTTGCGATTTTGAATAACCGAAATAATCGGAGCGTAGGTTGATGGGCGGCCGATGCCGTATTTTTCCAGAGTTTTAATCAGACTGGCTTCGTTGTAACGCGGCGGCGGTTCGGTGAAGTGCTGAGTTGGCGTTACTTCAATGAGGCTGACGGGGTCGTCTTTTGTAAGCTCGGGAAGAATTTTCTCTTCCATTTTAATTGGCCAGATTTTTAGAAAGCCGTCAAAACGGAGAATATTACCGTTAGCCGCTAGAATATAATTATTTTTTCCGGCAGTGGCTCTAACCTCTATTTTAGTGGCGTCGAGTTTAGCGTGGGGAAGTTGAGAGGCGATGAACCGGCGCCAGATGAGGCTGTAGAGTTTCTCTTGGTCTTTGTCGAGTTTTGATTTTCGAGAATCATCCCATTCTTCCGGCGCTAGGTTGGGATCGGTTGGCCGGATAGCTTCGTGAGCTTCTTGGGCTAACCGGGATTTGTTTTCGTAATTTTTCGGAGGAATTTGATATTCTTCTGGTAAGTGAGCTTTGATCCATTCAGTTGAAGCCACGAGGGCTTCTTTGGAGAGATTAACGGAGTCGGTGCGCATGTAGGTGATGTGGCCGCCTTCATAGAGAGATTGGGCAATCATCATTGTTCGTTTGGCGGAAAAACCAAAGTGGCGAGAGGCTGTTTGTTGAAGGGTGCTGGTTATAAAAGGGGGATAGGGATTTTTTTTGGTTTCATTCCGTTCGATATTTTCTATTTTATAATTTGCGTCTTTCAGATCGGAAAGAATTTTTTGGGCCTCAGTTTCAGTTCCAATGCCTAGTTTTGGAACGGATTCGTCCCCGATTTTTGAAAGAGACGCTTCAAGAATTTCCCTTTTTTCAGTTTCGAGTTTTGCTTCGATAGTCCAGTATTCATAACTTTTGAATTTATTTATTTCTTCTTCGCGAGCGGCGATTAAGCGCATAGCGGCCGATTGAACCCGGCCGGCGGAGAGGCCGCGGACCACTTTTTTCCAGAGGAACGGCGAGAGTTGATAACCGACAAGACGGTCAAGAACGCGGCGGGCTTGTTGGGCATTAACAAGATTTTGGAAAATTGTGCGGGGATTGTCTAAAGCGTTTTTAATAGCGGTTTTTGTAATTTCATGGAAAACAATCCGCTTTATCGGTTTGTCAGAGTCATTTTTTAATTTGAGGGCGGTAACGAGGTGCCAGGCAATAGCTTCTCCTTCGCGGTCTTCGTCAGTGGCTAGTATCACTTCATCAGCTTTCGCCGCGATTTTTTTAAGGGCGGTGACTCGAGGTTGGATTTTCCGGGGAATGACATATTGGGGCTCAAAATTATTTTCGACATCAATGCCGAGCTTGCTTTTCGGAAGGTCGCGAACATGACCGAAAGAAGATTCGACTTTATAGCCAGAACCGACAAATTTAGAGATTGTTTTGGCCTTAGTGGGGGATTCAACAATAATTAGCTTTGTACTCATATTCATAGAACGACAAACCCAGCCTCAGTTTCACTGATTATATTCTTTATAGTCAGGAAGGTAAGAGTTTGATTGATGATTTTGGCATTAAGATTAGATAGTTCAATAATTTTGTCAACTGTGATTGGTTTAGCGCTGTTTTTTAAAATTTCGTATATTCTCTTTTCTTCTAGGCTATTTAATAGATTTAGCTGGTTTAGTGGGCTGTTTTTACCCTCGAGAATTTCTGGGGCGAGAGACTCAATAATTTCTTCAGGAGAGGTAACTAGGATGGCGCCAAGGCGGATTAATTTATGGGAGCCGGAGAAATTTGGATGTTTTAGAGGTCCGGGAGTAACAAAAATTTCCCGATTTTGATCAAGGGCAAATCTAGTGGTGGCGAGCGAGCCAGACCCTTCGGGGGCTTCAATAACAAGGGTGCCGGCGGAAAGGCCGCTGATGATTCTATTTCTTTCTATAAATCGATAAGGGAGGGTTGGGCTTCCTATTGGATATTCTGAAACTATTAGTCCATTGCTTGAGATTATTTTTTCAGCCAATTTAGAATTATAACTGGGATAGAAATGATCAAGGCCGTTGGCGAGGACGGCGATGGTGGGAGCGTTAGCGTCAAGGGCGCCGGAGTGAGCAGCGGCGTCAATTCCTAAAGCCAAACCGCTTATTATGGCGAAATTGTTTTGCCCGAGATTTCTGGCGAATTCTCGAGCGATTTCCTTGCCTTGCTCGGTGGCCTTTCTGGTACCGACGATGCTTATTTTATATTTTTGATTTAGAGCCGAAAAATTGCCGATAGAATAAATTCCAAAAGGCGGAAAGGATATTTCGCGAAGTAAGGAGGGGTATTTTTTTTCGTTTATTAAGGTCAGCTCAATTTTTGACCTTAGAAGTTTCTCCCAAAGTTTTTCCGGATTGATTTTATTTTTTTCGGCGACACCTAAATTTTCCCAAGCAATTTCCCAACAGCCGGACTTTTCTATCAACTTTCCTAATTTTCGGTAGTCACTGCCAAGGGCAATGTTTATGGCATTGTAATAAATTTTTTCGTCCATTTTTATAAGCATAACGGAGGGAAAATCGAAGTCAATTTTTTGGTCTCATTGGTTCGGGTAGATTAGTTTTATGTTATAATTAAAAAAGTAATGGAGAATTTTAAAAAACAATTTAGGAATAAAGCGTTGATTATTTTGGGGCTGTTTTTGGTTTCCGGAGTGATTCTTTATTTTTCCGCTAGTTATATTGCGAAACTTTCTAAGGATATTTCCAATCAAAGATTTTTGGTTTATGAAAACTCTAATATCAATGGGGTGCTGGCGGATTTAAAAAATGGCAATGATAGTGCCGCCGCGTATATAAAAGGAATTGGCGCCTTAGTGCCAGCGAAAGATCAGTTGATTTCCGATTTATCGCGAGTATTAAGTAATCAGGGAACAAATTATGGAGTGGGAGTGACTTTTGATTTTCAACAAGGGGTAGAGGTAAAACCGACTCCAACTTCCTTTGGACACGCTGGATTCTCGCTTAGTGTAACTGGTCCTCTATCTAATTTAATCGCTTTTCTAAGATATTTAGAAACTGCATCACCTAGGTTTTTAATGAGCTTTGAAAGCGCGGATATAGCAAAAACTTCAAATGATTATGTTCTTAACGCAAAGGGATTGGTTTATTTTAAGGAGTAGTTTTAAAAAGAAAAAACAATGAATTTTTTGAAAGAACATTACGAAAAAATATTAGCTATTCTTTCGGTTGTTTTACTTGTAATCGTGGTTGCTTATTTTGTTTGGGCAGTGAGGGTGGTGGCTAATGGGTTTTCGATAGCGAATAATTTGAATAGCGGCGGAGGGGGGTCGGTCAGTTTTGATATCGAAAAAGCTAAGCGACTTCAAATTGAGCCAAGGTTTTGATTTTTTTTCGATTTTGGGTTTTAATGGTAGCTGGTTTCGGGTTGGCGTTTTTTGTTAGAAAATTGATTTTATTAGGTAGGGATGGGTTTGTTTAGTTTAAGCTTAGGGATGCGCGGTTAGCTCAGTGGTAGAGCGCTTCGTTGACATCGAAGAGGTCAGAAGTTCGATCCTTCTACCGCGCACAAAGGTGGAAGGTAGAAAAGAACGCGTGTGTAGTTCAGTGGTAGAACGCTGTCCTGATAAGACAGAGGTCGAAGGTTCGATTCCTTCCACACGCACTAGATGGCAAATCGCTAATGGGGAAAATGAATATCTCACCAGCGGGCGGGGTCCTTGATTTCCTTTATTCACTGCGTTCATAGGAAATCGGGAGTTATCCACAATTTTTTAATCAGCCTATTTTCTTTGTGCTATAATGATTTTACGTTATAAAAAGGTCGAATTTAAAGAAAAAATTCAATGCAAAATAAGCAAGTTAAGGGTTTTACTCTTATTGAACTTCTGATTGTTATTGGTATTATTGCCATTCTCGCGACGGTCGTTATTTTGACTTTAAATCCGGCCGAGTTGCTAAGGCAGTCACGGGATACGACCAGGTTTTCGGATTTGTCGACTTTGAATAGCGCTATTGCGCTTTATCTCTCTGATGTGCCGGCGGCGTATCTTGGAACAAGTACGACATGGTGCTTCACTTCTTTGGACGCTTCTTCTACGCTTGGTACTGCTGGTAATCAGTGCGGGTTTCGTTTCCCGTCGTTAGGGGCTGGGGCTGCAACTGTTGGAGCGACTACTTCTCGGGCGATTAATGGAACCGGATGGATTCCGATTGATTTTACTAAAATTAGTACTGGTTCGCCGCTACCGCAGTTACCAGTTGACCCTGTTGTGCCAAATACTTTTGGTCCTACCGTAACTACGACGAGTGATGATTTCTATTACGCATATATGACTGGAACGAATAACACATATGAGGTGAATACTAGAATTGAAAGCCAGAAGTTTTCGAGTAGTTCGGTTAATGATGGGGGGAACAGCGTTACTTTGTATGAGGTTGGGACTAATCCTGGTCTAGCTCTCTAGAAAAGAGTATTAATTATTATTCAACAAAAAGCGCCTTAGGGCGCTTTTTGTGTTATAATTGATTTTGAGAATGTTTGCAGTAGCTCAATATTTTAATTTAGTGGCTTTGATTTTGCTTTTTGCGGCACAGATTTTTTGGGGCCGGCGATTTTTGGACTCAAAAAGAGAAGGAAAATTTTCCCGAGAAACGGTAAAGAAGTATTTAAAGATTTTGTGGTTGATTTTGTTTGTGATTGTGGTAGCAGTTAATGTTTATATATCTTACAAGCAGTATCAAGTTTGGGAGAGTAATCCGCTTAGCAGAGGCCTTTTGCCGCCTTATGCCCCGATCTCTTATTTTTTGTCATATGTATTTGTCCATTTTTTTATTTTTTGGATAGTCGCTTTTCTGGCTTCTATTTTAGTAAGCCGGTTGGCGAAATTTTTGAATAAAAGATTTGGTAATAGATTTTTTGAAAACGAAGAAGTTGAACTTATCGCGCTCGGGACTTTTCTCTCAGGGTATCCGGGATTTTTGTTTTTTTGGGCGGCTATTCTGATTTTTGGAGTTTTGTTTTCCGTGGTCTACACGATTTTTTCCAAGGGACGGCTGCCGCTTTTTTATTTTTGGTTGCCGATAGCAATTTTTGCTATCATAGTAAAGATTTGGTTGCTTCCGATTTTTGGATTGGAATATGTTTGGGGGCAATTATCTCTGGGAGATTTTATCGGACTTTTTTTGGGAAAGTAATTTTTAAATAATTTTATGAGAATACCAATACCAGTTCCCCAGTTGAAAAACAGATTAGTGCAGGAGGGTTTGATTACGGCCGAGCGATTCGACACCATCTACGAAGATTCAAGAAGAAAAAATCAAGGATTGCTTGATTCTTTGATATCTCTAAAAATTGTTGAAGTAAGTTATTTGAATAATCTTTTAGCGGAGATGCTGGGGGTTTCTTTGGCTAACCTTGAGGTTCAGGGGATAGACAAGGATGCGATTAAGCTACTCGAAGAGGGTGCTGCTAGGCAGCGGGAAGTTATTGTTTTTAAGAAAGAGCCAGACGGAAGTTTCGATGTGGCAATGAGCGATCCTAGCGATTTAGAGACAATTAAATTTCTTTCCCAGCATTTGAACGCAAAAATAAATCCCTTTTTTGCCACGGGTAGTGATTTGAATAAGGGATTTTCTATTTACGGTTCACAGTCGGCGCAAGATTTTAAGAAATTAATTGAAAATAATGTTCAGGAATCACTGAGAGGACAGGCAAAGAGTGTTGAGGAGTCTGCCTCGCTTCTGCCGATAGTTTCGATCGTGGACAACTTGATGTCGTATGCGATTGCTTCGCGAGCGTCGGATGTTCATATGGAAATTATGGAAGATGTAACGATTGTGCGCTATCGGATTGATGGAATTCTTTTTGAAATAATGCGGATGCCGAAAGCGATTCACGCGGCTCTCACGGCAAGAATTAAAATTTTGTCTGGGTTAAAGATTGACGAACATTATAAACCACAAGACGGACGTTTTCATTATCAGGTCGGCAGCCAGGTGATAGATGTTCGGGTCTCGGTTTTGCCAACATTTTATGGAGAGAAAATTGTGATGAGGCTTCTTGAGGCGGCTCAAAAACCACTATCGCTTACCGAGATCGGAATGTTTCCGGATATGGAGAAAATTGTCGCCGACAACTTAAAGAAAGCTTACGGAATGGTTTTGTGCTGCGGGCCAACGGGATCAGGAAAATCAACAACGCTCTACGCAATGATGGATATTTTAAACAGACCGACGGTGAATATAGTTACCGTCGAAGATCCGGTGGAATACAATATGCGATATGTTAATCAAACCCAGATAAATACTCAGGCGGGGATAACTTTTGCTTCCGGTCTCAGGGCAATTTTAAGGCAAGATCCGAATATTATAATGGTTGGTGAGATTAGAGACGCGGAGACGGCGGGAATTGCAGTGCAGGCGGCTTTGACTGGCCACTTACTTCTTTCCTCACTTCACACTAACGATGCGCCAACGGTGGTACCCCGACTTTTTGACTTAGAAGTGCCGCCTTTTCTAGTGGTTTCGGTTTTGAATGTTATTATTGCCCAACGTTTAGTGCGGAGGGTTTGCCAGGCCTGTATATATTCTTACGAGCCGAGTCCAGAGATTACCAAGGTGATTATGAATCAACTAGAACAACTAAATCTTGACCCAAATAAGGTTAAGCTACCAAAAAACTTTTTTCATGGAAAAGGATGTTCAAGTTGTGGGATGACCGGGTATCGAGGACGGCTGGGAATATATGAAGTTTTAGATGTTGGTGAGGAGGTGAAAAAAACCATAATTAGCCCGGATTTTAATTTGGAAAAATTGCACAAAGTTGCCAGAGAAAACGGAATGATTTCGATGTTTGAGGACGGACTAAAAAAAGTTGAATTAGCAATGACCACTATTGATGAGGTTTTGCGGGTCATTAGGGAATAGCTTTGAGAATTTTACTATTTACCCTTTGGGGATGTTTTAGTGACTAGTTTTATAGAAAAGTTTATAATTAAGAAGAGTTGGTTCGAATTAATTGTTTGAATTGGTGATTTTTTATTATGCTCTTTCATTATTTAGCAACGGATAAAAGCGGAAAAATTAGCGAGGGGGATTTGGAAGTCGATGATTTCACTCAGGCTCTCCAATATCTAGCCGGTAAAGAACTGAGGCCGATTTCGGTAAAGCCGATTAAAGAATCTGAGGGTTTTGGGGCACGGCGGATTTTTGGGAATATTAATTTAACCGACAAGATTTTTTTGACTCGGTATCTTTCTTTGATGTTACGAGTGGGAACTGATTTGCTTTCAGCAATAAATATTTTGATTTCTGACTTTGATAAACCAGCCCTGAAAAACTTTTTACTTGAGGTTCGGGACAATTTGGGGCGGGGCCAGCCATTTTATGCGGCTTTCGCAAGGTATCCAAGAATTTTTTCGCCAGTGTTTATAAATTTAGTTAAAGCCGCAGAGGCATCAGGAAATTTACAGCAAACATTTGAGGAATTAAGCGTGTCGCTTGGCAGGGAAGCAGCGTTGCGGAATAGCATCCGATCGGCGCTGGTCTATCCGGTCATCTTGCTCGTGACGTCAATGTCAATATTTATTTTTTTGGTAACTTTCGCACTTCCTAAGATAGCGAAAGTTTTTTCCGATGGAGGAATTAATCCGCCGCTTTTCTCAAGGGTGGTGTTTGGGATCGGGCTTTTTATAAATGCTCATGCGCTTCTATTTATTCCGGGCCTGATTATTATTGTGGTTTTTTCGGCAGTGTTTTTTTGGAAATTCGATGTGGGGCGGAAATTGGCCCAGCGAATGTTTAGCCGATTACCTTTAGTCAAAACGGTTTATCGGGAGTTGGCGGTGCAACGTTTTGCAACGACAACCAGTTCGTTGATGAAGGCGGGACTTTCGATTATACAATCGCTCAATATAGCAGCAGAGACGGTAAATGTTCTTGAATTTCGGGCGAGTTTGCTTCGAATCAGCGAAGAGGGTTTGGCAAAAGGGTTAACAATAGGAGAGGCTTTCAGAAAAGAAACAGTTTTCCCGAAGCTGGTTACTAATTTGATTGCGGCATCGGAGAGGGCCGGACATTTAGAAGATCTTTTACAGACGCTTTCTGAGTTTTATGCCTCGAGAGCCGAGTCGGCGATAAAATCCCTGGTTTCTTTTTTGGAGCCAATATTGCTTTTATTCATGGGGTTATTAGTGGGGCTGGTGGCTCTTTCGATAATAATTCCGATTTATCAATTGACGGCGCAATTTTCTTAAATAAATAGATAAAGTTTTTTATTAATAATCAAATGATGCCAATACGAAATTTAAATAAAAAATTTAAACATATAAATATGGTTAAAAATATTAAAAAACATAATAATAAAAATGGGTTTACAATAATAGAACTTATTATTGTGATGGTGATAATGGCGATTTTAATCGGAATGACTTTTTTAAATCTTTTACCACAAAATAAGCTTAAGGAATTTAATGCAACCGTTGAAAAAATTGTTTCGCTTTTAAATACAGCAAGAGATAAATCTAAATTTCAGGATAGCGGATGGGCTTGGCAAGTTGGGTTGGGAAATCCGTTCTGCAGTTCAAGCCAGTTATTTTTCGGTTTATATGATGAACTAAATATTAATACTCCTAAAAATAAATATACATTGCCTGATAATATTAATTTTTCCTCCCCTAATTTTAATAATTCTAGTTCTAGCTGTTTGTCGCAGTATAAAAAAATTCTTATTAAATTTTCCGCATCTCAAGGATTTCTTGTCGGATCTTCAGCGTCGGCCACTTTTTCGGTTTTTCTGAAAAGCAATCCGAATGTTTCGTCAACTATTTCGGTTTCGCCAATAGGGGTGGTAAGTTTTTCAACCCCTTCTTCGAGTACGCCTCCTTATGTTCCGCCTTTGCCTGATGATATTTCACCTACTATTCCCGCAAACCTTTTGGCTGTTCCTATATCTTCTTCTCGAATCGATCTCTCTTGGTCGGCCTCGACCGATAATGTCGGCGTTGCTGGATATCGGATTTATCGAGATGGCAATCCAGTTCCAATCGCTACTGTTTTTAGCCCTGGTTATTCTAACTCTGGTCTTAGTCCATCTACCACTTACACTTATACTGTTGATGCTTATGATGCTAGAGGAAATGCCTCTGGTCAATCAGCTCCGGCTTCGGCCACCACGGAAGCTTTGGCTTTGGATACCACTCGGCCAGCTGCGATAGCTAGTCTCAATGTCGATATTGGTGGTTTTGCCGCTACCCAGACTGATGTTTCACTTGCTTCACTTTTCTCCTCACTCGCAGCTGGAGGCGGTGGTTCTACTGGTAGGGTTTTGCTCACTTGGATTGCTCCTGGCGACGATGGTAACAGCGGCACCGCCACGATTTATGATTTAAGGTATTCCACTTCGCCAATTTCAATTCTTGACAGTAATTGGTCTTCTTATTCCCGAGAGATGGATTTGTCTTTGCCTCAAATTGCGGGAAGCCCAGAGACGTGGACTGTGTCGGGTCTTGTTATAGGCACTAGATATTATTTTGCCATCAAAGCGATTGATGACGCAGGAAATACTTCTACGATATCAAATATTGTTTTTGGAACAGCGCAATAAATAGAGTTTCGTCAGGTGATATTTTAATGCAGTAATTATGAAAAAAAAGTTTAAAATTTATGGTCGACGGGGGCAATCTTTGATTGAGATTTTGATAGCAATAGCAGTTGGGGTTCTTCTAATCGGGGCGGTGGCAGCGATTATTATTCCGACTCTAAAAACTAATAAAACGGCTAATGAGTCAAAGTTTGCGGTGGGACTAGGACTAGATTTGATTGAAAGGGTAAAGGTTTTTTCGGCAAGCGACTGGCATAATCTTGATAATATTATGGCAACGTCGACTAATTATTTTTATTATATGGCAACCACGATGACTACCGGTACTTCTCCTTTTAAAGCGATGTCGGGGCCGGAGTCAATTATAAACGGCACCACAACTTACACGCGATATTTTAAAATTGAGGCAGTTTGCCGAAACGCATTGGGTAATTTTGCCACGACTACTATTTCTCCTAATCCGGTTTCCGCTTGCCCCGCCCTTACGGTGTTTGATCCATCAATTCGACGCTTGACTGTTACTTACGGCTGGTCGGGGGCGACAACGAGCAGTTTGCAGACGTTTTTAGTTCGTTTCCGGAGTAAAATTTTTGACCAAGCGGATTGGTCGGGCGGGCCGAACGAGTTATTGGTTGCGACCAGCACCAATAATTTTTCGACCTCATCAAATATTGATTATTCAAATGCCAACGGTTCAATAAAAATTTTAGGAATTTAATATAAATGAAAAAGTATCTTAAAGGAAATAAAACAGTCGGAATATTCAGCGTTTTTGTTTTGGGCGGAGTTATTTTGACGGTTTTTTTAGTAACCGGTTTTAGGGTTACTAAGGCCAATCCAGACCCGGGAACCAATATTCACCCAACAGTTAATTCTCTTTATAGCCCTTCCACTCTTTATTCCAATTCAAATTATTCTTGGGGTTGGAGCGGTCCAATTGGCTGGATAGATTTTCATAGTACTCATAACGTTATTGTTCATTCAAAATACTTAGAGGGCTGGGCGAGTTCTTCAATTGGGGAAGTTGTTTTAAATTGCGCAACTTTGCCGCCTGGGGGTTCTAGTAATTGCACTGGTCCGGCTGGAAATTGGGGAGTTAAAAATGATGGCCGGGGCCATGTTTCTGGCTGGGCGTGGAATGATGCAATCGGTTGGATTAGTTTTGCTGGAAGCAGTACGGTTTGGAATGAAATTCAGCATGCAACTACTACGGTTTATTGGGGAGTGGGCGTATACCCGTCTTCTTCAACTGGGATTGATGAACCGCCATCGAATTTTTATAATTACGCTTGGAATGATATTGCCGGCTGGATTAGTTTCAGTTGCGGCACTCCCTCTGAGTGTTTATTAAACGGCTCTGATTATAAAGTGGCGACGGATTGGTTTGCAACTTCAACATACGGAACACTGGAGTCGGCTATTATTGATACTGGCATAGTTAAAGGGGTTCAAATAAATTCGATTATTTGGAAAGGAAATTTACCAGTTACTACTGGTGTGAGCTTTAAGCTAGCCGCGGCAAATTCAACGAGCGGACCGTGGATTTTCTTGGGGCCGAACGGCTCGATTTCATCTTATTATAATTCTTACGCTACGGTTTTTGACTCGCCGGGAGTATACCGCGTGAAGATTGACAACGTTTCTGATTTCACTAATAAGAGATACTTTAAGTATCTGGTTAGATTGAAATCAGATCCAGACCAGGCGTTAACGCCGAGAATTGATGAAGTGACGGTGAACTGGAGTCCGTAGTGTCTCGTCTCGGGGCACGTACATTGTAATAAGCAAAAAATGATGATTAATAAATTCAATCAAAAAAACGGGCAAACGGCGTTGTCGTTGGTACTTTTGATTGGGGGAGTGATCGTTATCGTAGGAATTACTTTGGCGTTTTTAGTTTTTAATTTTATTTATTCCAGTTACGGTTCTCGGGATGTTAATAAGGCGGCACAGCTGGCTTTAGCGGGGGTTCAGGATGCGGCTTTAAGGATAAATAGAAACAAGGAGTTGAGTAACGGAGGATGCGCTTCAACGTATAATCCCAATTTGAGTACCGAAGGGACACTTGAGATTCGAATTGCTCCGCCAACTTCTACCTCACCAGTTTGTATTAATGATTATTACTCTGTTGATAAAAATCAGTTTGTGATCAGGTCGGAGGCGACAATTGCCGGAAAAGCATACGTGCTCTTCGGGGTGTTGTCGGTGGATAAATATAGCAGCAAAGTTGAGGTGGTTAGTTTGAAGATAGGCGATGTTAAAACTGAGTGTTCCGACCCAGTTATTGGGACGTGTTTGTGCGTGGGTTCTTGTATACACTTATAAGGAGTTATGTTATTTTAAAGGTGAAAGTAATTTTAAAATGAGATATTTGAGAAAAGTTTTAAATTTTTTAAAGGGCAACTCGATGATCGGCGGGTTGGAGATTTCTGATTTTTCTTTGCGTTTTGCTTATTTAAAAAATAATCGGGAGTGGCAGATGACTAGTATCAGATTGGCGCCGGGGATTATGAAGGCCAATGTAATTTTGGATTATCATAAATTTGTTGAGTCCCTTTTTATATTAAAGAAGGAAATTTTTAAAAAAGACCAGCCTCAAAAAAAGATTTTAGTGGTAGTTTCGTTGGGGTCGCTTAATATTTACACTCAGATTTTCAGTTTGCCGAAATTAGAGGGCCATGCCCTGAAGGAAGCGGTTAAACTTAATTTACAAATGGTAGCTCCTTCTCAGGTTGGCGAGCATTATTCAGGGTGGCAACTGGTTGGAACCGACGAAACGGCCAAAAAAGTTGATATTCTTTCGGTGTTTGTTGGCCGAACGATGGTTGATGAACTTAGCAAGGCCTTGCTAGAGGCCGGTTTTTTAGTAATTGCGGTTGAGTCAAGATCTTTTTCGCTAACAAGAATTTTCCGTGAGCAATCTTTGGGAATAGATAGTTTTCGGCCTTATATTCTCTTAAGTTTGGATAATGAAAGTTTGGATTTTATTATTATAAAGCGGGGACAAATGTATTTTGAGTATTTCAATTCTTGGCAAGATTTGAAAGGAGGAGGCAAAGAGATTTCAATTTCTGAATTTCGAACAGTCGTGGTTAGAAATTTAAGACAAGTTTTGAATTTTTACGGACAGCATTGGAGCGAGCCGGTGGAGGATGTTATTCTGGCAACGCCTGGATTAGGAGAGGAGATTACAAAAATAATTAAGGATAATTTTTCGCTAAGGGTCAAAAATCTGGAACTAAAACTGGATCGGCCAGTTAGTTCGGAATGGTTTGGGGCCTTGGGGGGCGGAATTAGATCAATTGCTTCCAGACGAGATGATAGGGAAATAAATCTTTCGGGAGTAGAGGCGGAAGATAATTATCGGCGAGGGCAGATTCTTAATTTTTTGAGATTTTGGCTTGCGGCGGCACCAATCGCAATGGGGGTGTTGCTATTGGTTTTCGCTTTGACGATAGGTTTTTTAACTAAAACAAATAATGATCTAATTCGGGAATCGAAAATTAGTGATGGTGATAGCCAGAAATTTAATGAGGTTAAGTTTTTAAAACAACAAGCCGAGGATTTTAATAAATCTTTAGATATAATCGCTCCAATTCGAGACGTGAAGTTATCGAAGGCGGCAGTGTTTGAGAAAATTAATAGTATACTGGTGACTAATAATTCGGTTTTAACTAAATTTAGTTTTAGCTCTTTTGATACCCCAGTTACTCTTGTCGGAGAATCAAAGACAAGAGAAGATGCTGCGAAGTTGGAAAAAGTGTTTAACTCCGACCCTTTTTTTGGAAGCGTCGATTTTCAGTTTACCAAGATAACATTGGACCCTGATGGAGATTATTCATTCCCGATAACTTTTTCGGTAATTTCGCCGAAAATGTGATCAAATATTTTTTGGTCGGTGGGCTTTATATCCTTAAGGACAAATTTTTCCGCTTTTATTCTTTTTTGAGGAGTTGTGTCGTTATTATTAGGTTTTGGGCGAATTCCGATCCGGAGGCGCCAGATTTTTTTTGTTTTGAGGTGGTTGATTACGGAGATTATCCCTTTGTGGCCGGCCGAACCGCGATCATAGACAAGCTTGTATTTTCCAATTTCTAAGTCACTATCATCGTGAATAACTAAAATATTTTCGGGTTTTATTTTAAAATATTTCAAAATTAGGACGACAGCTTGGCCAGAGTCATTCATAAAGGTGAGGGGCCGGCAGATTATTGTGTTTTTAACCTCTAAAAATTCAAATTTTTTAGTCGAACTTTTGCTGAATTTTTTGAAGCCGGACTTAGTGGTAATAAAATCAGTGGCAAGAAAGCCAATATTATGATAGGTTTTTTTATATTCAGGGCCGGGATTACCAAGGCCAATGACTAAGTTGAACTTGCCAGACATTGTTTTCTATTATAGAATAAGTTAAATATTGACGCCAATATTTAGCGCGATTTGCTTTTCTGGCAGGGAAAAAGGAAGCGCAATAGGATAAAATTTTTTATGAAAAAGTTTTTTATTTCAGTTTTAGAAATAGGAGAAATCGCCTTAATTGCGGTAGTTTCTGTTTTTCTTATAAGGACGTTTTTGGTCCAACCATTTTTGGTTAGCGGAATGAGTATGGTGCCGAATTTTTCCGACGGCGATTATCTATTGATAGATGAGCTTACTTATCGCATTAGGCCGGCGGAACGGGGGGAGGTGGTGGTTTTTCATAACCCTCAAGATGAGTCGGTTTATTTTATAAAGAGAGTGATCGGCTTACCAGGGGAGATTGTCAGGATAAAGGAGAATAAAGTGTATATATTAAGAACCAGCAACGGAGAAGAGAAAGCATTAGTGGAAAAATATTTGCCAGCTGGAACGGTGACTACGAATATGAATAATGTTTCTGAATTTAAATTAGGTCCAAATCAATATTTTGCCCTAGGAGATAACCGGCCATATAGTTTTGATTCAAGGGGATGGGGAGTGCTTGAGTCAAAGGAGATTGTTGGTTTAGTGAGATTGCGACTGTGGCCAGTTGATACCTTAAGGGCGTTTGCCGCACCTCAGTATGGGATATAAATAATTTGATGCCAAAGAAAGAAAAAATTGTGAAAGTTAAAAATAAATCGGCGCTTAATTCTTTTCAGGCACCGAAGGGGATGAGGGATGTTTTACCGATGGATCAGTTGTGGTGGGATCGAATTGAAAAAACAGCTAAGGAGTTGGCTGATTTTTATAATTTTGGCCGAATCGATACGCCAATTCTTGAGCCGGCGGAGCTTTTCCAAAGAACGGTTGGAGTTGATAGCGATATTGTGGAGAAGGAGATGTATGTTTTAAAAACGAAGAGTGGAAATTTGTTGGCTATGAGACCAGAAGGAACGGCGTCGGTGGCTCGAGCTTATCTTGAACACGGAATGAGTAAAATGGGGCAGCCTCAGAAACTTTACTATATTGGTCCGATGTTCCGGCACGAAAATCCTCAATTCGGCCGTTTAAGACAGTTTTCCCAAGTGGGATTTGAGATAATCGGGGCGCTTAATGATTCAATCTACGATGCCCAGATAATTTTGCTTTTCGACCGACTTCTCAAAAATTTAAAGATAAAGAATGTAGTTCTGAAGCTTAATTCGATTGGTTGCCGGGTTTGCCGACCGGGATATAAAAAACAACTTCAGAATTATTACAAGAATCATGAAGACGGCCTTTGCGGGGATTGTAAAAGACGGTTGAAAACTAATCCGCTTAGGCTTTTGGATTGTAAGAAGGAAGAATGTGTGAAGTTGAAGGAAAAAGCGCCAATTTTTTTGGATAAGCTTTGTGCTTCTTGTACTCGTCACTTTAAGGCAGTGCTGGAATATTTGGATGAAATCGGAATTTCTTATGGTTTGGATAATACATTAGTTCGGGGTTTGGATTATTACAGCCAGACAGTTTTTGAATTTTTGGCGGAGGGCGTTGATGTTGGATCATTGGCGGGCGGCGGGCGATACGATTATTTAATGGAGTTAATTGGCGGAAGAATAACGCCAGCAGTTGGAGGGGCGGTTAGTTTTGAGAGATTAATTGAAGTAATGAAAAGCCAAGATGTTAAATTGCCGGTAAAAAGTACCAGAAAAGTTTTTTTGATTCACGTCGGTGATTTAGCAAAGAAGAAGTCGCTTAAAATCGTGGAAGAATTAAGAGCGGCGGGGATTGTGGTCGCGGAGGCATTGGGCAAGGAATCAATAAAATCGCAGCTTAAGGTGGCCGATAAGCAGAAAAATTTAATCGCTCTTATCTTCGGTCAAAAAGAGATTTTTGAAGAAAGTATAATAATAAGAGATCTTCATACTGGCTTGCAGGAAACGGTTTTATTGTCTAAAATGGTTTCCGAGATTCAAAGGCGGTGGAGAGAAAAAAGCGAAATAAATTAGTTGATTTATGGATTGCTTGTTTTGTCGAATTGTTAAAAAAGAGATTCCCGTGAGCGCCGTTTTTGAGAATGAGGTAGTGCTGGCCTTTCTAGATATTCACCCGAGAGCGGAGGGGCATACATTAATAATACCGAAGAGCCATTTCAAAAATTTACTTGATTTACCGGAGGAAGAAGTGGGCGGGTTTTTTGAAGGAGTCAAAAAAGTTCAAGAAATTTTGAATAAGGTCTTCAAGCCAGACGGGTTTACGATGGGAATTAATCAAAATCCTGCGGCGGGACAGGAGATTGATCACGTTCACGTTCATTTGATACCGAGGTTTTTAGGTGATGGCGGCGGTTCGGTGCAGGGCGTAGTTCACAGTCCATCAAAAGGGTCGCTAGAAGAAGTAGAAGTAAAAATAAAAAACTATGGTTAAAGTTATGAAGAAAGAGGGGGAATCATCAAGTGCACTTCTTTTTCGTTTCTCAAAAAAAATTAAGCAAAGTGGCATATTGAAAGAGGCGAAGAAACGTCGTTTTAGAAGCCGGCCTCAGAGCAAGTTAAAGCGTTCTGTTTCAGCCAAGCATCGTTCTGATAAAAGAAGCGAGGTTGAAAAGTTGAGAAAAATGGGAATGGCCTAGATTTATTGAATGAGCTTAGTTCAAAAAATTAGTGATGATCTAAAATTAGCCCTTAAAGCTCGCGAGATTTCTAGAACCTCTTTTTTAAGGTTTGTTTTGTCTCAGATAAAAAACAAGGAAATTGAAAATAAAGGGAGAGGAGAAAGCAGCGAGCTGACAGACCAAGAGGTGATTGATGTTTTGACAAAAGAGCGCAAGAAGCGGAAGGAGGCGCTTTTCATGTTTAAAAGCAACGGCCGCGATGATCTTGTAAGAAAAGAAGAAGAGGAGTTAGTTTTTTTTGATGATTATCTTCCCAAGGAAATTAGCGAAGTTGAGATTAAAAAAATTGTTGATGATATTTTTAATAGTGGCGCAAAAGATTTTTCTGATTTAATGAAGGCGACGATGCAGGCGGTTAAGGGAAAGGCGGATGGAAAAGTCGTTAGCGAGATTGTAAAAGAGATAATAGAAAAAAATAAATAAAGAAATGGATGGGCGAGTGGATGTTTTTGTTTTGGATAAAAGATACGGGCAATATAAAAAAACAGTTGGGCTGATTGGGAAAAAAGTTATCAGTTATTTAAAAAAAAATAATTCCGTCATACAGGTTTACCTTGTTCCCGGAAGGTTAATGCGTTCGATTAATAAACGTTTTCTAGGAAAGGACCGGGATACGAATATTTTGAGTTTTGATGAAGATGGTTCGCCTGATTTTTTTGATTTTGGGGAGTTAACGAAAAAAGGGGGAAAAATAGCTGGAGAGATTTATCTCAGTCCTGGTTATATATCAAAGCACAAGGAAGATGTCAGCCATCTCTTAATTCATGGAATTTTACACCTTTTTGGCTATGACCATAGGGCAAAAGGTGATACTATTAAAATGGAAAATTTGGAAAATCACATAAAAAAAGCACTTCATCTTTAAATAGGAAAAATGAGAAAAAATTTTATTGTTGGCTTGGACATTGGGACTTCGGCGATTAAAGTGGTGATTTTGGAGAACCAAGGCAATAAACCGGTTTTAAGGGCGGTTTTTAAGGAGCCCTCGGCTGGGCTAAGAAAGGGGGCAATTACGGATCTTACCGAGTCTTCTCAGGCGGTTGGGCGAGTAATTCAAGAGGTAAGGAGAATATCAAAAAATGCTTTAAAGAATATATACATTAGCATCGGAACGCCCCTCGCAAAAGCCCAAAATTCTCGGGGAATTGTGGCAATATCGAGGGCGGATAATGAAATTTATCAAGATGATGTAGATAGGGTGGTAAGGGCTAGTCAGGCTCTAAATTTAACGCCCAATCGGATGATTATCCACACTTTCACGAGAGAGTTTATTATTGACGGGGTAGCGGACATCGTTGATCCTTTGGGACTTTCCGGGAGCCGTTTGGAAGTGAGCAGTTTAGTGGTAGATGCCTTTGCACCTCATATCAAAAGTTTGATGAGGGTGGTGGAGTTGGTTGGAGGAGAAATAGGAGCGATGATCTTCACGCCGGTCGCGGCGGGACGAGGAGTGCTTACGAAAACCCAAAAAGATTTAGGGGTGGTTTTGATTGATATCGGGGCGAGCACAACTGGAGTGAGTATTTATGAGGAAAATAGATTGCTAAATGTGGCAAAGTTCCCGGTTGGGGCGGCGAATATTTCAAATGATTTGGCGGTCGGATTAAAAATCCCAGTAACAGCGGCGGAGAATCTTAAACTTAGTTACGGGTATGCACTCTCCCGGGATGTGGGATTGAAAGAAATGGTAGAATTGAAGAAGTTTCACCCGGAAGCGAGGGGTATAATTTCAAGGAGATTAGTAGCGGATATTATTGAAGCAAGACTTGCAGAAATTTTGGAATTCGTGAATAATGAACTGAAGCTTTTGGGGAAGGCTGGCAAGTTGGCTGGAGGAGCGGTGTTCGTCGGGGGAGGAGCGAAGTTGCCAGGATTAACCGAACTTGCCAAACAGGAACTTAAATTGTTTAGCCAGATAGGGTTGGCGACTGATGAGGGGGGATGGGTTTCTCAATCCAGTTCTTTCTCGGAGTTTTTGGAGGATCCGGAATTTGCGACTGCGATGGGATTGGTGGCTTTAGGAGCAGACCAGGAAAATTGGGGATCAAAAGATTCGTCTTTCGATGTGGTTAAAAAAATAAAAAGATTTTTTGGCTATTTTAAGCCATAGGATTAATTTTAATTGATGGTTAAGAAAGAGAAAAAAGAAAAAAACTCAAATCAACTAGCGAGCATAAAAGTGGTTGGAGTCGGAGGAGCAGGAGGAAATATGGTTTCTCGAATGAGCCGCGATTTTGTTCGGGGTGTTGATTTTATAGCGATTAACACTGATCACCAGGATTTGGATCAGTGTGATGTCCGGCACAAGATTTATATTGGACGAGGATTGACAAGGGGACTGGGAACGGGGATGAGTCCGGAAATCGGCCAGCAAGCAGCAGATGAAAACAGGTCAGAGATTGTGGAATCGCTTAGTGGATCGGACATAATTTTTTTGGCGGCCGGTTTTGGCGGCGGAACAGGAACCGGGGCTTCACCAGTGGTGGCAGAAGTGGCCAAACAAACTGGCGCCTTAACTTTAGCTTTTGTGACCAGGCCGTTTGCTTTTGAAGGGAGCCAGCGGGATAAAGTGGCTCAGGAAGGGATTCAGAAGCTAAGAGACAAAGTCGATGCGCTTATAGTCATTCCAAATGATCGGGTTTTTACGATAATAAATAAAGATACAACAATTCTAAAGGCTTTCGAAGTTATCGATGATGTTTTGAAAAATGCCCTTCGGGGAGTGGTGGAATTAATTGTAACACCAGGAATTATTAATGTTGATTTTGCCGATGTGAGAAGTATTATTCAGGACGCCGGTTCGGCGATCGTGGGGATGGGGATAGCAAGCGGGCAGGATCGGGCGGTGTCAGCCGTGAATCAAGCTCTGAATTCTCCCCTTCTTGAAACTAGCGCTGAAGGAGCGAAGGGGGTTATTTTGGGGATTTCCGGCAGTAGAGATTTAAAAATGACCGAGGTTAATGAAGCGGCGAAGATTGTAGCGCAAGTGGCTGATCCGGGAGCAAGGATAATTTTTGGAGCTTATTACGATCGACGACTGCGACCAAATCAATTGAAGGTTACTTTAATAGCGACTGGTTTTAGCGAGACTCGATCGGCTAACTCTCTTTTTGGCGGGAGCGGGTTTGACGCAAAAAAACGAGATTTCTTCGGCGAGGCGAAGTCTCCATTTTTTCAACCAGATGACACGAAAGTTAAACTTGATAAGGAGCTGGAAATTTTAAATAAGGATAAAAAGGGGAATGGAGATTTTTCAAATGGAAAGAATTTAAATCAAGGAAAGAGTAATAATAAGGAAGAAGAAAAAAAGAAAGAAAAGGACACGGATATTTGGGATATTCCAACTTTTCTTAGAAAGAGGAGGAAGTAGGGGATTAGCGAAATTAAAATTCAGAAAGTAAGAGTTAAAAGTTATAGTTTTTTACTCCTCGTTATCCAGGCGGGGTTTTTCTATTTCAAAAGGCTCAATGCCGATTGGGGCGCTGGTTATTTTTAGAATATCTTTGTCTATTTTGCCTAGTTCTTTATGAGCCGAGTTGTACATGCTGACGGTGGTGCTAAGGTGGCTGCCAAGTTTTTGAAAATTAACGGCGTAATTAGATAAATGTTTTGTTAGAAGCTCAACGTTTTGTCGAATTTCTTTAGCTGATTCTTCGATTTGCATAGCCCGCAAACCCTGAAGAACGGTTTGGAGGTAGGCTAGAAATGATGTTGGCGAGACGATGATAACGTGATATTTGCCGGCAGCGCGCTGAATAAGATTTTCGGCGTCTTCGGTTATCGCACCCACTTTATTAATAAGCAGATCGTAGTAGATTGCTTCATGGGGGATAAACATAAAGGCAAAGTCCATAGTGTCTTCATTCGGACGGACGTATTTGGCGGTTTCGGTGATGCGGAGTTTCAAATCGTTCACAAAAACTTTTTCCAAGCGCTCGCGTTCTGATTGATCGGTGGCGGCAATCATGCGGTTGTAGTTTTCTAAGCTAAATTTTGAATCGATGGGAATGACTTTGTCTTTTACAAAAACTGCCGCGTCTACAATTTCGCCGTTTTTGAATTTATATTGCATCTGGAAAGAATTAGGAGGAAGGATATTTTTTAAAAGAGTTTCCAGATAGTATTCGCCTAAAACGCCTCGTTGTTTGGGATTTTTCAGAATGTCTTGGAGGTTTTTAAGCTGATCGGTCACATTCATCACTTGTTTCTGGCCTTCGCCGACCTTGGTTAACTCGTGGGTAATTTCTTTAATAATTCGAGCGCTTTCGGTAAATTGTTCGCGGATGACTTTCGACGATTCCGAAAGTTTAGTGTCCACGGTGCGGTTTAGTTCGTTTATCTGATTTTGAATTAAGAGAAAAGACTTATCCCCATCCTTTGAGGCGGCCTGGTTTTTTAAGAATTGCCAAATCAAGCCAAAACCGGCGAGGAGGATCACTAAGATAATCAAAAGAATAACTAGCTCCATATTACAAAGAATAGTCTAGCGTATTTAGGGGTAAATTAAAACTTGGCAAAGGAAATTTATCCTTTTAAGCTATTAAGCGCTTTCCAGTCAATAATTTTCCCGTTTAAATAGGTTTCAACTGACTTAACCGAAGAGAATTGGAAGGCGGTTTCTTCGATTTGAATTTGAAGGCGGGGATCGTCGCAGACGCCATAAAGATAGCCAGTTGGGAAACTGCCGGTTAAATAAATTTTAGCGGCGCCATTTTCAATTGCGGCGCGGTCGAATTTAAGGGTTTCATTGACACGGGCGACGATATTGAACCAGCCGTCCACCTTTTCATCGTCAAGGGCAAAGAGATTTTTTAGGGTGGCGTTTAAAATTTGGTCTGTTTTGGGAATATTACGATCAATTAAAACCAAATGATCACAGCCAACAGATTTGCCGTTAGTCTTTTCTTCAGGGTCCAAAACGGCAATTTTTATTTTTTGCCACTCAGTTTTTACGAACGGGTTTTCGGGAACGGCGGTCCAGTCAGAGAAATCAATTATTTTTCCGTCGCGAAAAATACTCTTGGTGTATGTTTGGGGTGGGCTTTTGAGATTGAAGAGCTTGAGAATGTCTTGATATTGGACAGCAGCGAAGGGAAAGGATTCAGTGATTATTCTTTCGAATTTAAAGTTTATGGTTTGACTACTAGCGGAACTCACATTTAACAAGCCGGCTAGGGCAATATGGCCGTCTTCAAATTCAATCAAAAGAGTGTTGTTGTCTAGAAATTGAATGTAGTTTGGCGCGGACCAAACGGTGGATCCTAAAACCGGCCGAGTAGAAATCGTTTTTTCTAAACTTGGCCAATTCTTGATTAGCTCATTAATTACAACTTTTTTGTCTTGAGTTGGAGTTCTAGTGGTGTTTATTTTGGCCACTACGACCAACAAAATTATAATTATTGCTAAAACTATTGCTGGAATAACAACTTTTTTCATATTTTTATTATTAGCTCAAAAACCGCCAATTTTTTATTGAGTGGTAGTGGCGGTTGAGGTGAAATCGGTTACAAGCGGGGGAATGTTAGAGTTGTCTGGTTGAGGATTGGTTTGGGTCGCTTTATTTTTCGGGAGGATATAGACAAAAACCAATCCTCCTAGGACGACCAAGACTATAATGATGACGAGCGCTTTTTTCATTGTTTCCATAATGTATTATGTTTTGACCTTTAAGGGTATTTTAGCAAAAAATCGATAGAAAGGGTAATAAGAGAAAAGACCGCTTGGGAACGGTCTTTTAAGTAGCTTTTCTTATTTTTCCTTATCGTTTAGGAGTCAGAATCCCTTCATCATCCACAAAAATAGTTTCAATGGCTATATTTCTTAGTGCATTCCTATCAAGAAATTTTTCGACAGAAGCTCTAGCTTCATTGAGTTCTCTCTTGTGGAAATCTCTTTCTTTCTCGGGAGTTTCGAACTTTATACCGTAGTCAGCACAGTCTCGGTGGTTCGCTAGGATTATCAGTGGAGCTCGGTGAAAAAGGACGGATTTCTCGATATCTCCCAAAGCGGAATCTCTTCTGGACCTGCCCTCGGCCAATCCTTTGGCGCCGCCTGCAGTTCTAACGCAGTCGACTTTAGCTGGGTTTAAACCCTTGTGTTTTATAAATTCTTCAAGAGCGGGGTTAAAGCGAACGTCAAAGCACCAGACTAAACACGCGTCAGCTTCGTAGTGGCCCATGTTTATTTTTCTTGGGAACGTTAAGATTCTTTCCATAGATTTTTTCTCCTTAATGTTATATTTCTTTTTCAAGCTGCTGTAAGTGAGGGATATTGTAACCCAGTATTTTCGGTTTAGCAACTTTTAGTCGACGAGAACGTTTAGCTCGTTTTTTTGATTCATTTCCAAAAAACCGGAAGTGATTTCGATTTCTTTTTTATTATTATTCGAATCAGTAATCACGGCCAGACAAGGTTTTAAAATTGTGATAAGTGGGCGGTGGTTATCGAGAATAGTGATTTCACCGATTTCGGTTTTTACGTTAAAGGAACGGATTTCACCTTCGTATTCAATTTTTTGAAGAGAGGTAACTTTCAGGCGCATTTTATTCTTGAAGCGAGCCTTTCAAGTAGAAGAAATCTTCGGGCTCGTTATCATAGCGGCCTTCGATTATCTCCTTAAAGTCTCGAATGGTTTTTTCTAAAGTAACAAATTTTCCGGCGCGGCCAGTGAAGGTTTCAGCCACGAAGAATGGCTGGGAGAGGAATTTCTGAACTTTACGGGCGCGGTTAACTATCAATCGATCCTCGGGGGAGAGTTCTTCTAATCCTAAGATGGCGATAATATCCTGGAGTTCTTTGTAGCGCTGGAGAGTTTGTTGGACGGCGCGAGCGGTGTCGTAGTGGTCGCGGCCGACGATTTTCGGATTTAAAGCGCTTGAGGATGAGGCAAGGGGATCGACGGCGGGGTAGATGCCAATTTCGGTCAAGGCGCGAGACAAAACGATAGTTGAATCGAGGTGGGCAAAGGTGGCGGCTGGGGCGGGGTCGGTGATGTCGTCAGCGGGAACATAGATAGCCTGAACAGAAGTGATAGAACCGTCTTTAGTGGAAGTTATTCTTTCCTGAAGAGCGCCCATTTCGGTGCCGAGAGTCGGTTGATAGCCGACTGCTGAAGGAAGGCGGCCTAAAAGAGTGGAGACCTCGGAGCCGGCTTGAGAGAAACGGAAGATGTTGTCAATAAAAAGAAGGATATCTTTTCTTTCTTCATCGCGGAAATATTCAGCCATAGTAAGAGCGGAAAGGGCAACTCGAAGACGGGCGCCGGGGACTTCGTTCATTTGGCCATAAACTAAGGCGGTTTTATCGATAACGCCGGATTCTTTCATATCGTTATATAAATCGTTGCCTTCTCTGGTTCGTTCACCGACACCAGCGAAAACAGAAGCGCCGCCAGATTCTTCAGCTACGTTGCGGATTAATTCCATAAGAAGAACGGTTTTACCGACACCGGCGCCGCCGAAAAGACCGATTTTGCCGCCTTTTATGAAGGGAGCAAGAAGGTCGATAACTTTAATACCGGTTTCAAAAACTTCAGTTTTCGTGGATTGGCGGGAGAGTTCCGGCGCGGCGCGATGGATCGGCCAGTGGTGTTTGAAAACAGCATTTTTATCTTTTTCATCAAGCGGGTTTCCGGTGACATCAAAAATTTTCCCTAAAACTTCCGGTCCGACGGGGACCATGATCGGTCCGCCGGTATCTCTTACTTCATCACCGCGTTTCAAACCATCGGTTGATTTAAGCGAAATGGCGCGAATTCGGCCGGGTTCTAAATGTTTGGCAACTTCTAGGGTTATTTTGCCTTTTTCAGTTTTTATTTCTAGAGCGTTTAAGAGCGCCGGTAGAGCGGAATCGGTGAACTCAACATCGACGACGGGACCGATAATTTGAATAATTTTTCCTGTTTTCATGTTATTTTTTAAAAATATTAATTTAGAGCAGTTTGAGTGGAAGTGATTTCGCTTAATTCCTTGGTAATGCCAGCTTGGCGGGCTTTATTGTAAGCAATCGTTAGCTCATCGACAAGTTCTTCGGCGTTGTCGGAAGCAGTTTTCATTGCCACTCTTCGGGCGGAATGCTCGGAAGCGTTGGCCTCGAGAACAAGGTGATAGATCTGCATTTTTATTAGATGGGGGATGAGTTGGGAGATAGTAATTTCTGGAGAGGGCTCAAGAAGGTAATCATTAGAGGCGGTGTTATTCTCAACCAATTCCGATCTTAATTCAGAAAAGCGGCCGGTTTCAGGAATAATTTCGGCAACGGTTTCTTTTATTTTTCCAATATCAACGGGGAGAATTTGGCGGGTAAGAACTTCTTGTTTAAGGGCGGTGCGGAAATGAGTGGAGATGGCGATGACTTCATCCCAATCTTTATTTTCATAGCCGCGAATGATGGTGGTGGCAATATTTTCAATTTCACTCGGAGTGGCGTAGTCGCCGGCGCCAGAGATATTTTCCACTATCTCTAATTTTTTTCTTAAGGAATAAGCGTTGGCTTTTTTACCGATGGTTATAACTGCGCAATTTTTTATATCTTTTATTTTTAAAAAGTTTTCGGCCACCTTTGTAATTTGGGCATTGAAAGATCCGGCTAAGCCTTTATCGGAAGCGACAATCATTAAGAGAGTTTTTTTAATATCCCTTTTTTCTAAAAGGGGATTTTGAATGGGCGTGTTTTCGGAAATTTTTCCAAGAAGATCCAAGGCCTTGAAAGCATAGGGACGGGAATTTAGAGCTACCTCTTGGGCGCGGCGCATTTTGGTGGCCGAGACTACCTCCATAGCCTTAGTGATCTGGCCAACATTTCTAACCGCTTTAGTTCTAGATTTTAGACTTTGAAGAGATTCCATTTTTGTTTAAAATATTTTTTTGAATTCTTCCAAGGTTAATTTTAGTTTGGTTTCAATCCCTTCATTCAATTCGTTAGTCTTTTTAATTTCTTCAAGAACTTTTGCCTTGTCTATATTTTTTAGATAATTTAAAAATTTTTGCTCAAATTCTTTTATTTTATTTTTTGGAATTTCGTCCAAGAAGCCATTAATAGCGGCGTAGAGAACAGCCGTTTCTTCCTCGAAGGGCATTGGTTCGCCGTCGATTTGTTTTAATATTTCGGTTAAAAGTTCGCCGCGTTCGATTTTCTTTTTAGTGGCGGCATCTAGATCAGAAGCGAATTGAACGAAGGCTTGAAGTTCACGAAATTGGGCCAATTCAAGACGAAGCCGGCCGGCCACTTTTTTCATAGCTTTAGTTTGGGCGCTGGAACCGACCCGGGAGACAGAAAGGCCAACGTTTACGGCTGGCCGAATGCCTTGGTAAAAAAGATTTGATTCTAAATAGATCTGGCCGTCGGTGATGGAGATAACGTTGGTGGGGATATAAGCAGAGACATCACCAAGCTGGGTTTCGATTATGGGAAGAGCGGTTAAGGAGCCGTGGCCTTTTTCCTTGCTTAATTTAGCGGCTCGTTCAAGAAGACGGGCATGAAGATAGAAGACATCGCCAGGGTAAGCTTCACGGCCGGGCGGGCGGCGAAGAAGAAGAGATAATTCCCGGTAACTTTGGGCGTGTTTGGAGAGGTCGTCGTAGATGACCAGTGCGTCTTGTCCTTTATCCATAAAGTATTCGCCGATAGCGCAGCCGGCAAAAGGAGCGAGGTATTGAAGAGCGGCGGGGGCGGAAGCGGGGGCGGAAACAACGACGGTGTATTTTATTGCATCGGCTTCTTCTAGGATTTTAATAGTCCGGGCGATTTTAGAATTTTTTTGGCCGATGGCAACATAAATACAGATAACTTGAGGGCGGCCGGGATCATTTTTTTGGTTTAGAATGGCGTCTAAGGCAATGGCGGTTTTTCCAGTTTGGCGATCGCCGATAATGAGTTCTCTTTGGCCGCGGCCGATTGGAATCATTGAATCAACCGATTTAACGCCGGTGTGGAGCGGGGTTTTTACTGATTCCCGTTCAACGACCGAGGGAGCAACCCTTTCTAAAAAGTAATCCGCCGCCTTTTTTGAATCTTTAAAAATTGGTCCTTTATCGTCAATCGGTTCGCCGAGGGGGTTTACAACTCGGCCGATTATCTCTTCGCCGACTTTGATTGAAAGAATGCGGCCGGTTTGGCGGACGCGGTCGCCGATCTTAACTTTTTCGGAGTCACCAAGGATGATAGAGCCGATCAAGGTTTCCTCGAGGTTTGAAGCAAGAGCGGTAACTTCACCGCTTTCGGTTTCAATTATTAAAAGTTCTTGGCTTAAGGCTTCGGTTAGGCCGGTAATCTTCGCGATGCCATCGCCAGTTTCGCTTACAACGCCAACTTTTCGAAATTCAGTTTCGTCTTTAAATTCTCCAATCTCTTTTTTAAGTTTTTCGATAATATCGTAGGACATTTTTTATTTGAAAATTTTAGCGAGTTTCTTCTGGAGAGAGTTATCAAGTTCTTGCTCGCCGTCAATGGTTATTCTCACTCCGGCAACGAGCTGTTCGTTGATTTTTGTTTTGATGATATCTTTTTTAGTGAATTGACCGGTTAATTTAGCTAGCGCTGTTTCAGAGACGGTCCGGGCAAATTCAATTTCAATCACTCGGCCGCCGTCTTTTTTTACTATTCTTCTCTCGATGGCCTCGATGATTTTTTTGATTTTAGGTAGATCGCCGTTTTTTTTTATTGAATTGGCGAACTTTTTGATAAATGAATTTTCTTCGGAATTATTTTTCGATTTCAAACCTTCAATTAGGACTTGGGCGTAGACTTCCGGCTGGTATTTCATGCTGTTTTTTTCTTGATCATTTCGGTAGCGCGACTGATTAATTTCTCGTCAATATTTTTAGGATCAAGTTCAACGGTTTTAATGAGTGCTTCTTTAATGATTAGATTAGCTTCGCCTTTTAGTTTTTCAAGTTCTTCTTGTTTTTTATTTTCGGCGAGGAGGGCGGCGTCTTTCAAAACTGTTTCCGCTTTCACTTCGGCGCTTTTAACGATTTCTTCAAATTTTTTCTTGGCGCTTTTTTCGGCGCCGCCGATGATTTGAATTGCTTCGCGATCGGCCACCGCCATCTTTTCACTTTTTAATTCTTCGATTTCGTTAAGCCGTCGCTCGGCTTCTTTGGCGCCGAGAAGGCCGAACTCAATTTTTTTGCGCCGATTTTCGAGGAGCTTAAGAAGCGGTTTATAGACAAAGATGGTCAGAACGGTGAGGAGGATAAAGAAATTCAACCCTTGGGCGAGAAGAAGCTTCCAGTCTATTCCTAATTGATAAATAAGTTCGGACATTTTTGACTAAGAGTAAATCACTAATTATTACGATAAGATTTAGTAATTTACTCTTTTAAACGAATTTTAAGATTAACGAAACAACTAAAGCGTAAATAGCGACGGCTTCGGCAAAAGCGATGGCTAAGATCATAGCAGTCTGGATTTTCGGAGCGGCTTCAGGATTACGGCCGATAGCGTCAGCGCCTCGGGAGCCGATTAAGCCAATAGCGATGGCCGGAGCGATAGTGCCCAAACCCATAACGATGGCGACGGCAAATAATTTTGCTGATTCTGCTTCCATTGATTTATAGATGAATATTTTTTGATTTCAGACGACCTTTTCTAATGTTCTGGTTCTCTCACGGCCATGCCGATAAAGACAAGGGTGAGCATTGAAAAAATGAAGGCTTGAATAGCGCCAACGAAAACTTCGAGGAAAAGAAACGGCAAGGGAATAAAATAAGGCACTAAATAGCCAATAATGATTAAAAGAACTTCACCGGCAAAGACATTACCGAATAACCGGAACGAAAACGAGATTATTTTAACAAATTCCGAGATAAATTCAAGGATTCCGGCGAAGGAAAGAAAGGGATTGCCGAGATGAAAAAATTTGGAAGCGTGCTTTTTAAAACCAATAGCGGTAACACCCAGGATGTTAACTGAAAAAACGGCGATAATGGCCAGAATAATAGTAAAATTGAGATCGCTCGCCGGGGAACGGAAGAGGGGAATGTGGAAGATTTCGCCCGAATGTTCGACAGCAATCTTGATGGAGCCAACGATTGGGAGAAGGCCGAGCCAATTTGAGGTGATTACGAAAAGAAAAATAGTGGCGACGATGGGGAGGTATTTCTCGGACAGCTGTCGCTCGCCCAAAACTGAATCCATTAATTTAAGGACTTGCTCTAGAAACAGTTCAAAAATACCCTGAACTTTGCCGGGGATTTCGGATATGCGGCGGCGCACTAGAAAGGCGGTGCCACCTAAAAGGAGTAAAACAAAAAAAGATAAAAAAATAGCGTTAGTGACGGTGAAACTGCCGATTTTGAAAATTTCTTCGGCGCGAAGGGATATTTCAGGCATTTTTATGTAGCGGTTTGAATTTTGCTGTCTAATATATGCGTGCCTTATTTTAGCAGATTTTTTGGTGTTTTCAAACTAAAACCCGAGCTAAAAGCTCGGGTTTTAAGTTGGCGATTTTCTTATTTTAAGCTATCGAGGCGGGCGTGATGACCGGTTTAACTTGGGGTGTGGTTCCGTTTGAAAGCTTTCGATAGACGTAGGCGCAGGCTATTGCTGTTGTTGGTATGGTGGCAAAAAGGCCAATTACCAACGCGATGGCGCCGGCGATATTAATTAAGCCCATCAAAATACAAAACCCAAAAAGCTTATTTCTTGATCCTTTTGTTAGCTCGGCGCTTTTTCTAAGGGCTTCCATTATTCCCATCTTTTTATCAACTATCAAATAGGAAAAGAATTGGTATTTGATTGCCCACATAACTCCCGGAACAATTAATAAAATCAGGCCGCCGAGGACGATGAGGCAGTAGAGGATGGTACTACCGAGGTACTTAAGAATATTTTTTAGCTGAGAAAATAGGTCGGAAATTTTGGCTGTTTCGCCGTCGTGGATTTTAAGGCAGATAACGATAAGACCCCAGCCAAGGATTCCAGAAAGAATACTAACAACGGGAATTTTGTTGAGAACAGCGATTACGATTCCATAGATTAAAGTGGTGCCGGCGAGAAACCAAAAGTTGGCTTTCATTTTTGTCCAGCCGAATTTGATTGCTTCTTTATTAGAAAATTTTTCCATATTTTTAATTTTTTTAGTTTATGTTTTCTATTATCTTACAAGATTAGAATCGCGACCTTTTTGTTTGAGATTATTATAAGACTAAAAGCCAAAAGGCGATAGCGATAAGAATTCGGTAGACGCCGAATGAAGTGAAGTTGTGTTTTTGAATAAAGCGAAGAAGAAGTTTAACCGATAGAATGGCGACAATGAAAGAGGCCACGAAACCGACGGCAAGAATTGAAAATTGAGAGCTAGAGAACGAATTGGCGTTTTTTACGAGATCAAGGCCAGTGGCGGCGGCCATGGTCGGAACCGCGAGAAGAAAAGAAAACTCAACGATAGTTTTTCGCCTAAGACCCAGAAGAAGGCCGCCGATGATAGTGGCGGCGGCACGGGAGACGCCGGGGATGATAGCTATGGATTGGAAAAGGCCGATTATAAAAGATTTCTTATAGGATATTTTTTCGAGATTATCATCGGCATCGGGTTTTTCTTTATGGAGAAATTCAAAAATTATTATTAGGAGACCACCGATGGCGAGCGACCAGAGAACAACGGCGTTACTACCAAGGAGATTTTTTACAACTTTATAAAGCGCCAGGCCGATTATGCCGGTTGGGATAAAGGCGACGACAATTCGTTTCCAAGTTTCTAGGCTGGTGGTGAGAGTTTTGAAGTAGAGGACAACGACGGCGAGAATGGCGCCAAACTGAATAACGATTTCGAAACTTTTAAGAAAGTCGGTTGGGGTGAGGCCGAGAAGCTTGCTGGTTAAAATAAGATGGCCGGTTGAGGAGATGGGAAGAAATTCGGTGATGCCTTCAACGGCGCCGAGGATCAGAGCGTAGAAATGAGTGAGCATCAAGAGCTAGTTGGTGAATTTGAAGGTCTGGAGGATTTGATTACTTTCGGTATTTTGTTTGCCTTCTGGGGTTTGAAAAAAAAATATTCCTAAACCGGCTAGCGGAGTTTTTATAGAGCTAGTAAAAACAAGGGGATTAGAATTGGCGGCTTCATTACCAGGGCAGCCTTGGTGTTTAATTTCTTCGGTTTGAATATTGCTGTAATTTACGATTGATTTTTTGTAAACTTGACAGCTTTTAATTTCCTTTGCGGTAAGATTAAAAATTGGCTCGAAAGTTTCTATATTTTTGCTTATTGTAAATTGTGGTAATGCAAAATCAGTACTTCCTTTTAGATCTTTAAAAATTATACTAACTATCGAGCCATTTCCCATTACATCCTGAATATTCAATCTCAAAATTTGAGGATACTTAAATTCAAACCCATATTTATCGTTACGATAGGTTTGCCAGTTGGAGGTTTCATTCGGAACGATAGTTTGAGTGGTAGTGTTTGTACTTGGAGTGGTTGAGGTTTGATTTTGATTATTAGAATTAATGACCGGCGCTTCCGATTTTTTGCTCAAAACAGAATAACCTAAAACAAAAACTACGAACATGATGATTATTGCGATGATTATGTTTATAAATCCTTTGTTGTTTTGATTCATATGAATATTTTAACTATTTCAGAGTCATTAAGATAGCGCCGACGGTGATAAGCGAAGCGCCGAGGCCGCTTTTCCAAGTAAGACCTTCGCCTAAAAAAAGCGCGGCGAGGATTAAAACGAAAACGACACTTAAGCGATCAAGTGAAGCTACGGCAGTGGTGGGGCCGGTTTTAAGAGCTTGGAAATAAAAAAGCCAAGAGAGAGCGCCGGCGAGACCAGAGAAAAATATAAAAGTTAAAGCTTTATTACTAACTTCACCAACGAGGTGAAATTTATTAAGAGCCAGAGAGGTAATAATCAAGACCACCGCCATCACGATCGAGCGGATCGTGGTGGCCAAAGTCGTGTCGAGATTTTTGATGCCGATTTTTCCAAAAATCGCGACAAGGGCGGCGGAGATAGCCGAAAGAATGGCAAAAAATATCCAAGTGGGCATGTTCTAATGATGGGCTAGGTCGGCTTCGGCTTTGGTTTTGTGGATGGTGTTGGGAGCGTGTTCAGGCGGGGCGTAGATAGAGATAAGTTTCAAATCAACGGAGCCGGTGTTGGTAAAATTATGTTTGGTTCCCATCGGAACAAAAACGAGGTGATTGGGAGCGACGGGTTTTGACTCGTCGTTTAAAATTGCGTTACCTTCTCCTTCGATGAAAATTAAAACTTGGTCAACGTCGTCGTGAGTTTCTTCGCCGATCTCGCCGCCCGGTGGAATCGACATCACAACAACTTGGCTGTTTTTGCCGGTTTCGAGCACTTGGCGGAAGTAGTTATTTTCTTTAGTTAATTTG
>Ga0172379_10000672_pt1 | contig 82475 bp, 82 predicted proteins | sample GrowelOW334metaG_FD_119756 | JGI IMG/M metagenome (GOLD analysis project Ga0172379, IMG submission 119756) | Groundwater microbial communities from an aquifer near a municipal landfill in Southern Ontario, Canada - Groundwater well OW334 metaG | ecosystem: Environmental > Aquatic > Deep... | reverse complement strand
TTTTGAATATCCTTTGTCGAGCAAAATCTTAATCTCCAACCGTTCGGCCGAAGACAAATCCTTGGCTTTTTTCATGTGGTTACTCTATTACAGAGTGTCCTAATTGAGAACGGAATTTAGGGAGCCGATTAACAACCGGATAAAAACTCAAGGTTAGAGAACAAATCAGGGTGGCACCGCGGAGACACCTAACCGCCCCTGAAAATTCGTTGAATAAACGAATTTTCAGGGGCGGTTTTTAATTAAAAAACAAATATGAAATTAGAATATATTTATTCAAAGGTATATTTTCGAAACCTAAATAAGCACAGCTCAACAAATCGAACATGGGAAGAAGTAAAAAATATAGGTAAAAATTTCGAGAAAAAATATACGGAGGAGATTAACCGGATAATTAAAATTATTCCAAAAATTACTGGTAAGCCGTGGCGTGAAAAACAAACTAAAGTTTACTTTATCGACTGGCTTGGACCTAGTTTTTCTCACCCTTTGACATTAAAAGTTCGAGACGATTTATTGCTTATGCTTGTGATACTCACTCATGAATTACTGCATGACTTTTATTTACAAGACAAAGATATTGAAAAGGTTGAAATTAAAATAAATAAGCAAGTTGAAAAGGTGTTTGAGGAATTAAAAATCGATGCAGGAGATCAAATAAACACATTACAAAATTATCACAATAAACGATTTAAGAAATAAACATATGACAAAAAGAATTAAAATTGCCGAGCTTGGCAAACATATCGGCGGAGAAATCTCTATTTGTGGCTGGGTAAATATCAGACGCGATCAGGGAAAAATGATTTTTCTCGATTTTCGAGATGTAACAGGTTTAGTCCAGGGAGTCATACTGCCGGAAAGCGCAGCCATGGAAACTGGTAAAATTTTGCGGCCGGAATGGGTGGTTGAAGTTAAAGGAAAAGTTAACGAACGACCAGAAAAAAACAGAAAAAACGATATATTAAACGGTAATATAGAATTGGAAATACTGGAAATTAAAGTTTTAAACAAATCAGAAACTCCACCTTTTCCAATCGATAGTGATACCAGAGAAATTGATGAAAACGCCAGATTAAAATATCGATATCTGGATTTGCGCAGCGCCAGAATGCAGAAAAATATTCGCAATCGGGCCAAAGTCCAAAAATTTATTAGAGATTATTTAGATAAAGAAAGTTTTATTGAGATAGAAACCCCACTCATGTCTGCACCGACGCCAGAAGGCTCGAGATCTTTTGTAGTACCCAGCAGAATTTGGAAAGGTTCTTTCTATTCATTACCTCAGTCGCCCCAACAATATAAACAGCTACTAATGGTAGGCGGTTTTGAAAAGTATTTTCAATTTGCCAAATGTATGCGCGATGAAGATACTAGAGGAGACAGACAACCGGAATTTACCCAATTGGATATGGAGATGTCTTTTGTTGGAGAAGAAGATGTAATGGACGTCAACGAGAAATTACTGATTGATTTGGTACAAAAAAATTATCCTGAAAAAAGAATTCAGCAAATACCGTTTCCACGCATGACTTATCGAGAAGCGATGGAAAAATATGGCAACGATCGACCCGATATCAGAGAAGACAAAAATGATCCGAATTTGTTGGCCTTTTTGTGGATAGTTGACTTCCCAATGTTTGAAAAAACCGGAGATGATAACGTCGATGGTACTGGGGAATGGACCTTTACGCATAATCCATTTTCCAAACCTAAAGATATCTCTTGGGATGATTTCCGTTCGAAGAAAAATATTGGCGAAATTTTAACCACCCAATACGATATTACCTTAAATGGTCTGGAAATCGGCGGGGGAAGTATCAGAAATCATGAGGGAGAAGCCTTGAAAAAGACTTTTGAGATAATGGGTTATAACGAAGATCGAATCGAAACAAATTTCGGTCACATGATTAAAGCTCTAGACTTCGGAGCGCCACCACATGGTGGTATTGCCTGGGGTTTTGATCGACTATTAATGATTCTAGAGAACGAACCAAATATCCGCGAAGTGATTCCTTTTGCCAAAACAGGTGAAGGAAAAGACCTAATGATGGAAGCTCCGGCTCAAATAACAGAAAAACAACTCAAAGAATTGGGGATTAAATTTTAAAAAGCCAAAACCCCCGCGCCGTCAGGCGCGGGGGTTTTGTTTTGATGGTAAAAAAGGTAGAATTAGCAGATATGGACCCAGAAATTCAACCTTTGGCCAATAAGGTCAACAAAATTGAGCAAAAACTCGAGGAGCAAGAACAACGCATTGATTTACTCGAACACGAGGAGGCGGCCATGGAACAAAAACTAGCCATGGAAGAAATCATTAATCCCTCAGAAACAATCTTAACCGATGCGGGCGATAGTGAACCGCTGGAAAAAGTCTCGGCCAAAGAAACCGAACCCTTGGCGATTATTGAACACAGTCCGGAAACATTTTGGAGCCGTTGGTCCACCAAAGAAAGCTTGAGTAAAATCGGAGCAGTTATTTCGGCCGTTATTTTCCTTTTACCTTTTGCCTTTGGCTTAAATGGTGGATCACTTTTTACGCCCACTCTTATTCTCCTGATTGATCTGGCGATTGTCGCCCTGACTATTTTCACCGGCTGGACCAAATTGCCAATCATCGGCATTGTCGGTACGGTTATCGTCTATCTAAGCTGGTTTTTCTCAACTGGCGCGGGAGTCGTTAATCCAGATCTCCTAACTTCGTTTTGGTTTGTAGCGGGTTATTTTATTGTCCTAACTTCAGCTCTGGCCATCAGAATCGGTTGGCAAAAGAAAAAGTTAGAGTCCCACGACCTCTGGCTAGTGGCAGTCAATTCTTTTCTGCTTTTTACCGCTATCTTTTTCCTTTTCCGCGACACCTTCGTCGGCGCGTTGAGCTTTTTCGCTATTATCCTACTACTTGGTAATGGCGCTTTGATTGGCTATTATTTTTACAACAAAAAACTGCCATTAAAAGTTTCGCCCGAAGCCGACGACGAGACGCTGGCATAAAAACTATGGACGATTTCAAAATAAAAGTCGGGGATTTCGAAGGACCACTGGAAATGCTTTTGGCTCTGATCGAGAAACACAAGCTTCATATCAGTAAAGTCTCGCTCTCGCAAGTCGCTGATGAATATGTCGCTTATCTCCAGCGTGACCCCAATCGTCCGATCGGCGAAATGGCCAATTTTATCCTCGTGGCTTCGACTTTAATGTTGATCAAATCTCTATCACTCCTACCCGGTTTGACCCTGACCCCAGAAGAAACCGCCAGCGTCGACGAGCTGGAACGTCAGCTCAAACACTATCAACGAATCAAAGAATTGGTCCCAGATCTCAAAAACCGTTTCGGTGAAAAAATAATTTTCGAACGCGAACCTAGCCGACAACGGGAGATTGTTTTTACTCCTAGCACTGAAATCAAATCAGCTAGTCTCCTCGAAGCAGTGCGCGGGGTGATCGCCAATCTACCAAAAATTGAAAAATTGCCAGCCGCTATCATCCGCAAAGTAATCAGTCTAGAAGAGGTAATGACTGACTTAGCTAGTCGTATCGGTCGGTCACTCAAACTCAGCTTCAAAGACTATGTCAAAGAAAACAAACATGAAAAAATCAATGTCATTGTTAGCTTTCTCGGGATGTTAGAATTGGTCAAACAGGGGACTGTCGATGTTCGCCAGGAAGCCCATTTTGAAGACATTGATATTGAAACTAAAATGGCAGGGGTACCCCGCTATTAATCAACAATATGGATATTTTTCAAAAAGTTAAAGAGTTAAATTTACCAATCGGATCCTATGTGGTTTTTGGTGGTGGACCAATGTCGGCCCGCGGAATAAAAGAAGCTCATGATATTGATATTTTAACTACCCCAGAAATTTACGAAAAATTTAAAAAAGAAGGCTGGGAAGAAAAAACGGCTAGTTCGGGTAGCAATTTTTTAATTAAAGATGATTATGAACTTTTTAGAGATTGGAATTTTAGTTTTGCCAATTACAACCCTGATCCACAAAAAGTAATAGCCGAAGCTGATATTATTGATGGGGTGGCTTTTGCCTCACTAGATGAAGTCAGACGCTGGAAATCAGCCTTTGCTAGAGAAAAAGATTTAGTCGATATTAAGCTGATAGATGATTTTTTGGCAAAACAGTTATAAAAGTTTAAAATAACCAGATGACACTCTCTGCAAAAATCGAATCAATACTATTTTTCAAAAGCGAACCGCTGTCGCGGGCCACTTTGGCTAAATTGACGAATACTAATACTGGTCTGATCGACGAGGCGATCGAGGAATTAAAAACCAAACTAACTGATCGGGGGCTAGTCATTCTAGAAAAAGGGGACGAGGTGATGCTCGGTACCGCTCCAGAATATACTGAACTAATCGAAGGTCTAATCAAAGAGGAGCTGTCTCGCGATCTCGGCAAAGCTGGTCTCGAAACACTAGCTATTGTCATTTACGAAGGACCCTTGTCTCGTGCGGAGATCGATTATGTCCGCGGAGTCAATTCTAGCTTTATTCTACGCCATATGTTGGTCAGGGGTCTGGTAGAACGCCTACCCAAACCCGGTGACGCTCGTACTTTTCTCTACGGACCAACCTTTGATCTGTTAAAATACCTAGGCGTGGCTAAAATCGAAGATCTACCCGAATACGACACCATTCGTCAAGAATTAAAAACTTTTAAAGAAGCCAAAAGCGAGTCAAACGAAGACAACCAAAATCATGAAATTCCTACCTCAACAACCGAATCAGATTCTCTTACCGGAGACAACCCCTAAAAAATCATGGTGGAGAATTTTTTTCACTCGCCAAATGCTAGGTCGGGGAGCTTTAGTCCTAGCGGTTTTTTTTATTGGTATTTTTGTTTCAGTCATTTATTACCAGATAAGTGAGAAGAAACTGACCGAATCACCTAAAAAATTTTTAGCTCAGATTTATAATTTAAATAAGCAAAAAGACGTTCTCTTTCCTGCCGTAGAAATCAAAGCCAAAGCAGGGGTAGTCTATGATTTGACGACAGAAAAAATTCTCTACAGCAAAAATAGTCAGCAAGCTCTCCCACTGGCCTCGATCACCAAGCTGATGACAGCTCTAATCGTCAAAAAAACCCTCAATCAAACTGATCTAGTTACCTTTATTGATGAAAACAACAAACAAGAGGCTTGGCGTCCAAAAGAATTGTCTGATTACACTCTCGTCGGCTCGTCCAATATTGGCGCCCGGGCTTTGGCTATGGCCTCGGCCAATAAAATAAATAGAAACTTTGTTGAACTAATGAATCAAGAAAAAGAAAAGCTGGGATTATCGACCTTGCGATTTCAAAATGAGACCGGTTTAGATCAGACAGGAACAATGGCTGGTGGTTATGGTTCAGCTCTAGATGTCGCCAAACTCCATGGCTATATCGTAAAAAATTATCCAGAACTAACCGAGGCGACCAATCAGACAGCCATCGGGCGAAATGATACCCAAGAAAATCGCTACGTCGCCATCAATACTAATTACGCTATTGACCAATTACCAGGTCTAATCAGCTCTAAAACTGGCACGACGCCACTAGCGGGAGCTAACCTCTCGATCATCTTTGACGTTGGCCTAAATCATCCAGTAGCGATAGTCATCCTCGGTTCGACCGAAGAAGAGCGTTTCAACGATACCCAAAAGCTAGCCGGAGCGACGGTGGCTTATTTTGCGGAAGGGGGAAAGTAACAGATTATTCTCACTACCCGCAGTAGCCCCTATGGCCAATTTGGTTATAGGGGCAATTTGGTTTATAATCTGGCTAAGAAATTAGCTTTTTTACTATGATCAATATTCTCAAAGTTCTCGGTCCAAGCGCGTTTGCTTTCTTTATTGGTATTCTGATTACACCAATAATCACGCATTATCTTTATAAAAATCGAATGTGGAAGAAAAAAGCCGGCAAAATCAGCCCCGACGGCTTGGCCACACCGATTTTTGATTCTCTCCACAAAGAAAAAGAGACGGGCACTCCACGCATGGGCGGGATAGTAATCTGGGGGAGCACCTTACTGACGGTGATGTTTTTTTGGCTATTGGCTCATCTTTTTCCCTCAGTGGAAGCTGATAAAATAAATTTCTTTAGTCGTAATCAGACTTGGTTGCCAATGTTCACTTTGATCGTCGGTTCGATCGTCGGCCTGATTGACGACCTGATGCAGGTCCGTGAAAATGTCGACTCTAAAACTGCGGGCTTACCTTTTTTCAATCGTCTTCTCGTGGTGATCGCTCTTGGTCTAGCAGGGGGCTGGTGGTTTTATTTTAAATTGGGAGTAACAGCGATCGCCATTCCTTTTGGTGGTTCACTGGCTCTAGGCTGGTTAATCATTCCTTTATTTGTTTTAGTAATGGTCGCCATCTTTTCTAGTGGTGTAATAGACGGAATCGACGGCTTGGCGGGGGGAGTAATGGCGATTATCTTTGCGGCTTATACCTGTATCGCTTTTTTCCAAAATCAAATTGACCTGGCGGCCTTTTGCGCTGTCATCACTGGTGGCACACTAGCTTTCTTGTGGTTTAATATTCCACCTGCCCGCTTCTACATGTCAGAAACCGGTATTTTAGGACTAACTACGGCTCTCACGGTCATCGCCTTCCTAACTGATACTGTTTTAATTTTACCCTTGATTGCCTTGCCACTTTTAGTTACCTCATTATCGGTCATCATTCAGCTCGGTTCAAAAAAATTACGCCAGGGAAAGAAAGTTTTTCTGGTGGCTCCACTTCATCACCATTTTGAAGCCATTGGTTGGCCTGCTTGCAAAGTCGTCATGCGTTATTGGGTGATTAGTATTATCGCCGCTATTATTGGCATAATTATTGCTCTGACAAAAATCTAAAACAAATGCGCCATAAAAAAGTCGACAGTTTCTTTCTCTTTCTAGTGGTAGTGATGGTCCTACTCGGCTTTTTTATTTTTTCTTCGGCGGCCATGGGTCAGCTGACCAAAGATGGCGCCGGTTTTCTAGCTGTCGTTTCTAAACAACTGGCCATCTTGGCAGGCGGGCTTTTGGCGATGATTGTTTTTTCTAGTATTGATTATAAAAAATACCGCAAGATCGCTTTACCGATGTTTGTGGTAGCAGCGGGTCTGTCTTGTGCCGTCTTGATCCCAGGCCTAGCCCTAGAAGCCGGTGGAGCCAAACGCTGGATAGATCTAGGAATACTGACTTTCCAACCAGCGGAATTTTTAAAGTTTGCCACGATTATTTATTTGGCTGGTTGGCTAGCTACGAGAAAAGACAAGATAAAAGATTTTTCGGCTGGTTTTATACCCTTCATTTGTTTGATTGCTATTTTGACCATCATTTTAGCTGTTATCCAGCGCGACAACGGCACCTTTTTAGTCGCTTGCATCACTTCCATGATCATGTTCTTTGCGGCTGGTGGAAAAATAAAACACCTGGCGCTACTTGGCTTAGCGGCAGTTATCGCTATTTCTTTTTTGGCCTACACTCGACCCTATATCCGCGAAAGAATTACCACCTATATAAATCCTTCGCACGATGTGCGTGGCGCCTCCTGGCAAATCAATCAATCATTGATTGCTATTGGTTCTGGCGGTATGGCTGGCCGAGGTTTCGGTCAGAGTCTCCAAAAATTTAACTTTTTACCTGAACCGATCGGGGACTCAATCTTTGCGGTCGCTAGCGAAGAATTTGGTTTTACTGGTTCGACTATTATTATCGCTTTCTTCCTAATTTTCGCTCTATGGGGTATCAAGATTACCACCAGAATTACCGACCCTTTTGGGCGTTTTCTGGCCTTAGGTTTGGTTTGTATGGTCTTTATTCAAGCCTCTATCAACATCGGAGCCATGATTGGTATTTTGCCGTTGACGGGGGTGCCACTGCTCTTTATCAGTCACGGCGGGACCGCCCTCTTGTTCGTCCTGATAGAAATGGGTATTATTCTTAATATATCTAAACAAAGAACATAAACAATAATGAAAATCTTATTTACCGGCGGGGGAACGGGGGGTCATTTTTACCCAATTATCGCTATCGCCGAAGAAATCAGGAAAATAGCTATTGAGGACAAACTGGTTGAACCGGAATTTTATTTTATGTCGGTTAATCCTTACAATGAAGAATTGCTTTTTGCCAATGGTATTCGTTTTGTTAAAATCACTGCTGGCAAATGGCGACGCTATTTTTCTTTTCAAAACTTTACTGATATCTTCAAAAATATCTACGGTATTTTTGAAGCCATCATTAAACTCTACACTATCTATCCGGATTTAGTTTTCTGCAAAGGTGGCTATAGTAGTTTTCCGCCAGTTTTAGCGGCGAGGCTTCTAAACATTCCGGTTTTTATTCACGAGTCAGATTCGCATCCAGGCCGAGTCAACGCTTGGGCTGGCAAGTTTGCCACCAGAATCGCTGTCTCTTATCAGCAAGCCGTATCATATTTTCCTACTGGCAAAGTGGCTGTGACTGGCAACCCTTTACGCCAAGAGATTCTCAACCCCAACAAAGCTGGCGCTTATGATTTTTTGGGCTTTAAAGAAAATCTACCAGTGATTATGATTGTGGGTGGCTCACAGGGCGCCATGAAAATAAACAATGTTATTATTGATATTCTGCCAGCCTTGCTGAAAAAATATCAGGTTATCCACCAAACTGGAGCGACCAACTTTGACGATGTCTCGGCCACCATCAAGGCCATGATTGATCCAGCCCTAGTCGAAAAAAACTATCGGCCTTTTCCGTATCTAAGTAGTAGCGCGATGAAAATGTCAGCAGCGGTTTCTAGCCTGATAATCTCCCGAGCCGGTTCTGCTATTTTTGAAATTGCTTATTGGGGCATACCGGCCATTATTATTCCCTTACCAGAAACAATCAGTCACGATCAGACTAGCAACGCTTTTGCTTATGCCGGTTCTGGAGCCGCCATCGTCGTGGAAGAAAACAACCTGACCCCATCGGTCTTGCAATCAGAGATCTATCGCATTATGGACAATCAGCGTACCCTCCTAGAGATGAGAGAGGCCTGTAAAACTTTTGCCAAACCAGAAGCTTCGCGCATGATCGCCCGGGAAGTAATCAACCTAACAAATCAACATGAGCAATAAATCCATCGTCACCAGAGTGGCCCCCAGCCCCACCGGACTTTTTCATATTGGCACCGCCCGAGTGGCTCTTTTTAATTACTTATTTACTCGTCAAAATGGCGGTAAAATGATTTTTCGAGTTGACGATACGGATACTGAACGCTCCAAACCGGAATATACAGAGGACTTGCTAAATTCCATGACCTGGCTCGGTCTCGACTACGACGAGATTTATTACCAATCAAAAAGAACTGATATTTATCGAGCTAAATTAGACGAGCTGATGACGGCTGATAAAATTTATTGGTCCCAAGAAAAGATTGAAAAAGAAGGGGATAGAGACAAGGTTATTCGTTTCCGTAATCCCAATACAAAAATAGTTTTTGAAGATTTGATTCATGGTCATATTGAATTTGATACGACCGAGCTGGGTGATTTTGTGATGGCTAAAGATCTCGATACTCCGCTCTACCATTTTGCCTCAGTGGTTGACGACCACTTACTGGGGGTCACTCATGTGATCCGTGGCGAAGATCATATTTCCAACACCCCCCGCCAAATTCTCATGTTAGAGGCTCTAGGAGGCGTGCGACCGACCTACGCCCACTTACCAATCATTCTGGCTCCTGATCGCACCAAACTCTCCAAACGCAAGCATGGTGCTATCGCCAGTGTCAGCGAATACCAGAGACTAGGATATCTGCCAGAAGCGGTGATCAACTTTGTCGCCATGCTCGGCTGGTCACCACAATCAAGTCAGGAAGATGCTGATAAAAATGAAGAGATTTTATCTATGGCCGATCTATTGAAAAAATTTGACCTACTGAAAACTCAAAAAAGTGGCGCCATTCTCAATATTGAAAAAATGGATTGGCTAAATCGAGAGTATCTCAAGAAATTATCTAGCGATGATTTTAAAAATAAAGTCCTAGAATTTCTACCCGCTAACTTCAAAAACAAGCCAGAATACCAAGAGGAGATTCTAAACAAAATTTTGCCACTCATCCTCGAGCGCATCAGTAGGCTAGGAGAGCTAACGGCCATGGCTGAGGAGGGGGAACTCGATTATTTTTTTATCGCTCCCAAACCTAGCAAAGAAATTTTAAAAACGCCAGAGTATTTAGTCGAAGTTAGTCAGCTTCTAGCCGATTTACCGGAAGCTGATTTTACGACTGAAAAAATTAAAGCCGCTATTTGGGACCACGCTACCACCAAAGGTAGGGGACAGGTCCTCTGGCCCATGCGCGTCGCTTTGTCTGGTCGCGAAAAATCGCCTGATCCTTTTACCCTCGCCGCGATCTTGGGCAAAGCGGAAACCTTAAACCGCCTCGCCTATGCCGAAAAACTCTAATCAAAAATATCTATTATTTTTTGTGACCAGTTTTTTATTGATGTGTTCTTTTTTATGGCCTCTATTATCCATTCAAGCTGAGACTGTCGATGAATTAAAAGGTAAGATCAGTGACTATCAGAGTCAACGTGACAAACTCGATGCTGAGATCAAGGCCATTAAAACCAAACTCTCTGGTACCCAAAAGCAATCAGCTAGTCTCAAAGCGGAATTGGCTCGCATCGAAGCGACGCGTTTAGCTTTAACCAAACAAATTGATTTGACCCAAGTCCAAATCAACCAAAGCACCACCGTCATTAAAAAGCTTTCGATTGAAATCGTTGATAAAAAAAATAAGATTGATACTTATCGCGAACTACTCGGAGCCTCCCTCCGTGACGTTAGAAATTCAGAAGAAGACTCTCTCGGCAATATTCTGTTATCAGCAGACACCCTCTCGAGTTTCGGCACCGAAATAGCTCATCTCGGCAATATTCAAAACAAACTCCAGATCGGCTTGATCAATTTTACTGGTGCTAAAAAGGACTTAGAGGTTAAAAAGGTAAATAAAGAAGCAGAGAAGAGGAGTCTTGTTTCTCTCGAGACCCAACTATCTGACCAAAAGAAAATCGCTGACGTCAACAAAAAATCCAAAGATGATTTACTGACTATTACTAAAAGCAAAGAGTCTAACTATCAAAAACTCCTAGCCGATCGCCTGGCTAAAATGCAAGCAATCCAAGACGAAATATCTAAAGCTGAGAGTTCGCTATCGATTGTCCTCAATACTAAACTCCTACCAACTAAAGGTCACGGGGTGTTAACTTATCCCTTAGATAAGGTCGTCATTACCCAAGGTTTCGGCTATACCACCTTCTCTCAAAGTAAAGCGGGAGCAGTATATGGTGGTAAGGGTCACAATGGGATTGATTTCGGCACTTCGGTCGGCTCAAAGATCAAAGCACCTCGACCCGGCAAGGTCATCGGCATCGGCAACACTGACGAAACCTGTCAGGGAGCTTCCTATGGTAAATGGATCCTGATCGAACATGACAACGGTCTCTCCACTCTCTACGGTCACTTGTCGCTGATTAAAGTGAGCGAAGGACAGTCTGTCTCGACTGGTGACGTTATCGCTTACAGTGGCAATACCGGCTACTCGACTGGTCCACATCTCCACTTTACCGTCTACGCGAGCCAGGGTGTTAAAATCGGTGCCCTAAAAAGTCAGGTGGCTGGTTGTGGCACTTATCGTCTGCCTTTAGCCTCACCGAATAGTTATCTGAACCCGATGAATTATTTGTAACCAAACGGTTATGCACAGCCAGTGACTTAGTTTTTTGATATAATTATTATATGAAGCAAAAAGGTATTATAAAACTTATTATCATTATCGTTATCGCGATTTTGATTTTGAGTTATCTAGGTGTCAGTATCAAAAATGTAGCTGAATCAGAAGTAGGTAAATCCAACTTCGGTTACATCGGCGGTCTGATTGCCAATCTCTGGGCCTGGTTAGTGGATATGTGGAACCAATTTGCCAGCCCTTATGTGGCCAAGGTCTCCAATTTCTTCTAAAAAATAGGGGTAAAACCGTCCTTAAGGGGCGGTTTTTGGTGTTTGAGGGCTAACCAAACGCATCAAAACACATCTCGGTGGTCCAAAATTTTAGAATTTTTATCGCCAGGCCAAAACCCCAGTGGAGTATGACACGTTTAGTGTCAAAAAATCTCGAAGATTTTTACTCCACGGGGTAAATCCGTCAAGAGGCGAGGGGACTACCCTATCGGGCCCCAAATTTTCAGCAAAAAGCCTAAAAAGGCCTATTTTTGTGGAAAATGGCTTTTGGGCAATATATGGCTTAAAATAAGGACAATTAGACCACAAATAGGCTGAAAACAGGCCTTTTTCGCTTGATTTTTTAACCCGACTATGCTAACCTATGGACATACCGATTAGCTGTTATGGATGTACTGTAGTGTCGAAATGTAGTAATTATTTGAACAACTAGCTAATAGCTAGTTTTTCTTTTGCGCTTATTTTGCAAACCCTCCAAATAGGTCTCGCCAGCCTCATAATTGCAACCCAGGTCAATCCGATTATTCCGATTGTTCCCACCGCGACCGACAAAGTCGCCGTAGTTGCACCAGTTGTCACTGAACACAAGCACGATACTGCTATCGAGCAACTGATCATTAGTACCAGCTCTAAATATGGCATCCATGCCGAGACGGCTTTGGAAATCGCCAGATGTGAGAGTGGACTAACCCAATACACCGACAGCGGTGAAGTTATTCGTGGTCGGGTCAATCCACTCGACGTGGGTATCTTTCAGATCAATGAAAAGTACCATCTCGAAACTGCCGAGAAGCTTGGTTACAACATCTATACCGCCAAGGGTAATATTGGATACGCTATGTGGCTGATGAAGCATGAAGGCAACCAACACTGGAACAGCAGCCGTCCTTGTTGGAAAACCGCCAACAATCCTGACAACAATAAAAGCCTAGCTAAAATCTAAAAAACTCAGCTTCCGAAAAGCTGGGTTTTTTAGTAGAAAGAAAAGGTTCCAAATCAAAACGAAGACGTAGGGTAGGTCAACTTATCCACCGTCGTATATGTCGCAAAAGGCGCACAGTGGCATAATACGACGTATGACTCTACGAGCTCAAAAATCAGGTAAACAAACACCGTGGACTATTGAAGAATTATCAGCTGGACTGACTAAATTTTTTGAAGAGCATGGACGCTATCCGACGGGACCAGAAGTTGATCGTTATCAATACCTACCATCAGCCCGATCCATTGAAAGACGGTTCGGTGGTATAGTCCAATTACGCCAAACCCTAAAGCTAGATAGCCAAGCTGATTTCCGTAGCGGTCAACACAGCGCTGATCGCGCGCGGATGATTGGCCAGCGGGCCCACAAGACAGAAAATGTTGTTAATGATTTTTTGGTCGAAAGATTTGGTAAGGAGTTTGTCCATCGCGAATACTTCTTTGTCGACGACAAGAGAACCCGAGCCGATTTCTTCGTCTACGATAAAACCGGCGGCTTTTGTGTGGATGTTTTTTATCCCGGTAGTAAGCGCAATCTCCAAGGTTGTCTCAACAGTAAGCTCGATAAATACACCTCTGAATATATGCGCCAATACCCGATTATTTTTCTCCAAATGAATGAGGAGATCACACAGGGGATGCTGGACGAATTAATTAAGAATAAAAAGAAACTTCTAAGCAAAGGGCAGTCATTGATGGACTGGGAGACCTTTGCCAAATTCTGCAGTAGTAGAAAACGGCTTATTGTCGGTAAATAAAACAAGCCCACGCACTCAATTGGGGGGGGGATATTCGGCGCGTGGAACCAGGGCTGTTTTTTTAGAATAGGAATCGGCCACCGCCGATAACAGGATTTTAGCGTAATACCCGCCAGTAAACTGACGGGATATTACACACTAATAACAGGCTTATGTCGTATAACCTACTCGCGCAAAATCTATGTTGTGCGACATGGTATCCCTCTCGTAAATCACTGAAAAAAGTCCTTCCCCGAGGATTTGACCAATAAAATAAAAAATTAATTTCCCTCTATATTTGCACTTAAAAATCTCCGCCCACTCTCCTCTCCCTTCTCCCCACTGGTATATAAATTTTTAATTTTTATTTTTTAATTTTATGCTATTTTAGCTCCCCTCTGGCTTTTCATTTTCCAACACGAATTATAGATGTATGTCAAGTCAATAACAATCTGGTTGTTTTTTAAAATAATAGTCCTATACTGTGGGCGGATTAGAAACCTAACCTTAAACTGGGAGGAGAGAGGCCGTGCTAATAAAAGTGCCTACCCGCATAGAAGTCTGGTGGTACCTTCACTCCGAAAAAAGATACGAACCCTACCAAACTCAGATCGTATATGACCCCTTCAAGTTCATTGGTTATTACCCTGACCAAAACAACAAGGACCATCTGGTTATCCTGGCTGGAATGGTCAGAGAAGGTGGAATGAAGAAGGAACACTCCACCTTACTAGCCTTGACCCTGGAAAATCCTAGCCCAGAAACAATCTCTTCCACCTACCGGCAGAGATTAGCAGTCGCCGGTATGGTCGTGTATGGGTTGGTAACAGATTGGGACAGTATTGGACTTCGTTTTAAAACCCCAACCGAACTCCAGCCAGCGATTATTAAAGCCCTCGGTTTTGAGTAACCTGAACAGTTCAGAATTCTCCAAAACCCGAGCCGCCGTTCGATGAAATATTCGAACGACGGCTTTTCTTTTTCTTTAATTAAGGCTGACAATTAGCAGCTAAAGTCAAACCCCGAGCCATCGCCTCGCCCTCACTGTCAAAGTAAATTTTATTGGTTTCTTTTATTCTCTTTACCCCAGAACAGTGTTCGTAATAATACCGAGTACCATTTTTAGAGGCGACTAGGCGGCCAGAGGAGACAGGGGCACTAAGACTGTCCTGACTCTTTAAATCCTCTGTAGGGGAGGCTAGGGTAGAGCTGACCCCTAATCCTCTACCCTGTTCCCCACCATACCTCTCGGCAAAATCTACCCCTGATTCGATAGTAATAGGCCTGAGATCGCCAGATAGACCCACCAGACGCCATAATCCAACCACCAGAAGACTACCAACGACAAACATAGTCAAACCCCAGATCGCCCCCTCATGAGGCGAGAGTCGGTCGCTAATCCCCTTGATTTTCTCTCGTAAGTCGGTTATAATCATCTTCGTTACTAAATTTTATATATTTTAGCAAATTAACCACTAAAAAACAGATATGGCACATCGTAAAGCTGGAGGTACAGCTAAAAACCTAAATGATTCCGCTCCAAAGTATCTTGGTACCAAGCTCTACGATGGTGAAGTCGCTAAAGCCGGTTCAATCATTGTTCGTCAGCGAGGCACTCGCATTGTCGCTGGACAAAATGTTCGCGTTGGTAATGACCACACGCTCTTTGCTGACAAACCAGGCGTCGTCAAGTTCTCCAATGTTCGTAAAACTTGTTTTGATGGCAAGACTAAAGTCATTAAGAAAGTGAGTGTCATCTAAAGATCTCAACAAACAAAAACCCGCCGACCGGCGGGTTTTTGTTTTGACTAGAGACACCCTTTGTGGTAATTTTTGTTTAGAAATAAACCGCATTTAACTCACGCAAACGGAGGGACACTGGGATGTTGACGATGCTGCTATGTGTGGCGGGGGTTGTGGTGGGGCTGTACTTGACCGTAGGACTGGTTCTTTTCTGTTGGTATTTGGTAGAATGCTGGAGTTGTTCGGACGGGAAGGAAGTTGCGTCTAACTTCTTTCTAATCGTTTTTCTCTGGGGTTGGCTTTTCCTCTTAGCAATCAAGGTCGGATTTGACTTGATGTTGGGAAAGGACGACTACGGTGAATTTCCCGAATGCCAAAGGTTATAAGACTCTGCCGGCCAGCCTTCGCGCCTCGGGTTATCGAAAAGATGACCCGAGGCGCAGTTTGTTTTTAAGTAACATTTTTGGGTTTGCCTTAGTCTCGGCTCTGTGCTAATTTTTTAGACAGAAATTAAACCTCAACCAAAGGAGGTACAGGAGTGATGGATACTGTTATATCTTTTATTACCAGAGGGTTAGTATCGGTAGTCGTATTTCTGGCCTATTTGGCGGAAGTATTTCATTTCCTTACCCTGAAAAAGTCATAGAGAAAGAGGATAAAACATAATGATCACTTTCAAGTCGACAAACACCACAGTCTCTTTTTGGGCTAGGGTGTTTTTGTTTTAAGCGACAACTACTAGTTTTATTTTTTCGGACTTCCCTCCCCTTTTCAATTCAATCTGATGTTCACCGACAGTTTTAATTGGTTCAGAAATAATAATCCAATCTTTCTTGAGATCAAAGCCTAAAGCTTTAGCAGAAGCCACAATTTCATCAGCTTTAATAGAAGCAAAAAGATGGCCACCCTTACCAGACTTGGCCATAATCGTCAAATCAACTTCACGTAGTTTTTTAATCAAATCCAGAAAGACCTGATCCTCATGAGCGATAGACTGTGCTTTCTGATCCTGATCTTGTTTATTTTTGGCAATCATTTCTGGTGTCGCCACCACCGCCTTTTTAGCAGGCAAGAGGACATTGCGGGCAAAACCATCAGCCACCTCTTTGACCTCGTGGCGCTTCCCCACTTTTGGGACATCAACTAATAGAATAATCTTCATCCCTACTTTTTAACATTTTTTTAATCAATCAGCAAACCCGCCTGATGGCGGGTTTGCAAAACGAGAAAAAAGTTTTTTAGTTTACTTTCCCAACAACATTTTCACCGCTTTATCTTTCTGAGGGTCTATCCCCTTTTTAACATCTTCGGCAGTGATTGCCACCAAGGTATCGGGCGTAATACCACTATGAGAAATAGAGTTGCCATTAGGGGTCAGCCAGCGAGCCACTGTCACTTTCAAAGAAGTATCACCGGTCACCGGAATCAATTCCTGGACCGAACCCTTGCCAAAAGTTTTCTGACCGACTAATTTAGCCACACCATTTTCTGACAAAGCTCCCGCCAGAATTTCGGCCGCCGAAGCGCTCCCCTGATCCACCAGCACAATCATCTGCACTTTGCGGTTGAGTTTTGTAAAAATATCATAACCCTTACTTCTATATATAGTTTCAACTTTATTTTTTCCCCGCTCTTCTTTGACGATTACCTTCCCTTCTGGCAAAAACCAACTGGCGATATCAACAGAAGCCTCCAGATAGCCTCCCGGGTTACCACGTAAATCTAAAATTAATTTGTCACTACCACTGCGCAGAAACTTCTCTAAGGCATCGCGGAAAAGATTAGGCGACTGGGCAGAAAAATTAAACAAGCTAATTTGATAAACACCGCCAGTTAATTCTTTGGTTTCAATCGTCGGTAAAATAATCGTATCGCGAACCACATCAATCTCTATTGGCTGACTGACTTTTTCTCGAAGTAGAGCCAGATGAACTTTAGTTCCCTTTGGACCGCGCATGTATTTGATTGCCTCATCTAAACTCATGCTAGCGGTCGAAGTCGCTCCCACCTTAGCAATAACATCACCAGACATAATCCCAGCTTTTTTAGCTGGTGAATCAGGTAATGGTGAAATAACCGTAATCATGCCATCACGCACACCGACTTCCATTCCCAGGCCACCAAAATTACCGGCAATATCTTCGTCAAAACGAGTCTTTTTTTCTGGTGGCATAAAAACAGTATAAGGATCACCTAGAGAATCCGTCAGACCAGACACTGCCCCCCAAACTCGATCCTGATTAGTGACAACTTTTTTTGACGACGTACTGTTATCAACAAAATTTTCATTGAGTAAAGCCCAGGCTTTCCAAAAAGGTGCAAAGTCTGCTTCACCAGCAATCTCTACCGGCTCCTTACTAGAAATACCCGTAAAACGCAGGATGTATGGTTGGTTATTGTAGCCAAAATAAAGTCCTAACCAAAAAACACCACCAATCACGATGATAAAAACAGCCGCCCCCACGGCATAAATTTTGTAGTCTTTCATAAGTTATCCCAATTATCGCAAACAAAATACTTGAGGTCAAACTTATTAATAGTGTATAATTATCCTAACAATGCTCCGTCAAATAAAATACAAAAATATTACTTGGGTAGATATCGAAACTCCATCACGAGATGAAATTGAGGAGATTTCTAAACAGTATGATATTCCAACTCTAGTAGCTCATGAATTAAGAGTTCCTAGTGCTAGACCAAAAGCTGACCTCTATGATGATTTTATTTATTTGGTTTTGCATTTTCCAGTTAGTAATTTTTTCGGCAACACCGCTGATCATCACCGCGAAATTTTTGAGGTTGATTTTATCCTCGGTAAGGACTTTCTCATCACTACCCACTACCAGCCGGTCCAACAGTTAAACGAATTTGCTGAAGTCTTTGAGTCCAATTCCGCCCTCAGTAAAAAGAAAGGTAGCGAAACTCACGCTGGCATGTTGTTCTATTATATGATCGATCAAATTTACGAGTCACTCGAACCTGGTCTCGAATACCTCAATGACAACCTGAAAAGAATTGAGGACAAAATTTTCTCCGGTTATGAATCAGAGACCGTTTCCGTTCTCGCCAAGCTCAATCGCGATTTTCTCGATTTTAAATGGGCCCTCAAAGCTCATCGCAGTATTTTGTCTTCCCTCGATCTGGCTGGAAGAGATTTTTATGGCGAAAAATACGGCTACTATACTCGTTCGATTATTGGCCAATATGAAAAAGTTTGGTCCATGCTCGAAAACCAACGCGAGACTTTCAATGAATTGCGTTCGACCAATGAGTCTCTCCTCTCGATCAAAACTAACGAAACCATGAAAGTTTTGACGGTGGTTTCTTTTATTTTTATGCCTCTGACTTTGATCGGCACAATATTCGGCATGAGCGGTTCTAGTGATAATATGCCCATCATCAAAACAGACAGTGGTTTCTTTATAATCTTAACAATCATGGCCGCCTGCTTGATTACGACCTTTTTATTTGTTAAGTATAAGAAATGGCTTTAAATCTATTAAATTCTCTAGGGAGGTCTAAACAGCCTTTTGAACCCCTAAACCCTCCAGTTGTTAGTCTCTATACTTGTGGCCCAACTGTTTATAACCGCGCCCATATTGGCAATCTCCGAGCTTACATCTTTGCCGATCTACTTTTTCGTACTTTAAAATACAAGGGGTTAAAGCCTAACTGGGTCATGAATATTACCGATGTGGATGATAAAACCATTAAAGGAACAGTTGATAAATTCGGGTCAGAAGCAAACAATGAACATTTAGAAGAATATACTAGAAAATTTGCAGTCTCTTTTGATGTTGATTTATGGTCTTTAAATATATCGACAAAAGAAATTAAATTTAAAAAAGTTACTGAGGCTATACCAGAAATTCAGAAATTTATAATTGAATTAATTGATAAAGGTTTTGCTTATCAAGCCGATGATGGTAGCACTTATTTTAGTATTGAAAAATACCAGCAAGCTTTTGGCGATTACGGATCACTGATGGGTAATAAATTTATCGAAGGTAAAAAAAATGGGGCCCGAGTGAAAGTTGATGAATACGATAAAGATAATCTCAGCGATTTTGTTCTCTGGAAAAATCATACGGTGGAAGATGGCAATATTGGCTGGGCCCATGAGCGGCTAGGCTTTGGTCGCCCCGGCTGGCACATCGAATGTTCGGCAATTAATCGTGTATTTTTTGGCGATGAAACAATAGACATTCATACCGGTGGTGTCGATCTCGCTTTTCCCCACCACACTAACGAGATGGCTCAGTCGAAAGCTCTGACCGGGCAGGACTTCGTCAAATATTGGCTTCATTCCGAACACGTCCTAGTTGATGGCAAAAAGATGTCTAAATCTCTAGGTAATGTTTATATTTATGAAGATTTTGCTTTAAAAGCAATCAACCCCATATCCTATCGCTATTTTGTACTACAGAGCAGTTACAACCAAACCATCAATTTCACTTGGGAAGCTTTAGCTGGATCCGAAACTGCTTGGCTAAAGCTGATCAGCCAAGCTCGTGATTGGAAAAATAATTCAAACAATCTTGCCGGTATAATTGATAAAAATTATCGCCAGAAATTCGACGAAGCCCTCGACCGCGATTTAAACTCACCCCAGGCCCTAGCGACTGTCTGGGAGCTAGCCAAAGATGAGGAAATTTCTCCCGCAGATAAGCTGGCCACCCTGCTCGATTTTGATCAAGTTTTAGGTTTAAAAATTGCCGAGCATTTAATTGTAGAAAAAATTCCAGAAGATATCGAGTTGTTGGCACAGGAGCGCGAGAAAGCTCGTCTAGCCAAAGACTGGTCTCTCGCCGATCAGATCCGAGACCAGATTGCTGATCTAGGCTACGAAGTCTTAGACACCGATAATGGTGTTGCTCTACGAAAAAAGGGCAGGATTTAGCCACATCCTGACCCGGCTATATTTTTGACAAAGGCTTAACTCTTGGTGTTATTTTTATATCCACCGCTTGTCCCCTGTTTTAGGTATTTTAGCCTTAGCGTGGTCATAAAGCTTCATGCTAAAATAGCTTTACCCAGTTAAGTAAAGCTTTATTTTGTAAAATAAAGCTTAGATTTGACTAAAAGGTACCAAAAAGCCAGTATTTAATAGCGATTCGTCGAAAATTTAAAGTTAATTTAATAAAAGTAAGGTCAAATCTTACTTAATAGGGTAAATGCCCCAACCCTTCAAATCCCAAAACCGACAGGCTTTGACTGTGCCCACCTCTACAGCTGTCGCCAGTCGCCTTAAAATGCCCCCACAAGACCTCTCAGCCGAGAAGGCGCTCTTAGGGGCTCTGTTGATTAAACCTTCTGGTCTGTATGACATCGTTGATGTCGTCAACCCTGATGACTTTTATGCCCTCAAACACAAACTTGTCTTTAAAACCATGTTTGCCTTGTCGGAAAAAGGTGAACCAATAGATATTGTTTCCGTTACATCCCTACTATCCCAAAATGGTCAGCTCGAGTCGGCTGGCGGTAGTAGCTACTTGGCTGAGTTGATTGAATTTGTTCCCTCCGCCGCCAACCTCAAATACTATGCCGAAATCGTCCAGAAAAAATCATCCCTTCGCACCCTGATTGATTCGGCCGATCTCATCTCCGAGCTAGGCTACAACGAACACGAGGATATAGATTCCGTTTTTGACCAAGCCCAGAAAATTATTTTTAACGCCAGTAATTTTACCAAAAAGCGTTTTGTGGCAATCAGAGACACTTTAAACGATGCCTGGGAACGTTTCGAACACCTCAGTAAACACAGCGATGAAATTCGCGGTATTCGTTCTGGCTTTCCCGATCTCGATGATAAGCTGGCCGGTTTCCAAAAATCAGATTTGATTATTCTAGCAGCCCGCCCATCCATGGGTAAAACTTCTCTCGCTCTGGATATTGCTCGCAACGCCGCTATTCGTCACAAACATCATGTCGCGATTTTTTCACTGGAAATGAGTGTTCACCAGCTGGTTGACCGTGTAATCTCAGCCGAAAGTTATGTTGATTCCTGGAAACTGCGCACTGGTAAAGTTAACAGCGAGGAAGAATTGGCGCGCATTCGTGATGCGATGGCCGCCCTCTCCTCTGCTCCGATTTATATTGATGATGAATCATCAAACAATATTGTCAAAATGAAAGCCGAAGCTCGTCGACTCAAAGGTGAATTCGGTCTCGATCTGATTATTGTCGACTACCTCCAGCTAATGGTGCCCCGGACCTCCAGCGAATCAATGGTCCAACAAGTGACCGAAATCTCTCGCTCACTCAAACAACTAGCTCGTGAACTCGAAGTGCCAGTCATTGCCCTATCCCAGCTCTCGCGTGCTGTCGAACAACGCGGTGGCAAACCTCGTCTTTCGGACCTTCGTGATTCTGGTTCTATTGAACAGGATGCTGACGTCGTTATGTTTATTCACCGCGAAGACAAACAAAATGAGATGTCTGACCAGAAAAATATTGCTGAAATTATGATAGAAAAACACCGCAACGGTCCCACTGGTAGCATTAAACTTTACTTTGACGAAGCCAGAACCAGTTTCGTTTCGATTGATAAAAATCAACAAGGTGGAGATTTCGGAGCATTTTGATTAAAATCCGAAATTATAAGCACTAAATCCGAAACAAATTCAAAATATTAAAAAATGAAATTATGTTTAAATATTATGATTTATGATTTGTTTCGTGCTTAGAATTTAGAAATTAGAATTTAAAAATGAGTAATCAAATTATTGCTGAGCTGGCCGAGATTTTTAAACGCTTCCCTGGCATTGGCCCGCGCCAAGCCAAGCGTTTTGTTTATTTTCTGCTCCAACAAGATACCACTCTCCATCACCGACTGACCAAACTTATCGCCGAATTACCACGCCTCGTCAGCTCTTGCCCTGATTGCCGACGCTTCTACCAAGACGGCCACGAAGCCGACGATAGTCGGTCTTGCCCTATTTGTCGTGACGAACATCGCCACAACGGTCAACTTTTAGTGATTGAAAAGGATGCGGACCTCGAAGCCATCGAAAAGGCTGGCTCCTATCTCGGCCAATATTTCGTCCTCGGCGGGCTAGTGCCAATTCTAGAAAAAGAGCCGGAGAAAAAAATTCGTATTGGTAGCCTAATCAAACAAATAGAAAAATTGGCTAGTACCAATAGACTGACTGAAGTAATTTTAGCTTTTGCCGTCACCACTGAAGCCGACCACACCATCGAATATTTGAAAGAACATTTGGCTGGTTTAGTGGAAAAATATCATTTTCAATTTACTCTACTCGGTCGAGGTCTATCGGGTGGTCTGGAAATCGAATATTCCGATGCCGAAACACTGAAAAACGCCTTGTCTAACCGCCATTAATAGCTTTTAGGTGAGAGCTTTTAGCTTTTAGAAAAACCAGCGTGAAGGCAAAGCCTTCACGCTGGTTTTGATTTGTATTTTACTATAACCTAACAGCTACAATCTATCGCCTACCTTAGTGTCTGAGCCAAAGCTTTGATGGCTTCCAGCGCGCTAGCCATTTGGTTGATAGCAGAAATATTGGCACCTTTAGGTGAAGCTAACAAAAATGAGCTATTTGATTCATCTGTAGCGATAAAAGAACCATTTTTATCTATTACTTTTACCACCACTCGATATTTTTTATCTGGAGTAGGCCAAGTGCTGATTCCCCAAGCATAACTCGATAGTGTGGGAGTTAGGCCACTGGTTATAGTAGTGGCAAGATCTTTACTCTTACCATCTTCGTAAATTTCTAAATCTATCTTTGAATCAGCTGGTAAGCCCTTGCTAGACCAAGTAATATTTTTAGTAGTACCGGTATACCAAGTTTCTCGGCCGTTAGGAGATAATAAGACGATAGCAGGCTTTACAGTGAGGCCAGCCACCACCACCTTAAAGACCCTAGAGATTGATTGTCCACCTGCACTTAGATCCATTCTAACGGTGTAAACACCAGCAGTATTATAAGTATGACTAGCAGAAAAAGTAGACTTAAAGTTAGAGGAGACACTATGATCACCGGCAGTTTTATTGGCCAAACCATCACCCCAGTCAACTGAGTAATTTAAAACAGAGGCATTGGAAGGGACAGTTGTCTCCACAACCCAAGTTTTATTTACCCCAGTAGCAATCAGGTTGCCAGAACCGGAAATAGAGTTGATAACCAGTTTACCAGTAGGAACACTGCCACTAATACTATCAGAGACGGAACCACTAGAAGCAGAACTTATTCTGGCACTCACCTGATTTGAGTAATCAGATCTTATAAAGTCTGGTCCAGAACCTCTGGCGGCCCATACTCGATAATCATATTTTTTACCAGGAATTACCGAACTAGAATCAACAAAATTAGTATCGGTAAGAATCGAGTAACCAATGTTGATGCGAACCCAATGGTTAGAAGGGTTAGTTGGATTATTTTCTATATACTTCTCTACAACATATTGTTCTGCTCCAACAACCGGATTCCAACTTAATTTAACTTTATTACCAGAAGCATCAGAAGAAACATCGGCCTTAAGATTGGTGGGAGCTGAAAGGGTAGAATTAGCGGAAACAATGGTGAAGTAGTCGTCGCTAATATCACACAGAGACTTCCCAGATAGACCAGCAGGAGACAAGGCGTGATCACAAACATTGACCTTGTAGGAACCAGGTGTCAAATTGTTCAACAAGGGAAACTGATATGAGGTATTAACTGCCGAAGTGGTAAATGAATGGCCAGGAACATCTGCAATAATTGGACTATAGAGATAAACATTCAACCGATCGGATGGTGGAAGATTTTTGCTTGCCCAATGAACCGAAATGGTATCCCCAATCTTAAATGTCTCTCCCCCATTTGGTGAAATAGTAGTAATCGAAGGTTGAATTACTGGCACATCACTAAAAACAATATTTAGACGATACCTCCTGTCGTATTGTCTCAGGTCAGACTGATTGTCTATGCTGAAAATAAAGTAGCCAAAGCCAGTTTTAGGATTTACATTAAAAGAAACTGGGGTAAATGGGCAATTAGTTTTGCCGTAATCACAACCAACAACTAGGTTTTTAGTTCCTAAAAGATTATTGGCACTATCATAAAGTTTAACATTCCCCCACTGTCCTTCAAATACGTTAGAGGCTGTACCCGTAAGTGTAAAAGCGGACGAGATAGTTTGATTTTCTCTTATGTTTACATAAACATCGCTTTCGCCAACCGAGTACAGGCCACCATGATCAACTTGCGGTGTAACAACCTCCGAAATAGTTGAGATAATGTTACCCACCGCCACTCTATTACTCTCACCGACTGGTGTAGCCACGTAAACAACCACTAGATCTTTCTGCCAATTTAACCAATCTTCTTTTTGGACATCGGCAATGATTTGCTTGCCATTTTTATTGATACGAACATAAGTAGAAAAATTACTACCAGTCGAGGAAATAGCGTAGCCACCAATATTAACCATGTTTACTTTACTGAGTCTTTCACCATTGATTACAACTTGTTTCTGGCTATTTATACTAACCGAAGAAATGTATGGTCCCTGTTCACCAACGATAGTTTTTCTACTAGTTTTCAAACTCAGAGAAACTTCAAAATCAGGTAGGCCGTTGACGTTAATGGTTTCATTAGTACGATAAAACATCTTATTTAAGACACCAGTATAGGCACCAGCCAAAAGATGATTGGTTTGGCAAGAAAGGCTGACATTAACATTGTAAGTTTTACCTGGTTCCAGAAGGCTGTAATTTACACCATTACCACCGGCTCGAGTGGAAATATTGTTAGCAGTGCTTAGGTCGGCGCTCTGAGTACAGCGATCAGAAACTCTTTTACCCGAACTCTCAGTAAAGAAAGTCTGCCAAAAAGCTTCTGGCCAAACATAAATAGGATTAGTGTTCTTGTTCGTCACCTGAACTTTAAAATTGGCTCTTAAGACTGTAGGGCAACCAACTTTTCCACAATCACCATCAGCTGGTTGAATGCTCACTGATTTAGAGATCAACTTTACTTCTGGTTTAGCGCCAGCAGAAGTGGAAATAGAATTCGTGGAACCACTACTAAGTGATGACACTTGTGATTGCAAAGAATTGATTTGAGCCGTCAAAGCTGCAATCTGGGCTAATAATTCATCGACTGTGGCTGCTTTGACTGTGACTACTGGCACAATGACTAAAGCCACCAATGCCAAAGCAATAAAATACTTTTTCATTTTTTTAATAAGGTTACTAATATATAAATAAAATAAATGCTTAGTTTATAAGCATTTATTCAAGTATACTACACAGCTCTACAATTAACTACTATAAATTAAAAAGGTTGTGGAAAAAAAGATCGGCACTTGCAAAGACTCGCAAGTGCCGAAGATGAAATTCGTCGCAGACATGGGTCAGTCTTGGCGACAAAAAAAACGGTAACGAAAGACCTGTAAAACCAGAGCGATGGAAAACATGGCTGAAACGACGGACCATGAAATCTTCATCTGCACCGCAATGTTCGCATCGTACAAGACACTCGAAAGTGTCCCGAGAAAGAACATACAGAGCAGGGAAAGGCATACCATACGCACCTTTCTGAAAGACTCCTCATCTCTCTTATCTGCCATTCGTTCCTCCTGTAGAAAGGCGTCCCTGACTTCAGGAGGAAGTTTGGCCAGGTTTTGGGCCAACTCCTCTAGCCCCGTCTGACTCATACTTTCCAACATAGCTTTCTCCTCCCAGCTTTGTTTAAACCTATCTACACGTTATTGTGCAGATCCTCTATAAATCATAACATAAATAAAAAAAAATATCAAGTGATGCCCAAAAAAAAATCGGCCTGAAGCCGATTTTTTCTTGGTTGCGTCAGTCTGCGTCCCGTCTGCATTAGTCCGCGTTGAGCTCCTAGCCGATTTTTTCGATTTTGATTTTGGTGAATGGTTGGCGGTGACCCTGAGTTTTCTTGTAGCGGATTTTGTTCTTGTATTTAATGACGGTGATTTTCTTGTCCCGGCCATCTTCCACTCGGCTAGCAGTCACAACCGCACCATCGAGATAAGGAGCGCCAATCATGGTGTCCTTGCCATTGTCAATCAAGAGGACTTTATCAAAAGAGATGGTCTCCGAAGAGCCCTTTGGGAGCTTCTCAACGTTTAAAACGTCGCCCTCGGCGACCTTGTACTGTTTTCCACCTGTTTCTATTACAGCGAATTTCATAGGGGTTATTCTATACTAAAAGGCTAAATTTGGCAACCCGGTAGTAGATTTTGGTCTCGCTTTGCAAGCGTCCGCTCTGAGCGGACAAGACCAAAATTCACTACCGGGCAACCCCAAAAACGCAGACGATTCCCCTTCCTAAAAGCTATAACCTAACAGCCCTGCCTGCGCAGGCAGGTAAAAGCTCATGGAATTATTCATCCTCACTCGGCTTTTCGAGAACCAGTGGCTCAATTCCGGCCCCTTCTCCGGAAATCCGGAGGACGTCCTTGTCGATCTTTTTGAGCTCTTTGTGGGCGGTATTAAAGTGCCCCACAGTCGTCCCGAGGGCCCCGCCTAGCTTCTGCATATACTGATCATAGGCCCCCAGGTGCTTGCCTAGCTCCTCGACCCGCTTACGGATCTCTTTGGCTGATTCTTCGATCTGGAGGGCTTTTAGGCCCTGTAGGACGGTCTGCAGATAGGCCAAAAAGGAGGTCGGCGAGACGATAATGACGTGCTTTTCCTTGAAGGCGTACTCGACCAAATCCCGAGTATTGACCTTGACCGCCCCCACCTGAGTGACCAGTAAATCGTAATAAACTGCCTCATGGGGAATAAACATAAAGGCAAAATCCATCGTCCCCTCGGACGGTTTGACATATTTGGCGGTCTCGTCAATGCGGAGTTTGAGATCGGCTTTAAAAGCCTTTTCGAGGCGTTCGCGCTCGGCCGGATTCTGCTCCTCGGCCAGACGATTATAATTTTCCAATGAAAACTTGGAATCAATTGGAATAATTTTTTCTTTTACAAACACCACGGCATCCACAATCGTGCCATCGGCAAAGGGATATTGCATTTGAAAAGAGCCTGGCGGTAGGACATTTTTCAATAAAGTTTCGAGATAATACTCGCCCAGAATCCCCCGCTGTTTCGGATTTTTCAGAATATCTTGGAGCGACTGGAGCTGATCGGCAAAACCCACCACTTGTCGGTTCGTCTCATCGAGTTTGGTCAGGCGTTCGGTCACATCACGAATAATTTTGGACGATTCGGAAAACTGATTTTGAATCGAGGTCTGCATATGGCGTGATGACTCCCCCAGTTTATCGTCCACCGTTTTGATCAAAGTATTGAGCTGATTTTGGAGCATCAGCATGGCGGAATTGTCGGTCGCTGGAGCCTCGGCCGTCCCCTTTTTGGCTAAAAACCAAGCTATCGCAAAACCGCTGACTAGAGCACCAATAATGGCAAAAATAATAGTAAGACTCATAGAGCTATAATAACAAAAAAGAGGGGTAAAGAAAAATTAGGCAAAATAAAACAGGATAACCTTTTGGAAAGGTTATCCTGTGAATACAAAACAGATATCATGGCTTAAGATCTATCGACCTTCACATTTGTCGTGGAAGCCCTTGTCTCTAGCATCCTCGATAGGATCGGGAGGACCGCCAACTATATCACCAACACCATGCGCGACTAGGTCAATGAAATCGGCTTTCTCAGCAGCTTCTCTTCCTTCACCATAAGCTCGTTCAATTTCTTCCTGCGATGGTTCTGACATAAAAAACTCCTTTATTTTTGGCCCAGTTTAGACTGACAACATTGTCAGACTTCCCTCGGCGATCTGACTAGATAGTACCACAGATTAGATAAAGATACAAAAAAGAGCTCTACAGTGGGCTCAAAATTTATGTGGTCACAAGTTACTAAGTATAATTTTTCGCTACGCTCAAATTCTACCTAAGTACTTGCCGACCCCAGCTCGCGGTTTTTCTCTGATGAGAACAGAGAAAAACATTGCCGTGCTTTCACAAAGCTAAAAACCTGCCGCAGGGCAGGCTTTTTTACGCTTTGTGACCTCACGGGGAATCGGACCCCGATTACCGCCTTGAGAAGGCGATGTCCTAACCGTTAGACGATGAGGCCAAATTGTTTATTATTTTTTCTTTCAAAATTCTCTGATCTTTTATTTGCCTTTCTCTCTTTCGAGCTTCGGTAATATTATCGAATTTTTCGGAATAAACAAGGATTAGAGGTCTTTTCGATTTTGTAGTTTTAACTTCTCCGCGATTATGTGTCGCGAGTCTCTGTTCCAAACTCTCAGTCGATCCAACATAATACCAGTTTGTCTTTGAACTTTTTATTATGTAGACAAATGACATAAAAAGTTAGAATCTGTCCTAACCGTTACCTGCCTGCGCAGGCAGGGACGATGAGGCCAAAATTTACCCAAAAATCATAACATTTAGGCCCTCTTTTGGCAAAGGCTGATACTTGACTTATTTCACCAATATGCTATAATAGAGGGTAGAAACGGCCCGAATGTAAGTACGGCCAAATTGTCAAAAGCTGGCTCGGGGTCATGCCTCGAATGCCTGGTCACGCCAGGGTCAAGTCAGTCACCGCACCTCATGGGTGCAAGGAGAACGGTCATGGGTTTGGTATACACAGGAAGTTTTGTAATACTCGTTGCGGTAATCATCTTTACTGGTGCGGCTCTAAACGAGTGGAGAAAACGCCGCAAAGAAAAAAAGGAAGATCAAGAAAAAGCCGACCGCGAGAAAATGTTGAGGATTCTGCCTCAGCTTGGCATCGGTTTTTTCAAGAATGTCGTGCTAGAACTTGGATGGGTCAAAAAATGTGGTCTGTTTGATAGTGATGGAGCAGTGCTCTATTGGACGATCAATCTACCCAAAGCTAGTTTTGGGCACATCGAACTAATTGGAGCGGCCTTCGGATCCATTGTAAAGAACTGGGAAGCTATTACCGGCAATCCCCTAGTTGACACCACCAATTTGGCTATGGAGTTAGCAGGTGCGTACTCGAAAGACGACCAAGCCAAGTTCATAGCGGGGATGAAAGGCAACAATCCATCGGCCGGAGATGAGGCGGAGTTGTTCCTAAAGGAAGTGAACCGCAAAAAATTGGTCCAACAGGACGAAGAGAGGCTTGAGGAAATTGTTAATGCTGGCCTCCTTGCCAGCGTTAAGTTTATCAACAAGTAGCTTCTCGGAGCTACCAACCAGGGCGTTGCGATTTATCGCAACGTCCTGTCTTCATCTCTGCTGTATTCGTATTTACCCACCTAAGTTTTTCTTCGAAAAATTTTGGTGGGTGAATCCGCATCAATCAGCGTTTCTGCCACTCCCCATCCTGTCTCACCAACAACTCCCCTTTTTTCTCTGGCTCAGCCATAATTTCCTCTACCGCTTTTTCCATCCGCATACCTTGCGAACCCTTGAGATAGACAATATCCCCCTCAGCCATTAAATCTTGAATAAATTTTCCCGCGGACACTGAATCATCAAAATGGTGAATATGTTTTTCAGAGAAACCGGCCTCGATGGCTCCCTCACCAATAAATTTTGCTCGCAAACCGACCAGAACTAAATCATCAACAATCCCTTTTACCTGCCGACCGATCGCCCGATGAGCTTCGATCGTGTGCTCGCCCAGTTCCAACATATCCGCTAAGGCGGCTATTTTTTTACCTGTAGTTTTTATTTCGGCTAAAGTCGTTAGTCCTGCCTCCATCGCCGCTGGTGAAGCATTGTAAGTGTCATCCAGTAAAATAGTATTTTTAATCCCAGTTAAAACTCGCAATCGGCCTGGCGGTAAAGGCATTCGAGATAAGGCGTCAGCGATATCTACTAGATTTATTCCCTGACTGACACCCACACCAAAAGCCGCTAGAGCTGAGTAGACTTGGTGTTGGCCGACGATACCATTGAGGCGGATAGGCAAGGTATCACCATTGTAATTTATTTTAAAAGATAGGCCGGCTAATTTTTCACCCTCATAATGCAAAGAAACATTGGAAGCTTGAATTTTATTATCGGTTCCAAAACCATAACCAATCACTTGCGTTTTGATATGATCAGACACTTCCTTTATGGCCGAATCATCAAAATTGAGCACCGCCCAATTAGTTTCTTTTAACGACCGAACCAGAGAAAGTTTTTCTTCTAAGTATTGATGCTTATTTTTAAAAAACTCAATATGCACAGGCACTTCGGGCAAACGAGTGACCACCCCAACATCAAATTTAACCCATTTAACAATTCTTTTAATATCGCCCGGGCGATCAGCCCCCACTTCCAAGACTAGCCATTCTGGATAATCTTGTTTCCAGGCGAGGAGCAAGAGTCCATGAAGCATAATCTCCAACCAGCCGATAGCATCATTCCAAGCATTGTCACAGCCCAGCACCGTCAAAGGTACACCAAAATCGGTATTATAACTTTTAGCGCTGGCTCGCACTTTAAATTTATTAGCCAGCACCGCAAAGACTGCATCTTTGGTCGAAGTCTTGCCCACACTACCAGTCACTCCGACGACTTTCGGCTGATATTTTTTTAATACTAGTCTGGCTTCAAAACGCAAAATAGCGATGACAATATTTTTTAAAAATTCTTTGATTATAGACATAATGATAAATTAAATTCCGCGTCTTAACGATCTGGTGGTACCTGATAATAATTGATTAAAAAACGATTAAGACTAATAAAAGGATCCGTTAGGGTTTGTGAAGAATAGGCCGCCCCCTTGGGATAAACTGACATCAAAAAGATCAGGAATTGCGGTTTAGAGGCTGGAAAATAGCCAAAGAAGGAGTGCAAGTTCCTGTCATCATAATAACCTCCGCCATCCGGTTTGTAAATTTGGGCCGTACCCGTCTTGGCGGCAATCTGATAGCGAGCCATTTTAACCTTGCCATCAGCCAACTTGGTATCGACGACGACCGTCAACATTCGACTGATCTCGGCGCTGGTTTCTGGCTTGATGATTTGTTTGCCTGGCTCAATGGGAATAACCTCGGTCAAAAGGTTTTTATGATTGATCTGGCGGACGAGATGGGGACGAATCAAACGACCACCGTTGCCTAAAATAGCTAGGGCCCTAGTCATTTCCATTGGAGTGATGGCAATACCCTGACCGAAAGACATGTTGGCCAAATCAAGTTCCCGCGGTTTGCCATCGAGACTAGAAGTCTGACCGGAAGCTTCATCTGGCAAATCAATGCCAGTTTTTTCGGCAAAACCATAAGCATGAAAATAATTACGGAAACGTTCAGTGCCGAGCTGTTGCATCACAAAAGTCGAACCAACATTGAGCGATTGATTTAAAATTTCTTGCACGGGAATCACCCCACGCGCCTTGCCGTCAAAATTACAAAATTTCGTTTTATTAAGCGTTAAACAACCTTTGTCGTTGTAAGTCGTGCTGGCAGTCACTACGCCGATATCGATTGCGGCCGCAATGGTCAAAGGCTTAAAAATGGAGCCCATTTCATAACTCTTTTCCACCATCTTGTTGTTGAGAGCCTCAATATCAGTCTGCTTTTCACCTGGATCAAAATTGGGCCGGCTAGCCATCGCGTAGATTTCACCATTTTGGGGATTGATGATAATGCCACCCACCATATCTGGCTGCCATTTTTCCACATAAGCGGTCAATTCTTTTTCTAAGGCATTCTGGACCAGAGGTTCAATCGTCAAAACAATATCCCCTTCGGCACCAGTAACATTATTTTTAGTTGAAGAGGCAAAATCAGAAAACAATTCCGCAAAAAAGTTTACGAATAATCCATCTCGATTGCGCGTCAACAAACCGTCATACTGTTTTTCTAAACCATAACGACCAGAGTAGAGGTCACCTTTATAGCCCATAAAACCGATGGCGTGGGCAGCTGATCGGCCCGCCGGAAAAAAACGCCACTTTTGTTTATAGATATCAACGCCGGTAATTTTATTAGCCTTGATTTTATCGGCGAGAGTTTGGTCCACACGAGTAGCGATTTCCACATAGGGGTCAGCGCGATCAGACAATTGTTGAATAGTTTTTTCTCGATCTAAATCAGGCAGGATACTAGCTAATTGCTCGTAGGTGGTGCTGGCATTGGTAATCTTTTGAGGATTAGCCGATACAATAAAACCAACTTTTAGCGAAGCGGCCGAGACTAAAGTGCCATCTTTGGTCGTAAAGAAAATTGAACCTCTTTCAAAAATATTATTGGCCGGTCGGAGATATTGACGGTCAGCCTGTTCGGCATAATCAGAACCGCTAATAACCTGCAAAAAAAATAATCGTGCCACAAATAGTAGCGCGATCGCGACAAAAAAGACGGAAACCCATCTAATACGAGAGGTGGTATCTTTCATTTCTACTAGTCTAACAAATTAACGTAGAAAAGACAGGGAGGTTTCACTGTCGGCAGGCTTGGAACGATAAGCAAAAGTGCTATCTTTCGGTGCTTCCACAAAACCACGAGCAGTAGCAAAAGCCATATCAATCGCCTCCTGAGAGCTAATGTAATTGGTTTCTAAAACAGCCAGTTCTGACTCGATCTGAGCACTTTTTTCTTCCGCTAGTCCGCGGGCATTGACCAAAAAGACGGAAGTGTTGATTAAATAAATATAAGAAATCCCTAAAACCAATAACGAAACCACTAAAGCCACAGACAATAAGTTGCTGTGAATTTCGCTGAAATTGATTTTAAAGATTTTATTATTCATTTATTTTAAAAATTAATTTTTTTAATCACCCGCAATTGAGCACTTCGTGAACGTGGATTGGCTAATTCTTCTTCGCGATCTGGTTTAACGGCTTTTTTGGTTAGAATCACGCCCTCGCCCTGAGCCTTTTTCTCTCTCATCCAATCTTTGACGATTCGCGCTTCGAGGCTATGGAAACTAATGATTGCTAGCCGACCGCCGGGATTTAATCTCTGCCAGATGGCCGGTAGGGCGGTTTTAATGGCACCTAGTTCGTCATTGACCGCGATCCGGAGAGCCTGAAAAGTTTTAGTTGCTGGATGAAGTTTGCGATGACGATACCAGCCCGGGACGGCTTCCTCGATAATTTTTACCAATTCGCCTGTAGTTTTAATCGGCTTGACCGCTCTGGCTTCAATGATCGCCTTGGCAATTCGGCGAGAGAATTGTTCTTCGCCAAAACCGTAGATAATATCAGCTAGACTTTCCTCGGCCCACTCGTTGACCGCTTCTTCGGCTGTCACGAGAGTTCCCAAAGTATCATCGTTGGACAAAGTCATCATCAACGGTTCGTCGCGCTGGAAAGAAAATCCGCGACCAGAATCATCGAGCTGATCAGAACTGAAACCTAGATCAAGCAAGACGGCATCAACTTTTTCTATACCCGCCTCATCAAGTAATTTATTAAAATGGCGGAAATTGCCTCTAATCAATTTGGTGGGACAAGGGCAAGTGTTGAGATTACTCTTGGCTCGCTCGATCGCCTCGCCGTCAGCATCAATGCCCACCAACAGACCAGTGGAACCTAGAAATTGGCAAAGCTCCTTAGCATGACCAGCAGCGTTGACTGTACCATCAACCAGAATCTCTCCTGGCTGAAGATTTAGCCACTCAATTGTCGGTTGTAAAAGAACAGGTACGTGCATACTAGAACATTCCTAACTCGCCCATTTTTTCGGCCAAAACATCAGCTTGGCCTTCAATCCGGCGAGTATTATCATCCCACTTCGTCTCATCCCAAATTTCTAGTCGACGACTAACACCAATCACGACGACTTTCGATTTGAGCTCGGCGAAACCTTTGAGAAAATCTGGGATAAGCACTCGGCCCATACCATCAATCTCGGTCTCGACAGCACCGGCAAAGACAAAACGGTTGAGGTCGCGGGAATCGATTCGACCAACTGACATCTTCTCGAGCTCCTCAGTGAAGCGTTGCCATTCTTTGATCGGATGAATAAATAAACACTTATCGAAACCACGACTAACAACAACCTTCTTACCCAACTCCTTGCGAAAATTGGCGGGTACAGAAACTCTCTTTTTGTCATCTAAATTGTGTCTGTATTCGCCAATTAACATAGGAGCTTTTTTTAACTAAATGGCCCCGTGCCACTTCTTGCCACTGCATATGTATTCTACTCCACTTTCCCCCACTGAACCAAATAAAACAGTGGATAACCCTGAGCGAAGCGATGGAGCAGCACCCTTTTTATGGGTATAACCCGTGAGCTTGCGAACGGAGCAGTGCCCTTTATGGGTATAACCTGCACACCAATTGAGGCGTTTTCCCGCAGGGCATTTTTGGTCAAATAACGACTAAAATTTTTATGAGCCATTTTGGACTGATTTTGTTGTAAATAAGGGCGGGAATATAAAAATGGACACCTCAATTGGTGTGCAGGGATAAGTCCTCACTCTGGTTTTGTGCGAAGTCCGACTTCGCACAAATAAGGGTTAAATTGGCATGTGCGACATCCAATTTAGAACACAACTTCGCACAAATTCGACTTTTTAGTCATAAATTATTTTATAAAAACAGAGCCCGCCTCACAGAGGTGGGCTCTGTTCGGCAGGCGGTTCGAGGTGGCTATTTTCTAACATCCCGACACTTCGCAGGATCCTTTTTGTAAGCCTTGCAACCCTTCCCGGAATTGCGTCCAACGTAACCGTTGGAGCTATGACCTGACATCCAAAATGGCAACTTGGGTCGAGATTTGCAGTAAGCTTCTGATTTACGGATGTCACCATCCCATTCTTTGCACGTTCCACAGCACTTGCACATTGGAACCTCCTTTTTGTGGTGTTTCTACCAAACGCTATTCCTAATTTAATTATAGATTAAACAATCAAACTTGTCAAATATTTGTGGTCTTGTGCGAGATTGGATTTCGCACAATTAGAGACAATCTAGACAAGCCGAAATCGCTTTCTTTTGCCTCGGCCAATCACTGCCCCAGCGATAAGGACATTCAACTTCAACATAAGAAACACTATTTTCTTCGCACCACTGTCGAGCCGTTCCGGTTTGAGCTAATTTTTGCCAATCTTCACGAGAGACAAAAGTGAAACCAGTTTGCTGACAATAAATTTTAGCCAGTTTAATCGCCAGATCATCACTACTCGGCATCACATCTCGGCCAACATTATGAAAAGAAAAAAGTAATTTGATATTTTCCTTTATTATCAAATCACTTAAACCAGCCACTTCTGGTTCTGAGCCAGCCGACGAACCGCAAAAAACCTCGTCTTTCTGGCTGTAATTTTGGCCCGACGACCAAATAGAACTACCTTGCCAGCTAGTAGTTTTAAAATTGCGATTGAGATCCACTTGCTGAGCATTAAAGCGCCCCGCTCGCCCACCCCGCCAATATTGGGGACAAGATCGAGCCAATTGAAAACCATCCGGATTTAAACAAGGGATAATATAAAAAGAAAAATTTTTAAAATCTTTTTCAGTCGTAGAGAGCCAATTGATAATTTTTCTCGCCAATTTGGTCGTTCCCACTTCATTACCATGAATCGCCGAAACTAGAGCAATTTTCGTTTGGCCTGTTCCCAACTGATAAGCAAATATTTCTCGGCCTTGCCTAGATGAACCGATTTTTATCTTTTTAACTAAGTCTGAGATCTCTTCTTCTGGTTCAGAAAAACCATGCCAAATTCCAAAGACAGCTGATTTGATTAAGGCCAGCTTGGTTTTTATTTTTTTTAACATCAGAAGCTATTTTACTAGGGGTAAATCGGCCGTAATTTTTTCTACTACCGAACGCTTACCAAAAATCAAGATACCGAGAAAATCTACCTCGGACCAATCGCGACCCTTGGCATAATCAATAATTTTTTTATCGTCTGAGGTTTCAATCATGGGCCGGATAAATTCAAAAACGGCCAAATCAGCTTTCTCAGCTTCGGTCAGCAACTCCACCATTTGTTTTCCACTTGAAGCTTCTTTGATCATGATAGCATTTTGGATGTTCAAATAAATTTCTTTGTTATCCTTAGTCTTTATCTTGTCTTGGTAGAGTAAAGACTTGCCAAAGCGCGCCGCAAAAGAAGCATTGAGGTGAGCAACTGTATTCATTTCCTGCCATGGCTCCAAGTGATTTTCTTTATTTAAAATAGCCACAGCAGTATAGCTAGCCAAATCTTTGGCTTTGATTTCTTTGGCTTCTTTCGGTCTCATCAATGGGAAAATTTGGGTCTCGCGGGCGGGTTTATCACACAGGAAAGCAAAGAGTCTCTCACTAACTCCAAAACCGAAAGTCGGAGGCATGCCATATTCGAGGGCCTCGACGAATTCTTGATCAAACATTTGGGCTTCTTCATCCCCAGCTTCGCGGAGTTTGGCCTGCTCAGAAAAACGTCCAGCCTGGTCGAGTGGGTCATTGAGCTCACTGAAACCTTTACCGTTCTCGGAGCCGGCGAGAATAACTTGAAAACGTTCCACCAGCTCTGGATTGTCAGCTTTGCGTTTGGCCAGCGGTTCCATACTAACAGGCACATTGATCAAAAAGCCCGGACCAGCAATCTGCTTGCGACAATATTTCCAAAGGTTATCTATTGCTCGAGTCTGGTTGAAGCCTTTTTTATCATAAGTGATTTCTAGCTCGTTCAGTTTGGCTTCCATCGCTCTCAAATCAGCCGAGAGAATATCGATTCCGGTCCGGTCTTTGATAATGCCGACAAAATCATAAGTCTCCCAATCTTTAGCTAAATCAATTTCAAAACCGCGAATGTTAAATTTTAGAGTGCCGAAAGTTTTCTCTGCCACATAGCGATAAAGTTCGCGAACAAAATCCATTCCCTCTTTGTAATCAGCAAAAGCCTGATAAAATTCCAAAGCGGTATAATCCTGCAAGTGATCAGCGTCCATACCCTCGTTACGGAAAACGCGACCGATTTCAAAGACTTTTGGTAGACCAGCCACCATCAACTTTTTCTGCCATAACTCACCGACTGAAATCCGTAAAAAAACATCCAAATCGAGAGCATTGTGATGAGTGAGAAAAGGTCGAGCTTCGGCTCCCCCAGCGGTATTTTCTAAAATTGGGGTATCCACTTCCAAAAAACCCTTGGCCAGCAGAAATTCTCGCATCGCTTGCCAGAACTGGCTACGCTTGATGACCATCTCACGAACATCTTCGTTCATTAAAATATCGAGATAGCGTTTGCGGAGTCTTTCTTCGGTGTCTTGTAAACCATCCCACTTGTCAGGCAGGGGGTGAAGACTCTTGGCTAAAATTTTCCAACTGTCGCCCTCGATCGTTTTTTCTCCTCGTTTGGTGATAAAAAACTTGCCCGTCACTTCCACAAAATCCCCCACATCAATCGTATCGGCAAACAAATCAAAAACTGGTCCTAATTCATCTTTTTTGAGCAGGGCCTGCAATTTAGCCGTGCCATCAAATAAATCAAAAAAAGCCAGAGCGCCCTGTAGTCGCAATGACATCACTCGCCCGCCAACAGTTTTTTTCTCGCCAGTGCTGACCAGCTCATCGAAATCAGACAAAACGCTATCGAGGGTCAAATCAAGATGGCTCTCAGCCGGAAAAGGCTCCATCCCAGCTTCTTTTAATAAAGCTAGTTTTTTAATTCTTTCTGCTCGCAATTCTTCGAGTGAAGCCATGTTTCAAATTTAAAATTAAAAAATCAAAATGTAAAATTTTTAAAAAACAAAATAAACTCCCACTGACAATCTTACTTCACCTCGATTACTTGGTATTTTACCACCCCCCGAGGGGTAACCACTTCCACTTTGTCGCCATTACCGGACCCCACCAAAGCTTCACCAATCGGCGAAAGATGAGAAACTTTACCAACCGCCATATCAGCCTCCTCAGAACCAACAACAGTATATTCAACCGGTTCTCCGCCTTCTTTTTTAACAACTACTGTTGAGCCAATCTGGACCCGACCACCTGAATGTTTAGTAGTAATGGTGGCTGTTTTAAGAATCTCTTCAATACTAGCAATTCGATCTTCAATATCAGCCTGCTTGTCGCGAGCTTCGTGATACTCGGCATTTTCCGACAAGTCACCGAGGGACTTGGCAAATTCTAGAGTTTCCGCTACTTCCTTGCGCTCCACCATTTTTAGACGCTGAAGCTCTTCTTTTAATTCCTCAAATTTCTCAGGACTTAGATATTGTTTTTTATCCATATGGGAAGATTTTACCTGATTTAGAGCTAAAAATCAATTATTTTAAGTATTCCGGTGTGTAAATCTGCATCCAGTCCAATAGCTGACGCATAACGAAAGTAGCACCAATAGTGTTATGACGAGAACCCTTTTCCATCACCACCACAAAAGCGTAGTGAGGTTTTTGATAAGGCCAAAAACCAGTCACCCACGAGTTGACTCGTTCGCGACTTTCTCCTAGTTCGGCTGTACCAGTTTTCGCCGCAATCTCCACCGCCGGAGTATTTAAACCCTTGGCCGTTCCTTCACGAGCTGACAAGCGCATACCCTCTCGCACTACGCGCAAATGTTCTGGATCAACTGAGAGGACAACCCCGTCAGCCGCTAAACCATCCGGACTTTTTAGAATATTAGGTGAAATCATTCGCCCACCGTTGGCAATCGTCGCAATTCCTCGCATGATCTGCAGTGGTGTCACCATGACTCCATACTGACCAATCACAGTGTGATAAGTATCGCCCACCCGCCACGGCTCGCCGTCAAAATTAGTGGCCTTCCATTCAGGGTTAGAAATGACACCAGTTTCTTCGCCAGGCAAATTGATGCCAGTCTTTAAACTTAGACCAAACATTTTGGCATATTTTTCAATATTTTTTATACCAATACCTTTTTGACTGCCAAAGCCACCACCAATTTCATAAAAATAGACATCAGAAGAAACCGCTAATGCCCAGCGCATATCTACCCAACCATGAGCCTTCCAATCTTTGAAAATTGTTGGTTTGCTGGGATCATAAATATTTGGCACCACCAACTGTCCAGTGCTCAAAATCTTAGTACCAGGATCAATTACCTTTTCTTCCAAAGCGCCGACAGCCATAAAAGGTTTAAAAACCGAACCAGGGGTATAAAGGCCGGCAATCGGCCGATTTAGTAGGGGGTGATATTTACTATTGAAATAACCAGTAATTTTTTCCACCTCCTTACCGGCCGTTAAAACATTGGGATCATATTCTGGATAGCTCACCAAGGCAATCAGCTCACCAGTCGTAACGTCCATAATCGCTCCGCTACCGCCAAAAAAATCATACTGACCAGCTACACTGCGGATCGCCTGAAAAAGTTTTTCTTGGACCCTCACATCAATCGATAAAATCAAATCTTGGCCACTTTTAGGAGTCTGGACCACATGATCAGAAATAACACTACCAATGGCATCAATTTCTTCAATCTTCAGGCCTTTTTCTCCACCCAAAACCTCATTGTAATAAAGTTCGACTCCATCCTTGCCAATTAATTGTTTGGGATCGAGTTTGTCATTGACTAACAAATCTTTTTCTTTGGGATAGCCGACGTAGCCAATAACATGAGCTAGACCATCGGTTTGGAGATAAATGCGATTGGGATTATTCCAAGCTAACATTTTCTTTTGGCGATCATAGATAATACCTCGCTCGGCATAGATAGCCGTATGACGCAAAGTATTATTGACCGAGCGCTCAGCATAATTCTGACCCTTAATAATTTGCAAATTAAAAATTTGACCAAAGAAAAACAAACTAAAAATCACCATAACCACACCCACCCCTGTTAAAGATCGTTTAGAAATTGGTTTTTCTAGACGACCTTCAAATTGCTGATCATCAAAATTAGGTAAATTACTGGCATCAAGAAAAATCTCGTCAGGATCAAGCTCGCGCGCCCCCTTTTTTCCTTTTTTGAAAAATTGACTACGACCAAACATTATTGATAAAAAATTAGAAGCTTCTTTATTTGTTCGACAGACCAAATAATGATCAAGACGGCAAAGGTCATGACAAACTGGGTGCCAAAGCGATCAGCCGAGGCTAAGCCAAAGACCACGTCATACCATAGAGCGGGCAAAAGTAACTCCAAATAATAAGAAAATTTAAAAGTTAAACCCAGGACTAAAATCAGCCACAGCCACCACGGGCAATATAAGAGAACAAACCATAAGATAACTAGGATGACCCAGCGTAAATATATTTTATTGGCCATAAACCTCTACCCATTTTAACTCATAGATATTTACTGGCAGACGAAACATTACTTTGAGATAGGGATTGGAATAAGCCGACTGAGCGGCCCCGACACTGCCAAGTAAAAAATCATGATAAGTACTAGCGGTCACTGGATCACCAACCACCACTTCGGTTCCTCGAGGAAGCGACAGGGAAAAATTACCACTACCCTGTCCGACAGCAATCCCCGGAATATGGTGGGGACCAACCGAGACAGCAATCTGCGAACCAAAAGTAGAATACATTTTAACCTTGGCGGTTTGACCAAAGAGCTCAGCGACTTCACCCAATAAAATAGAACCACCACCAGACCCCACTTTGTCGCCCACTTTAATTTTTTCTGCCCCTTCCAGACCCAGATCAATTAAAAGAATATCGTGAGGAGTGGTAATCGGTTTAACTAAAACTTCTACCAGAAGCGGAGCCCGTTGGGCCTTATTCAAACCAACCAATTTTTTTAACTCAACATTTTCTTGTTCTACTTTACGGTTGGCCAACCAAAGATTTTTTAAACGAGTGTTTTCTTCGGTTAATTTTTTGTTATCAGCAATCAAATTCTTTTTAAAACGGAAAAATTGCCCGATTCCATCAGCCGCTTGGCCAGTGGCTCCGGCCATAGATAAAATAGGCTGACTAACAGTCTGGAGGGGTGGAAAAAGCCATTTGTTCAACATTGGACCCAAAAAATAAAGCATCAACAAAACCACGGCCAGAATCAAAAAACTCCAGCCAAAATGACGAGGCGATTGGCGATTGTCAGCGCGGCGGTAATTCATCTTCGTTGTCAATTAGAATATCACGATAACGCTCAATATCCTCGAGGATAACTCCTGTCCCTCGGACGACTGCCGTTATAGGGTCCTCTACCATATGAATAGGCACTTCCAGCTCTTTCTCTAATAATTCCTTCATCCCATGAATACGAGCACCGCCACCGACGATCACCACTCCTCGCACCATAATATCGGAGATGACTTCTGGCGGGGTAGATTCGAGCACCTCCTTGACCGCATCAATAAAAATATCAATGGAGGGAGAAATTGCTTCCCGGATATCACTATCGGTAATAATCACTTCACGTGGCAGACCAGTCACTAAATCACGACCGCGAATCGTCGCTTCCATTGGTTCTAATAGTTTATAAACAGAACCAATGGAAATCTTTACATCCTCAGCGGTCTTTTCACCCAATAAAATTTTAAATTCATCACGAACATAGGAAATAATATCCTGATTGAGTTTCTCTCCAGCGATATGAAGATTTTTTGATTTTACGATACCACCGAGAGAAATAACGGCGATATCGGTCGTTCCGCCACCAATATCAATAATCATGCTACCCACCGGATCATAAACCGGCAAACGGATACCGAGCGAAGCGGCCATCGGCTCTTCGATAATATGCACCTCGCGCGCACCGGCATTTTTAGCCGCATCACGCACCGCCCGACGCTCGACATTAGTAATATCAGAAGGCACTCCAATCACCAATCGTGGTCGAAAAAATTTATTTTTGGAACGTTCTAGCGCTCGACGAATAAAATAAGCGAGCATTTCTTCGGCTACTTCAAAGTTTGAGACCACGCCATTGATCAGGGGTCGGACCGCGGTAATGTGAGCGGGAGTGCGACCAATCATTTGACTAGCATCGTTGCCTACTGCTACCACGCGACCAGTTTTTTGATTGACCGCCACGATTGAAGGCTCGACAGCGACTATTCCCTGCCCCTTGACATAAACGAGCGTCGTCGCGGTACCGAGATCAATCCCGATATCGTTGGAAAACATTTTGTACAGTTTTTCCATCATGGTCGCAGGATTTCATCTACCCAAGCCACAAATTCTGACGTCGGCATCATTTTTACCTCACCGGTCGCCCGATTTTTGATTTCATATTGGTTTTCCGCTAGACCCTTGGCGCTGACGATCACTCGATAGGGCATGCCCAGTAAATCTGCATCGGCAAATTTAGCGCCAGCGGAAGCCTCACGGTCGTCGAGTAGAACTTCGATACCTTTAGCTGTTAGAGTTTTATAGAGCTCGAGCGCTTTTTCATTTTCATTTAAAGAAATCAGATGTAGGGCAAAAGGCGCTACTGACAGTGGCCAGACCAGACCCTGATCATCAGCTAAAACTTCCGTCAGTAAACCCATGGCTCGGCTGGGGCCAAAACCATAACAACCCATCACCACCGGCTGGCGCTCCCCTTTTTCATCCAAATAAGTCAGACCGAGAGGTTCGGAAAAACGGGTACCGAGTTTGAAAATATTGCCGATTTCTACCGCTTTAGCTTCTTCTAATTTGCTCTTCTCTAAGTCGAGTTTGGCCAAAACCTCGTCGTTATAGACTTCCTGGTTGACTGCGATGCCTTTGGCTCGATCAACATAGATAGTATCTTCACCGACTTCACAAATAGTTTGGAATTCGTGACTAAATTCTGAAAAAGACCCACCCGTGGCAAAAGTTAGAAAAGTTTTATCACCAATCCCCAGACGAGTAAAAATATTTTTGTAGGCCTGAGTAGCTTTCTCGTAAAAAACTTCCAAATCAGCTTCGCTGGTATGAAAAGAGTATAGATCCTTCATTAAAAATTCCCGTCCGCGCATAATACCGCTTTTGGCCCGTGCTTCGTTTCTAAACTTGGTTTGAATTTGATAAGCCGAGAAAGGTAAGTCTTTGTAGGAATTAACATGATCACTGGCAATGGTCGTGATCGCTTCTTCGTGGGTAAAACCGAGACCCAGCTCGCCACCACCGTTTAGGGCGGTCTTAAACCATACATCCATTTTGTCTCCCGACCAACGATCAGTCTTTTGCCAAATCTCCGGATTTTGCAAAGCGGTCATTTGCAGTTCATTGGCACCGAGGGCGTTCATTTCCTCGCGCACAATCTGATTGATTTTATTGATCGTCCTTAAACCGAGCGGTAAAAGCGAATAAATTCCAGCGGCCTCCTTATGAATAAAACCCGCTCGGATTAGTAAGCGAGCATTTTTAGCGACCTCATCTTTGGGGTCCTCACGACGTGTTTTGGTAAAGAGTTTAGATTGAAGCATGTTGGGCTTATCTTAACGCAAAAGCGCCAATGGGTCAAAGCAAAAGGCTAGGCGTTTTTAGGCGCCTAGCCTGCAGATTCAATAGGGGTTCAATAGCTACAACAACCTCGCCACGTCGAAATAGGAGATCACTACCATCAGTCCGATTAAGAGAAAGAAACCAATAGCATTGGCCCAGCCGGCAAATTTGGGATTGAGCGGACGGCGGATGATGGCTTCGATAGCGATAAACAACAATCGTCCTCCATCAAGAGCGGGAAAAGGCACGAGATTGATAATCGCCAAGTTGATTGACAACAGGGCCACAAAAGACATGAGATAAACAATCCCGAGCTTGGAAGCGTCACCGATAATCCCAAAGAGCCCGACTGGACCAGCGACCGAACCAAAAGCCGAGCCACCAGAGGTAAAGATTTGTCCAAAGAAGTGGCCTAAACCTTTGGCAGTTTCAATAGTCAGGTAAGCAGACAGTTTTAAACCGTCCCATGGGGCCTGATACCAAACTGATCGCACTAGGCCGACGCTTTCCATCGTCACTCCCACCACCGCTTTTTTATCTTCAATTTTTGGTAAAACCGAAATTTTCCTTTCTTCTACTCCCCCGACTAATTTGCGTTTGATATTAAAAGAAACATCATGCCCAGCTTGGCCACGAATGAAAGTGGTCGCTTCTTCGGCGGTTAAGGGCTTGATAGTTTTTTCACCAGCCGAAATACCCATAATCTCGTCACCAGCCATAATGCCAGACTGACCAGCGGGATAATTTTTCAAAACAGAAGTGACAACTAGATGATTTTCATTGACTCGGCCAAAAAATTGCTGAGCCGAAGAACTTTCGACTGGTAGCCCCACCAAAAGTCCCAACGAGAGCAGAAGCCACGCCAAAAGGAAGTTACAAAAAACACCAGCAAATAAAACCCAGGCTTGGAGGATTTTTGGCTTGGCAGTCAGGGCTCTCTTTTTATCTTCTTCAGGTAATGGTTCATCAGGATTCTCGCCGAGAATTTTAACGAAACCACCAAAGGGAATCCAATTGAGCGAGTAGGTCGTCTCCCCGATTTTCTTGGACCACAATTTAGGCGGGAAGCCAAAGCCAAATTCGTCCACGCGAACCCCCGCCTTTTTAGCCGCTAAAAAATGTCCCAACTCATGGACCATAATCAGCAACCCGAGAACAAACAGAAAGATAATTAAAGTAAGCAATTTATTTAAAATTAAAAATACAATCTAAAAACTACCTAATAATAATTGATTCAAAAAACTGTTCTTGAAAATTTGTTTGCCGACGGATTTCATCGTCAGAAATACTATTCATTTCTTTAGGAATGACTACTAATTTATCATCTTCATCATTAGTCCTGTGGATAACAGCGACGCATTTACCTTCAAAATCACTCACTGGTTCTTCTATTCCTAAAACATAGGCGTCTAGTTCTTCACCATCCGGAGAAATAGTATTGGGAACGAAACCATAATTGGCATCATAACTAAAACCATGCTTGGGATGTTTGGTCCCCTTGGCTCTATCGATTTGGACCTTCACTATTTGTCCTAAAAAAGAAACGGCCTCTGTCGCTTCTTTTTCATTTTTTTCTTGGTTGCTTATCATTTTTTTACTTACTACTTATTTTACCCTTCTATCTCCTCCCGCTTTTTAGATGCTAGGCCGTCAAATTTGAGATTGCCTTCGTCAACAATTTTCTGCAATTCTTCTTTCAAACGGAACTTTACATCTTCACCAATACCACCGCTACGCTCCATCTCCTGAACTTCGTTCCAGGTTTTTTCTCGTTCCTTGCGCATGGAAATACGAGCTTCTTCTAGTTTTTCATTGGTTAGCTTGATCAGCATTTTACGTCGTTCCTCAGTCAAAGTGGGGAAAATGACTCGAATACCTTCCGAGTCTGGGGCAGTCGAGACGCCAATATTGGCCGCAGCGATAGCTGTCTCTATCCCCTTCACCTGAGACTTGTCCCAGGGGGTAATACGCAGGGTTAGGGCATCTTCGGTGCTAATAGCGGCCACGTGTTTAATCGGCAGTTTACTACCATAGGAATCAACCATGACTGAGTCGAGGAGGGCTGGTGAAGCCTTGCCGGTGCGGATACCGCCATATTCGCCAGAGAGCCAGACTTCGATTTCAGCTAAATGAGTTTTAAATTCGGAAAAGTTATAGGCCATAAAATAAGTAGTAAGTATTAAGTAATAAAGTAGTAAGTTAAATCTACTGGCTGAATTTTAGTACAAAAACCTTTAAAATCCAAGCTCTTAAGCTAAAAATTATTTAGTTTTTCTCATCACTGGTGTGACCAGGGCCAAATGTTCCAAAATCATTTTAGCCGAGGCTCGCGGGCCATTGAGCAGTTTTTTAGCTAAAAATATTTCTTTAAAAACCAAAGCCATGTTATCGGAAATCAGCTTAAGATCAACTCGCTCTCTAATAAAAACTTCCAATCGATTGATCCAATCAAGTAAGCCGGCGCGATCTTTAATCTGGCCATCACTCAAAAAGGTTTTTAGTAAATAATCTCCCCGCTCAGCCGGATCCAAACCTAAGAATTTTTCTAAATCGCCATTATCTTCTTCGCTTATTTCAGCTGTCGCATCTAAACGGTAGACACGAGACAAAATGGTTGGACGGAAAAAATCAGCCGACGGGACTACCAGAAAAAAATGACTATCAGTCGCCGGCTCCTCTAAAGTTTTCAACAACACTTCTTGGGGTTCATTATCCATCGCCGAGAAAGACACTACTAAGTAGCGACCTCGACCCGCAAAATCTTTACCCGTCTGAAAACTACGCAAAAAACGGGCGTCATCTTTAGCCAAGCGATCTTTGGTAAACCACAAAATATCAGGATTGGATTTTAAATCGAGTGACTCGGGGAAAATTGAACTTAAAAAATTATCTAGAGCCGGCAGAATTTGCGAAGAACCACCAACCAGCAAGTAAGCGTGGTGGAGTTTTCCAAGGGTTTGATGATTTTTTAATTCTAGATCTATCTGCATAAATTTGCGTTTACCCACCTAATTTTTGCTTCGTTTATCCACCAAAATTTTATTTCATAAAACTTAGGTGGACAAGAATTTAGGCAGGTGAATCTACATCAATCCACGCTCTTTAGCGTTTGGCGATAATACTTTTCTTATAGGTGTCTAGGTGGTTGAGAGCGATACCGGTCCCTTTGGCAACACAATACAAAGCCTCCTCAGCCAAATAAGCTCGCACCCCAGTCCGGCGATAAACCAATTCCGGTAAATTACGCAACATTGATGAACCACCCGTCATAATAATTCCTCGTTCAATAATATCAGCCGATAACTCTGGGGGTGTGTCTTGGAAAACAGCCTTGATAGCTTTGACCATTTCCCGTAGTTCCACATCAATCGCTTGGACAATCTCATTAGTTTTGACCTCTACCGAACGAGGTAGGCCAGTCAAAAAATCTCTCCCTTTAATCACATAGGTTAATTCATCTTCGACCGGCACAGCTGAACCGATAGACATCTTTACATCCTCAGCAGTCTTATCACCGATAGCTAAATTAAAAGTTTTCTTTATATAATCAGTAATCGCTTGATCAATTTTGTTACCAGCATGTTTGACCGAAGTCGAAGCCACAATACCACCGAGAGAAATAACCGCCACATCAGTCGTACCTCCACCAATATCTACTACCATATGCCCCTTGGCTTCATAAATTGGGATGCCAGCACCAATGGCCGCCAAGATTGGCTCTTTGACCACATAGGCATTTTTAGCACCAGCCCGCATGGTCGCTTCGATCACCGCCCGTCGCTCAGTCGAAGTGATGCCGGCAGGCACGGACACCATAATATCTGGCTTAATAATATTAAATTTTCCCAAAGCTTTACCAATATAGTAACGCAACATGGCCTCCGTAATCCGATAGTCAGCAATTACCCCATCTTTCATGGGCTTATAAGCCATAATAGTGTCAGGAGTCTTACCCACCATATCCTTGGCTTCCATCCCCACCGCTACCACCCTATTATCAGCTAGATTAACCGCCACTACCGATGGTTCGTTGAGAACTATCCCCTTACCAGGCACATAAACTAGGGTATTGGCCGTTCCCAGATCGATCCCCAATTTTCGGATAAAGAATGACATAGATACCGCTCATACTAAAGCAAATCTTGATTTTGTCCAAGCTCTAAAATTGATTACAAAACTTTTTACTCGGCACACCTTTTTAAGGGTACGGGTATTTTTTCCTGCCCTATAGAATAAATTTGTTCAAAAACTCTTTACTCGGCAAGCTCTTTTTAAGGGTACGCTTTTCTTGAAGCTTAAGAAAAGCTGAAACGTTCGTGTCGTCACACTCACGACCCCCTTGAAAAGACTTTCCTCATAATTGAAAGTTTTTGACAAATTTCGCTTTGCTATTCCATAGGGTTCACCCTGTCGAGTAGCAAAGCTAAATTTGCAAAGCAAATTTACTCTACAGGGTGAACTTGCCCCCTTAAAAAGGTGTGCCTTCGACAAGTTTTGCAATCAATTAAGAATTTGGTTAAATTCTGATTCTTTTTATATTCGCTCCTAGGGCATTCAGTCGGCCTTCGATATCTTCATAGCCCCGATCAATATAACCAACATTGTGAACATTGGTCTGACCCTTGGCGACTAAGCCAGAAATAATATAAGCCAAACCTGCTCGCAAGTCGGGACTGATTAATTCTCGGCCAGACAAATCACTCGGACCATCAATAATCGCGCGATGCGAATCGAGAATTTTAACTTTAGCCCCCATCCGCTCGAGTGATTCGAGATGATTGAGACGACCTTCAAAAATAGTTTCAAAAACAAAACTTTGACCTTTAGCCTGAGTCAGAAAGACCGTCATGGGGGCTTGTAAGTCAGTCGGGAAACCTGGGTACTCGTGGGTTTTTAAATCATTAGCGACAAAATTACCAGAATCGTTATCTCGCACTCGAATATAATTCTCGCCGATTTCCATTTTGACTCCACTGTGATGCAAAAATTCTATTACCGCATCGAGATGATCTGGTCGGCAATCAGCAATCGTCATATCTTTAGCCAAAAGCCCCGCCAAAACCAAGAAACTGCCAGCTTCAATCCGATCAGGCACAGTTTGATAAATCTGACCTTGACTGAGCAATAAATCACCGCCGACTATTTCAATAGTGGGAGTACCTAAACCAGAAATCTGCGCCCCACATTTTTTCAAAAATTCACCCAAGCTAACAATTTCTGGTTCTAGAGCACAGTTTTTTAACACAGTCTTACCTTCAGCGAGAATCGCTGCCATCAAAAAAGTCTCAGTGGCAGTAACACTAATATTTTTAAAGAAGATATTGGCACCATGCAACTTACTACCAGTACTAGCGATCTCATATAATTCATTTTTCAATTCCACTTTAGCACCCATCGCTTTGAAACCTTCCAAAAAAAGATCAATCGGCCTCTTACCGATCACACAACCTCCAGGATGAGGAAAACTGACCCGACCAAAACGAGCCAGAAGTGGACCAGTGAGCACAATCGAGGCTCGTAATTTTTTAGAAATTTCTGGTGCAATAACAGTCTTATCCAAAGATTGAGTGTCAATCAAATATGAGTGCTTCTCAGGCGCCGAAACTTGCCCCCCTAAATCGGCTAACAATTTCACTGTCTGACGGACATCTTCAATGTCTGGTACATTTGTTAGGTTCACCTCGTCGGCAAACAAGATAGTCGAAGCCAGGGCTTTAAGAATGGCATTCTTGGCTCCACCAACATGGATTGTGCCCGACAAGACACGCTGGCCAGCCAGACCTTCTATTTCTAGTCTTTCTTCGTTATTCATAGGGTGTTATTTTCTCACACTACGAAGTCCTTATCAAGGACACCTTTGGGCATATTAATATTTTCTGACTGGTAGATCTTTTTATAGGAACCATCAGGCAACTTTTCCTCTACTGTCAAATAATAAATTCCCGGACGGACCAGGGCGTAAAATCTGCCCAGAGCATCGGTGGTCGTAGATTTAATAGGCTGATCAATGCCGGGCAGGTACAAGCGAATCAAAGAAAATGGTAACGGTTCTCCTGACGAACGACGAACGGAAACAATTTTATGTTTAACAACCAAAATTCTCTGGTAGATAAAAATGGCGCTGTAGATTAATACCAGGAAGAAATCAAATGCTGAAGGAGAAACCAGCAAGTTGAGGGTTGAGATGGCAAAACCTAAATAAAAGACCCCGGCAAATATCCGACGACGTAAAGCCTCCTTTTTGGTATAAATTTTGAAGAAATTAATTTTTGATTTAGCAAATTCATTCCAGTCAAAACCGATTGGGTCCAAAGGAACATTGAGCTTAATGATTTGATTCCCGTCGTGGGCCAAGGGAGAACCAAAATACAAATTATCATAGAGTTCATCGGCGGTCTTATCTTTTAGATTTATAGAGGGAAAACGATAATTGGTTTTACCCACTTTAATGTAGTAAACATTTTTAGGTAAAAGGAAACCAAAACGCCCGTCAATATCAGTAATAGCGCTAGTCACTTCCTCGCCGGCCACATTGGAAACAGATACAAAGGCTGGGTCGATTGGTTGTTTAGTTACCGAATCGTAAACCGTCCCCCACTCCGGCTTCTTACGACGAATCCCAAGCCAAGCCAAAAATGAGTAGAATAAACGCAATAAAAGCAAAAAGATGTCATAGATCGAATTAGCCCCCGAACTAAAAATAGCAATTTGGGTTAACCCTACCCCCAAACCAATGGCGATGGCCATCGGTTCGCCATATTTTCTTATCTCCTTCAATAGAGACGAACTAGCCAAAAAAGATACCCCGGCCACCTGCAAATTACCCGAGACCTTTTTCATGGTCTGATCTTTGTAATTGATAATATAAAAAGTCACTGGAAAAACACCATTGCGCATAAAGGGCGATAAGGTGGCTGAGTATCGGCCACTGCCATTATCAGTCATAATAAAAGAAAAGGAGCGACTAGGTTTTTTAGGGTCGGAAATTACCACCCCAATAGTTTTTAGAACCGCCGGTAAAGCACTTTTTTCTATTTCAAAAATTAATTCCTTTTTACCCTTTACTGTTACTATTGAACCCTCACCAAAATATTTTGTTAACTCACCCTCTTGACGCAAAATAAAATCTCCAACGGTTAATTTTATCAATTCTGGGTCGGTCGCTGTCGCCATCGGCAAAAGAGCAAAGGGATCAACATAGGGTGTCGTAGTCGCAGGGGGAATAATCTCATCATCAGTACTGGTGGAGAAGGGCGGAGTGGTAGTAGAAACCGGTGGCTCTTCTTCATCATCGTGTAAACCGATAGTGCTAGTCACGGCACCAGAGGAATATAAATCGTCGGTACTTTGGACAAAAGCACTATAATAATAACGAATCTTGGTCTCCACCGCTGAGTCAATCGCCAACTCTCCCGTACCTTCATAAACGACAGCTCCCTCTTGAGGGCTAGCCGGAACACCCACTGTCGAACGAACAATTCTGACGGTTTTAAATTTGGCAAAAACAGGCCTTACCCAGGTCAGATAAACTTTGTCTTGGCCGATATCATAATAAGATTGGAAATTGGAAACGTTTGGCACCCCTTGCGGATACTGACAGGAACCATCATTGACATTAGCGGCACTATTATAATTTAGAGCCGTGACATCAGTACAACCAGGAACATCGGTCGGCCCACCATGACCATAAGTGCAAGGTAGGGCACCGCCAAAGTTGTTGGCAGTCGGGTCGTTACAAGTAGTACTTACTCCAGCCACCTGCAAACTAACATTAATAGAATCAGAGGCCGACCAAGCAAGGGTGGCCACTAAGAAAAAAACAAAAATACCGATGGTTAAAATAATAGAGAAAAAATTTTTGTGTCTTTTATTCATATTTAAAGAGTGGTAACTACGACATTAATTGCTGTTTGATAAGAACCGGCAGTCAAATTTCTTCCCACATCAGTCTGGGCTCTAAATTTTATGGTGGTGTCACTACCAGCTGGATGGTTACTAGAACTTTTAGTACCAATGGTTTGGGCAGTAGTTTTTAACCCTAGCCAACAACTATTCGAAGTATCCAAAGCCCCCACCCCACAAGCAGTACCATTATCCAAAAAAGTACTACTTAGATCCGAACCTTCAACGGTATAACCGAAGTTGGCCTGGTTAGTTAACGAAGTCCAGGTAAAATCTGGAGTGCCAGCTACCGCCACCGCCAAATCGGCAAAACTATCAGAAGTGGAACGCAAAGCCGGACTAGCATCCGCTGCTACTGTCATGGAATAACCAGCGGGATTATTGGTCGCAACGTTCCAAACAACTTGGCCATTAGCGGTGCCACCTACGGTTGGGTTTATCTCTGGACTCAAAGTCACGTCGCTCGGAGAAGTAATACTAATATAAACATCATCATTCATAGCTTGATAACCAGCATGAATATTCACGGCCTCAGATGAGGTACCAGTACCGATTTCTCCCAGAGTATCTTCCATTTTGTAATTAGCCGAAGAAGAAAGTTGCCCACCAAAATTGACACTATCGGCTTGTATCCGATAATTATCGCTACCGGCCACATAAGCCCCCACCGGCCAAGCGACCACCAGAATCAGTAGCGTAAAAAGAAATTGTTCAATCTTTATGTTACCCATGTCGTCTATTCCTTAGACCAACCCTTAATAACATTATTATAGCAAAAATTACGATTAGCCACTGCCAATAATTTGGGATAATTAAAAAATAAAAACTTTCTTGAATTACCTGATTATTAAAACCTAAATTAAGATTTAGCTCAGAACGATACAAACCAGGCCAATAACGAGCCGGCAAACCAACTTCCCGCAAACGAATTGATTGGGGTAAAACAAACCATGGATCTAAATTTTGGGTAGCGATCTTTTGTCCGAAAAAATTTTTGACCGTCACAAAACCATAGGGATTAAGGTAGACATTGCCATCATTTTTATAAGCCACTTGCAGTTTGATCGGCTGACCCACGCCAACTAGCTGGCTACCAATCAGGCCAAATTTTTCTAACTGGCCTTTTTCAATCGCTGGCCCACTAACTCTAACTAGCAATAAAATACCAGCGCTAGTTTTAATCTGGGCATTAGCTAGACCGGTTTTGACTGACACTGGACCGAGATTGACCAGGCCGGCCACCGAGCTTGGTGGCCAATCAGCCGGCACGCTGACAGTAATCGGTATTTCCGCTTCCTCACCATTGTTTAATAAAAACTCTTTTTTACTTAGGAAAACCACCTCCGACAAAGCATAACGAGCCGTCGAGGTAGCGATAATGTAGCCTTCCCGACCATAAGTTTGAGCACTCAAATTATTTAAATCGGCAGAAAAATTGGCTTGGTGGCCGAGATTATTTGCCACTCGGAGATAAAAGGTTTGGGATTGTCCCGCCGCAAGAGATAATTCTTTACGGGCTGGTGCCACCGCAAAGGTCCCCGGTTTATTGGGTAAAACTAAACCCGCTGAATAAACACTAAGGGCACTAAACAAAAAAAATCCAACCAATGTGCTTGCCAAGATATTTAATGGCTTATGAACCATGGTCATTTTTTAACTGGGGCTAGCAAAAAGATATAATTTTCGCTAGGGTCAAAAACGGGAGTAATCACCCCGGCCTTACGATTAGCATCTAAACTGACCGTCACACGATCAGAAAACATTTTTTGAATTTCAGCCTTCATTTTATCATCACCCTCCTTACTGCCAGTTGAAGAAACAACAATCAAACCACCACTGGTTTTATCAGACAGGTTATTAGCTGAGGTACTCCTGACGATATCAGCAATCTCTTGGCGTAAATCACCACGTAAATCATTTTTTATTTTTTCTTGTAACTCAGATAACAGTGTGCTATCTATTTGTGACTGAGTTGGGGTGACAACCGGCTTAATAGACAAGCCAAAAAAAGTTTTCCAATTATTAGCGGCGGTTTGCCATAAATTAGAGAAAAAGTTTACCAGCCAATGCCAAACAGCTTTGGTTCGATCCCACAACATCGCAAAGAATTCTCTAGTTGAATCAGCCAAGCCTAAAAATTTGACCGCGGCGACCTGACTATTGGTCTGACCAGAATAACTAGCGACATATTGGTATCCGCCCTTAGTGTTATTTACGAAATTAGAAACTGCCGTTGTTAAGTAGGAAAAAGATTGGTAACTTTTTTCAGATAATATTTCACTTCCAACCCCAGTCAAATTAACGACCGACAAAGTCCCATCGGTCAGATTGTTGGTTTTTTCCGCCAATGGCTGCCAAAAAAGTTCATTAACCCCAACCATCATCTCAGCCGGCAAATCTCTGGACTTCGAACTAACAAAAATCAGGCCAGTTTTCGTTTGTTGACCAAAGTTCAAAGCGGTTCTACCTAGTCCACTGACCAAATCTGATAGGTAGGAAGTGGTTTTTTGATCTAAATCATCTAAATTTTGGACCTGACTACCCATCACCAAGGCGGATTCTTTAATTTGGATAGAAGAAGATGCCACCCGAACAGAAACAGTATTTAAAGAACCACCGATATTGTCGCGTAGAGAAAGTTTGGCACCATTGACCACTTCTACCATTTTTTCTTGTGGTTTTACCGCTCCGTAAGCCAACCAATCAACAGTACCAGCCGTTTTATTGGCCAAAGTATCCCAAAGTTGTTTTCCAAATAAAGAAAACTTGCTGCCACCAACCGAAGCCGAAGCCACTAGCTCTCGCCAGCTTTGGTTGAGGCTTGGCTCGGGCATATAGATTGTCGGCTGACCTGAGTCAGTTAGCGAAACGGTAGTTTTTTTGGTGTCTTTTATGCTTTGAGACACTTTTTTACTGGCGACTTCAGTCAAAGCTAGACTTTTTTTCCCCACCACAGTGAGAGTTTGCCCGAGAGAGGGCGCTTCTGGCCAAAAAAGACCACCAATTTGATGACCAACAAAAAAAGTGCCAACAAGAACTATTGTTGTTATTACCATTGGCAAAAAACTCCGACGTGAAGAAGTTGTCGGCAGAGATATTTTTGTCACAGGAAAATCATCAGGCCGAGAGGACAATTTTTTTGATCCCGTCATCGAGGCATCCATACTGACTATAATAATACATCAGAAAACTCTTTTATTAAAGGCTTTTTTATGTGTGGATAAGTTTGATCAAATGAGCTAGGATAACCAATATGAAGATTGTGACGACTACTCTGCTTTCTAAGGGAATCTTTAAGGATAACCTAACTTATTTTAGTGCCAAAGAACTGGAAATCGGCTCGATTGTGGTGGTGCCAGTCCGAGGTAAGCCGACCGAGGCTTTAGTTGTTGATACCAGGGATGCTGGTGATCTAAAAACAGAACTTCGCCATAGCGATTTTGCCCTCAAAAAAATAACTGCGGTCAAAAGTCGCAACTTTTTTCAGCCAGAATTTATTACGGCCGCTACCAAAACAGCTGACTTTTTTTCTACTACCTTGGGCCAAGCCGTTAAAAGTTTTGCCCCTCTGGCAATTATCAGCCAGACTGCTAACCAAAATAATAAACAAAAAAATACCGAGGACAGAAAACCAGCAACTTCAAACGCTTCCCAAACCAAGATTGAAAAATTTGTTCTCCAAGAACCCGATGAGGACCGAATCGCTTTATACAAAAAAATAATTCGTGAAGCTTTTGCTCAAAAACAATCAGTTTTTATCTGTGCTCCGACCAATGCTGATGTTCGCCACCTTAAACAAATTCTAGGCAGGGGGATAGAAGACTATGTGGCTTCCCTCTGTAGTGACGAAACAAACAAAGAACAAATCCTTAACTGGAAAAAAGCCAACAATCACAAGCATCCGGTTTTGGTTATTGCTACCCCTCTTTTTATTTGTTTGCCCCGCTCGGACATCAAGACCTTTATTGTCGAAAGAGAAAATGCTACTGCCTACAAACAAATGGCCAGACCCTTTATTGATACTCGTTTTTTTATTGAACAACTGGCCGAGGCTAAGAGAGCTAAGCTTATTTTTGGCGATATTCTTTTGCGAAGCGAAACGATTGAGCGTAGTCGGCGAAATGAGCTAGCTCCCCTCTCACCTATCACCTACCGTTCTTTTACTAGCGCCCAAAAACAAATTTTAATTAATCAAAAAGAAAAAGACCCAACTAATTTCGGTCAAGCAATCAGCCCAGAACTAACAAAATGGCTAGAGGAAACAGCGGGAGAGCGTTGGTTTATTTTTTCTGGCCGCCGGGGGCTAAATCCTCTCACTGTCTGTGGTGATTGTGGACATGTTTTTTCTTGCCCGCGTTGTAAAACGCCGCTTATCCTTCACCAAGAAAAAAGTGGTAAAAACGCCGAAAATTATTTTCTCTGCCATAAATGTGGCCACACTGGTCAGCCTGAGGATAAATGCCAACACTGCGGAGGTTGGAAGATTGCCCTGTTGGGAGCAGGTACCGACAAGATCGAAGCTGAATTAAAAAAACTTCTTCCTCAAACCAAAATTTTACGCTTAGACAGTGATACCGTAAAAACCCCTAAAAAAACTGAGGCTATTATTAGTGATTTTTATGCCTCTCCTGGTTCAATCCTGATTGGTACCGAAATGGCTCTTTTTCACTTAAGAGAAAAAATAGAAAATATTGCAGTCGTGGGGATAGATTCTTATTTTTCTGTTCCCGAATTTAGGATTGGTGAAAAAATTTTTAATATCCTCTTGCGATTACGACATCTCGCCGTTAAAAATTTTATTATTCAAACTCGCAATCCAGAAGAAGAAATTTTAAATTTAGCTCTCAAGGGCAACTCTACGGAATTTCATCGACGCGAATTAAGCGATCGCCAAAAGTTAAAATATCCACCCTTTTCGACTCTAATCAAAATTTCAGTCAAAAGCACAGACAAACAATTAGTAGAAGCTTTAGAAACCCTCAAAGAAGAACATTTATCGGCTTGGCAAACGATTATTTATGATAGTTTTAGCAATCTCCGTGGCGGTGAAGCTCAAACCAATCTGCTTCTACGCTTACCGACCGGCCACTGGCCTAAATCAGAAATAATCTTTCTCCTCAGACAACTATCACCAGCCTTTATTATCAACGTCGATCCAGAAAATATTTTCTAAACTACTTTTGATTTTATTTATGTTTGTGTTATAATTCACCCTATTCAAATGATAAAGATTGTCCAAAAAGATAATAAAACCTTGCGCGTCGTAGCGACCGATCTACCCCTAGAAGAAATCGGTAGCAAGAAAACTCAAACCCTGCTCAAAAATATGAAGGAGGCTTTAGACGTTTGCCCTGACGGAGCGGCTTTGGCGGCTCCCCAGATTGGAGTTTCTTTACGTATTTTTGTGGTTTCAAAAAAAATTTTTATGGACGAGGAAGGAGTTATCCCGGCTGAGGCTAAAGACTTGGTTTTTATTAACCCCCGACTAACCAAAATTTCCAAACGCCAAAAGAAATTAGACGAGGGTTGCCTCTCTGTTCGGGGTTATTTCGGCGAAATTGAGCGAGCTGAAAAAGCGACAGTTGAAGCCTATAATGAATTCGGTCAAAAGTTTTCCTACGCTGGCGCCGGCCTAATGGCCCAAATTTTTCAACATGAACTCGATCACCTCGAAGGAATTTTATTTATTGATAAGGCCAAAAATCTGGCCAAAGTAGACTAAGATGATTTGGGCTTTTTGGGGCACTGACGAATTTTCAGTCGTCGTTCTCGACACCCTCAAAGATCGAGGTCTTTTACCCACCCTGATTATTACCACTCCAGACAAACCCAAGGGCAGAAAATTGATCATCACTCCACCGCCAGTAAAGATCTGGGCTCAAGAAAATAAAATTGATTTTATCCAGCCTGACTCTCTAAAATTTGTTTCCGAAAAACTAAAAGCTAAAAACTATGACCTATTTTTAGTAGCCTCTTATGGTAAAATTATTTCCCAGACCATCCTCGACTTACCTGCCCATGGAACACTTAATATTCACCCCTCACTTTTACCTAGATACCGTGGCAGCACCCCTATCGAATCGGCTATTTTAAACGGCGACAAAGAAGCCGGAGTGACGATTATGCTTTTGGACAAAGAAATGGATCATGGACCTATCATTGCACAAGAAAAAATCGATTTAACTGGTGAGGAAACAGCGCCGATTTTGGCTAAAGTTTTAGCCCAAAAAGGCGCCAATCTTTTTGCTGATGTTTTAGCTGAGTGGTTAGCCCAAAAAATCACCCCTCTCGAACAAGATCACGACCTAGCCACCTATACTCAAAAAATAGAAAAAAAATATGGGGAAATTAATCTCAATGATCCAGCAATCTTAAACTTTCGTCGTTTTCGAGCCTACCAACCCTGGCCTGGTGTTTATACTGAGATTGATAATCACCAGAAAAAAATTCGCTTAACAATCAAAAAAGCCCGCCTCGACGGTGAGCTTTTTGTGATTGAAAGGGTTACTCCCGAAGGCAAAAAGGAAATGTCTTGGGAAGAATTCCAACGAGGGATAAGGTAGTCTTTAATTAGCCTCTACCTCTTCCAACCCCGAAAAATATTTTTGATGGCTCGCCCACCTCTTTTGAAAAGCGAGTTCTGTTTCTTTTCATATCTGATAACCTCTTGAACCATTTTATCCTTGGCGATGTCAATCGCGGTATACATGTCTTCGTTTTCCTCTTCTACCCTCAATTGTTTTCCCCGATAAAACAAATTCATCTCGGCACGAAAAATCTGCCCAGCTTTATGATGATGGCTATCCATCCCAATATCGACTTGAGCTTGAGTCGACTCGTTATGCTCCCCCAACTTTTTCCCTATGTTGGCCAGCTTCTCTCGGACAAAGCTGTCCAAGGCTGGTGTTAGTTCTAGGCCAGTGGCCTTGATGTTGATAATCATGGATTTCGTTTATTAAAAACTAGTAATCCCGACCCACACCTTATTGGTTTAATTATATCACTTATTTTTTACAAACAAAAAGCTAGTCTGGTAAAGACAAGATTTTACTCGGACTTTGATGTCCACTAACAATCCGAACCTGTTTGACGGTCAGCCCGAGTTTGACCGCTACCAACTCAATGATTTTTTGATTAGCCAGATTTCTCTCAGCTGGATCCTTAACCGACACCTTCCAAGTATCGGCCGACAAGACTTCAATCAAATCTTTTTTAGCATCGGGTACCGCCCGAATTTTTAGATACATATTTTAATTGTACCGCTTTTTTAAATCTTTTCAGCAAAAACCATGTTGGCGCCACTTTTACCACCCAAAGGTAATCCAGTGATGAGAATAACGGTCTCACCTTTTTTCACTAGTTTCTTTGCTAACAACATTTTTCTCGCCACCTCACCAAAATTTTGCAAAGATTCCGGCTCGGTCGTCAAAATCGGATAACAGGCAAAACCGAGAGCCATTTGATTATAAGTTTTTTGGTTGTCAGTCAAAATAAACAACGGAGTTTCTGGTCGATAACGAGACAAAAAGCGTGGGGTTCGGCCAGTGGTGGTATAAGCTACCAAAGCGGTCGCACAAGTCTCACGGGCAATATTAATGGCCGCATAAGCCAAAGAGTCTTGGAGATCTTTGGAACAGAGATGTTCGCGAGTGAGAAAATGACCAGCATCGCGGGTTTTTTCAGTATGAACCGCCACTCGATACATCACTTCAATTGCTTGCAATGGATAACGGCCAAGGGTGGTTTCTTCGGACAACATCACAGCATCAGTACCATCAAAAATCGCGTTAGCCACATCGGAGACTTCAGCCCGAGTTGGCACAGGTGAACTAATCATTGATTCCAACATCTGAGTGGCAGTAATCACCGGCTTGCCCACTTTGTTGGCTTTTTTAATCATCGACTTCTGCCAAAATGGCACTTGTTCCGCCGGGATCTCAATCGCCAAATCACCACGAGCCACCATTAGGCCATCAGAGACTTCTAAAATTTCATCAATATTATCAATCGCCTCCTGAGTTTCAATCTTGGAAATTATTTTAATATCACTGGCTTTATTTTTCTTTAAAATTTCCCGCAATTCTCGGACATCGTCTGGTCGACGGACAAAAGACAAAGCCATATAATCAACCCCTTGCTTGATACCAAATTGTAAATCTTTTTTATCCTTATCGGTTAGACAGCTGATGGAAAGATAAGCGCCTGGGACATTGACTCCTCGCCGACCCTTACATTCGCCACCCACTAAAATTTTACAATGAACTTTTTCGCCAGCCACTTTTTCTACTATCAGCTTTTTCTTGCCATCATCGAGAAAAATAATCTGACCAGCCTTGACTTCACTGGGTAATTTTTCGTAATTAACGTAGGCTTTCGTTTCATCCCCCACGATTTTCTCAGTCGTCAACATAAACTTTCCTCCCTCAGGCAAAATTACCCGCTCCTGATAAAATTCACCAATTCTGATTTTAGGGCCAGATAGGTCTTGTAAAATAGCCACGGGAATATCTAGTTTTTGACTGATAGCTCTGGTACGAGTGATGCGACCACCATGCTCTTCGAAATCCCCATGAGAAAAATTTAGGCGAACCACATTAACCCCTTGGTGAAATAATTTTTCTAACATTTCTACACTCTCTGTTGCCGGACCAATGGTCGCAACGATTTTAGTTTTTTTGATATACATAGAAAGGCAATTTTAGCTCAATTGTGGCTAAAAATCAAGTTTAAAGCCGTTTTTTGAACAAAAAACTCCCCCGCGCGCCCGAAAGCGCGCGGGGGAGTTTTTAAAATTTTACTTCAAAGCGTAACGAACATTGACGGTCACAGAGATATCCTGAGAGCCAGCTTCAATCGCAGGAGCCGTATCAACAGCTGAAACTTCACCACCCATACCTAAACTAGATTTCGTTGAGTAATACATTGGGCTGCCACTTTCATCAATCGAAAGAATCCGGCCCAGAGAAATACCACTCTCTTTGGCCAAGCGTTTGGCTTCGGCCTGAGCTTTTTTAATAGCCTCAGCTTTGGCTAAGGATCTGGCGACAGAAGGATCATCGAGCTCAAAACGCAATTGCGAAACTCTAGTAGCCCCATTTTTGACCACTCCAGCCAACAAACCCGTGACATCTTTCTTTTCAAAATCTCTCACAGTCACCTCAATAGTGTTGTTGAAAGTATAACCCACGACTTCAGACGGTGGACAAACTTGGGTACCAATATAGGGAGCTGACGCCATCATCGTATTGGTTTCAACCATTTGAGGCACCGGCACATTGCGACAACTAAAATTTTGATAACGAGGAGTCATCGAATAGTTAGTAGTTTTAATATCTTCTTTAGGCACACCGCTTTTCTTCAAAAAATCAACGATTTTATTACTACTATCATCATTGATCTTGCGTAGAGCGGCGATATCCTTTCCTCCCTCTGTTTGGATGGTTAAAGTAAACCGAGCCACATCAGGCTTAGCGACAACCTTACCAATTCCAGAAACATTGATCGAAGGCGACATATTGGCAATCGAATCTGCATAGGAACCAGCGTAGATAAAAGCGGCCACTGCTACTAAAATCATCGCCACCCCCTTTGCAATCCAGACACCAATTTTAATTTTTTCGTTATTAGTCATAATTTTCCTTGTCCACTTAGATTTTTTAAAATCTTGGTGGATTTATTAATTATTATCTATTATTAATTATTTTCGACATTTTTATGAATGGTAATTTTAACAGTCTCCGGAGAAATCTTTATCAATTTAAGATATGACGGATAGGAGATACTGTCTTTAGTAATTTGGTATTCTTGCCAACCAACCTGAGCCTCAGTCAAATCAATAGTGGCTTTTATTTGGCGAGAATCAAAATTGCGCAAATCTCGATCACTACCAGTCACTGTCACTTTAACATCTTGCGGATTGACTTGTTCTACCTGTAGATTGTTGGTCAATAAGCGAGTCTCTATTGGCACATCAATAGTTTGGGTCACGGTGCCACCAGAAAAAGCCAAAATAAACCAGAAAAATCCAGCTAAAACAATGGCTGTTAATTTTACCCAGGTATTACGAGCCAAGAAGTAGTGCCAGAAACCAGTCGTCAAATGAATGCTCTCCTTCAAGTGATCAGCAATAATGGGGTTTAATTCATCAATGGAGGATATTTTTCTCAATTTGCCATTTTCAGCCACCGAAATCTCTCCCCGCTCTTCCGACACAATCACCGACAGTGCATCAGAGCGTTCGGTGATACCAACTCCCGCCCGATGACGAGTCCCCGCCTGATGCCAACCTTGATAGTTTTCAGCCAAAGGTAAATGAACACCAAAACGACGCAGACGATTATTTTCAATAATAACCGCGCCATCATGACCAGGACTGTGATGATCAAAAATACTCAAAAGTAAGGTTGAACTAATGCGACCATCCAAACCCCAGCCACCTTCAATCAAAGAATCGAGCGGGTAATCACCAGGAAAAACAATCAGGGCCCCGATTTTATTTTTTGCCATAATACCAATCGCCTTGGTCACCGAGATTGAAACTTCATTGGTTAAAGCTTTTTTACGTTCCCAAACCAGTTTGCGACCAGAAATAAAAAACCAATCAAAAAACCGACGCAAATCACGCTGAAAAACAATCGCCAGGAGGAAAAAAGAAAAAGTTAGGATAGGCTGAAAAATCTGACGGGTCAAACCGAGGTCAAACCGAGTAGATAAAAAATAAATTCCCGCCAACAAAGCCAGGGCATAAAAAACTAGGTAGGTACGAGTCTGGCGGACAAAAATCATCACCACATAAATCAAACCCGCCACAATAGCCACATCCAAAAAGTCCTTTGGTTCAATCAAAGTGATAACGTGAAGAAAATAATTATAAAAATTGGTCATAGATTCAATTGGTTAAAACAACAAAAATGGGCATCGGGCCCACATTTTTTTACTACGTTGGCAGATAAGCCCTTCTTTCAAGGCTATTTTACCACTATTTAACAGTTTTGGCTATTACCGATGTCCACAATACCGATTTGGAAAAACATAAAAATTAGTTTAGTGTTATACTTTCCTTTAGTAATTTAAATAAAAAATATGTCTCAAATCACAAAAATTCATGCTCGCGAAATTTTAGATTCGCGCGGTAATCCCACGGTCGAAGTTGAGTTAGTTTTAGCCGATGGTTCTTTTGGTCGCGCCGCTGTCCCCTCTGGGGCTTCGACAGGCTCGCACGAAGCCGTGGAACTCCGCGATGGCGACAAGGCTCGCTATAGTGGCAAGGGCGTCCTCCAAGCCGTTAAAAATGTTAATGAGGAATTGGCCTCTGCTTTGATCGGTCAAGATTTCGATCAAAAATCTCTCGATGAGGCCATGATCAAACTCGATGGTACCCCAAACAAAGGCCGACTTGGTGCCAATGCTCTCCTCGGCATCTCCCTCGCCTTTTCAAGAGCGATGGCTATTTCCAGCAAACAACCACTCTACCGTTACTTTGCCCAAATTGCTGGCAACACCGAACTACGCCTACCAGTCCCCATGATGAATGTCCTCAACGGCGGTAGTCACGCTGACAATTCCACCGACCTACAGGAGTTTATGATTATGCCGATTGGTGCCCCTTCTTTCCACGAAGCCTTACGCTACGGTTCCGAAACTTTCCACGCTTTGAAAAAAATTCTTAAGGCTAAGGGCTTAAACACTTCCGTCGGAGATGAAGGTGGCTATGCCCCATCGCTCCCTTCCAATGCTGGAGCTATTGATGTCATCCTCGAAGCCATCACCGCCGCTGGTTACAAACCTGGTGAAGATATTGCTATTGCCATTGACGCGGCCGCTAGTGAGTTCTTCATCGACGGTAAATACCAATTAAAGACCGAGGGCAAGGCTCTGACCAGCGAAGAAATGATCGCTTTCTATACTGACTGGGTCAATAAATATCCGATCGTCTCCATCGAAGACGGTCTGGCCGAAGACGATTGGTCTGGCTACGAACTCCTGACGCAAACTATTGGCGCCAAAACTCAGTTGGTCGGTGATGATCTCTTTGTGACCAATGTTGAGCGTCTACAACAAGGTATTGATCAGAAAGTTTGCAATTCAATCCTCATCAAACTCAATCAAATTGGTACCGTCACCGAAACCATCAAAGCGATCAAACTCGCCAAATCGGCCGGCTATACCGCTGTCGTTTCTCATCGCTCTGGCGAAACCGAAGATTCCACTATCGCCGATCTGGTGGTCGGCCTCGGCACCGGACAAATTAAAACTGGTTCTCTCTGTCGCTCCGAAAGCATTTGTAAATACAACGAACTCCTTCGTATCGAAGAAGAACTTGGCGAACAAGCTACTTACCCTGGTCGTTCAGCCTTAAAAGTTTAGGTTCAAAAAAAATTAAAATGGTTACGGGCGAGGTTCCTGTCGGAAACTCGCCCGTTCTTTTTCTTTCACTCAGAAGGATTGTCTTTAAACACCCAGGCACAACCTTCGTCTGTGACCCGAAACATCCGGCCTTCCATTATTGGCTGGATGTAACCTTGCTCCACCAACCAGTCCAAGTGGCGCTGGGTGATGTTGGTGTCGCCTGGGACACCGAGGGCAAAATCCGGCCTGAAAGTCCGATGGTCATGAGCTGCCAGGATCACGGCTAACAAAAGACAACATCTCGATTCAAACGGGGCAACATCTTCAGGGGATGTCACCCGATCAAACAATCTCACGATGTTTCCGTTCTTCATGGACCTTCTCCTAATTGAAGTCATCGATTATCGACAACTCTTATCTTCCTCTATTATAACATATATGGGTAAATAAATCAAATACACAAAAGAGCTTAACCGCTTATAATTCACCCTATTGAATAAAAATTTGTTTACAAATTTTAATTTTAAATTACTGAAAATTATCAAAAAATTCTAAAAAACATACTTTTATAGTAGTATTACGATATTGACAGGAAGATTATTAATTTAAAATTTATTCAACAGGGTAAATGAAAAAACCACTTGTTTATATTATTTTAGATGGCTGGGGCTTAGCGCCAGCTGGACCAGGTAACGCCATTAGTCTCGCCCAAACACCCAACATGAACGCTCTTTGGGCCAATTATCCGCATACTGAAATAGGCGCTGGGGGCGAAGCTATCGGTCTACCAGACGGCCACCAGGGATCGAGTGAGATCGGTCACTTGATTATTGGTGCTGGTCGCAATGTTTATTTACCCCAGGGCCAAGTCGAACAGGCTATTTCTTCGGGTGAGATTTTTAGTAATCCGGCTTATCAAAGCGCCATTGATTTTGCTAAAAAGAATAATTCTACTCTTCATCTCGCTGGTTTAATGTCTGACAAAGGTGTTCATAATTATGACGAACTGACTTTTGCCCTGATTGAAATGGCCGCCAAAAATGGCCTAACCAAAGTCATAGTTCATTTTATTTCTGACGGGCGCGATACCAGACCAGACGAGGCCAAAACTTATCTCACTCGACTAGAAAATACTTTTGCTAAATTTGGCATTGGTCAAGTCGGCACCGTTATGGGTCGATACTTCATCATGGATCGCGATCATCGCTGGGACAGAGTGGAAAAAGGTTATAGCGCGCTAGTTGACGGAGTTGGTGATTTTACGGCCCCCTCCCCACTCGAAGCTATCGACCAGGCTTATACTCGCGGAGAAACTGATGAGTTTATTAAACCGACTGTCATTGTCGACGAGGCCGGCGCTCCAATTGGCCAAATAAAAAACGGCGACGCTTTGGTCTGGGTTAATTTCCGTACCGACCGCTCAATTGAAATTACTCAAGCTTTTATCGAACCAGATTTCCAAGATTTTGCTCGTGGCCCCAAACTTGATATTAAATTTGTCGGCACTTTCAAATATTACGATACCATGCCAGCCGATTCAGCTTTTACTAAAGATGTACCAAAAAATACAATGGGAGAAATAGTTAGCCAGGCTGGTCTGAAACAATTCCGCGTGGCCGAAACTGAAAAATGGATTTATGTCACCACGATCTTCTCCGGCATGAGAGAAGAACCTTTCCCAGGTGAAGACAGAAAACTTATTTCCTCAGACAAAATCGCTACTTATGATCTCGCGCCTAAAATGCACGCCCTAGATATCGCCCAAGCGGCCGTTGAGGCAATCAATTCCGACAAATATGAATTGATTATGATGAATTTCGCTAACCCTGATATCGTCGGCCACACCGGCAATATCGCCGCCGCCATCGAGGCGGTCGAAGAATGTGATCGAGCCGTCGGTCTAGTGGTCGAAGCCACCAAAGCTAAGAATGGTCTAGCAATTATTTCCGCTGATCATGGCAATGTTGAATCAATGCTCACCGCCGATGGTCAGATGGAAACTCAACACTCAGCCAACAAAGTGCCTTTGATTATAGTTTGCGATGATCCAGCTTATAAAAACATCGGATTAAAAGATGGCGGTGCTTTGCAAGATGTTACGCCAACGATTTTGGAAATTCTCGGAGTTGCCCAACCAACAGAGATGACGGGGCAGAGTTTGATAGCTGGCTAGATATCAACAACAAAACTTTGTTAGATTAAAATTCAATCAAAAAATAATCCCTCGATCGAGTGACATCGTGATGGCCACCAGCAGATTCTTCTGCCGACTAAACGGCCGCAAGTCCAAATTCATTTTCCTTCTCCTTTGGTCAAAGACCCTAGATAACCCTCTAATTACATTATAACATAAAGTATAGAAAAAGCAACCTTTTAAGCCCCTATCACCACAAACCGGAACCGTCCAAATTGATCGCGATGAAATTGACATTGTTTATAGCCATTTTCTCGCAAGAGTTTTTCGATTTTCGTTTTTTGCCCCACGCTAAATTCCAACCAAATCTCACCAGTGGGAGTGAGGTGATTTTTGGCATCAGTTAAAAAACGCCGGATAATATCGAGGCCGTCAGCGCCAGACCACAGGGCAGTGGCTGGTTCGTATTTAGAAGCTGAAGTTTGAACCCGGCTCCCCCGCCCGACAGTTGGAACATAAGGCGGATTGGCTAAAATAAAATCAAACTTATTTTTTATATTAGAAAATACATCTGATTTGATAATTTTTACCAAACTTGCCGCGTGGCGAAGCTTTACGCGGTTTTTTCTAATCTGGCGCAGACAACTTTCCTCACTGTCAGCAAAAGTGACTTCGACCTGCAGACAATGTTTGAGCACAGCCAGACCTACACAGCCAGAACCAGCAAAAATATCTAAAACCTTGGCCGGCTGTTGACCAATTTTTTTAATCACTAACTCCGTCCAAAACTCCGTCTCCGCGCGCGGAATCAATGGCCGCTCCGACAAATCTATCCGACAACCTAAAAAATCCCGCCAGCCAATGACATAATCAAGCGGCTCGCCCTGTTCTATTTTTTTAACATCAGCTAAAAAGGCTGGCGTTTCTAGGCCAGCATATTTATCTCGCAACAACCAAGCCCGATCCTGAGAATTAATTTTCATGACCTAATAGAAATGAAGCCACGACAGCCGCGGTCTCTGCCCTCAAAGTAAAATTACAAACTTTGACCAAATCAATCCCTCTGGCTTTGGCCTGATTGATTTCGGCTTCGGTCCAGCCACCCTCCGGTCCCACAAAAATCGCTCGCGATTTAGCCTGGTTCCAAATATCAGTCGAAAAATCTTGCCCAGTTTCTTCCAGGACAATCGTCTTGGTCCCCGTCGGTAGGTTGGCCAAAGCTAGCGAAAATTCTACTGGTTCAGACAGAGCTGGCACGACACCCCGACCAGATTGTTCACTGGCCTCTCGAGCGATTTTCTCCAAACGATCAAAACGTAAACCTAGTTTAACGGTCCGCTCGGTAATAATCGGCACAATCTTTTTTACCCCCAGCTCAGTCGCCTTCTGGACCACCACTTCAAAATTTTCTTTCTTCAAAACAGCACAAAAAAGGGTCGTCTCAGCCTCACTTTCAGTTTTAGCCGGTCGATATTCTTCGACCTTAGTATCAAAATAACCATGACCAAAATCAGCAATAGTGACCAAGGCCTCCTGTCCACCACCATCAGCCAAAACTATTTGGTCTCCTCGACCGAGGCGTAAAACATTTTTGACCTGAGATAAAACCTCCGTATCAACTACCCGGATAGTCATCTCCTCACCCAAAGCCCAATCACCAATAAAACGATGTAAACGCATAATGATTACCAATATAACGAAATTTCAACCTAAAAGCAAAAACGGGCCAGTGGCCCGTTTTTGCTAAACTATTTCTTTTTAGTGGTAGTAGTCGCAACCTTAGTCACTGTTGTTTTGGTAGTTTGAACCTGATCTGAGATCGCTGAACCAGTTTTCTGATCGTAGACAATCGGACCAACATTTACCAATTTACCAGTAGTCTCGCTGTAAATAAAAGCCTTACGAGCCTGAGAATAAACCAAGAGTTTGTCACCGTTCTGGGCTCCAGCAAAAAAGGGTTGCTGAGCAGACAAGGCGGCAGCATCTTTGATAGTGGCTAAGATTGGTTTTTCACCTGTTGGTAAAACAATCAGCTTACCAATCTTTTTTTCTAAAGCGGCAATTTGTTTATCCTCGCTTTGATTTTGGTTATTTTTACTGTAGTAATAATAACCGCCGAAACCCAAAGCCAGCAAGACAGCTAGAATAACAATGGCTGGAATGAAATTGAAGCCTTTTTGACGGTTGTTTTTCATTTTTTTATTTATTGTTAATTATTTGTAAATTATATACCAAACTATTGTTTTGAAGATATCTTGGACAGAGAAATATTTAATTCTTTCCCTAATTTTTGGAAGTGATCTCTAACAAATTTGTTTAATATACCATTAGCCGGCTTTAACTGGTTTTTCTTAGCATAATCACGCATAGCGCTTTCTGTCATTGGGCCATAATAGCCGGTGATACCATTTTTGGCTAAAGCCAGAGCCGATTTACCGACCTTCTGTTTAATCAACAAAAACTGCAAAAGTTTAACATCATCCCCTTTGGAACCAAGTCTCAATATTCGATTAAACTGATAAACCTTGGCGCCCAAGACTTTACCGCTAGTAGAGGCAACTTCTGACACCAAACCTTCTTTTGACAAAAGATTGACATCACTAGAACTAACCGAGCTGATACTGGAACCTCCACTTCCACCGCCAGCGCCTGCACCACCAGAAGAGGCTGATGAATCCCTAATTACCCAAATATGAACATAGGGAGTTGTTTGCAAAAAGTCTTCACCTGTATTTCTACCCCAAACCCGCAAAATATGTTCTCCCGACGATAGATCGAGTAGTGATATAGTGGAGGACGCTACAATACTTTGAGTTTCAGAGACATTTTCGTTGTCAATTTGGTATCGATAATACGAACCACCTCCGACCACCACATTGACATTTTTATCAGTAGTATTATTGACTGGTAAACCACTTAAATTATTGTGGACAAAAACCGTTCGTTGACCAATAGCCTGAGAACCAGCTGAATTAGAAACCACATAAGTGACTTCGTAGTTGCCTAATTTATTGGTATTAACGCCATTGGTAACAGTAATCGAACTTGTTAAATTACCATCAACAATATCAGAAGCAGAGGCACCAGCCTCGGTATAAACGCCCCCCAAAGGAATCTGGAGACTAGTTGCACCATTTAAAACTAGATTGGGAAGATCAGTATTAGTTTTGATGTTCTTGTTGTAGCTCAGAGAACCAACGGCACCCGGTGTTGGGAGAGTGAGAGAGAGATCTTCATCACTAACACTTTTTACACCGCCAATACTGTCTTCGACATAGAAAACACCCGTTTCTGGATTGTTGATGTTGAGATAGTCACGACGGAAAAATAACGAGTCAACGGCAGCGTAAGTTAAATCATCAGTTCTATCGCCCGCTTGGACTGTATATCTAAAGCTCAAAGTATTGCCGCCAGAACCACTAAGATAAGTGGAGTATCGGACAGTTCCGTTATCCATCCGGAGAGCGAGAGTTGGGTAGTCATTCTGGGCTACTGACCAGCGAGGACTTCTAGCTGGATCGTAGGAGCGCCAAACATAAGGGGTAACCACCACCTTCTGATTGAAGAAAACTTTTATGGTGACATTATCACCTGTCTTTAGGGTGCCATCAGCCCGAGTAGAAGAAACATTAAAAATAGTTGAGGTACTGGTCACCCCAATCATCAAGAGGCTACCGCTCAAAGAAGCACTAGTACCAGGAATTGGTAAGATCGAATTGACTGGATTATTATCAGTATCCCTCATGGTTACCTGTGATTGGTCAACACTATTGTGGACCAGAGAGGTAGTAGAAGCATAATCTAGAATCTCCGAAACATCACTAGCGCCAACAGTGTAGTTAAAAACCAAATTTGAAGATCCACTACTAGATGTGGCAAAAAGGGCGGTTGTTGTACCATTGTTTAGACTCAGGGTTAGTTTGGGATATTCTTCGGTGGCTTCGCAGCCAGTCGTACTGGCTACCCCGCAAGAATTCCAAATAAAAGGAGTCACGGTCACGGGAGAATTAAACCTCACTTCAATCGGTATGATTTGACCGGCCTGATAAACACCGCTAGACAATGTTGATCTCACAACAGAAGGAAGGGTCTGACTATAAGCGCCAACCAAAAGCGGAATAACCAGAAGACAAACCACGACTGAAAAAACATATTTTGTTTTAATCATCTTAAACATAATGAAATATTAATAATTTTTATTTATAATTTTAGACCAAAATAAGGATCAGCAACAGAATAATAAAACCAATAGCGGAAAAAATCATTCGCGGATACTGTCTCCTAACCTCGATAAAAGAATTTAAAGCCAAGGCCGCCAAGGCAATCAAGAGCAAGACTTTGTAATAAAGCGAACTAACTAGAAACAGGTTGCGGAGATCTACAGATTTATATTGTTTCATTAACGAATACTGTTTGAACAGAGAAGGTTTAATCACGGGCGGATTAGCCCAATCAATATCTGTCTCTATTTTATTGCCATTAACATCAGAGACTTCGATTGAAGGTAAAATTAATGGTTCAAAAACCTTAGACACATTTTCCTTAAAAATAACCATGTCTCCAGCCCAGCGTCCAGCTTCTGTCAAATCAGGCCTTAGTTGCATCGCATAACCACCAAAATGAACTTGAGCATCAACAACATCAGCACCTAAATAGGCCACCGCCTTGATCAACTTACCACCATCGCCGGCGATATTTTCTTCAACGTAAAGCTTAGTTCTTTCCTTATCCACCGTAATATCGGTAGCGAACTTTTTAACACCCAAAACTTTTTTATCTGAGCTATTGACAGCTAAGGGCTTGGCGGTAATTTCTTTACTAGCCGTCTTTGGTCGATTCTCGATATTCATTTTTTCTCCAGTGGGACGACCGAAGTATTGAGCGATTAAGGTCGTATCAGTTTTATCAAAAGAACCAACAACCATTCCCACCCCGATTTCACTAAAATCAGGATCAATCATGTTTTCGTAGTGAGTTTTACTACGAGTCCAACCATCAACCACCTCTTCTGGACTGGAAAAGCCCATCGCGAGATTTTCTCCAGCGACTAAATATTTATAACCAGCAGATTTTAGCCAATCTTCTACAGCTTTTTTGTCAGGACCTTGATGAGCAAAGTACTGCTTCATCAACATATCCTCGGCCTTTTGATCAGCGGCCAAATCTAAGTTTTTACTTTCCTTTAGTGGTGGCACTCCGACTCGAGCCCGAATTTCGTTGGTCAACTCCACTATCTTTTTGTTTTGGTCAGCAATAATGCTCGGCACTAACAAAGCGGAAAGTGGAAACATAAATACCACCAAAACAACAAAAATTTTAATCGCTACTGAAGTAATAGTATAAAAAAGAATCCGGTAAGGGTTAAGAGCTTGCGGTTTGTAGTCATTGCCCTCATAAGGAATAAACAGGTCTTTGAGCTGACCAGGCCCAAAGGGATTGCGTCCAGACTTGATTTCATCCCCATCTGACATGCCATCATCATCAGTATCACGTTTGACAGGATTAGTGCCAAAAACATTTATTTCCTGATAATCACCCACCCCATCACCATCGGTATCCATTTTTTCGGGATTAGTACCGCGGATTTCCTCAAGCGAATCGATTAGACCGTCAGAGTCAGAATCTTTTATATCTTTTTTTCTGGGCATATATATTTTACTTTAAAGCTACAGGCCATCAGCTCCACCAAGTGGGGATGGCTAATATTTGCATTATAACACTATTAATACCCAGTTTAAAAACTAAAAAGTGAATAACCCATACCCCATCGGGCCTTAACTTATGGCCTAATCAGCTGTATTTGTCGCGCCTCAAACATTTTGTTTTGTTCATCTATTGTATCACCAGCCGGAATCAAGGCCGTCCCGACAATCCTGACCAGAGAGCCAATTTTAGGAATTTGACCACCAATCCACTCAATATTATCCCCCACCACTAACCACTGAAGACCACGGGGGTCACGAATAATAAGATTATCACTGTCAGCCACCACCACGATCTCGCCCACCATCACCCCCCGTTCAGGTCGAAGCCAAAAATTAGCATTAGTAGAATTTAGATTACTATAATACGGAACATGGCGAGCCGAAGAATTTTCCAACCAATCCCCTCCGCCGAAGAAAAAGATGGTAGCACCCAGAAAAAGGCTGGCCGACAAACTCAAACCCAACACCTTCCAAACACCCAAACGATAACCACTGCGAGTAAGGTAGATCTGCTTCTTAGCCAACCAAGCAAAAATCAACAAACCGACCAACCAGAACAGGGGCACGCCAGAAAAAATATCTCCCATCTTCAAATCCATTATTTCTCGGTAAAGCTGCCAATCATTTTTAACCAGGGAAGAAATAGCCGCTGCCAAAACTAAGGCCCCTAAAACAATCGACAGGATAAAAGCACTCCAACGCAACCAATCAACCATCAAAAAATGCCAGCGAGTTAGTGGTTGAAAATCACCCCTTCTTATTTTTTTTAAAATTTCTAATTTTAATTCTTTGTCTTCCATATTTTTTATTCTTGTTCTATAGACACTGCTTCCTCGACCAAATTTTTCAATTTCTTCTTCGCTCTATTTATTAGGGTGGCAACCGTACCAATCGGTTTTTTCATAATGTCAGATATTTCTCGATAATCTTTATCTTCCAGATAGCGGAGGATCAAAATGGAGCGATAATCGCCATCTAATTTATCTATCAACTCTCTGATTTTCACCCCCAATTCTCGACGATGGGCATCAGCTTCCAAATCTAAATCGTCAGCGACAGTTAGCCAAAAAACATCATCGGGATCAATCGCTGTTGAGGGCCGAACCTGACTTTTACGCCAATTATCAATCACCTGATTGTGGGCCACGCGATAAATCCAAGAAGAAAATTTCAAGCTATGGTCAAAATCGTTTAAGTTTAGGTAAATTTTAATAAAAATATCTTGCAATATATCCTTGATTTCATCTTCATCCGATCGAGTCAAACGACGAATATAGCGTGATAATGGCTCGTTGTAGCGATCAATAATCAAACCAAAGGCTTCCGGATCAGCCAAGGCAGTCCGAACCAAATCTTCATCCGACGGCTTATTTTCATTTTTAATTTTTGATTCAAACATAACTACTTTAGGACCGCCCACAAGTTTGGATCACTCTCGCCATCTACTTTGAATAAAATTACCCCGGCTAGACCGGTCTTCCTGGCTAGGGCCACTTTATCAGCAATGGCCTGAGAATCAGACAGGGTGGCATATCTAGTCTTGCCATTTTTCTGGTAGGTAAAACTGAGCTCGCCAGCCAAACTACGAGAAACGGTGCTGCTAGTGCTAGTAGCCAAGGATGAAAAAGTAGCATAATTAAGCGCCCGCAATTTTTTATAAACATGATTAGACCCCTTATCTGTTATTTCATATTCATAACCATAATTAGCTACTCCCAAGACTAATTTTTTAGCAGGAATTTCTTTTTTAGCCATGGCAATAACTTTTGTCACCCAGTCGGGATCAGCGACTGGCGCATAATAACCATTTTTACCTTTAGTTTCATTGAGGCGTAAATCAATCACCCCCTGATCATAGGCCATGAGGCGGATTTCATCACAATATTTACCTAAAATGGCATAGTCGTTAGCCACTCGCAAATTATCTGGAATAATATTTAGTCTTGACTCATTAGGGGTACGTGGCTCAATAGTGCATACCAATAATTTTTTTTGAGCATGAAGCTTGGCGGATAATTCCATAATAAATTTCGAAAAATAAGTTTTTGTCTCCGCAAATTTATTTTCGTAATCAATATCAATACCAGCAAAATTATTCGCCTTGACCACTGCCATAATATTATTAATATGAGCCTGGCGTTTTTTTACCGAAAACAAATTTGTTTGGATAGCACTCCGATCTGTCCACAAAATCGATGGTATGATTTTCACCTTTTGATTGCGAGCTGAAGTTAAAAGATTGGGCCAAGGATCTTTGTTTAGTCTCATTGGTTCGATCAAAGTTCCATCAGTTTTAACCTCATACGAAAAAGGACTAATGGTTTTGATTTGGTTGAGATGAATAATCGTTTCTGGGACAGCGAGGGTCTTTTTCCAATACGGCACCCAAGCGGAAAAAACCAAGTCGGTAGTAACCGCCGAGGCTAAGGTTGGAACCATGAGGACTAGCAGTATGAGAACTAGACTTATTTTAGGCCAATTTTTATTATTCATAGAGAAATTATACCACAAGTAGGTCTAACCACTAATACGTTTTTGTGGCCCAAATTTTTCATTTTACCCTCAAGAGGGCTATTTTTTAGCCGCTCTCTTTTTAGGACCAGATTTGGCTATCCTGGCCCGACTTCTCTTTTTTGGTAAAGATTTGATTTGAGTTTGAAGGTATTTGTTTACTATTTCGACGGTTCGTTTTAAATCTAGCAAGATAGGCAAGCTAACCTCTCGTGGTAAATCTTTTGCTTCTAACATGGTGTCGAGGTGACAAAGGACATCTTGGCGCAAGCAATTAGCTGAAGCTGATAATTTTTTCTCATTTACTTCTTTTGAGTTTTGTTTATCTCTCTTCAAAAGGTGAAGCAAGAGAGAAATTAGGGCAATAAAAAGTAAGATGGAAAAAGTCAAACGTAAAATAAAACTTGATTGGGCTGACGTATACAAATCAGAAAACCATTGAGTAGAAAATATTTTTTCAGTTTTAAGTTTAATCAAATTTGATGGTCGACTACTCAAGCTACCATCAAATACTTCGGCCCAAATTTCTATCTCACCCTGATCTAAAAACTTACCGCTCCAATTAAACTGACCAGCCTGATCGGTGTCAACAAAAAAAGTTTTGTCTTCTTTATTGGACACCAAATGAATAACCACTTTCTTTGATGGATAAACGGTTTGACCTCCCAAGACAAAAGTTCTACCTCGATAGATAGTTAGGGGATAGAGATTGATATAGGGAGCCTGGAGATGAGGAACAAAAACGGAACTTGTCGCTTGCTCCATATAACCACCCTGATCAGCGACGGAAATGGTTAGGGCACGATCGCCAGAACTCAAATCGAGCCAAAAAGTAGTCGAAGAAGCTGGAGTTAGACGAACCGGACTATTATTATCAACCACCAAACTGATGGCTTCTAATTTTGTCTTTGATTTAGTAAAAATTTTTAAACCAACTTGATTTTTTTCTAAATCAAAACCAGCTGACACTCGCAGACCAATCGGATTTTTAGCATCTGGTAAAACTGGAAAATAGCTAGGAGTAGCAAAAGATAATACTGGCAATAAAAAAGAAGTCAGGATAAACAGACTTAGAATAAAAAAATATTTTTTCACCGATACTCTCTGAGAAAAGAACATATTACTTTTAATTATAAACTAACCTTCAACAAAAGAAAATAGTTTGTTGTGGGTTAAACATAAAAAAATAAGCCACATCTTTTGATGCGGCTTATTTTTTTATTATTTACTCGTTCAAACCTAAGGCCTGCAAAAAATTATTTAATTCTTTACCCGTCAACATCCAGACTTGCCCCGGCTTGAGCTTATCTCCCTTAATATTCATCACTCGGACTCGCACTAATTTTTCTACCGTCAAATGAGCTTCCGACAACATCCGCCGGATCTGATGATTTTTACCACTCGTTAAAATAATATCTAAAGTATGATGATCAATTATTTCTACTCGCTTAGCTTTCAGTTTTTCTCCGCTTTCTACCACCCCAGCTTCCAACATTCTTTTAATTACCGGCAAAACTCGCTCGCGAACATTAACCACATACTCTTTTTCATGTTCAAAGCGTGGATGAAGTAGACGCTCAGTCACTCGCCCGTCGTTGGTCAAAATCATTAAGCCTTCCGAATCTTTATCCAAGCGACCCACCGGAAAAACCCCGGGGTATTTTTCTTCCATATTAATCGCCTTTTCTCCCTCAGTCGAAGCGTGAGTGGCAATACCGCGGGGTTTATAGTAGGCCAAATAGACCAGATTTTTAGCTGGTCGGCTTTTATTCTCCATGACAGTCACTTCGTCCCCTACTTCGATTTTTTGCCCCACGACGGCTCGCTTGCCATTGACCTTGACCAAGCCAGCTTTAATTAAATCATCGGCCGCTCGACGAGTAGCCACCGCTTTGAGCTCTAGATAACGGTTAATTCTGATGGGATATTCAATATTTTCAGTCATATTAAGCATCTTAATACAAAAATCGCTAAACTAAAACCTCGCCCCCAAAAGACAAGGTTTTAGAAAAAACTTTTTAATCTCTAGGGTTTAGAGAAATAACCAAAGATCGCCGCCTCGGTTGCTAAATCAGTGATAGTATATTCCCCAAATTTAGTCAGATTTCGGCTATCGACATATTTTCGCACCAAAGGATAAGTCATGAGATCGGGACGAGTGGTACTGGCACGGAAAGGTGGGTAGGTATAATCAATTACTGGGGCATAGGAACCCTTGTAAGGTAGATCTCCCGCTGGGCCATAAATGACATAGCCGGGTACTGGTTCAATAATTCCATCATAATCTGATAGGTTGCTAATCGGTTTCATAGGCGAATCAGAACCAACACCAGTGACAAAAGATTTATTTAAGGGATTTACTCCCAACTGAAAATCTAGAGCATTTTTAGCTTTATCTAGATAGCCATGATCTCCACTCACTAAATAAGCCAGAACATAATTGTAGGAATAGACTGGAGTAGTTAGGGTACCAAAACCGATTCCGTCATGTAGTGGAGTAGAATAAATCCAACGATTTTGATTGGTATAAGTATTGGCCACCGTCATCAGGCCATTTTTGATGGCCGTCTTCCAAACAGGATCAGCTTTTGGTTCCAGATAATAGCTGTAAGCATTCATTGGGTTAACCGAACCAATATAATATTGATCGAGAATCCAAGCTCTCATCTTGGTGGTCGGCACCAGGGCTTTAAACGCATCGTTATATTTTTTCTCACCAGTTAAACGGAACATTTCAATATTAGCCTTAGCTCTAGAGTCTAACTCATTTTTATTTTGATAACCGACATCAAAATAACAACCGTTGGAATATAAATTAGGCGTACCGAGAGTTTTATCGCCAGCGGGCTTGCAATACTTTTCACCATCAGCCGATTTAATAACGGGGTAAGTAGTTGGGAAACGGTCCAGACAAGATTGAGCCAAGAGGGCTTTTTCTTTATATAGCTGAGCGGTATCGGGCAAATAAGGAGCCAATACACGTGAGGCTTGGGCTAAAGCCCCAACTGTTTGAGCCGTAGCAATAGTATTTTTAGTAATGGCCCACATCTTTCCAGCATCGTCCTTTGGCATCGTGCTCGGCCAATGGTCATAGGCTAAGACGATTGGGACACAGCCATTAGTAGACACCATCTTAGCTAACCAGTCGGTCTCCCATTTTACTTCATCCAAAAAGTCTGGTACCCCATTACCGCTCTCCGGCAGATTTAACTGATTATCTGTAAAATGATCTGGCGCTACTTCAAACATCGTTAACATAAAGTTGACGGCCCAAGCGGCGGTGCGAACATAGTGACTATAATCAGCGGCATCATACCAACCACCAGTCATATCTTTGTAAGAACCAATGGCTTCGCTCGGAGACCACATGGCGGAAGATAGGTCTTTGATTGAATTGTGGAAATAACCAACCAAAGGTTTATCATCAGCCCCAGTTTTAGGATTGGAATTTCTGGCCCACTTGCCAGCTACGGTCGTATTGAGATTGATATCACTTCGTTGATACATGAGACTGCGAGCCGTCTTGAAAAAGACACTATCGTAGACATCATTAGCAATCTTAAAGGTGTAGCTCCGACCAATACCAGGAACATAGACGTAATAATCACCCGGGGTCTGAAAAGTTTCAAAATTTAATTTCCAGACATCTTCACCCGACCAAGGGGTGTTAGCTTTGTACATTTCTATCCCTGTACCATGTTGCAAGGGAGCTTGATAAACAATCGCGTCAGTCGAAGCATTTTTGACATAGCCCACTAAGCCGGGAGCTAAAGTCATCGGACCACCATCACCCAAGTAATTACCAACATAAGCCATTTTAGGTGAATCTGGTAAGTAGCCAACTTGATTGACTTTAATAGTCGAGCTAACGTTCTTTTCAAAATCAATAATGAAAGAAATATTATTTTTTAGAGGTGCAGCACCCTCCTTAGCCACCACATTGGCTATTAGACTATAACTCTTACCGCTCAGTAAAGGTTCGGCTAAAGTTAAATAGATATAATGTTTAATTATTGGTGACAACGAACTGCTAGTACTAAAATCTTCTACAAATGATCGGAAACTAACCTGACTAACGGCTAATTTTTTCTGAACATCAGCTTGTATGACCTCATAAAGACTGGCATCTCGAGACTTATTCATATCTAAAGCCTTGTCTAAAGTCATCATAAGGTGACGACTGTCGAGTACTTCAACAATGCTCTCAAGAACAACACCCTTGGTAGTTTCCAGCGTAACAGCATCAATGAAAAATGCCGGCTTTGATTTACCATCTATGGCGTCAGTCTTGAGCATAAAATGTCGGAAACTGCCATTAAAATTGCCAGCGATAGCATTACGAGGAATTACCACTCTCTGCCAAGTCGCAGTCACGATACCACCAGTCAAATAAGGCTTGAGATCAATATTTTGAGATTTATCAGGATTGCCAGACCAGTCTAGAGATAAGTAGAGTGATTTGTCATAAGTCGCTGGACTACTCGTGGCTGTTCGGATAAAAAATGACAAAGTATCTGAGCCAGGAACAGAAAAGGAAACGGTCGGTCCACTAATAGCAGTACTCGGACTCCAAAAGCTAACTACCCCCATCTTTACTAATTTAGAACCACGCACAGCTAAAACAGGGTCAGTAACCATCTTAGAGCCATTACCAGTAATATCACTTTCGTCAAAAAAGATATTTTTGGCGATGTCAGTAATACCAGTTATTTCCTTTTTAACAACGATGGGATCGACAACAGTAGAGGTTAAATCTACATCATTGATATTTGTCGATTCTGTCCAAAAATTCAAATCATCCAAATAAAATGACCCGGGATTTTGATCTTCTGGCACGCTCAAATAAAAATGTCTGAACCGGCCAACAAAATGGCCAGCGATATCAGAACGAGGAATAGATACTCGCTGATAGGTTTCAGTCACTTTACCAGCCGCCAGATAAGATCTGATATCGATAGGCTGTGACTGATTAGTCAGGCCCGTATAATAGACCCTCATATATAGTGGGCCATTATAAGTACCCTCTTTTGTCCGAATATAAAAATCAATTGAACTGTTCTCCGCCATAACATAAGTAGGAAAATCCAATCGAATTCTATTCTGGCTACTACTTAACTCAAAAAAAGAAGCCTCAAAAAACCACGATCCAGTCCGAGCCAGGCTATTGTCGCCGATTATTTTCATACCATAACCAGCAAAATCGTCGAAGATCATCACCTTAGCAGTACCAGTAGTAGTGGTGGTGGCGGTCGTTGTTCCTGTGCTAGTACCAGTATTAATAATATTTACCAAATCCTGATCCACTAAATCTAGAAAAATTTTGTCAACATAAAAAGCTAGTGGAGTTTTATCATTGGGAACCTGAATTGATAATTGTCTAATTTTACCGATAAAGTTGCCCTGGAAAGCACTGCGTGGAATAGTAACCAATTGGTAATTTTCAGTAACCTGATTGCCCATTAAATAAGGCCTTAGATCTATTTGCTGAGATTGATCAGTTGCACCGGAATATTTAAGAGTCAGATAAACTTGGTCGCTATAAACACCGCCAACGGTCCGAATATAAAAATTTAGAGTGTCTTGTGGATCAGTGAGGGTGGCCAAAGTAAAACCTAAAACAGCAGTCGGATGCCATTTATCAGGAAAAGAAAATTTAACGGCACTATTACCTTGAAAAGCGAGATTGGAGTCATTAATTAAAGATACATTGGTGCCAGAGATAGTCGTAGTTGGTTCGTCAAAGACATTAACAACCGAGGCCACCAATCTCTGGGAAATATTAGAGAAAGCGGCAGTATTAAAACAAAAAGCCCAACATAAAAATACTAACAAGAAAATTATGACGGCTACCCACCAGTACTTCTTTTTATTAGACATGGTAATAAAACTTAATTACTTTTAAAAGAAAAACAAATCGCATTCGATATAATTATAACACTGTCAGAAAAATACCATAGACTCTAGGTCCCACGGTCTCGCTTTTTCCACTCCACCAACTTCCCCACTAACCGCTCCACCTTGTCGGCTGGCCGAATAAATCGAAGATTGCTGGGCGGAAAAATGGTCTGATGAGGAGAATCGTCTAGTTTTTGGACCAAATGATCCAAGTCCTCCTCATCAGTAATCCACCCTGTTCCTAATTTACGCAAATCAAACGGTCGTGAGAAACGACGCAAGGTTTTCTTACCGGTTTTGTCGTGGGTGTATTCATGAAAATAAGACAGGGCTAGTTCCCGCACAGTTTTATAGACAGGATCACGAAAACGCAGAACCGCGTGATTAGTTTTACTGATGGCACCCCAATAACCGTTCTTCTGATAAAGAGCAATAACATGATCCTCATCGCCCGGCGCTTTGAGATCGAGCAAAAGCGGCGCTTCACCATGGAGCCACAGCGCGGTCGCCGCTAATAAGGCCCCTTCGAAACAATGCATCTTTTTCTTTTTTAAGACCTGACGTGGTGACATATAGGTCTCACCGTTCTTTTCTAAATTACGCGGAAAAGTATCCAAAAAATTTTGAATCTTGATTGGGGTGGTCAATTTTTTTAAAATCGCCAGCTCCTGTTTAGTCAAACCAAGGTCTATTTTTTTCATCCCCTTCATTTTACCAAAAAAATAGGTTAGGATATATCCCGTGGCTTTAAAAAAATAATTATGTCTAAATCAAAATATCAACCAGGAGGTTTTAAATTAAAAGTGAAGCGAGCCGCTCCGGGCGCTGGCCTCGGCCTCTATGCCGACGAGGATATTCCTAAAGGCGCCTGTATTATCGAATACTTCGGTCGCACCATATCTTCCGCCGAAGAATATACCAGCAAGAGTAAGTACCTATTTGAAATCAATTCCAAAAAAACTATTGACGGGGCCATTCGCACCAACACTGCTCGCTATATCAACCACTCCTGTCGACCCAACGCCGAAGTAGAAATTATCAAAGGCAAAGTTTTTATTATGGCCAAGAGAAATATTAAAGCGGGTGAAGAAATCGCTTACGACTACGGCAAAAAATATTGGAACGAACATATCAAACCCCTCGGCTGTCGCTGTGTAAAGTGCAGTGAGAAAAATTAAAATGAGGAATGGCCGACGATGACCAAAACTAACAAAATTAGGCCCCACCATAAGCTAGCATGAACATAATAACTCCAATGCCTAATTTTCTCTGGTAAAAATTTCAATTCCATCCCCAAACCAGTCAAACCGTAACCAACCATTAGACCCAATACCGCCAACAAAAAAATATTGTTGACTGAGGTGTAATAACAATGAGCGATGATGGCTAAAATAGCCACCACTCCTAATAGCCGATGATTTTTATTGAGAGAGACTAGCGGTTTTAAAATACACGAGGTTTGCCCCCAGCCCAGCCAATTGTATTTTTTGGCCCGACACAAGAAAGACCGCAGAAAAATCAGGATCAGAGCAATAAGTCCAATGGTTCCAAACATAATCCCTATATTATATCAAACACCACCCCGCTGGCCAAAGGCCAGCGGGGTTGAGTTGTTTTACTTACTAGCCTATAAGCTTATTGCTTATTTACCCTATAGAGTAATTCTTAAATCTCGATTAAGATTTTGTCGAGATTTAAGAATTTAAAATAAAGAGTGCTCGGCTTTAAAAGCCGAGCACTCTTTATTTTATACTCGATAGGGCGAGCCTATTTTATGACAAATGCTTGGAAACCAATTTGGTCATTTCAAACATGTTGACTCTGGCCTTACCATCAAAAACTTTCTTTAAATTCTCATCAGCGAGAATATCGCGCTTGTTTTTAGGATCTTGCAAATCATTCTTCTTGATATAAACCCAGAGGGCCTTGACCACTTCGGAACGAGGCATAGGACCTTTGCCCACCACCGCAGCGAGATCGCTACTGATAGTCATCGGCTTCATAAATGCAGAATTTTCTTTTGCCATATTTTTTATTTATTTTTAAAATTTATCCCGCCAAATTTTTGTGACTGGGATGAGCTAAATAATTAATAACTCGTTTATTATAGCATGGGGAGAAAAAATACCCAAGTTTTTCCCTAGGGGATATCACAAAAAACAATAGCACCCATTTTTGGGGGGTTTATTTTGATTTTATTTTTTCTTTGACAAATATGATTTAATATATTATACTACGGAAGGATTAAAACTCCTAAATTCATCCCAGAATTAGGACACTCCCACTTTTAATCCTGTTAATATACCAGCCTTCTCCGCCACCTCCAAGGCGGAGCGATAACCTAAAATCTTTCTTGGTTTGTTGTTGATCAAGC
>Ga0172379_10000671_pt1 | contig 82506 bp, 82 predicted proteins | sample GrowelOW334metaG_FD_119756 | JGI IMG/M metagenome (GOLD analysis project Ga0172379, IMG submission 119756) | Groundwater microbial communities from an aquifer near a municipal landfill in Southern Ontario, Canada - Groundwater well OW334 metaG | ecosystem: Environmental > Aquatic > Deep... | reverse complement strand
TAAGAGAAAGCACATGAAATTTCTGTATGAACGCACTGGCAAACAGTCCAAAGTGACGGTGACGGGTTCCTTTCAACAGTTAGAAGGATACAACGCTGTTAAATGCGGTTTGGCAGCTTCGGTTCAGCAAATGGCATACAAATGGAGACATGGTGCCACGCTAGTACTGGAAGAAGTAATTAGGGGGCCAATCGCGGCTCGATCAGCACAAGTATTAAAAAATAAATAGTCCCAATCAGGCAAGTTGTAAAAACAACTTGCCTTTTTTTGTGCTTAATGGTTTAATGAAATTAGTTACAATCTAGGAGGGAAGGAGGATGCTATGTCTAATACCAAGAAAAAACTAAGGAAGTATCGAAAGAATCTAGTACGGCGCGGTTTAGAATTATTAAGGCAGGCCAGAGGCTACTTGTTAAATTATCATAACAATGATAAATGCATGGTAGCGATAGTTAACTTGTTGAACAGTCACGAAGCGGAGTTGGGGCCTAAGTGTACTCCTCTGGAACTTGTTGATTATGCGCAAAAATTGGCTGATGCAGCTGAAAACGTTAGGGAAATATTTTTAGAGCAGTTAAAAAAAGCGGGTGTTGATTTGCAAAGCGCCAACAAATTTATGTATGGTTGCGGTAAGGCCAGACTGCCTTTGCAAGCCAAGGTTTCTATTTTGCCAGGCGGAGATGAATTCTCAATTTCTTTGACTGCGATGCAACTGACACAATTAGGAGACTACACTCACGTAGTGTTGTCTTATCCTAAACCTCAGGCAGAAGCAAAACCGCCAGAAAATAATTATGTAACGGCGATAGTTTATCCGATTGATTTTCCTGACATATATCTGGAGCCAGTTGAGACAGTTTTGTTAAGCAAAGGAGCGGCCGAAAAGTTAGGCTGTGAGAACGGTGATTGGATTTGGCTGTCTGATGCCTACTATGACCTGGGGTCAATTTTTAAGCCGCTAAAACCGCCTCCGGAAGACGAGGAAGATGACCAGGATCCTTGGAATAATCAGTCTTGAAAATTCAGGACCAACTAAACAGTTGGTCCTTTTTTATTGCTAAAACTAAAAAATTTTGGTATGATAAATTCATTATGTCACAATATTATAATCCTTTGCGCACTAAAAATATTTATAATCCCAAAGGTTCAGAGCCCTTCCGGTTGTCGCGTTCTAAAATTGATTTATATTTAAATTGTCCGCGTTGTTTTTATTTAGATCGGCGACTCGGGGTGGGTCAGCCACCGGGTTTTCCTTTTTCTTTAAATTCCGCTGTGGATACTTTGCTAAAAAAAGAATTTGACGCCCATCGCGCTAAGGGGCAACCGCACCCCTTGATGAAACATTATAAAATTAATGCCATTCCTTTGGCCCACGAAAAAATGGACGAATGGCGAGATGCTTTACGCGGCGGGGTCACTTATTATCATGAAGCTACTAATTTTGTAGTTACTGGCGCGCCGGATGATTTGTGGGTTAACCCTGACGGTGAATTAATTGTCGTAGATTATAAAGCCACGGCCAAAGAAGGGGAAGTTAGTTTAGATGCAGCTTGGCAAATTGGTTACAAACGGCAGATGGAAGTTTATCAATGGTTGTTGCGCCAAAATAATTTTTTAGTTTCGAATCGTGGTTATTTTGTTTATGTTAATGGTCAAACAGATCGAGCCGCTTTTGATGCTAAATTAGAATTTAGTATTAAAGTAATTCCTTATACCGGTGACGATTCTTGGATTGAGCCAACTTTAGCTGAGATTAAAAAAACTTTAAACAGTAGTCAGCTACCGGCCGCCCATCCAGATTGTGACTATTGTCGCTATCGTCAAGCGGCGGCTAAATTAGAATAAATACTAAGGAGCGCTAAGCTCCTTTTTTGACTACCAAAAATTGCTTGGTTTTGTTATAATAGAGACATTAATAATTAATCATTTTTATGTTAAATAATCGCTTTAAATTTTTTAGTTTTATTTTGTTGGTAGTGGCTTTAATTACTTTGGGTGCTGCCTGTCGAAAAGTGGTTCCTGTCGCTAATAACACCAATCAGCCAACGGTTAAAAATAGTATCCAAATCGGGGAGGGTAGTGGTACTTTGGTTAAATTGCCGGAAGTTATTTTAGAAAACCCGGGTTTTATTGTAATCAACGAAGTAAAAAATGATCAGGCGGGAGCGATCGTTGGCATTAGTCCTTTGTTACCAACTGGTAAAAGTCAAAATGTAGAAATTGTCACCGCCGAACTAACACCCAATGCTCAATATTTAGCCATTTTACGTCAAGATAACAAGGACGGTTATTTTTTAGCCGCTGATGATTTGCCGGTTAGGGAAAATGATAAAGTAGTAGCAGTGTTGTTTACGGCCACCGAAGTAAAATTGGCCAATCAACCCAACGACTCCTTGGCCAGCACTACACCACAGCTAAGAGTTTTTACGGTTAATGCCCGCCGATTTGCTTTTGAACCAGCGGTGATTGCGGTTAATCGTGGTGATCAAGTAAAAATTACCGTAACCAGTGTTGATGTTAAGCACAGTTTTTACTTGCCGGATTATAATATTAATAAAGCCTTAGAACCAAACGTGCCAGTGGTGGTTGAGTTTACCGCCAATAAAGTTGGGGAGTTTCCGTTTTTTTGCGCTGTCTACTGTGGTGCTGGACAGACTAGCATGAAAGGTAAATTAATTGTAAAGTGATATGGCTAATTTAAAAGTTTTAGCAATTTGTGGTAGTTTGCGCGAAAAATCAACTAACTATTTAGCCTTAAAAATTGCGGAAAAAATTGTAGCAGAAACTGGAGCTGAAGTAACAGAAATTAAACCTAAAGATTTGCAGCTACCAATTTTTGACGAAGATATTGAAGCGGTTGGAGTGCCAGAGGCGGTGCAAAAAATTTATGACCAAATTGTGGCTAGTGATTTGGTTTTAATCGCTTCACCGGAATATAATCATTCTCTTCCTGGTGGTTTAAAAAATTTAATTGATTGGACTTCGCGCCAAACCAACGCTTGGAATAATAAAGTAGTTGCTTTTTTCGGCGCCAGCGCTGGTTCATTTGGCACCGTGCGGATGCAACCTCATTTACGACAAATCCTGGCTTGTTTAAATGCTAAATTTGTTTCCCAACCACAAGTACATCTGGCCTTTGGTCAAAAAGCCTTTAATTCAGATGGTAGTTTTGTAGAAGCTAAAAATTTAGAGAGCTTAAAAACTTTAATTTTTGCCACGGTGGAGTTAGCTAATAAGTATCAGTAATAGTTTATGGTTTTATTTTGCCTTTTGTGTTAATTTTTAACTTTGCATTTTCAATTTTAAACTATTCGTATGCCCCAATGGATTATTTACGCTTTGTTTTCCGCAATTTTTGCCGCTTTAGTGGCTATTTTTGGTAAAATTGGTGTTAGCAGTGTTGATTCCACTTTAGCCACCACGGTCCGAGTAATTATTATGGCACTATTTTTAACTTTAACTTCTTTAGTGGTTGGTAAATGGGAATTATTTAATAGTATCCATAGTAAGGCCTGGCTATTTATTATTTTGTCTGGTGTTGCCGGAGCGCTGTCTTGGTTGTTTTATTTTTATGCTCTACAAAAAGGCCCAGCTTCGGGTGTAGCAGCCCTTGATCGTTTAAGTGTGGTGTTTGTTTTAATTTTTGCCGCTTTATTTCTAGCCGAAAAATTAACCTGGCTAAAAGTTTTTGGCATTATAATTTTAACTATCGGCGCGGTGTTAGTCGCAATATAATATAAAAAAATATACTATGGATTTTATTAAAAAATTTGAAAGACTAAATCGTAATAACGCGGCGATTGCCGGTGGTAAAGGCGCTTCCTTGGGTGAAATGACTCAAGCCGGTATTCCGGTGCCTCCTGGTTTTGTAATTTTAGCTCAGGCTTTTGAAGAATTTATCAAACAAACACATCTCCAGGTAGAATTGGAGTCTATTTTGGATAAGGTTAACCACCAAGAAGTTGGCGAAGTGGAGGCGGCTTCGGAAAAAATTCAAGCTTTGATTTTGTTGGCTAAGATGCCTCCATCGATTGAGCGGCTGGTTATGCAAGAATTTAAAAAGCTGAACAGTAAGTATGTAGCAGTTCGATCCAGTGCAACCGCCGAAGATTCGGCTAGCGCCGCTTGGGCAGGTCAGCTGGATAGTTTTCTTAATACCACTGAAAAAAAACTTTTAGAAAACGTTAAGCGTTGTTGGGCCTCTCTATTTACCCCGCGGGCGATTTTTTATCGTTTTGAAAAGGGCTTGCATGGCCAAAAAATTTCCGTAGCTGTAGTAATACAAAAAATGGTAGAGTCAGAAATATCGGGTATTGCTTTTTCGGTGCATCCAGTTACTCAAGATTATAACCAAATGATCATTGAGGCTGGCTTAGGCCTAGGTGAGGCGATAGTGTCCGGTCAAATCACGCCAGATAGTTATGTCTTAGAAAAGCAGCCCCGTAAAATTATTGATATTAATGTTAGCCACCAAGAAAGAGGCTTATTTAGGATTAATGGGGGCGGCAATGAGTGGCGTGATATTTCGTCAGGCGAAGGTAAAAAACAAACCCTAACTAATCAACAAATTCTTAAGCTTTCCGATATTATTATCCAAATTGAAAAGCATTATGGCTTCCCTTGTGATATTGAATGGGCTTTTGAAAAAGGAAAGTTTTATATTGTCCAAAGCCGGCCGATTACTACACTACAGACCAAAAAGCCCGTGGTAGAAGCAAACCAGTATCAGCCAATTTTTAAATTTGCCGAGTACAATGTTTTAATGACAGATTTCTTTTTTTTGGCTTATCGAGAATTAGGCCCCTTGGTCACGATAGTTGATAGTAAATGGATATTTTATCTTTCAGAAAATCGGCAACAAGAATTAGCAGAACTTGGTTATATTTATGCGAGCCAGAAAGGTTTTTTTGAAAATTTTAAAAAACGATCTTTAGGTGAGGGTAGGGAATTTAGACAGCTTGCCAAAATAAATTTAGGAATTTTATCTGATGCTAAATTTATTTTATTTTTGGATAAATTATTTGCAGTCGGCGAGAGATTTGTAAAAGATTACAGGATAACTGAATATACCTATTTTATAAAAATCGAGCAGGAATTAAAAACTTTTTTAGGAGAGGACTTGCAAAAAGTTTTAGCTAAGAAAGGTAGCCTAAAAAAATACCCTCCGCATATTAGGAGGCTGGCTGACTATATGATTAATATGCAGCATTTGAAATTTGAGTTAAGAAAGGTTATTAATGAAACTTTGATGGGTGAAGAGTCTTTGATTAATAACGTTTTTTTGCAATTAATAAGAAGGACTGGCCGAAATGATATATTGTCCATGACCTTGCTAGAAGTTAAAAAATGTTTGTCTAAGGAAAAAGATATTCCCGATGTTTCAGCGAGAAATGAATACTCGTATATTACCTACGAAAATGGTATTAAAATAGTTTCCGGAAAAGAGGCTAAAGAAAAAATAAATTTACTCCAGAGTAATTATACAGAAACAGAGGTTAAGGGCGTAGTGGCTTGTCGAGGTAAGGCTCAGGGACGAGTTAAAATTATTCCTCTTTCTCTTGATCCTAAAAAATATTTGGGCAAAATGGAGCGAGGAGACATTTTAGTTTCTGATACGACCGGCCCAGAATTATTACCGGCTATTAGAAAGGCGGCTGCCATTATTACTGACGAGGGTGGTTTGATGAGCCACGCTGCTATTGTAGCTAGAGAATTTAATATTCCTTGTATTGTAGGCACTAAATTTGTCACTAGTATTTTAAAAGATAATGATTTGGTAGAAGTAGATGCTAATCAGGGAATAGTTAAAATATTAGAAATTAAACAGGGCAAGAAGGAAAACAAAAAGTTGCTTCTAGTAAAAGAACATAGCCGTGAATATTCATTGTTTCATATTGCGGCTTATAGCGAAATTTTAAAACTAACTAATCAAAAATTTGGTTGCCAGATGGAGAATGAATTATTTTTATCCCAAGAATTGGTAGAAACTTATCATGAACCAGCCGAGATTAAAGGGATGTTTGCCGCAATTGCTAAAAAAGCGCAAGATAAAAAATTTGTAGAAAAAATTATCAGGGATTTTAATTTCGCCTTAAAAAATATTCTGCCCTATTTAAATGAAGAGAGGTATGTAAAAAATATTAAGGAATTAAAAGATTTGTATGAATTGTTTTTGCGGTTTTATGAGGGCATTGCTTATGTATGGGTAATACCGGGATTAACAAGTATACCCGCATCGTTGCGTAAGGCAGCCTTAGCGGCGCGTGAAGCCACTGAGAAATATTCTTCCAAAAGAGACCAGTTGTTTATTGTTAATCTAAAAAGACTTTTTTCAAAACTAGGTGATCAGGTAAAATTTTTGTTGCCAAAAGAAGTTTTTAAACAGAAAGTTGATCAAAAAATTATTAAACAATTAAAAGAGCGAGCTTTGGGCTATATTTATTATCGCGATCAAGTTTTTGCTGGTCAGAAGTTTAAGAATTTTTTTGTTGAACATGATATTCAGTTGACAGCTACGGTGGTAAGCAACAAAAACGGAGAGGTGTCTGGTACTATCGCTTATCGAGGCAGTATAAAGGGAAAAGCAAAAATTGTTTTTACTGTCAAAGATTTAGTTAAAATTGAGAGCGGAGATGTTTTGGTTTCCCCGATGACTAGACCGGAATATCTACCGGCGATGAAAAAAGCGGCGGCTTTTGTGACAGATGAGGGCGGGATTACTTGTCACGCGGCGATTGTCGCTAGAGAAATGAAAAAACCTTGCGTTATCGGCACTAAAATTGCCACTCAAGTTTTGCAGGATGGTGATTTGGTGGAAGTAGACGCTAATAAGGGGATAGTAAAAATTTTAGAAACTAAACAGGGCAAGGAAGAAAATAACAAGGCTAATTCGTTGGTACAAAAGTTTTTAGCTCTTAAGGGCCACGAGCAGTTGATGACCTTTGAGGCAGATTTTTTGCCATTGTTGGTGGTTTTGGATTGGTTTAATTATTATGATAGTAATAATAAGTTGAGTGAAGATATTTATCCCTATTTTTGTCATAAAAAAGGAGCCTTTGTTAGAGCTTATGTAAGTTTTACTAAATACAATGGTGTTCCTAAGATAGTTTTTTCGCAGTTTTTGAAGGGTAAATTTACTATTAAAAAGGCCATGAGGAGCTATCAGCTACTTAATCAGGCAATTAATAAGTCTTATGATTCGTATTTTGCCAAAAAATTTATCACTGAAGATGGTTTACTTTTTGAACTTAAAAACGTCTACGGCTGTCTAAAAGAATTGGTGGCCCAAACTCTATTTTTAGACACTTTAGATCAGCGAATTATTAGTGAGACTTTGAAACAAAAAAAATTAAGAGTTGATCTCGATAAAATTTGGGCAGCCTCGCAGATTTTAGATTTTTTATCATTTGAACAGCATAACAACGAGGAGATTATTGCTACTGTTAAAAATCAGGGCGATCTTAGTAAATTGCAATATATTTATACCAACTATACCCATGTTCCATCGCTGGATGAAATAAAAACCACTATCAAGTCAATTGATATTAAGGCCGCCTCCACTAAATTAGCGGCTAGCAAAAAGGTGATGTTGGAGAATAAAAAAATAAAGATCAAACAAGCACGCAATTTAAATAAATTGGAACGTCAAATCCTGGAATTTATTGATTGGTCTGGTTTTCTTAGAGATGATCGGAAGGTAGCTATTAATAAGGGTGATGCGTTAATTTTTGATATTACTAAGGATCTTTATCGACGGTGGGGAATTGATCAAGCGCTAGTTACGCTTTCTTTTATCCCCGAGGTTTTGAAAGGCAAACAGTATATTTTAGATCACAGATCTCAAATTATGGCCCGGGCGGAAGAGGTATCGGTAATTTATTTTGGTCATGATGAATATGAAGAAAAAATTGGTGAATCACCAAAGGAGCTTAAGGTTTTAGACCAAAGACTTTTGGCTCAAAATGCTACAGCAGATCCAGATAAGGATGAGGATATAATTAAAGGCGAGGGAGCCTCGGCTGGGCAAGCCCGAGGTAAAATTAAAATTATTCTAAAAAAGATGGAATTTGATAATTTTAAAACTGGTGAAATATTGGTAACGGGTATGACTCGGCCGGAGTTTGTTCCTCTAATGAAAAAAGCGGTCGCTGTTATTACGGATGAGGGAGGAATAACTTCTCATGCGGCAATTATTTCCCGCGAATTGGGCATTCCTTGTGTGATTGGGACTAAAATTGCCACTAAAGTTTTGCATGATGGGGATCTAGTAGAAGTAGATGGCGGCAAGGGGATAGTTAGAATTATTAATAAATAATTATAAAAATATGGAAATAAAAAATCTTCCAGAAAAATACCAAAAATTATGGGATAAATGTTTGCCAATTTTACAGCAGGGTCGGCCAGGTGATGACACCCATGCTGTGGAAGTGGCAGAATTCGTAATCAATTGTGGTAATAAAGATATTGATTTAGATATTTTAACACCAGTGGCAATTATGCATGATATTGGCCATTCTGCTATTTTGCCGGAACATTTTAAATATATTACTGGTGGAGAACGAGTAGCTAACGGAAAGTTGGTGCATATGCTGGCTGGAGCAAAAATAGCCAAGGACCTACTAGAGTCAATTGAATATGATAAAAATAAGATTGAAGAAATTATTGATATTATTAGTATGCATGATTCCGATCAGCTTGAGGGGACTGATGTGTCAAGAGTATACAATACTCAAAATAAGAGGATATTTCACGATATTGATTGCATGGATCGGTATAATTTAGAACGGTTAAGAAAAATGGAAAAATCCTTCCCGGATAAAAATAAAATGTGGTCAATGCTTGAAAAGGGGTTAGAAACATTTTTTGATCCACAATTTAAAGAGATCGCCCGCAAAAAATTAGAAGAGATGAAAAATAATTATTAAGCAAATTTGATTTTAAAATAATATTTATGCCAGAAAAGTTTTTTGCGACGCGACACTCCATTAAACCTAAAGGCGAGGATTTACCCAGCCAAAAATATCAGGGAATTTCTGAAAAGGGTGTGGAATTAGCTAAGGAGCGAGCCACGGAGTTGTTGGCTGATTTGCAACAAGAAAAACCCGGCACGGTAATGTTGCTGGGTGCTGTTTCTAACCAAATTAGAACCAAATCAACAGCCGAAGTTTATGGCGATGAACTTAAGGATTTAGTGGAGCAAAAGGGGATTATTGATGTGATGGTTTTTGATAGAAATGACTTTGACACCAAGGAGGGGCAAAACAAGAAAGTAGATTGGTTAGTTAAACAAATTCAGGATAATGCCGATAAAAAAGTAATGATTGATTTTCCAATGTTTATAAAAGAATTTGCTCTTAATAATAATACTTGGTTTACTAAGGAAGGTAATTTGACGGCTTATGCCGCTAAATTATTAGAAAAGAATAATAACGACGAACAAGCAGCCTTGCGTGACTGGCTAGACAATCAAGGCCAGCTAGACAATTTAGTGGGCCCTAAGCCTCAGGAAATAGCGGAAAAACAATTACAAGGTATCAAAAGATTGAGTGACTTTGTCCATAAATTTTTACCAGATAGAGAAGTAATTATTGGCGCCGTTGGCCACAGTTGGAATTTAGATGTTCTGGCTGTCTATTTGGGTAATAAAGGAAAAGTGGATGTGAAAGGTTACGATAAATTGGGCGGACAAATGATTACTGAAACACAGCCGATCAAACTATTAACCGAAGATAATAAAGATTATTTATTGTATGGGGATAACAAAATTAAGTTAGATTAATATTTTTTTATGAAAAAATCTTGGTTTATTGGTTTGGTTACAATTTTAATTATTTTAATTTTAATCATCATCGGTTTACGGCTACTTAGCGGTGATGAAGATACTTGGTTGTGTCAAAATGGTGCCTGGGTTAAACATGGTAAGCCAAATGCTACGCCACCCCTAACTGGTTGTGGCGAGGTCAAAGCGGTAACAAATTTTACCGAATGTGCGGCGCTAGGTTTGCCGGTGATGGAAACTTATCCGCGCCAGTGTCGTTTTGAAGATAAAACTTTTGTAGAAGATTTGCCGGTAATTTTAGACGGCCTAAAAGCCAACGATTCAATTAGCAGTCCGCTAAACTTAACTGGCCGGGCCTTGGGCTCGTGGTTTTTTGAAGGTTCTTTTCCGGTTAAACTAATTGGTCAAAATAATCAAGTGCTGGCTCAAAGCTATGTGCAGGCGATAGATGATTGGATGCAAACTGGCTATGTCCGGTTTAAGGGCGCCATAGAATTTAAAGTTACCACTACTACTACTGGCCTGTTAGTCTTTAGTAAAGACAATCCTTCTGGCTTACCACAAAATGATCAAACTTTTAGTCTGCCGGTTACGATTGTACCAAACATTGTTCCACAAGATTTAACCGTCAAAATATTTTTTGCTAATACTATCAAGGATTCGGAAATGCTGGATTGTCAAAAAGTTTTTGCCGTCGAACGCGTTATTCCTTATACTGTTGCCACCGCTAAAGCGGCGATTACGGAATTACTAAAGGGGATTACCGCCGAGGAAAAGACGGCAGGGTATTTTACTAATATTCCTAGTGCAACTAAGTTACAAAAAATAGAAATTACCGATCAAGGCGTAGCTAAGGCAGATTTTAGTGATCAGTTAGATTTTCAAGTTGGTGGTTCTTGTCGCGTGGCGAATATTCGTGGGCAAATTACTCAAACTTTATTACAATTTCCGACTATTAAATCTGTTGTTATTTCCATCAACGGCCGTTCCGAAGATATTTTACAGCCGTAATTTTTTGTTTTCTTTATAGAATAAAAAACCCTAATCTTATTGATTAGGGTTTTTGGTAAAAAGTTTTTTTATTTTTTTAAAAAAAACAAAAATTTTCAAGGGTGGGGCTAGCGCATCCAAATCATGATAGAGATCGTCAACTTTTTTGTTTAAGGCAATTCCCTCAATTAAGGTTTTAATAAAGGCATTATCTTGAAAATTAAAATAATGTACTTTATGTTTGGGGTGATAATAGCAATAGAGCTCAAACCTTTCTTTTCGTGGATCGTATTTGATACATCCTTGTAAATGCATAATGCGGTCACCAATTTCAATACAATAATATATTCCACCCGTATCATTTCTTATATTCAGCCATAGAGCATAGTCAGGTACGTCAAATCGTTGACGACAAATGTAACATTGAATATAGCCTGGTGGACAAACCCCATCCAGTTTGTAGTTGTCGAGTTGCTCACAAAAATGCGGAATCCTGGACCACAGCCACAAAATAGCCTCTTTTATGGCTTTCTGTTTGGCCTTAATAATTTCTTCCTTTTCTTTTTGTTTTTGAATACTCTTAGCACTTATTTCCATCGTTTTTCCTCCTCAATTGTAAATTATCAAGATTTTAACAACTTAGGGCAAGAATGTCAATCTAATCTTAGATGTAATAAAAACCCTAATCTTATTGATTAGGGTTTTGGTTTGCATAATTAGCAAAGTATGCTTTTGAGCCAGTCCTTATAATCCTTTAGCCAAAATTTAAATTTGGTTAAAAGGCTGTCTGGCTTGGCCTTGGCTGGTAAAACTGGTGGTGCTGGTAAGTTTATAAAATCACCAGCCACAATACAATTAAATAATCCGGCAACAAACTCGGTATTTTCAATCAGGAAAAAATAATGCGAAATCGTTGGATGATCGGGAATCTCAAAGTGGTAGCAGTTTCTCGAGATTGAGTAATTAATAAACCCCACTTCTAGCTGGATTGCCGGTTCGGCATCGTTGTTTCTGGGCTTTATTAGTTTTAAAACAAAATCTAATTTTTTTAAATCCGGCTTTCCTCGTATTAGTTGTTCCGGCGAAAATTCGTTTAGCCAGAAACAAGGTTCGTTAATGCACTTCAATTTTTTTGCCGGTTCCATTTTTTCGTTTAGTTGTAAAAATTTTTTCCAAAGTATCTCAATTCTGTAAAGTTTATACCTGGTGGCGTCGTTATATCTTTGGTTCATTTTTGTCCCTCCATTGGTTTTAATTATTTACACCATAGCATTATTTTTGGTAACTGTCAACCGATTAATTTAGCCACACTACAAAAAGGCGGGGAGTTGATTTAAATAAAAAAACCCTAATCTTATTGATTAGGGTTTGGGTTCTTTAGACGGATAATTTTATTTAAAAAAATTAAAAAAATCATTCATCATATTTTTGAATGATTCCCACAGGCTAACCGGTTCTTGCGGAAGATATAGCGTAAGACCAGGGCTTTCAGGCGCTTCAATACTTTTTGCTTCTTGCCATTTACTTTTGATAAGATCACTTATTCCTCTAGGATTGCAGATGATTAAACGAAAAAATTCTTCAATTAAGACTTGATCATCGAGTTTGAAAAACATAGAGTGATAGTCATTGTTCTGTATTTCAAACATTTTTAGGTTGTCCCGGTAGCGTATCGGGTAATCGCCGCATATTTGCATACATGATTCGTTACCGGGCTTACTCAGTAATTCGTCCGTATAGATAGTAATAGCTATTAAATCTCTATAACTATGATAGCCAGGATCGTCATAACCAAGAATAAAACCAAAATCTCTTTTTTGAATAGTTAATTTTAAGCTAGGAATTAGTTGATTGTTCAACTCTAAAAATTTTTCCCAAAGTTTAGTTATTTGCTCTTTGGCGATGGTTTGTTCAGCCAGTAATTCCGCCTCGGCTTTTTCTCTTTTTTCCTGTTCTTCAAACTGCCAAGTTGTGTTCATAATTTTTTCCTCCTTTGTTGTAAATTATTAAAACCTTAACACTTTTACCTATCAATGTCAACCATCTGTTTTTTATTGTTGTAAGCACAAAAAAGTAGGGGAATTGATTTAAATAAAAAAACCCTAATCTTATTGATTAGGGCTTAGAGATGTTCAGCTTCTCGATTGTTTAGCAACTAGCTGGTCATATCGCATCGGTAGTTGCCGATTAACGATGTTGCCGTCTTGTTCAATGAAAGCAAAAGCGACAATAAAACTTACTTCCGCTTTTTTAGTGACGATGATTTCATCAATCATGCCACAAAGTATTTTTTGCTTAAAAACTCCTGGCCTGGGTGCAACTATCAGCCCCAGTGTTATGTGAGTTTTGTTTTTACGTTTTCCATGGGATACCGTTAACGGTATCCTCGTATTTTTTGGGGCAATCATTTTTTTTGTAAAAGTAACTGTAAATTCCCCAACCTTTTTTTCTAAAAACTCTTTTTGTAAAGTGGTTTTTTTCGCAGTCATTGCGATTTCCTCCTAAAAATTTTATAATTTTCAAACTCAGCATAACTGGTTTTTAAAATTTTGTCAATAACCGGATTAACGTGCCAATCTCTTCTTTTGACATTATAGCCGAAAAGTGAGAAAATATAGTTGTATTATTTACTTTAAACTTTTTAACTTTTAACTTTATCCCTCGTTTAGTCCTTACTTTCAACTTTATACTTTTTAACTTTTAACTTCATAATCTTATGCCCATCGCCATCGTCACCGGTGCCAAACAAGGTATTGGTCAAGGAATTGCTTTAGCTTTAGCCGAAGCCGGCTACACCGTCGCCGCAGCCGATTTAGTGGCCGCAGATTGCCAAGATACCATTGAAAAAATTAAAGCCCAGGGCGGCCAAGCCATCGCGGTGGTTTGCGATGTGGCTAACGCTGAAGCCGTCCAAGCGATGTTTAGCCAGGTTAAAGCCGAATTAGGTCAAATCGATGTCTTAGTAAATAACGCTGGTATTTATCCGTATAAACCTTTTGCGCAAATGACCGAAGAAGATTGGGACAAGGTAATTGATGTCAATTTAAAGGGGACTTTTTTAACTTGCAAAGAAGCATCTAAATATTTACCCAATGGTGGACGAATTATTACTATTTCTTCCATTGCTTCCTTGGTCGCTTTTCCCGCGCTTTCACATTATTGTGCTTCCAAAGCCGGGATGAATGGTTTTATCCGCGCTTTAGCCGTAGAATTAGCGCCACAGCAAATTACCGTTAACGCCGTTGCCCCCGGCGCCATTTTTACGCCTGGCGCTTTTGCCAAAGCCGACCCCGAGGTTATTAAACAAACCGAATCACAAATTCCTTTAGCTCGCTTAGGTCAACCGGCCGACATTGCTAACGCGGTGGTATTTTTAGCTTCACCCAAATCCAGTTACATCACCGGTCAAGTAATCGTCGTCGACGGCGGCTGGACTTTGAGATAATCTTTTTGTCATCCCGACCTCTCTTTTTATGTCATTGCGAGGATCCGCCAGCTGGCGGAGACGAAGCAATTTTATCTCTAATCTTTACTCCTATGAAAAAACTACAAAAAAATTGGTACTTGGGTTTCTTAGGTTTTTTATTCTTATTAGGCATACCAGGAGTTTTTACTAAAGATTGGTTAGATACACTTTGGTTGGTTTGGATAATTTGGTTTATTTATTTTATTCCCAAAAAAGTTGAATAATTTAAATCCCTAATCTCATATCTCTTATCTCTTATCTCTAATCTCTATTTTTATGCCAACCAACAAAGGAAAGATTTTATTAAACAACATTTTATGGGGCTTGGCCCTGTGGCTCTTTGGCTACATTCTCGGCTTTATTTTTTACGCCTTCATCCCGCAACAGTATCTTGGTTGGGCAATTATGCCCTTCGGTTTAGTTGTCACTTTATGGGTGTTAATTAAAAAAATCGAACGCGAACAATTAATGTGCTATTTTGGCGTTGGTGTAATTTGGACCGTCATCGCCGTAGCGATGGATTATTTTGGTATTGTCAAACTACTGGGCTCAACTAATTATTATAAATTAGATGTTTATTTTTACTACGCCTTAACTTTTATTTTACCAATTATTGTGGGGTGGTATAAGTTTAGAAAAAATAACTCAAAAACTAAGTAGCTAAATATGTATTTACTTCCTACTTTATAACTTTTAACTTTACACTTTTAATTAAATGAACCTCTCTAAATTACCCGAGATTTTAAAAGACGAACCAAAATACCGCTTACAGCAGGTGCAAGCGGCGATTTTTCATAATCTAATTGATGATTGGGCTAAGGCGTCAAATTTATCCAAAGCTCTGCAAGAAAAGTTAACCAAATATTTTCCGTTAGAGCTAGACGCTAAATGGCTTTGGGATAAACCCAAAACCACCGCCAAGGTGTTAATTAAGTTAGCGGACGGTAATCAATTTGAAGCGGTGTTAATGATACACGAAAAACGTAACACGGTTTGTTTATCTTCGCAAATCGGCTGCCCCTTGGGTTGTAGTTTTTGCGCTACTGGCCAAATGGGTTTTAAACGTAATTTAACGGCCGAAGAAATTATTTTACCAGCCTTATTATTCGCCCGATATTTAAAACAAAAAAACGAACGGATTGATAGCGTGGTCTTTATGGGCATGGGCGAGCCATTTTTAAATTATGATCAGGTGATGAAAGCCATTGCCATGCTTAATGACGCGGACAAGTTTAATATTGGTGCCAGGCACATTTCCGTTTCCACTGTGGGTTTGGTACCCGAGATTAGAAAATTTGCCAAAGAGCCACGACAAATAAATTTAGCCATTTCCTTACACGCACCCACCGATGAACTGCGCTCACAAATAATTCCAATCAATAAAAAATATAGTATAGAAATGGTGCTAGAGGCGGTTAAAGAATATTTAGATCTGACTACTCGCAAAGTGATGATTGAATATATTATGATTAAAGATTTTAACGACGGCGCTGAACAAGCCGGGCGATTGGCCGAAGCATTGTCGGTGCTACCAAGAAGTTTGTTTATGGTTAACTTAATTCCTTATAATATTACCGGCAAATATCAACCAAGCGACGAAGCGAGAATTAAAAAGTTTGCCGTAATTTTACTACGTAATAAAATTCGCGCCACGGTGCGGCAAAGTTACGGGCCAGAAGTGGCCGGAGCCTGTGGCCAGTTGGCGGGGAAAAAGCGAAACAACAGGAAATTTGTTGGCAAATAATATTTCTCCCCTTAATATAAGGGGAGGATCAAGGAGGGGTTATAATTATGTAATCGCTCATAACTCACCCCCAGCCCTCTCTTACCTTAAGAGAGGGGGATAAAAAAGCAATCCACTTCCATATTAAATAAAAAGCAGATGAATTTTTGGTTCATCTGCTGTTGTTTTTTAGGTGGGGTTTTCGCGGATATCCCGGTTCATAAACTTGTTCTTAACGAGCCCATAAAAATAGGGGATCATAGGAACAAATATAATTGCGGAAATAATCCCGCTAATTCTATAGCCAGCCACAATTGCAAACACAAAAAACATTATAGAAAATATAGAATGTCTTCTGAATCCATAGTTTCCTCTTTTTATACTTTTCAGGTCGTCTATTACACAGCTAATGGTAATAAAAACCAGAGCAAGTAATAAAGAAACCATGCTTAGTTTTGCGGCTGCGCCATAGATATAAGAAGAAATACAGGTCAACACTACTGTGAATGCAATAATTATTTTTAACCAGGACCAGGGTTCTTCTTCTGTTAAAGCAATGCTCGGCCTTTCTAACATATTAATCCCTCCTTTTATTTGTAGATTTAATAAATTTATAGCATTGTACTTTAATTTTGTCAAGAGTATTAAATAAAAAAGCAGATGAATTTTTGGTTCATCTGCAATGGATTGCGCGCTATTTTTTAAACCAACTCTTTATTACCACTCCATTTAAAGCAATAATCGTGAGTATTAAAATTACTGGTATAACTTTACCATAACGGAGCGACAATACGCTGGCAACAAAAAAAACAAGCGTTGCCAGAATCATTAAATACCTGCGGTTATCCTTGACGGCTCCTTTTTTAAATAGATAGGAGTCGAGCAATGCTAAAATGATTCCTGTGATAATGCAAAAAATAAACGTAAAAATACTCATTATATTTTCATTTATTACCTGAGTCATATCTAGCCCAGTATGTAGACCAACTCCTATAACCACTAGCATTGCACCACAAGCAATGACTAATGCGGCTGCTAAACACATGGATATTTTTAGGTATAGCATAGTTTTTCCTCCTTATTATTTAGTTTATATATAGCACACTTTTTGAATTTTGTCAATAGTTCAAAATAAAAAGCAGATGAATTTTTGGTTCATCTGCTGGTTGATTTTGCAATAAGATTAGGATTTGATTGCTATCGGGTTTTTTGCAAGCCAATAGCCGATTGTTTTTTTACTGATCACGCCGAGTACTGCGCCAATCAGTGCGCCAATCAACGCGTTGCCGGTGAAGAAACAGATACTGGCAGCAATTGCGGAATAAACTCCGCAAATCAGCCGGTTATCCGAATGAATTATCCGGAAAACTTTTGTTATGATTTGGCAGAAAATTTTAATAAATGTTAAACACTTATTAAAAAATTCTGGGGTGTTGCGGGCAATTTTTAATCCCCACCGGACACATGATTTAGTGATAGCAATGGGGTTAATTTCTTTTGCTCTTCGTTTGGCATCTTTAATTTCACTAAAGTGAGGAAAAGATCCCACTAAGGAAAAAATGGCTACCAATATTAAGGGAGCTGAGTTCATAGCAATAACCATCTCTGCAAGTTCCATTATAGTCTTTAAAACTTTTGGCTGGGATGGTGCCGCCAAGCCTATTAAGCCATACATAATTATACAGCCGGCCATTATACCGTTATAAATAGTAGCGACAGCAACCAGGGCGTATTTAAAAAATTTATACCGAATGGGTAAGGTTCTGAAATACGCAGGTATATAACTTTTTCCCACATATTTTACTGCGCTTATGACTTGCTTGAAGTCATAAGTTAGGTAGCCAGTTAAAAAACCGACCACCATACCAAGCCACCAAATTTCGGGGTGGAGTTGCAGAGCAACCAAACCGCCGATAATTCCGCCTGAAAAGCAGGCGACGAAGATTTTTAATGTGCTACTCATTTTTTTACCCTCCTTGTGGGTATTAAAAAATTTATCTTAATAAACCTTAGTTTATTATAGATATTTAAACATAGCACACTTTTTGAATTTTGTCAAGAACTGTGCACAGTCGGCAAACTGTTATCCCTAGCTGTCATTACGAGCGTAGCGCGGCAATCTCTATTTGTTATCTTAGAAAGATTACACCCTCTTGCACCTTAAACTATTATCTATTATAATAATGTCATATGGAAAATTTGGGATTAACAAATGTAACTACCGAAGCCAAACGGTTGAAGCAAGAGGTGCGCAAGCAAACCTTGGGTTACATTATGGCCGCTTTGGGCTTTGTGGCCGGCTTAGCTTGGAATGATGCCATTAAGAGTATTATTGAAGCGATTTTTCCCTTGGGTACTAATTGGGTGGCTAAATTAATTTACGCAATTTTAGTAACCGTTTTAGTGGTAATAATTTCCAGTATCTTGCTTAAAAATAATTCTCAAGACAAATTATAACTGGTCAGCTATTTTTTAAAAAAGCTGCAATTAACTTCAGCTTTTTTGTTTGCTAAATAATTAAAATAAATATTAATAAAATAACTTATGAAAAAAAGTTCTTCCAAAAAAGGTAAGTTTGTTTATTTTTTTGGCCACGGTCGGGCTGAAGGCAATGGACAAATGAAAGATTTATTAGGCGGTAAGGGTGCCGGTTTAGCCGAAATGACCAACACGGGTGTACCCGTGCCTCCAGGTTTTACTATCACCACTGAAGTTTGTAATTATTATGATGCTAATAAACAAAAATTACCCAAAGAATTAAATGGTCAAATGTTGGCGGCCTTAACTAAGGTAGAAAAGGCGACTGGTAAAAAGCTTGGTGAGATTAAAAATCCGTTATTACTATCTGTTCGTTCGGGCGCAAAATTTTCCATGCCTGGCATGATGGATACTATTTTAAATTTAGGTTTAAATGATGAAACGGTCAAAGGTCTAATTGCTAAAACCAACAATCCACGGTTTGGTTATGATGCTTATCGTCGTTTTATTCAAATGTTTGGTAATGTGGTGTTAGAAATTGCTAAAGAAGAATTTGAAGAAATTTTAACCGCCAAAAAAGAAAGTTTAAAAATTAAATTAGACACCGAATTACGCGCCGAAGATTTGCAAAGCATTATTAAAGAATATAAAACTTTAGTTAAAGAACGGACTGGTAAAGAGTTTCCGCAAGAAGTAATTAAACAATTAGAAATGGCCCGTAATGCCGTGTTTAATAGTTGGATGAATCCGCGAGCCATTACTTATCGTCGCTTAAATAAAATTGCAGATAATTTAGGCACGGCGGTTAATGTGCAAGCCATGGTGTTTGGTAATATGGGCGAAGATTGCGCCACGGGGGTGGGTTTTACCCGTAACCCGGCTAATGGTGATAATGTGTTTTATGGTGAATATTTAACTAACGCTCAAGGTGAAGATGTGGTGGCCGGTATTCGTACTCCACGACCAATTGCTAATTTGGCCAAAGAAATGCCCAAAGCTTTTAAACAACTACATACCATTACCAAAAAATTAGAAAAGCATTATCGTGATGTGCAAGATTTTGAATTTACCATTGAACAAGATGTGTTGTATATGTTGCAAACTCGCACGGGCAAGCGCACCGCGCAAGCCGCGGTGAAATTAGCGGTAGATATGGTTAAGGAAAAATTGATTACCAAACAAGAGGCGATTATGCGCGTGGAGCCTGAACAATTAAATCAATTATTACATCCCATTATTGACCCTAAAGCCAAATACAGCGTGGCGGCCAAAGGTTTACCGGCTTCACCTGGTGCGGCGGTGGGTAAAATTGTCTTTACTTCGGACCGGGCGGTAGAATTAGGCGAAACAGAAAAAGTTATTTTAGTACGCACCGAAACTTGTCCAGACGACATTCATGGTATGGATGCCGCCCAAGGTATTTTGACAGCACGCGGAGGCATGACTTCGCATGCGGCGGTGGTAGCGCGGGGGATGGGTAAATGTTGCGTAGCGGGTTGCGAAGAAATTAAAGTTAATGAACATACAAAAAAATTAATCTTGAACGGTCAAACTTTAAGCGAAGGGGATTATTTAACCATCAATGGTTCTACCGGTGAAGTAATTATTGGTAAAGTAGCCACGGTGGAACCGCAAATGACCGGCGAATTTGGTGTGTTTATGAAGTGGGTCAATGAAATAAAAAAGATTGGCGTGCGCGCTAATGCCGACATTCCTCGCGATGCTAAAGTTGCCAAAAGCTTTGGGGCTGAAGGAATCGGCTTATGTCGCACGGAACATATGTTTTTTGCCGAAGAACGTTTACCGTTTATGCAAGAAATGATTATTGCGGAAAAAGTGGAAGATCGCCGCAAAGCCTTGGCCAAGTTATTACCGTTCCAAAAAAACGATTTTAAAGGTTTGTTTAAAGAAATGAAGGGCTTTCCGGTGACCATTAGATTTTTAGATCCACCGTTGCATGAATTTGTGCCCAAGACCAAGGAAGAAGCAGAAATTTTATCCAAGAAAATTGGCGTGCCAGCCGAAAAGATTTGGGCTAAGTCCAATGAACTGCACGAATTTAATCCCATGTTGGGGCACCGCGGTTGTCGCTTAGGTATTACTTATCCCGAAATTACCGAAATGCAAACCGAAGCCATAATTTCCGCGGCCTGTGAATTGTATAAAGAAGACAAAATAAAAGTAGTGCCCGAAATTATGATTCCCTTGGTTGGCAATGTTAGCGAATTAAAAAATCAAAAAGAATTAGTGATTACGATTGCGGAACAGACTTTAAAGAAGTATGGCGTTAAGTTGCCTTACAAGATTGGTACGATGATTGAAGTGCCGCGCGCGGCGGTGACGGCTGATGAAATTGCCGCCGAAGCCGACTTTTTCTCCTTTGGTACTAATGACTTAACGCAAATGGGAATGGGCTTTTCACGTGACGATTCTGGTAAATTTATTAAGGTGTATTTAGAAAAGAAAATCTTAAAAGCCGATCCGTTTCAAACTTTAGACCAAGCCGGCGTTGGTAAATTAGTGCAAATGGGTATTAATTTAGGTCGGTCGGTTAAAAAAGATTTAAAGATTGGCATTTGTGGTGAACACGGTGGCGACCCAGATTCCGTTAAATTTTGTCATCGCGTGGGTATGAATTATGTTTCTTGCTCACCTTACCGCGTACCGATTGCTAGGTTAGCCGCCGCTCAAGCAGCCGTGGAAGAAAAATTAAAGATTAGTTACACCTCTAAATAGAGAATAGAAATAAAAGTGATAAGATTATAAAAGGTCGTAAGTTCTGCTTACGGCCTTTTAGTATTGACAATTTTTAGGATTAATGATTAAATTGTTTTAGTATTGCTTGTGGTAATTAATAAAGTACATAAAGGAGGTAGCTAAAAGATGACAATTAATTTTGTAAAATGGCTGCTTGGAACGGTTGCGGCGCTGGTGTTTTGGCTATTTGGTGTGTGGGTATGTGGTTGCATGTTTATACATTTTACAATTCCAGCCCTTAGTTTGCCAGAGGTACAAGAACCTGAGATGCACACAGTGATTGGACTATTAGCTTTAGGAAGTATAGTGGCTTTTCTGGTCTGGCTGTGGTTCATTAAGGTAATTATTAAGATCGCCGTGGAGGAGTTTAAAAGTATTTTTAAAAGTAAACAAAGATCCTAGAAGAAGACAACAGTCTTCTTCTTTTTTTATCTTTTAGAGATAAACAGCCCAATTAAAGACAATTTTTGATTAAAAAGGGGATTTTTGGTATTATCAAGGTATTAATATTGACTTTGTTAATATGAGAAAAAGTTGTCTAGAACTTACCACTGAGTTAGAAGCTTTAAAAGAGCTCCAAGGACAGTTTGGTCAAGAATTAACCAAAGCGCAAAGTCTAAGTCCTAATAAACCAGAGGATTTGGTTTTAGTTAGGGATATAAAATTTAACCTAAACCAAACCCTCCAAGACCTCCAAAACGAACTCTGGCTTGATACCCCAGAATTTAGCGAAGAAAATCTTAAGGTTCAATATGACAATCAAATTGATATCCTATTAAAGGCTCATTTAATACACCCTTTGTCTATTGGCGAATTAGGAATTCAGGCAATTGATAATAAAGAATATCCTATACCAACTTTGAAGCAAATTAGCGAACAACTTGTTGAGCAAAAAGAATTTTTTGAAACTAAAATTAAGCAGGGTTTTACCAAATTGATTATGATTCCCTTTGGTTTAACTTTAGATAGTTTAACTTATGCCTATAGTGAAGCTTTGGTTGAACATCACCGACAAAACAAACTTTTTGATGTCAACAATAAACACTTTCCAATTAGCGAAATCCAGCCAAATAACCGAGATCAAAATTATCAAGGAAAAGATCAATTGGTTTATTTTCCTAAGAAATTTTCTAAAACCAACCATCAAGGTAAAACCAAGTTAGAGCTTTTACCCACCCAAGCTTGGCAGGTGCTATTGGTGGAAGACTTATCAAATTTACCGGCAGAAGGCCGAAGCCAAACTCTTAATGGTAGAAAACAATTAGAGGCAAAAACTGGCAAGGAACCTGATTGGTATCTTGAACAACTTCAGACTAATCCACAGTATCAAGGTGAACAAGGTTTAACCCCAGAGTCTTGGATAGCTTATGCCTTGACGCATTTACAAACTACTAATCAATTTATAGACGACATTGATGCCGAACTTCAAATTTATAGCGCTGCTTCAAAGGTGCCTTGTTTGTTATTGAGTAGTTTTTTTGTTCATGATAAATCAATACCGCTTGTATTCTTTAATAGAAGCAATTTTGAAATTAGATTTACGACACATAAAGGGGTTAAGGATCTTATTTGGCCTCCTGGTACCCGCTCGGCGATTAGTGTGATATAATTTTTACGTTGTTAATGTTATTATAATTTTATGTCTCAACTTTGCCCCGAACTCTCCATTAAGCTAGGTAATCTAAAAGAGCTTCAGAGACAATTTAATCAGGAACTGTCTAATTTGCCATCAACTGGTAAACCGGAATATTTAATTTTGGCTAGAGATATTAAAAATAAATTAGAGCAACAAGTTAATTTAGCACAAGAGGCTTGGCGACGAGTTGAAAAAACCTATCTTTATTTCAAAGAGCTGGAATCGGTAGAAAAGAAAAAAAATTATCACGAAGTAAAAAGCTTTAAAATTGACGATGGAAATATTTATGCTCTGCAAGTTTTACCTGATGGTCGGATTGTTTGTGGTACTGAAAATACTGTTACAATTTGCCAGCCGGATCAGCAGGGTGATTATCAGGTAAAAGTTCTTAAAAACAAAGTTTTTGAAAAAAGATCGGGTACTAATTATAAATTACAAGTTTTACCTGATGGTCAAATTGTCTCAGGTGGTCAATATGGTATTATCAACATCTGGACTTTAGATCAACAGGGTGGTTACCAAAACCAAACCTTTAGAGGATTTTATAATAAACATGCCGTTTGTTGGGTTACTTGTTTGCAGGTTTTTTCTGACGGCCGAATTATCGCTGGTAGCGCTACTACCGAGATTAAACTTTGGCAGCCAGACGCCGAAGGTAAATTTTTGCTAGATGCTGATGGTCAGCCAAATCAGCATATTCATAGTAGTTATGACGATGAATGGCCTGACGAACTAAAAATTTTAACTAATAACCAGGTTGTTTCATTGCACAAAATGCGCAACGATGATACTATGATTAAAATTTGGCAAATGGATGATAAGGGCAACTATGTTGAATTAAAAGAGCAAAGAAGTAATTTCAAGCAAGATTTTTTAAGCTTTAGTGGCCATATTGATAGTAGAAATGCTTCCTTAAAGAGCAGTCAAATCATGTCAGATGGTCAAGTTATTATTGGTAATCGTACCGGGGAAATTCTGTTTAAAGAATCTAAAATAAGTAAATCCAAAATAATTAAATGCTTTGACGAAAAACCGGTGGAGTGTTTACAAATTTTACCTGATAATCGGATTGTTGCTAGTGGAGATGACAAGATTAAAATATTAGAACCAGACAAGCAAGGTGATTATCAAGAAGCTGAACAATTTACTAGTACTGACTGTATGTTCCAAATGTTAGCTGACGGTAAAATCGTTACTGCTGGCAAAGATGGTATTGTTAGAATCTGGGATGGTGAGAAAGTGAATTAAATAAAGTGATCAATGAATTTAATATTTTATGTTAAAAACCTGCCCCGAACTTGCTGTTAAACTAGAAGCCATAAAAGTTCTTAAAAGCCAGCTTAATCAGGAACTGTCTAATTTGCCACCATCCGGTAAGCTAGAAGATTTAGTTATGCTTGAAAAGATAAAAGAAAAATTAGGATCAGAACTTAAGGACTTGCAAAATGAAGCTTGGTTTGGTCTACCAGAATTTAGCGAAGAATATTTTGAAAACCAATATGATATTCAAAGAGACATTTTAATAGAAAATGGCTTATTGAAATTTTTGTCAACTGGGGAGTTTGGTATTCACGCGATTGATGGTTTAGAATATCCAATGCCCACCTTGGAACAAGTTAAGGAAGGATTGCTAAAAAATCGAGAGTTGCTTAAAACTAAAATTAAACAAGGTTTTGTAGAATTAGTTATGGTTCCCTTTGGCTTACCAGCGGCCCTGTTAGACAAGGTTTATCGTGAAAAAGTAGTAAAAATTAATGAAAAAAAAGAGCTTTTGGCCACTGACAAACAACGAATAGAGCTAAAAGACGAATTTTTTACGGACCATGATACCAGATACCTTGAGGGGGATAGTGAGGGATTTTTATTTTATCACCCCCAAAATTTTTTTGAAGGTAATAATCCGGATAAAGCTAAACCAGAACTTTTGGCCACTCAAGCTTGGCAAGCGTTATTATTTAAAAATTCATCAGAATTTCCTTATACAGGACAAGTTGTTTTTGGTCGTAAAGAATTTGAAATTGGCAAAAACCCAATTGAATATTTAAAGCAATTACAGACTGATCCGCAATACCAAGGTGAACAAGGCTTAACTCCAGAATCTTGGCTAACTTACGCTTTAAGTAATTTAGAACAAAAAAATCAAATAGTTGATAATTATTATGGTTATCATCTACTTGATTGTTATTTTGTAATACAGAATCAACTCTATACTCCTGGGTATTATCAAGCCCAGTTATATTGGAATCATCCGGCAACTAATAACCCTAACTTTTCTGTTCGTACCGCGGTAAAGGTTATATAATTTTTATCTTTCTAAATAATTTTATGCCTCAATCTTGCATTGAACTCACCACTAAACTAAAATCTCTCGAAGCACTTAAAAAAGAGTTTGATTTGGAATTAGCGAAGCAAGAAAGCTCGGACTCTAAAAAGTCTGATGATTTGGCTTTGGCCAGAGATATTAAAATTAAATTGGAGTTAGAACTCAGAGAATTTCAGGAAATAATGAAAAAGATTGATTGGCAAGATTTTTATAAAAAAATTTTTGATCTTGAGTGTGACTTTTCCAAGGTAGTAATTCCCGAAAAAAAGGAAGGTTTTGATCGCTTGTTAATTATGGCTCAGGGTTTAGCTGCTTATCTGTTGTTTTCTGTCACTCAAAGACTTAATGGACGAGCACCTAATCCCGCTCTGACTGCTATTAATAGCTTTATTTCTGATCGCACCACGGTAGCCCCTTACGCCTTTTGGGTACGCGATGAAGAAGTTGACGTGGAATTTGATGGTTTGTCCGCTAAAGAGATTAAAGATCAAGGACTGGTTACAGAAACTTTGGAAGAACGGCTACTTCACGGATTAAAATATTTTAAAGAAACTGGTTATAATTTAGATACTCTCGCCGGTACTCTTTGCGCCGGTTCATATTTTAAAGATGGAAGCAAGGTGCCGCCTCTGATTACGACGCCCTATGTAAGATCTATTGGTAGGACAAATCCAGTGATACGCATTGATATGTGTCGTTATGATAGATGCGATACTAATTTGTGCGCCCGCGCGGTAGTTGTTTAATTTCTTTGTTATTATAAAAATATGCCTCAACTTTGCCCCGAACTTACCACTAAGCTAGACTTTCTCAAACAACTCAAACAACAGTTTGATTTAGAATTATTTAGCCTACCTCAAACAGGTAAGACAGAGGACTTGGCTTTGGTCAGAGAAGCAAAAACTAAATTAGAACAACCCCTCCAAGACCTCCAAAACAAAATATGGCTAGAAACTCTTGAAATAGGCCAAGAAAGTCTTAAAGCCCAATATGAATTTCAGAAGAACCTTCTTCTAAACTCAGGCCTCCTAAAAACCCTCGCCACTGGCGAATTAGGCATCGAAGCAATCGATAAGCAAGAATATCCCATACCCACCTTAGAACAGATTGAAGAAATGATGCTAGAAAAACGCAAGTTCTTAGAAACTAAAATCCCACAAGGCTTTATAAAACTAATTATTGTTCCCTTTGGCTTACCGCTAGATTCCCTAATTAAGGCTTATGGCAATACTCTATTCAAGCACCATCAACAAGGTAAGTTATTAGACATTCAAAATCGACCTTTGGAGCTTAGGGAAGTGTCTATTTGGGATGGGACTGGATACGCAAAGGCCGATGAAAAAGGGGATTTAGTATATTTCCCCCAAGAATACTCCAAAACTAATCATCAAGGTAAAACCAAGCAAGAACTTTTACCCACTCAAGCCTGGCAGGTTCTACTACTTGAAGACTTGCCTAGCCTTCCAGATATAGGACAAGGTAAAATCATCGCTCATCGTCAGCAACCAGAAGCTAACCAATCACCCAATGATTATCTTAAACAACTTCAAACCGACCTTCAGTATAAAGGTGAACAAGGCTTAACCCTAGAATCATGGCTAGTTTATGCCCTAACCCATTTAGCCCAAACCGATCAAGTGATTGATAACTGGGAAGACTTGGGTAAAACTTGTTATTTACTTAATAGTTATTTTAAATCTGGCTACGTGCCGCGTGCTAGTTTCTACCTAGGTCGTGCGCTGGTCAGTTTGAATCGGATCAATCTGGACTATCCCGATTCTGGCTGTTCCGGCCGTTTTGCAGTGAATATTCTTTAAATTATAATTTGAATTTATTTATGACTATTTTTTTGTTAACCTTGGCTACAGTTTTAGCTACTTTACTTGGTGGCTATTTAGCCACTAAATTTTCTCAGCAGTTGCATTATGTGCTAGCTTTTTCGGCGGGTAGTTTAATCGCTGTTGCAATTTTTGATTTAATTCCCGAAAGTTATAATTTAAGCAATCTGACCAAACTTAATAATGATTACTTAAGTTGGGGGATTATGCTAGGTTTTGTGCTGTTATTTTTGTTACAACGCTTGGCTATTTTGCACAGTTGCCCAGAAGGTGAAAAATGCTCACGAGCCCAACATCAACATTTGGGCACAACTAAAATTTTTAGTTTAATCTTGCATAGTTTTTTTGATGGTTTAATTATTGGTTTAGGTTTTAAAGTTTCAGTGGCTTTAGGTTTAAGTTTGGCGGTGGCAATTATTTTTCATAAATTAGCTGATGGCATTACTACTGTTTCTATCTCCTTGTTTCACCACCAAACCTTGAGTCAAAGTTATTTTTGGCTGTTAGCTGTGGCCTTGGCGCCGTTATTAGGGGCTACTTTGGGTTATTTTGTTCTATTACCAATTTATATTTTAGCCATTATACTAGCAATCTTTGCCGGGTCCTTTATTTATTTAGGCGCCGCCGATTTATTGCCCGAAGCTCATCACGAACACAGTTCTTGGGCTTTAATTTTTGCCACTTTAGGTGGCATGTTAATGATTTTTATTATTACTCTCTTGGAATAGTTTTTTAGTTAAGCAAAATGTGTTATAATATAACCATATGATTTGGCTTTTTTTAGTAATCATTGCTCAATTTTTAAATGCTATTGTTTTTGTAATAGATAAGTATTTATTAACCAAGCAAATTTCTCGGCCGGTAGTTTATACTTTTTATATTGCAACTTTAGGTTTAATTATCTTGTTAGCGGCCCCCTGGGGACTGTATTTGCCCAGTGCTTGGCAATTAATTATTGCCTTGGCTTCCGGGGTTTTGTATTCTTTGGCTTTATTGGCCTTCTTCAGTGCTTTAAAAGTGGAAGAAGCTTCACGAATTGTTCCTTATATCGGGGGCTTACAGCCAATTTTTGTTTTTGCGTTTGCCTATTTTTTGGTAGGCGAACGTTTAACTACTTGGCAATTGGTCGCATTTGAGTTATTAGTTTTAGGTAGTTTGCTAATTACCAGTGAAGGTAAAAAAGTTAATACTAAGGCTTTAATCTTGGCAACTACTTCTACTTTTTTGTTTGCCGCTTCTTACGCTGTTTCCAAGTATTCCTACAACGAACTAGGATTTTTGTGTGCTTTTATTTGGCGGTCAGTTGGGGCTTTTTTAGCAGTTGTGCCATTTTTATTTTTTGCCAAATATCGAACAGCGATTTTTGCCAAAAGCCAGCCCTTACCGAAAAAAACGCAATTTTTGTTTTTAACCAACCAGGCTTTAGGAGCAATTGGCTTTTTCTTAATCAATTATGCCATTTCTTTAGGTAGTGTTAGTTTGATCAACGCCATGCAAGGCGTGCAATATGCTTTTTTACTAATTATTACGGTAGTTATTTCGCTTAAAGCGCCGCAAATTTTTAAAGAGGCGGTTAACAAAAAAATTTTATTACAAAAAATATTAGCGATTATTATAATTTCTGGTGGTTTATATTTAGTTATTAAATAACCCTATGATTAATCTTTGGGCGGATCTTTATTTATGCTTATTGGCTTTTATTTTAGCTTCGTTAGAAGTGGAAATAGAAGGGGCTTACGGTTGGGCTAAAAAATTACCAACTTGGCGGCCGGCGGAAGATGAGTGGTATGCCAAATTTTTTAAAAAAATGATGCACGGCAAGGAATTGACTGGTTATCATTTACACGTTTTTGGCTTAATTTTTTTATTTTTTATGTTACCCTTTGAATTTGGTGTGCCGTTTACTTTAATAAACTTTTTAGAAATTCTTTCAATCTTTTTTTTGTTTATTGTTTTGTGGGATTTTTTGTGGTTTGTGATTAATCCTCATATTGATCTTAATAATTTTAAAACTGAAGCCAAAATAATTCATAAAGAATGGCTAGGTATTTTTCCGGTTGATTATTATTTTGGCGTCGCCATGTCTTTACTGTGTTATTTGCCGGTCGCTTATGAACATTGGCCAATTGGTCTACTAAAATGGACCATGACCTTTACTTTATTTGCTTTTTTTACTATCCTAATTATTTTGATTGAGCCTTACGTAAGAAGAATTAAGCGCAGTTAACTATGAAATTTTATAATTTTTTTAAAAGTCGCACTGGCTGGTTAGTCGTTATTATCGCAATTTTGTTAATTTATATTATTTATCAGCAAGATTACACTAAAGCTAATATTAGCTGGGGGGTTTCTTTTTCTAAACCTTACGCGGAACAATTGGGTTTAAATTGGCGGCAAACTTATTTGGCAATTTTAGATGATTTAAAAGTAAATAATTTACGCTTATCTAATTATTGGTCAGAAATAGAAAAAGCTCCCGGCCAATATGATTTTAAAGATATTGATTGGCAATTACAGGAAGCTGATAGGCGAGGGGTGCAAGTAATTTTGACTTTGGGTCGTCGGCAACCGCGTTGGCCAGAATGTCACGATCCGGCCTGGCTAAAAAATTTTCCCGAAACCGAAAGTCAAGCCAAAGTTTTGCAATTACTACGCGTAGAGTTAGAACATTTTAAAAACTATCACAATATTAAGGCTTGGCAACTAGAAAATGAGCCTTTGCTTTCATTGTTTGGCGTTTGCCCTAAACCAGATAAGGCTTTTTTGGCCGAGGAATACGCCCTAATTCAATCTTTAGACCCGCGACCAGTCTATTTAACCGATTCAGGAGAATTATCCGGTTGGTTTAGAGTGGCTTCACTGTCTGATTATTTGGGCACCACTATGTATCGCATAGTTTGGAATAAATATTTAGGTTTTTGGTCTTATCATCTTCCACCAGCCCTTTATCGTTTACATGCCTATGTGGTGCAAAAACTTTACGGACAAAAAAAGATAATTGTTACCGAATTACAAGCCGAGCCCTGGACTTGGAAACCGATGAAAGAAATGAGCAAAGACGAACAAAACAACTCTATGAATTTGACGCGCTTAAGTGAGACAATTAGTTACGCTAAAAAAACCGGCTTTACGGAATATTATCTTTGGGGAGCGGAGTGGATGTATTGGCGTAAATTGTCGGGGGATAATACTTTTTGGCAAGAAACAAAAAAATTATGGCAACCAACTTGGCGTTAATTTTATGCTAAAAAAAGATTTAGACAAATGGCTAAAGAAGTTATTAGGTAGTTTTATAATTTACGGACCCGTGGTAATTAAACGTCAAATTTTGGTGCAAAAAATTACGCAAGTTAAAACCGTAGATTATTCTGGTAAGCTGCCGCAAAACTCTTTTAAAGAAATATTTTTACCAGCCGAACAAGAAATAATTACTTATCAAAAAACTAAGGTGGAAACCGTAATTAATCAAGAAGCAAAAAACATTATTGCCTGGGGTTTGAACGTCTTAGATTTAAAGGCATTAACCTTGTATGAACAAGTTTTTGCCAAAGATCCTTATTACCAAGCTCGTCGCCGTCAAATTTTAGTGATTGGTTTTCACCCAGCCGACGCTGTTAGTGCTAAACATTACAAAAATTTTGCCTTAGAATTGGAAGATAATTTATTAGAACATTTAGTCTTTGATGTTTTTATTATTAAACATGGCGCTAATTTTATTTTTTATACCGGTACCAAAAGGGGGCAACAATTTTTGGAAAATCAGGGAATTACTGATTACCAACACGTAGCCTTTATTGGCCCGGCCAAAGAAGGCTCAATTAAAGCTCAAGAATTGGCGGGGTTGATAAGTAAATCAGTTAATCATCCCGTTTGGGAAAAATTAGCCAAAACTTGCTTAGCCTGTGGTAAATGCTCGGCGGTTTGTCCAACTTGTTATTGCTTTGATTTGACTGAAAAAAATTGTAGCCGTTGCCGGGTAGCGGGCAATTGTTTTAATTCAGATTTTGGCCTAGTGGCCGGTGGTAATAATTTTCAAGAAACCATTAAACAAAGAATCTTTTTTTGGTATACCCATAAATTTGTGCGAATTCCGCAGCAATATAAATACGCGGTGCCAGGCTGTATAAGTTGTTTACGTTGTTACCAGGTTTGTCCGGTAGGAATTGATATTAGAAAAGTTTTAGCGGAACTAAAAAAACCAACGACAAAAAAATAGTATGAATAATCCTTATCTACCTTTAGCGGTAAAAATTTTAAGCAGCCAAGCAGTCTCGGCGGATACAAAGTTATTAACCTTACAGTTACCTCGTGCTACCAGGTTTGATTTTAAATACTTACAGTTTATTATGGCTGGCTTACCGGGTTGGGGCGAGGCCGCTTTGAGCCTTACTTCTTCACCGGAAATTAAAAATACTTTAGCCGTGGCCGTGCGCCAAGTTGGTGGCTTAACCACCAAATTACAACAGCTAAAACCTGGAAATAACCTATTTATTCGGGGCCCTTTTGGTAATGGCCTGGCTAAAGAGTTACTTAATCAATCAGTGTTACTAATTGGTGGTGGCTGCGGCTTTATTCCTTTGCGGCCAATTATTTTAGACTACACAGCCGGTAAATTACCATTAAAATCTTTGCAAACAATTTATGGCTGTAAAAATCAAAGGGCACTATTATTTACCAAGGAACAAGCTACTTGGCAGGCTAAAAGTGACTTTAAAGTAATTTTAGAGCAACCAGAAGGTTCGTGGCCCGGTAAACAAGGGTTAATTACTGAATTATTAAACCAGACTCAAATTTCTTTAACCACCAAAATAATTATGGTTGGCCCACCGCTGATGTATAAATTTGTTTTAAAATCCTTGTTAGCTAAAAAAGTTTTACCAAGTAATATTTATTTGTCGCTTGAAAGAAAAATGTATTGCGGTTTAGGAGTTTGTCAGCATTGTGCGATTGGTCCCTATTATGTTTGTAAAGATGGTCCAGTGTTTACTTATGAACAATTAAAAAATATTCCCGAAGCCATCTAATTTTATGTGTTTAACTACTCCGGTACAAATAATTAAAATAAAAAATAATGAGCTGACCGTGAAAAATGGTAAAAAGATTTATCAAGTCAAAAATTTATTATTAGCTAAAGTAAAAACAGGGGATTGGTTACTAACAAACGCTAATTTGGCTTTAAGTAAAATTACCGCCAAAGAAGCTAAAGAGATTTTAAAAATTTTAAATCAACATGAAAAAATATAAATATTTAGCTTTAGCCGTTTTAGCAGCAGTAATTTCCGGTCTGGCCAATTTTGTTAATAAACTAGCTTTAAATAATTTTGCCGACCCAGTACAATATACTTTTTTAAAAAATTTAGTTGCGGTTATCTGTTTATTTGCCTTAATTTATCCCAGCTTGAAAAATTTTAAACTTGGTACTACTAAAAATTTGCCCTGGATTAAATTTTTGCTAATTGGCTTGGGCGGGGGTGGCTTAGCTTTTATATGGTATTTTAAGGGCCTAGCGCAAACCAGCGCCATTAACGCTTCCTTTATTCACAAAACTTTATTCGTTTGGATTGCTTGCTTGGCAGTATTTTGGCTAAAAGAAAAAATTAACTGGCAACAATATGCCGGTTTGGCGATATTGTTTGGTGGTAATTATTTATTGTTTGGTCAGTTTACTTGGCTTAACCAACCTGGTGATTATTTGGTGTTTTTGGCTACGTTAATTTGGGCTGTAGAATTTATCCTAGCCAAAAATTTATTAGCTAATTATTCGCCTCTAATGGTTGGTTTTAGTAGGCTACTGATTGGTTTACCGTTGATTGCTTTATTTGTTTCGCCAAAAAATTTGTTAATCTGGCAATTTAATCTTAATCAGTGGCTGTGGCTAGGTCTAACGGGAGTTTTGTTAGCGCTGTTTATTAGTACTTGGTATTTAGCTTTAAAAAACTTATCAGTTACCACAGTTAGCACAATTTTGGTTGTGGCTTCGCCAATTACTACTATTTTACAAACAATTTTTGTTACTCACAATTTTGTAATTAAACAAGGTATTATTTATGGTATATTTATTATAGGAGTTTTTTTAGTGGTAAAATATCGCTCTAATTACAATAATAACTATGACCCTATCCTTAACAAAATCTAATCAAGCTGGGCTATTGCTTTGTAGTCGCTATGCTTTACCGCCTAATTGGTTAAAATACTGTGGTGGTGATAATCCTAAGGAGATTTTAGCCTACAGCGCGGAAAAAGTTGCGGATTTAGGTTTGGTTGAGTTGTTAAAAGAATTTAACACCATGCATCCTTATTTAAAATTAATTGCTGAGGCTAATAAAATTTCTGATCCCTTTGCTGCTTCGGTAGTAGAAGCCTATTGGCTTGGTAATAAATTATTAACTAAAGTTTCACAAAATAGTTTATATAATTTTTTACGTGACGATCTACAACTTAATAAAAAAATAAAAAATAATTTGTGGAACGAAATTACTGATAAAATTAACTTACGACCTTGGCCACATCATAGCTGGCATGTCTTTAATGTTTTTATTCGCACTGGACATTTTACTTTAGAACATACCTTAGAAACCATGGATAATTGTAAAATTTCCTGGGGGCAAGTAGTGGCCGATAATGGCGACAGCTTTTCAGTTAGTACCCAGCCTTTGGCGCTAATTGATGGCGAACTAGACTTTGGTTTAACTACTATAAAAAAGATTTTTAAAGCTCAGCCCGAAAAGAATCTAAGTTTAGAAGTTAAAGTAGGGGATTATGTTTCTTTTCATTGGAATTGGTTTTGTGACAAATTAACCCTTAAACAGTTGCAGTACTTAAAAAAAATTACCGCTGATAACTTAGCCATTGCTAATTTAACTATATGATTTTATATCGCACTCGCCAATTAACTTATCCTGGTTTAACTGGGGTCTTTGTGGTTTTGATAATAGTTCCTCTTTATTTGGCTTATCATTATCAATTAGGTTATACCTTTAAGGGCAACCTGTGTTTGTTAGTAGCCATAGTCAATTTGTTTTACCTAATAAATTTTAATCACTTAACAATTACTTTAACCCCGCAACAGCTAAACTTTGGTTTTGGTTTATTTTCTAAAAAAATTCCTTTGGCCAATATTTTTTACTGGCAAACAGCCGATCTAAGTGATAAAAAAATAACTGCCGTTGGTATTAGACGTTTAACTGGCCATCAGACCGTTTATTTAGCCAAGGGGCATCGGTCTATTGATTTAAAAACTGTAGTTGGGCATTTTTATTTGACTTGCAATCAACCGCAAATTTTGATTGATAAAATTACCGAAGCTAAAAAATTACTAAATTATGGAAAAAATTAAACCTAAAATTGCTATTATCGGCTTAACTTCCTGCGAAGGCTGTCAATTTTCTATGCTTGATCAAGGTCAAAAATTTTTAGCTTGGCTGACTAAAGTTTCTTTGGCTGAATTTAGATTACTAGCCGAAACCTCAAAGCAGAACGAAAATTATGACATTGTTTTTATTGAAGGCAACCCGATTACTCCGGCCAACGTTGAGTTGTTACAAAATTTAAGAAAGCATTGTCGCTGGTTGGTAGTAATTGGTAATTGTGCGGCCTTAGGTGGGGTACCAGAAATAAAAAATTATCAATTAAAGAAAAAAACTATCCACGAGGTTTATAAAGATATTCGCGGAATTGCTAATCCAATCATCAAGGAAGTTGCTAATTTTGTTAAGGTGGATTTAGTTGTTCCCGGTTGTCCAATTGATGGGGAAGAGTTTATGACAATTGCCAATAAGCTGATTGAGGGGGTTTTACCAAAAATTGCCCAACAGCCGGTTTGTAATGAATGTCAGTTGCGAGGTTATGACTGTTTGTTACAGCAAGGTGAAATTTGTTTGGGGCCAGTTACTTTGGCGGGCTGCCAGGCAATTTGTTTAAAAAGTGGCCAAGGTTGTTGGGGTTGTCGGGGTTTAATTAAGGATAGCCAAAAAACCCACAAAACCAAGAATTTGATGAAAAAATTACTTAGCCAACATTCCTCAGAAGAAATAAGTAAAGTACTGGAAGTTTTTGGTGTTCGTGACAGCCTTCAAGTGGAGTTAATCAAAGAAAGTAAAAAAACCAAAAAATAATATGAAAATTCAAGTAAATCATATTGGCAAGATGGAAGGACACACTGATTTTGTGGCCCAAATTTTAGGTAATAACGTTAAGCAGGCTAAATTCATTACCACTGAAGGTTCGCGCTTAATTGAGGGCTTGTTGGTCGGTCGGCACTATTATGATGCACCAATTATTACGGCTAGAATTTGCGGCATTTGTCCGGTGGTGCATAATTTGACTAGCATTAAAGCAATTGAAAATGCTCTGGGCTTACAACCAACCAACCAAACTATTTTATTACGCAAGCTAATGCAATATGGTCAGATTATTCATAGCCACGGCTTGCACTTATTTTTTTTATCGTTGCCGGATTTTTTTGATCTTAATAATGATTTAAAATTTGTTAAAAAATATCCAGTCGAAACTCAAGCGGCGATGCGCTTACGAGATTTTGGTTTAAAACTTTTAGCGCTAATTGGTGGGCGGGCGATTCATCCGATTGCTTCGGAAGTAGGTGGTTTTAAAAAATATCCGGACTTAGCTAAACTAAAAAATTTAAATCAACAAATTCCCGAGTTATTAACTGACGCCAAAAATATTTTTAATTTAACCCAAAAAATCAAGTATCCGGTAATTAAACGTCACACCGAATTTATTGCATTGAAAGATAAAACTGAATACGCAATTTATCAAGGCGATCTGGTTTCAACTAATGCTTTACATATTCCAGCCGAAAAATATGCCCAGGTTATTAAAGAAATACAAAAACCTTATGAAGCAGCTAAACGCGCCGAGTATCTTGGTGGTACCTTTATGGTTGGTGCTTTGGCCAGAATAAATAACAATCATCAACAATTAAATCCACTAGCCAAAAAACTTTTGCGCTCCTTAGCTTGGGATTTTCCGGTTTATAATACTTTTATGAATATTCCAGCTCAGGCAATTGAAATTGTTCACTTGTTAGAAGAGTGCCAAAAACTACTGAACAATTTTAATACTCAAGGCCTTAAAGTAGAAGTGAGCCAAGCACAGAAACTAAAATTAATCGGTTGGGCTAATCCTTTGGGCAAAACCACTGCCGGAGTAGGGGCGATTGAAGCGCCTCGAGGCACCCTTTATCATCATTATCTAATTAATCGCGACGGTATTATTGAACAGGCCGATATTATCACCCCAACCGTACAATTTTTAGATAATATCGAAGAAGACATTAAGGTTTACTTGCCAAATATTACCAAACTAAAACCTCATGATCGCCAGATTAAAATTCGCGCCCTAATCCGCGCCTACGACCCTTGTATTAGTTGTGCGACGCATTAATATGAATTTAAAAAAATTTCACCAAATTATACTGGACTGGTCACCTTACCTAGTGCTGGCCTTTTTTTATCAAAATATTCATTACCTGGCTGATTTTTGGCAGATTAAAAGTTTTGATTGGTTACTTACAGCGATTGATCGTTGGCTTTTTTGGGGTCAACTACCAACCTTAATGATCCAAAGCTGGAATAATTATTGGCTAACTGAATGGTTTAGCTTAATTTATCTATTATATCTTCCTTTGTTAATTGTCGCGCCCTTATATTTTTATTTACACAACAAACAATTATACCGAAAAATAACCATCTTAATTTGTCTAACTTCAATTATTGGTTTAACGGGGTATATAATTTTACCGGCCGTTGGTCCGGATAGCTATTTGAGTGATAAATTTATCCAGTCAATCATCGGTGGGCCAATTTTTAAGCTAGAAAATTTTATAATTAGCTTAGTTCGGGCACCTCGGGACACTTTTCCTAGTATGCACGTGGCGCATACCGCAGTGATTTTATTTTTTTGTTGGCGTCGTAAAAGATTTATTTTTTGGTGGTTACTACCTTTTGTTCTTAGCGTTTGGTTGTCTACAATGTATTTAAGGTATCACTATTTTATTGATGTCCTTTCTGGCGTCGCCGTGGCTTTGTTGGCCTATTGGCTGTACCTTAAATTAATTCAAAATGTAAATATCAAAAATAAAAATTAGAACAGAATTTAATTAAATAAAAATTTTGAATTTTGCATTTTAATTTTTAAATTAATATTATGCACGATTTACACGAAGCTAATAAAATTATAAAAGTTATTTTAGAACAAGCTCAAAAAAATAACTTACATAAAATCACTAAGCTTAAGCTTACTTTGGGTGACTTAATGGAACATGGAGAATTAATTAAGCCTGCTAATTTAAAGTTTAATCTTAGATTATTGGCTAAAAATACCTTGGCGGAAGGCTTGACTATTGACATTAAGTCAATAACCGGGCATACTTGGACTGTTGTATCAATTGAAGGAAAATAGGAGGGTATCTCATGTACCTTTTACTCACAAGTTTAATTACCGTAGTAGTTTTAGTGATATTGTTTCTGATTGTATTTTTTCGCCACCCGCTTGTTTATACAATTAAGCCCGGCAAGTTAATTTCGCCAGCTGAGGGTAAAATTGTAAAAATTTGCTACGACCAGCCAATTAATAAAACTGATACATATATAGAGGTGTATATTTTGTTAAACCTCTTTAATGTTCATCGGCAATATGTGCCCCTGGCTGGCCGAGTAATCAGTTTAGAAAGAATTCCCGGCGAATACCAAATTGTTAACACTAGCACTACCCTAAGAAAACTGGGGCGAATAATTAGAAAACAAAATCGCCTTGTCACCACTATTGAGGTCAGTAACTGGACCTACAGTATCACCCAATATAGTGGCTACCTACCAAGAAGAATTATTAACTATCTAACTTTGGACCAAGTCTGTGAAGCCGGACAAGAATTGGGTTTAATCTGTTTTGGTAGCCTGGTAATGATTACATTACCAGCCGATAGGGTAAGCTTAACTATCGCTTTAGGAGACAAGGTTACGATTGGCGAAGTCCTGGGAGATTTGCACTAAAATTAATCTGGCTTAATCCACAAAATTAAGCCACTTTTTTTAAAATAAAAGTCGTGTTATAATAAAATAACTTTTATGAATATTCGGTCAATTCAAAGTATTAAAAATTTAGCTGGTCAAACTGCTCTGGTGCGAGTAGATTTTAACGTCAAATTAAAAGGGGATCGGGTGGTTAATAATCAAAAAATTGTTGAATCTTTGCCAACCATTAAACTACTCCAAAAAAAGGGAGTTAAAATTATTCTTTGTTCACACTTAGGTCGCCCTAATGGTCATAAAGTTAAAGAATTTTCTTTACGACCAGTCGCTAATGAGTTGGCGCGACTGCTTAAGCAACCGGTTGCTTTTATCCAAACCGATTTAATTAAAAATTTTGATTTTGCTAAAAAACAACTCGCCGGTCAATCCCTAAGTTTGCTAGAAAATATTAGATTTTATCCCGAAGAAGAAAAAAACAGTCCCAAGCTAGCCAAACTTTTAGCCGGTTTAGCCGAGCTATTTGTAATGGATGCCTTTGGTACTATTCACCGAGCGCAGGCCTCCACAGAAAAAATTACCCATTATCTACCAAGCTACGCTGGTTTATTGGTAATTAAAGAAGCAAAAAATTTAAGTCAAGCTTTAAACCCCAAACATCCAGCCGTGGCTATTATTGGCGGGGCTAAAATTTCTGACAAAATTTTAATCATCAAAAACTTATTAACCAAATATGATTACTTACTATTGGGCGGCGCTTTGGCTAACAACTTTTTAGCCGCCAAAGGTTTTGATATTAAACAATCTTTAATTGAACCAAAACAACTAAACTTGGCTAAAAAATTATTAGCCAACAAAAAAATTATTATTCCTCAAGATTATATTTTTGGTAAACTAAATAATCAAGAAATGATTTTAGATCTTGGGCCCAAAACCATTAAACAATATTGTCAACTAATTAAATCTGCTAAAAGTATTATTTGGAATGGTCCGCTGGGTTATTTTGAACAGCCTCAGTTTGCACGGGCGACTAAAACAATTGCCCGGGCAATCACTACTAGTTCCGCTAAAGCTGTTTTGGGCGGTGGAGAAACTTTAACGGCGCTTAAAGGTTTAAAAATTAAAAATAATATATTTGTGTCCACTGGTGGAGGAGCGATGCTAGAATTTTTTTCTGGTCAAACCTTGCCAGGTTTAAAAAAGTTAATTATTAACTAAATTATTTATGTCCGAACTAAGAGAAACCCAAAATTACGCCGTTAGCGGCAAAACTGATCAACGTTTAATTGACATTGCTAACGATTTTGGCATTACCCAAGAAGATGCCGACATTATGCATGAAGAATATGAAGCGGGAATTAGCGCCGAAGAAATAACCCGAAACATCAATGATGGCCTAGAGGCTCGGGGATTAGATTCATTAACCTCAACTCAGACTGAAGAATTAATTGAGCTTTTAAAAACTTTAATTAGCGAAAAAGAAGAACGAGAATTTTCCTTAGAACAATAATAACTAATTGCAAAAAACTATGCCAAAAATAAAAAATATTACCGCGCGAGAAATAGTTGATTCTCGCGGTAACCCGACTATTGCCGCCAAAGTTTTACTTAGTGATGGAACAATTGGTCAAGCCATGGTGCCTAGTGGCGCTTCTACGGGCGTTCACGAAGCCCTAGAACTACGTGATGGTAATATTAAACGCTATCATGGTAAGGGCGTTTTAAAGGCTGTTGCTAATGTTAACAAAAAAATTGCCCCAAAATTAAAAGGCTTTGAAGTAACGAAACAATCCGGTTTAGATCAATTAATGCTAGAATTAGACGGCACGCCTAATAAAAACAAACTTGGTGCTAATGCGATTTTAGCAGTTTCTTTAGCTTGCGCCCAAGCGGCCGCGAACAGTAAAAAAATTTCATTGTTTAAATATTTACGTCAACTTTCTGGTCTAAAAGAAACTGCTTGGAAATTACCTAAACCGATGATGAATGTTTTAAATGGTGGCGCCCACGCTAATTGGGCTGCGGATTGGCAAGAATTTATGTTGGTGCCACAACAAGCAACTTTTGCCGAGCGCGTTCGTTGCGGCTCAGAAATTTTTCAAACTTTAAAAAAGATTTTAAAAGCTAAAAAATTAAACACTGCCGTGGGTGATGAAGGTGGGTTTGCGCCACAACTCAAAACTGCCGAAGACTCATTAGATTTGTTAATGACTGCCATTAAAGAAACCGGCTACCGGGCTGGTCGAGAGGTGGCCATCGCCATTGATTTAGCTTCTTCAGAATTTTTTAACAGCCAAACTAATCAATACGAGCTAAAAAATGCCGGTCGTAAATTAAGTGGCGAAGAGTTTATTAAATATTTGGAACAATTGGTGGCCAAATATCCCATAATTTCTTTAGAAGATCCGTTGGCGGAAGATGATTGGTCGACTTGGCAAAAATTAACTAAAGTTTTAGGAAAAAAAGTACATTTAGTAGGCGACGATTTATTTACCACCGATCCTAAACGTTTACAACAGGGAATTGATAACCAGGTAGCAAATGCGATTTTGATTAAAGTTAATCAAATTGGTAGTTTAACCGAAACTTTAACCGCGATTCGTTTAGCAAAAAAACATGGCTATAAAGTAATTATTTCTCATCGCTCCGGCGAAACCGAAGATACTTTTATCGCCGACCTAGCCGTAGCCGTTAACGCTGATTATCTTAAAGCCGGAAGTTTATCCCGTTCCGAACGAGTGGCTAAATATAATCGCGTAATGGAAATTGAAGGGGAATTAAAAAAATAACATCCTTATTTAAAAAAGTCGCCTAACTGGCGACTTTTTTGGCTTGACAGGTTTTTACTTTGGGTTTAAGCTAAGATGTTGATATAATATCAATAATTTCAAAAAAGGAGGAATATTATGGGAGATTATAAGACAACAAACACAACGGATATCTTTGGTGCTGTTTTGGGAGTTTGCAATGCAAAAGTAGAAGATCGTGATGGAAATATTGGTAGGGGTGCTGGTTTTACTCAAGAAGAGGCCGATAGGGACGCATTTTCTCATCTTAAAAACGCTGACCCCTCAGATAGTTATTATGAAGGAAAATCTAAGCCTAGTTCCGACGAAAGCAGTTCTGATTGGTTCAGCTTTGGGGGTGACAATGATAACTCAAAGCCTAGTAGCGAAAGTAACACTGATGGCGACGACGAAAATTATGAAAGCTCAGAACCAGAAAGCAGTCCAAGTTATCACGAAAGTTCTTATGGTGATGATAATTGGACTAGTGGAGGCACAAGCAACGAAATCAGCGATGCGGGAGTTTTATCGATAGTATTGGGTGCGCTAATTATTTTTGGCTTGATTTGTTTTAGCGGTTGGAGCGTTCTAAATAAAAGCTTAAAATCACTTCATTCTTGGGAAGAAACCAAAGCAATCAGACAAAGTAGTATAACTTTAGAAGAAAGCGCAAAAAATCTTTCGCTGTATGTTAGACAAAATAACTTGTTAGAAGGAAATTTTAGTGACTACAGGTTAATAATGCCTCCAGCAAGCATTTGGACTGATTCTAAATGTGAAATTTTATGGAATAGATCTGCTTTTGTTGGCCCTAAGCTACTTTACATTTTTCGTACCTCTGATGGGGGAACGACTTGGAGGTTGGAAAGTAAAGAAAATTACAAGAATAATTCAGCAACAGATGCAAAATCAACCACCCCTACAGCGCAGCCTAAATCACGAGAGGCGATGATGTTTGTTTGGCGGGCCGAGACTGCCTGTCAAGAACGCAACTTTGATAAGACTATCGCTGATTGTTCCAAGGCCCTTGAGTTAGATCCAACTTTAGCTGAAGCATACAATTATCGCGGTCGGGCTTTTTATGAAAAAGGATACTATGAGCAAGCTATCGCTGATTGCTCCAAAGCCATTGAGTTAGATCCGAAAGATTACGATGCTTATCACAATCGTGCTTTTACGTACTATAAGATTAGTGCTTATGACCGAGCAATTGCCGATTGGTCAAAAGTCATAGAACTAGAGCCGATCTTTAGTGTGCCCTATATTTATCGGGGCAGATGTTTCGAGCTGAAGGGTGATCTTGACCAAGCAATTACTGATTACACTAAAGCTATTGCATTAGAACCTGGTTTTTCTGAGGCTTATCGCGATCGCGGTTTCCCATATTACGCAAAGGGAGATTATGACCGAGCAATTGCTGATTGGTCTAAAACCGTGCAGTTATGGGGAGATGCTTCATCTTTTTTGCATCGTGGCTTTGCCTATCAAGCCAAGGGCGAAAATGATAAGGCTTGGGCTGACTTCAAAAAGTGTCAGGCGCTTGGTGGCACTGTACCAATTGCCGCATTGGACAAGCTAAAAAATCTTTCTAGGCAGTAAAAATGATTTAAAATGCGCCGACCAAAAGGTACGGCGCTTTTTTATACAAAAATAATTAAAATGTTGTTTAGCTCATTTAACATTTTTCATCTTATAGAAATTTAAAATCGCCAGTTAGGCAATTTTTTGTTAAAATATATAGATGAAATTACAATTAGAACACCTTAAGCCTGAAGTTGATAAGCTACAAAAGCATTATGGTAGTACTAAACACTATGCCATTTACGGAGCGGGTTGTCTTAAAAATCCTCAAAATTTGTTCTTATTTATGAATCCAACCGCTAAAAATTATTCTGCGGTGTTTAGCTGGCAAGGATTACGGGCTCCGTGGATAGGAACAAAAAATATTTGGAAAATGTTTTTTGCTTTGGGATTCTTAGAAAAAGATATTTTTGACTCCACTCAAAACAATAACCGAGCTGCTTGGAATGAAAAATTTGTTAACGTATTATATAGTAGTTTAAGTAAAAAATCCATTTATATTACTAATCTTGCAAAATGCACGCAAATAGATGCTAGGGCTCTAAAAAACGAGGTATTTAGAAATTACTTGCGAAACACCTTGGAAGAAATATACCTTATAAATCCCGATCATATTATTTCTTTTGGTAATCAAGTTTCCTCTATTTTGCTAAATAAAAATATTAAAGTTTCTGAATATCAAGAAACTAATAGCGAAATATTAACCATCAAAGACAAAAAGTTCAAAGTTTACCCCGTTTATTATCCAGTGGGACAGGGGATGAGAAATATGCCCAAGGCAATTAAAAGAATAAAAGCAATAGTCACCTAATAGACTTTTTGTTATAATTCTAAACATGGAAAAAGAAAATAAAACTAAAGCGTTAATATATATCTTAGTCTGTATAGGCTTATGGGCTTTAATTCCCGTGGTTTCCCGGCTTGGCCAACAAAGCTTAGATAACTATCAATTTTTATTTTGGTCAAGTTTATTATCGTTTTTTGCTCTCGCGGCAAGTTGTTTAGTAACCAAAAAGTTTAAAAATTTTAAAAATTATACCGGTCACAACCTATGGTCTGCTCTTGGCCTAGGATTTTTAGGTTGTTTTTTGTATTATCTCTTACTGTATTTTGGTTACGCCAGGGCTCGCGGGCTGGAAGTTTTAGTTATTCAATACACTTGGCCGATATTTATTGTGCTGTTTTCCATAATTTTTCTTAAAGAAAAAATAAAAAATCAAAATATTATAGCTATTATTTTAGGTTTTTTAGTGGTGCTGCTAGTATTAACCAAAGGCGAATTCAATCAAATTTATTTAGGAAACCTAGCCGTTGACTTAGTTGTTTTACTTGCCGCTTTAGTCTTTGGTCTTTTTTCTGTTCTTAGTAAAAAAATTAATCTTGAACCCTATTCAGCTACTACTATTTTCTTTATTTCTGCCACGATCTTTTCCTTTTTTAGTATGATTATTTTTTCTCACTTTGTTTTCCCGGCTAAAAACTCTTGGCTACTTATTTTAGTTAATGGAATTTTCATTAACGGCTTTTCTTATGTTTTATGGTTAAAAGGCTTAAGCTACGCCAAAACTTCCTTTATTGCACCATTGCTTTTTTTAACCCCAATTTTAGCGGCGGTTTTAATCGTTATATTTTTTCACGAAGCACTGCTACCAGTATATTTTTTAGGCTTAATACTGGTGCTTACTGCTGGATTAATTTCCAAATAGCAACTTATCTAAAAAATCATTTGAAATCTTTTTGACAGGGTAGTATAATATAAAAAAAGATTAAATATTTTAAAAATTAATTTAAGAAAATGAAAAAGGGAGGATTTTTTTATTTAACCAAGGTTGTTTCAACCGTGGTTTTTTTCGTGGCTATAATTTTTTTGCCACTTAAAGTTTGGGGAGCGCCCAGTTGGTGTCAAACCTGCACGGCTTGGCCCAGTATTCCTTGGATGTCGCCCGCCGGTCAAATTGGCAACGCCACTTTAACTAAGGCTTTAAGTCCGTATTATGTAGAAAATGCAGCGACAATTTTAAGTTACGGCACGGTTACTATTGAACCGGGCGTGGTTATAAAATTTGGCCCACGTTTTCAAGGCACTTGGTACACTTGGCCAACCGAATTAATTATTAAAGGTTCTTTGCAGGCAGTCGGCACCACGGCGGAACCGATTGTCTTTACTTCTTATCGCGATGACAGTGCTGGTGGCGACACAGATGGCGATTTTGGTTTAATTATGCCAACACCCGGTGATTGGAAGGGTTTGTCTTTTGCCGATAGCGCTACCTCAACTTTAAATTCTATTCAAATACGCTATGCCGGAGCTAACGCGCCTGGACCTGGCTTGGCGGCCATTGATGGATTTTTTAAGGGCAGTTTAACTAATAGCCAAATCACTAATAATCGCACGGATGGAATTTTACTGCGTTGGGGTGGAGACAGTAATAAACTAGTTATTGATAATAATGTTTTCAAGAACAACTCCAACGGTATAAATTTTCAAGTTAGCAATCCCATAGAGCTAACCAACAACCAATTTCTAGAAAATCGTGAAACTGGCCTAATGATTGATTTTGCTAATCGCACCGCCACCATTAAAAACAATTTATTTCAGGGCAATGCTAATTTTGGCTTGAAGGTTAGCCAAGCCGTAGCCAGTAGTACTATTGAAGCGACTAATAACGACTGGGGTAGTCCCAGTGGGCCTTATCAGTCGGTTTTAAATGCTACCGGTAAAGGTGATAAAGTTTCTGATAATGTTTTATTTGATCCTTGGTTAAACAAAGACCAAGGCCCAGAAATTTCTCTGGACCAGCCCGTCATTTTGATTCCCGGAATTTTGGGTAGTTGGCCAGTTAAAGGCGAATGGCGTTTAGATCCAATTTTTGGTACTTATGATAATTTATATCAAGCCTTAAAAGAAGCGGGCTACCAAGAAGGCAAAACTCTGTTTAGTTTTCCTTATCAATGGCGACAAGGTAATGTTTTGACTGCAGAATTACTAAAACAAAAAATTGCTACGGTTAAGCAGTTGTGTAATTGTCAAAAAGTTGACTTAGTAGCGCATAGCATGGGAGGTCTAATAGCTAGAGAATACATTGAAAGCGATAATTATGCTGATGATGTTGACCAAATAATTTTTTTGGGCACCCCACATCAGGGAGCTACTAAATCTTACTTAATTTGGGAAGGAGGGGAATTTGGACCAGATAAACTAAGTAAATTATTTAAATATATATTTAAAATAGAGGCCGTAAAAAATGGCTATCTAAATTTATCGCAGTATGTCCGAAATATGATCCCAACTGTCGGCCAGCTTTTGCCAGTATATGATTATCTACGCGAGCAAGAGACGCTTAATCTAAAAAAATATCCAACCTCGCCTTATAATTCATTTTTGGAACTGCTAAATCAAACCACAAAAGTACAAAAACTATTAACCAATACAAAAATCAACAACATTGTTGGTGACTTAGGAAATTCGTCAACGTATGATATTATCAAAATAGTAAATTCAACTTATAATAATTTATGGCTAGACGGTTATCCGGAAAACTTTTATGAAGGGGGCAGTAATGTAGGCTTAGAGATGGGCAATGGTGATGGCACGGTACCATTACGAAGTAGTACAGTTATCGGTGGCCAGGAAATAAATTCTATAAAACTAACGGCTGAACATAGTGATTTGAATACGGTCGCTCAACAACAAATAATAAAAATTTTAACCAATCAAGAAACTAGCAACTACATTGATCATGGCAAAATCTTTAACGCCTTATTTGTTACTGTTCATTCGCCGGTTAATTTACTAATTACCGCACCAAATGGTCAAAAAGTCGGTTATGATTTAATCAACAATACTACCACCCAGGAAATTTCTCAGAGCTTTTATGACCCTGATTTGGAATTTATTATAATTCCCAATCCGCAGGCCGGCCAATATCAAATTCAAACACAAGGAACCGGAGCTGGTAAATATGAATTAGAAACCACCTACTTAACCGATAATGCAGAATTTACCAAAACCTTCGTTGCCACTACTACTGCTGATACTATTCATAATTTTGCTTTAACTTATTCTGCTACTTCTACTGAACCACTCGTGCAATTACAACCCGAAGACACTACGCCCCCGCAAATTCAAATTAATTGGCCTTTAGCCCAAAATTACCTTAATACCGGCACTTTTACCCTTAGTTTTGTGGCTACCGATGCTTTTTCTGGGTTAGCCAGCACCACCGCCACTTTAGATGGAAAATTAGTAACTAACCAACAAGCTTTAGATTTGTCGTTGTTAACCGTAGGTGATCACAACTTTAAAGTTGTAGCCGTTGATTTGGCAGGTAATATTGCCACTCAAGAAGTTAACTTTAAACTATATACTAACATAGTTACGTTTTTAAAGAACATTGAATATTATCACCACCTGGGCTTACTAAAACCTAAAGGATTTTTTCTTAGTTTTATGGTAGAATTAAAACATAGTAAGAATCACAAAGGTTTTTGGAATAAAATTAAAAATTTTAGAAATCAACATATGGATGCTTGGGTTTATGACTTAATATATTCACAAATTAAATATTTATCACGCTAAATTAAAAAAATAATAAAAATTTATGGAAGAAGTAAAAAATTCAAAAAATAATATTTTGTGGTTATGGATTACAACTTTTATCTTGACAGTTATACTAATGCCATTTTTTGGCAAATTATATTATATTAAATTTGGGCCAATTACTAATACCTTTTGGGGTCCTAGTCATCCTGAATATTTTGAAGGCTTCTTTTTGTCGTATTATCTAATTTTTAGTTTTTTATGCCATATTTTATTAAAAAAGCCCTGGAAAACATTTTGTTTTGGTATATTTTTACCTATATTGTTTTTTAGTGTATTAATAGGTGCTTGGCAAGAACTAAAAATAGAAATAATTTTAATAATAATCGGCTTAGTTCTAGGTTGGGGAATAAAAGTTATCATCCAAAAGATAAAATCATCTAAAACATAAATAAACCCTAAAGCTTTGACAAAAGGATCAGAAAGCGCAGATAATTACTATCTGCACTTTCTTTAGTTACGTTTTATCTTTTTATTATGTCCAAAGAAAAAATAACCCTACTTATTACCGCCTTAGTAGATGTTATTGGTATTGGCATTGTTATACCTTCTTTACCCAGTTATGTCTTAAATTTTGGCGTTACTCCGGCAATTCTAACTTTGCTCTTTGCCGTCTTTTCTTTTTGTGCTTTCTTTTCCACGCCAGTTTTAGGAGTTTTGTCTGACCGTTATGGTCGTCGGCCGATTTTATTAATTAGTATTTTTTCTTCGGCCGTCGGTTGGTTAATTTTTTCTTTAGCCCCAACAATGATTTGGCTATTTATTGGACGCATTGTAGACGGTTTAGCGGCGGGAAACATTTCTACCGCTCATAGCGCTATGACCGATCTGGCTAAAACCCCTCAAGAACGCACGCATAATTTAGGTTTAATGGGGGCAGTTTTTGGTATTGGTTTTATTATTGGCCCAGCCATCGGTGGCCTTTTGGGGGCGGCTCATCCGCATGCGCCGTTTTGGTTTGCTTTTGCTTTATCAACAATTAATTTAATTTCCGTTTATTTTTTCTTTCCCGAAACTAATCAAACTAAAAATTTAGCAACGAATAATTGGCGTCAACAAATTCAGCCTTTACGGCCACTAATAAAGGCTTGGCAAAATCAACAATTAAAACCTTTATTTTCTATTTGGTTTTTATTTAGTGTCGCTATTGCCATTCAGCAATCAATCATGGCCTTGTATTTATTAAAGATTTTTAACATCGGCACCGCTGGTACCGGCTGGATTATGGCCGGAGTAGGTTTAGGAATTGCCTTAAACCAGGGGATTGGCTTAAAGCATTTTTGGTTAAAATATTTTTCCGAACCAACCTTGCAATTATGGTTATTTTTAGCCATGGCCGTAGCTTTCTTTTTGTTTAGCTGGCCACTGCTTATAACTTTAGCCCTGGCCATGATTTTAAATGTTTTTGGTCAATCAGTTCTGCGGGTAATTCTAACTAGTCAAGCGGCTGGCACGGCGCCGTTAAATCAAAGAGGGGAAGTAATGGGAGTAATGAGCTCCATTATGTCCTTAGGAATGATTGTTGGCCCCTTAATTTCTGGGCAACTATTTTCTTTAAAAACCGCGGCGCCATTTTGGCTAACCACTTTTTTAATGTTAATTGCTTTTGGCATTGTTTTTTTCCGTCGCCAAAAAATGTCAGAACTACAAGTAGCCGAAACTCCCGAAACCAATACCATTATTGACTAACCTAAAATTTCTGGCAAGAAAAAAAGAGCGTAATTACTTACGCTCTTTGAAATTATTATACTATCCAATAGTTACATAAAATCCATCTCGGTCACGACGCAATAAAACATTCTCCCATCCTACCGCTTTATACCTTTTAACTATTTCACTCTGAATTCTTTTTTCGGGTTGAGTTTCTAAACAAACTACGACTTCTCCGCCCTCGACATACTTCTCACGCAGAGCTTGGTCAATTTTTATTTCTATTTCATTAAATACTTCTTGTTGCTTTGGCGTTAACTTAGCCAAAGCTTCTTTTTTACTGATTGCCATTGAATGCCTCCTTGTTTGTTAAAATTAATGAATATTAATTTCATGTCAATATAACAAAAAAATAATAATTTGTCAAGTATTTGTAGTGTTTCAATAGTTTATACCTAACCTTACGACCCATTTGAAAAAAAACTCAAATTATATTATAATTAACCTTATAATTTGTTTGCTTTGCTATTATTTATGATCAAAAAAATATCTGCCGCTAAACCGCCTCTGGTGGTTTTAGTTGTCTTAGATGGTTTTGGCTTAGCTAAACCTAATATCGGTAACGCTATTACTTTGGCTAAACCAAGATTCTTTGAATCTTTAACTAAAAATTATCCTTATACCGAATTATGTGCCTCGGGCCGTTGTGTTGGTTTACCACCTACTCAAGACGGTAATTCTGAAGCGGGACACCTTAATATTGGTGCGGGCCGCGTAGTTTTGCAAGATTCGGTTAGAATTTCGGAAGATATTAATGACGGCAGTTTTTTTAAAAATCAAGCCTTTGAAAGCGCTTATCAACACGTTAAAAAAAATCATTCGGCTTTGCACTTATTAGGAATGCTTTCTGGCGTTCAAAGTGGTCATGTGGACCCGGATCATTTACTAGCTTTACTAACTTGGGCACGATTAAAAAAAATAGATAAAGTATATTTACATTTATTTACCGACGGCCGTGATTCGCCAAAATTTTCTTCATTGCAATACTTAGAAGCGCTATTGCGTTCTTTGAATAATCAAGAATTGGTCGGAACAATTATGGGTCGCTTTTATGGTATGGATCGTAAAAAAATCTGGTCCCGGACTGAATTAGCTTACAATGCTTTAGTTTTAGGCGAAGGCTTGGTAGCGCGAAGCCCTCAAGCGGCCATTACTCAAAGCTACAATCAAGGAATTTCTGACGAATTTATTCCGCCCTATGTTTTATTTAACAACAACAAGCCTGTTCCTCGCCTCAGCGATAATGACGCCGTTATTTTTTTTAATCTTCGCTCTGACCGCGCCCGACAATTAACTAAAGCTTTTATCCAGCCAGATTTTAATCAACTAAATCCCGGCAGTTTTAAACGCAAAAAAGTTTTAAAAAACTTATGTTTTGTAGCCTTAACTGATTTTGGTCCCGATTTAGATTCTATTTTGTCAGCTTTTCCTAGTATTGACGTTAAACACACTTTGCCAATAGAACTAGCTAAAATTAGACAGCTATACATCGCCGAAAACGAAAAATACGCTCATGTTACTTATTTTTTTAATGGCGGCTATGCTAATCCGGTTAACGGCGAAAAGCGTATTTTAATTCCCTCACCCAACGTAATTTCTTACGATCAAAAACCACAAATGTCCGCTAAAAAAATTACCCAAAGAGTTCTGAAGGCCATTCGCCAAAACGAATTTGATTTTTTTACAATCAATTATGCCAACGCTGATATGGTTGGTCACACTGGAAACCTGGAAGCTACTATTAAAGCCATCAAGGTGGTTGACCAAGAATTAAAAAAATTAGTGGCCGCAGTTTTGCAAAAAAATGGCACGGTGATTATTACCGCTGACCACGGCAATGCCGAAGAAATGATTAAATTAAAAACTAACGAAAACGACACCCAGCATTCTTCCTTTCCGGTGCCGGTAGTAATTGTAAACAAAAAATTTAAAGGTCAAAAAATTAAACCGGTTCAACCCTTGTTAACTCTAGCTTGTATTGCACCAACTATTTTAAAACTTTATCAATTGCCAATTCCCAAAGAAATGACCGGCAAATCCTTAATCTAATTATGTCTGAACAACCAAAAATTAACCGACCCAAGCCAGTAGTTTTGGCTATTTTAGACGGCTGGGGAGTAGCCCCGCCGGCCTCTTCCAATGTCATTAGTTTGGCCAAACTACCAACCTTTAATTCGTTAATTAGCAATTATCCAGCCATGACCATTTTAGCTTCGGGTGAAAATGTTGGTTTGTCTTGGGGAGAAATTGGTAATTCCGAAGTCGGCCATTTAAACTTGGGTTCCGGCCGGCTGATCTATCAAAACTTACCTTTGATAAATAAGACCATTCAAGATGGTTCATTTTTTCTTAATCCCGCATTATTAGCCGCTGTTAAAAACGCCAAAGCCAACCAAAGTAAATTACATATACTCGGCTTAGCTTCCAACGGCAATGTTCATAGTTCTTTAGAACATTTATTCGCTTTATTAGAACTATGCAAAAAAGAAAAATTTAAAGAAGTTTATATTCATGCTTTTTTAGACGGTCGGGATTCCCAATATAATTCGGGTTTAGATTTTATTAAAAAAATTTTAGCCAAATGTAAAGAACTAAAATTAGGAAAAATTGCCACTATTTCTGGTCGCTACTATGCCATGGACCGAGACAATCATTGGGAAAGATTGGTTTTGGCTTATCAAGCAATTGCCGAAGGCAAAAGCACAGAATATTTTTCGGATCCCGTGGCGGCAATTGAAAGTTCTTATGCTAAAAAAATTTATGACGAAGAATTTTTACCCGTCGTCATTACTGAAAAAAATAAACCAACCGCTACGGTGGGGGAGAAAGATTCCATTATTTTCTTCAACTATCGCGCCGATCGCGCCCGACAATTAACCAAAGCTTTTGTTTTACCTGGCTTTGATAAATTTCCCCGAACTTATTTACCAAACCTAACTTTTGTTACCATGACCGAATATGATAAAGATTTACCAATTCAAGTAGCGCTACCGCCAGAAGCTATCAACAAAACTTTGGCCGAAGTAATCGCCGAAGCCGGGCTTAAACAACTGCATATTGCCGAAACCGAAAAATATGCGCATGTTACTTACTTTTTTAACGGCGGTAAAGAAGAAAAATTTACCGGGGAAGACCGCATTTTAGTTCCTTCGCCTCGAGTGGCCAGTTACAACCAAAAACCAGAAATGTCTGCCAAAGAAATTACTAAACAAACAGTAGAGGCTATTTTAGCTGACAAGTATGACTTTATTGTGCTAAACTTTGCCAATGCCGATATGGTTGCCCACACAGCAAACATTAAAGCCACCATTAAAGCCGTAGAAACCATAGATTTGTGCCTAAAAAGGCTACAAGAAGCTGTTTTAGCCAAAGAAGGGGTTTTAATCGTTACTGCCGATCATGGTAATGCCGAAGAGTTGGTCAATTTACAGACCAATCAAATAGACAAAGAACATTCCACTTATCCCGTGCCCTTAATCATCGTTGGTCAACACTGGCTTGGGCAAACAGCCGGACTTAGCGATAGCATTGGTAATGACTTAAGTTTAATTAAACCAATTGGCGTCTTATCTGATGTAGCCCCGACTATTTTAAAAATCATGGGCTTACAACAACCGCCAGAAATGACCGGGCGATCCTTAATTTAATTTTAATAACCACGCGTTCCTAATTAAACCGCTTAGCTTTTTATGACTGATCAAAAAAAATATCGCTTACTAGAAACTGTCCCCGGTCTAGCCGTTTGGTTAACTTTGGGTTTGGCAATTATTTTTTCTTTTATTTACCCACTAGCTACCATCTATTTTATTATTGCTTTTGATACTTACTGGTTGCTACGGATTGCCTACTTATCAATTTATGTTATTAATTCCTGGTTTAATTATCGCAAAAATCTTAAAATTGACTGGTGGCAAAAATTAAACACTGAGTTTGGTCCAACTCGATCCGGCCCCAAAAATTTAGCCAATTACTATCATCTAGTTTTTTATCCTACTTACAAAGAACCTTATGAAGTCGTGCGCGAATCTTTTATTAAACTCTGTGAGGTTAAATATCCGCTGAATAAATTTATGGTGGTGTTGGCCGGCGAAGAACGGGATCAAGAAAATTTTTTAGTACTCGCTAAAAAAATTGAAGCCGAGTTTGCCTCCAAGTTTTTTAGTTTTTTAATCACGGTTCATCCTAAAAATTTACCCGAAGAATTACCGGGCAAGGGGTCTAATATGCACTGGGCAGATCAACGCGCCCAAGAGATGATCGATCGCTTACAACTACCTTACGATAATATTATTTGTTCTTTTTTTGATATTGAAACTTGGCCAGATCCGCAATATTTTGCCTGCTTAATGTATAAATTTTTAACCGTGCCCAATCCCACCCGTTGCAGTTATCAACCGCTAGTTTTATACAATAACAATGTTTGGCAATCCAACCCCATTATTCGCGTGGTCGCTTCTTCCACCACTTTTTGGTTATTAACCGATATGGCGCGTAGTGAACGGCTATTTACTTTTTCTTCGCATTCCATGAGCTGGCGCGCTTTAGTAGATATTGGCTGGCATACTAAAACCATTGTGACCGAAGATTCTCGGTTATTTTTGCAAGGTTTATTGCGCTATGACGGTGATTATTCAGTCGTGCCAATTTATGTTCCAGTTTCTATGTGCACCGTTTACATTGGCAAATTTTGGCACAGCGCCCTCAACCAATACAAACAAATGCGACGTTGGGCCTGGGGGGTAGAACATTTTCCGTTTATGGTAGTAAATTTTTGGGGTAAATATGGTAATAAAAAAATTCCTTTTTTAAAAAAGATTTATTACATTTGGAATCAAACCGAAGGCGTTTATTCTTGGGCCACGGCACCATTATTAATTTTTATCTTGGGCCGGTTACCACTATGGGTAGCCAATAATTCCGCTCGTTCCACAGTGTTATTACAAAACGCGCCCTATACTTTAGAAAAATTAATGCAATTTTCCATGTTGGGTTTAATGGTCATTACCGGTTTGTATATTTTTTTATTACCACGCAAACCAAATACCAAATGGTATGATTATATTACTATGATGCTACAATGGATAGTGGTACCAGTAACCTTATTAATTTTTGGCGCCATCCCAGCCACCGACGCCCAAACCCGCCTAATGCTAGGCGGAAAATATCGTTTAGGCTTTTGGGTGACCGAAAAAAAAGTAAATTAATTTATGAAATTAACCATTCAATTAGTAACCTGGAACGCGGCAAAATATTTACCGCTTTGCCTAGATTCAATTTTTAATCAAACTTATCGTGATTTTCAAGTTTTGGTTATTGATAATAATTCTTTAGATAATTCCGTTGATTTTATAAAGAAAAACTTTCCGCAGGTTACGGTTTTTACCAATCATCAAAATAATTATTACGCCAAAGCGCATAACCAAGGTTTTAAGTTACTAAAAACTGAATACGTTTTGGTAACCAATCCGGATATTATCTTAGAACCAGATTTTTTAGCTAAATTAATGGCCGCCGCTGAAAGCCATCCCCAGCACGCTGTTTTTAGCGGTAAACTTTTACGTTTAATTTGGCAAGATGCTGAATTGGGAATTAGCCAAAAAACTAATTTGATTGACACGGTGGGTATTCGCGCCAGTCGTAAACGGCACTTTGAAGAGCGGGGAGCGGGCGAAGAAGATGTTGGCCAATACGACAAAGCCTGTGAAGTTTTTGCAATTTCTGGCGCTTTGGTACTTTATCGCCGTGAAGCTTTAGAACGAGTTAAAATGGTTTTAAGTAATGGTCACAGCGAATATTTTGACGAAAACTTTGTAATCAATAAAGAAGATATTGATATTTGTTGGCGACTCCACCGCGCCGGTTGGTCATCACTGGTTATTCCCGAGGCCGTGGCTTATCATTTTCGCACTAGCAAAAAAAACTTTAGCTATTCTTGGCGCGGCTTAAAAGAATTAATCAGAGAACGCAAAGCTCGTAAGTTTGGTAATTATTTTTCTTACAAAAATCACTTGCTGTTATTGTTAAAAAACGAAACTTTAGCCACCTTTACCGCCGACTGGCTACCAATTTTAATTTATGAACTAAAAAAGTTTTTTTATTTATTATTTTTTGAAACCAAAACTTTGGCCTGTTTGCCAGCGCTAATTAAACAACTTGGCCCGACGTTGAAAAAAAGAAAAATGATTTACACTACTGTTTCCCCTAAAGAACTTAGAAAAAAATGGTTTAAATAATATGGATCTTTCAATTATCACTTTAACCAACAACGAACGAGGCTTATTAAAATACTTTTTACGTAGCCTGGCCGAACACCCACCCAAGCATTCTTTTGAGGTGATTGTGGTGGATAATGGCTCAAGCGACGGTAGTAAAAAACTACTGCAGGAATTAACGGCAGCAACCCGAAATAGCTTATTACCTCAACCTTTGCCGCTTAAAGTCATTTATCACGACAAAAATTACGGCTATGTCAAAGGCAACAATGCCGGCCTTAAACAAGCCCAAGGTAAGTATGTGGTTTTGTTCAATGTAGACATTTTTTTGTTTGATAATTCCATTGACCAGCTCTACGATTATTTAGAAGCTAACCCACAAGTTGGCTTAGTCGCTCCGCATTTATTAAACCCCGATCATACTGTACAAAATAGTGTTTTTAAATTTCCTAATTTATTAATTCCGCCTTACCGTCGCACCATACTGGGCAAAACTCCTTGGGGCAAAAAAGCGTTAGCAAAATATAATTTATTACAACCTAACAGTATAAAACCTTATCCGGTTGATTGGACCATGTCTTCAGCGGTAATGATTCGTAAAAGTTGTTTAGAAAAAATTGGTTTAATCGACGAACGTTTCTTTTTGTATTTTCAAGAAATTGATCTTTGTCGGCGACTGTGGGAAAATGGTTTTGCCGTAATGATTTATCCCTTAGCAAAATTTATTCACCTGCATCGGCGCGAGTCCGCCGACAGTTTTGGTTTACTAAGCTTAAAACAACGCTACACGCGTATTCACATTATTGATTGGCTAAAATATTTAGGCAAATATGGCAAGACTGTAAAACCCACCAGCCAATTTTATCGTCAAAATATCAACCCAAACTGATAATTGCTAGGGCTTTACAAAAACCGACAAACTTTGTAAGATGACTACAAAACAGCCTATTTTTAAAGATATTTATGAAAAAAATTGCTATTGATTTAGGCACCACGAATGTACTGGTTTGGGTGCCCAAAAGAGGAATTGTCGTCAATGAGCCATCGGTAGTGGCTATTTCTACTATTGATAAAAAAATCTTAGCCGTCGGCGGGGAAGCCAAAGAAATGATTGGTCGTACTCCAGACACCATTGTGGCTAGACGACCCCTTAAAGACGGGGTAATTGCCGATTATAAAACCACCGAAGCGATGATGCGCTATTTTATCAATAAAGCCCTGGGCGGGATTAGAATCTTTCGGCCCGAAGTAATGGTGGCGGTTCCGGCCGGCATTACCTCAACCGAAAAACGCGCCGTGATTGACGCTACTTTAGCGGCCGGAGCCAAAGCCGCTTATATTATCAAAGAACCGGTAGTAGCGGCAATTGGCGCCAATATTCCCATTGGTTCGGCCGCTGGGCACATGATTATTGATATTGGTGGTGGCACTTCCGAAGTGGCTATAATTTCTTTGGGCGGTATTGTTAATAGCACCTCGGTTAGAATCGGCGGCAATAAATTTGATACCGCAATTATTGAACATATTAGACGTAAATACGGGTTAGCAATTGGTGAACGCACGGCTGAAGAAATAAAAATTACAGTTGGTTCGGCGGTTTATTTAGAAGATAAATTATACATGGAAGTAAAAGGACGCGATATAATTTCTGGCTTACCGCGAACCATTACCGTTTCTTCCAACGACGCCACCGAAGCCATTCAGAATGAACTAGAGGGGATTGTTAATGCCGTCAAAAATGTTTTACATAACACGCCACCAGAATTAGCCGCCGATGTTATTGATAAAGGCATGATTATGTCTGGGGGTTCTTCTTTATTGAGAAATATTGATCAATTAGTTTCTCACGCTACCGGCGTACCCGCTTATGTTGCCGACGAGCCCTTACTTTGCGTAGTTCGTGGCACTGGTATCGCTTTAGAAAACTTAGACGCCTACAAACGAAGCATTTTGGCGGTCAAATAAGGCACTTGACAAAAGTTGACAAACTGTGTAAAAGTTTATTTGACTTTTTAAACAAACTAGCTTATTATAAGCCTTATAATTAATATTTATTAAACTTACGTTTACTTCCAAAGGCAGTAACCAAGTAATTTCGGCTAATTTTACCCAAAATTGGTAATTTTTTTATTATATAACTTTCAAAAATTAACCTACTTAAACCTATGCAAAAACTTAAAAAAGTTTTTACAATCTTCACCGCAACCACAACCATTCTCTGGTCGATTGGGGTTGCTGCTTTTTTGCCAAATGTCGCTTTGGCACATGTGACACCTCCAACAACCTACATTATTACCGCCAGTGCCGGTGCCGGTGGCAGTATCAGTCCTTCTGGCTCGGTATCGGTTATTAAAAATGCAAACCAGATTTTTACCATAACACCCAGTACCGGATATATTGTAAATGACGTCTTGGTTGATGGCGCATCTCAAGGTAGAATAAATAGTTACACTTTTACTAACATTACTACCAACCACACCATAGCCGCTAGTTTTGATAGCGGATGGAAACAACCAAGTGATTTCACAGATAATCACAGCGTAGGGGAACCACAAAAAGCCTATTCTTCTAATGATAACCGAGCGGATTTTAATGATCATAATGACAGAATTCAGTATAAAGATTTTAACTTAAGTATCCCAAGCGGCGCCACTATAAATGGCATTTCAGTCGCCGTTGAAGCACAAAAAGTCTATAATGACACCAGAACTCTAAATATTTCCTTATCTCATAACGGTGGCACTAATTTTACTGCTGCTGGCAATACTGGTAATTTAGTATATTACACTGACACCACTAAAATTATTGGCGATTCAACAAATACTTGGAGCAGAACCTGGTCAGCTAGTGACTTTTCTAACACAAATTTCAGAGTCAAGGTTAGCCGACCTTCAAGTGAAAGTGGAACAGTAAACCTGGACCAAATCCAAGTAAAGATTTATTACACCGAAGCACCAACAACCAGCGATTTAACCGTTACTAAAACGGTTATTGGCGGAACCAAGAATCTTTCTGATTTTCCATTACAACTTGATGGAATGTCTATCACCTCTGGCATAGCTACAACCACTTCTGCTGGTGCTCATACAATTTCCGAAACTAATAATGTTAGTTATAATTATGTTTCTTCTTTTAGTGGCTCTTGCGATACAAACGGTAGAATTACCTTAACGGCCGGAGTTCCAGAAACTTGCACCGTTACCAATACTTTTACACCAATTTGTACACCTGGCAATTCAGAATCATGCGGAATTGATTTACCGGGAATTTGTTCAACTGGCTCCAAAACCTGCGATGCTGATGGTAACTGGGGTAGTTGTATTCAAACAATTTATCCAACTTCAGAAGTATGCAGTGATAATTTAGATAACGACTGCGACGGAGTGGTAAATAACGGTTGTCCTGTTTGCGGAAATGGAAATATTGAAACCGGCGAACAATGCGATGACGCAAACACTCAAAATGGCGATGGTTGCAGTTCTACTTGTCAAACCGAACAAACCGCCCCAGTTTGTGGCAATTATACAATTGAAACTGGCGAACAATGTGATGATGGAAATATTCAAAACGGTGACGGTTGTAGTTCTGCCTGTCAAAACGAACAAACCGAACCTGTTTGTGGCAATGGTATAAAAGAAACCGGTGAACAATGCGACGGTACTGACGGGGTAATTACTGGTTATCTTTGTAATGACGATTGTATTTTAGAACAAAACCAAACTTTACTTTGTGACCCCAATATAGAATTAATTAAAAATGGTGGTTTTGAAAACCCGGTAGTAACCGATACTACCAACTGGGACGTTTTTGCTTCCGGCACTACTGATTTAGAGTGGTTTGTAGAATGGTACGCTGGTAGCTCTGATGCTAGTCGACCAACCGTGGCTAATTTAGAATTAGAACGCGGAGTCAATGGCTGGCAACCGGCCACTGGCAGTCAATATGCTGAACTTGATAGCGATTGGCGTAATTCGGAAAATAACTTTGTTAATGGTGCTGCTTCGGTAAAAATTTATCAAGATTTAGCCACCACACCTGGCCAAAAATATCGTCTTAAATATTCTTTCTCGCCACGACCGGGTGCTTCTGCTGCGGAAAATATCTTAGAAGTAAAATGGGAAGGCGGTTTAATTGACACAAAAACCAGTGATGGCGCCACTAACAGCAACACCGCTTGGACTAATTACGAAACCGATCTAACTTCGGCTTCGGCTACTAGTCGAATTGAATTTGCCGATCTTGGCACTCCAAACTCCATTGGTACTTTTTTAGACGAAGTTAGTTTGCGTTGTATTCCTCAAACAATTATTGACGCTGACAATGATGGCATCGCTGATGCTACTGATAATTGTCCTTATATTGCCAACCCAGCCCAAGAAGATGTTGATGGCGATCGCATAGGTAATGTTTGTGATAATTGTGCAAATACTGCTAATGCCGACCAAGCTGACAGTGACAACGACAAAATAGGTAATTCTTGTGATAATTGCGCGAGTGTTGCAAATGCAGGTCAAGAAGATGATGACGGAGATAGTCTTGGTAACGCTTGTGATAATTTTAATTGTCGAATAACTGGTACCGAAGTTTGCAATGATCAAATAGATAATGATTGTAATGGTTTTGTAGATTCAGATGACACTGTTTGTCAATCAACTTCAATTTGCGGCAATCAAATAACTGAAACCGGCGAACAATGCGACGATGGAAACACTGCTAACGGCGATGGTTGCAGTTCTACCTGTCAAAATGAACAAACTGGACCAGTTTGCGGTAATAGTGTTAAAGAAGGCGACGAACAATGCGATGGTGCTGACGGCGTAGGAGAGCATCAGGCTTGTATGGAAGGTTGCGTACTAGTTAATTTACCTTATTGCGGAGATAACATTAGAAATAACGAAGAACAATGCGACGGTGAAGCCGGAGTAACCGAAGGCAATCGTTGCACTGCTCAATGTACCTTAGAACAAATTCCACCTCCTCAACCTCCAGGCGGCGGTGGCGGTGGTGGCGGTGGTACTATTATTCCTTTAGCTATTCACACCATTTCTTTCAATGCTAATCAAACTAGAACTATTATCGTTACTTGGTTTACTACTCATGCCGCTACTAGTCGTGTAGTTTATGACACCGTTCCTCATAGCGGTTCTAGTTTAGGCGCCCCGCCAAATTATGGCTACGCTTATTCCACTATTGAAGACGAAAATAAAGTAACCTTTCATATGGTTACACTAACCGGTTTGTTACCGAAAACTAAATACTATATTAGACCAATTTCTCATGGTTCACCCGAAGTGTTTGGCGATGAAGTTAGCACCGAAACTTTAACCGAAGAAGTAGCTCCGGCTGTAATTACTCCTCCCGCCCCAACCCCAACTCCCGCTCCAGCCACTGGTGGAACCGTAACGGAAGGCGCAGTCGCTCCAGCCATTACTGAAGGTGCCACTACACCGGCTGCCGAAGGTCAAGTTGCTGGCGAAGAAACCCAACAGCCCTTACCATCAGAAACCACTCCAACCAATAGTCCGGTTACTGGTAGCTTTATCTCGGTTCTAAAAAATATTTTAGGCGCTTGGTGGTTTTGGTTAATCGTTATTATCTTGGGTATTTGGTTCTTCCTCTGGTTTAGAAAAAGAAACGAAGACGACAATCAAAAATAAGTAATCAGATAAAAAACTGACCTCGCCAAACGCGGGGTCAGTTTTTTTCTTGTTTTTTTTAGCTTTTTAATTTAAAATTAAAGCATGAATTTATACTTATTAACTTTTGCCTTAGCGCTAGCACCAAGTTTATTTTGGTTAGTCATCTACCGCTGGGAGGATCGGGAAGACCCTAAACCCAAAAAAGCCATTTTAACGGTCTTTATTGCCGGCGCCGCCCTGGCTTTTATTGTGGTGGCAGTTGAAGGGGCGTTGTTAGTCATTTTACCGAATTTTACCGGCTGGCACTGGCTAAAAAATATTATGGTGGCTACCGTATTTATTGCCGCCATTGAAGAAGCTCTTAAATTACTATTTTCACGTTTAATAATTTGGCATGAAAAAGTTATTGAGCAAATTATTGACGGCCCCATTTTTAGCATTGCTCTAAGTTTAGGCCTGGCGGCCGTAGAAAATTTTGTCTATTTTGCTATTTTTTTAATTCCTAACTGGGGCTTAGCTAGCGCCAACCAGCTTTTTGCTTTACCATCGGCTTTAACTAATTGGTCCACCAGCGCCATTTTTTTGTTAATTTTTGCTATGCGCTTTTTATTTACCACCTTGATGCATACCGTTACTTCTGGTATTATGGGTTTACATTTGGGTCGCGCTTTTTTTCAGCAAGAACGTTGGCGTCAAATTTTGGATCAAGGCTTATTTTTTGCCATCGTAATTCATGCCAGTTTTAATTTACTGGCAATTTACGGCCAAATTTGGCTGGCGCTAATTATTGTTATTTTAGCCGCCATTTGGTTATTTAGTCATTTACGCAGCAAACAAAATTTACAAATCAGACGACGTTTATCTTATCTTAAATAATCTATTAACTAATCACTAAAGAAATGTTTATTCCCACCAAACTTTTTTTAACTAAAGGCGTTGGCGTGCACAAAGATCGCTTAGCCTCCTTTGAGCTAGCCCTACGCGATGCCGGCATTGAAAAATGCAACTTAGTTACCGTTTCTAGTATTTTACCGCCCAAATGCAAAATTATCAGCAAAGAAGAAGGTTTAAAATATTTAAACGCTGGCGAAATTACTTTTTGTGTTTTAGCTCGCAATGAAGCCCGCGAACCCAACCGCTTAATGTCCGCCGCTATTGGTATTGCCGTGCCGGCCGATACCGAAAATAATTATGGGTATTTATCGGAACACCATGCCTTTGGCGAAAAAGCAGATATTGCTGGAGAATACGCCGAAGATTTAGCCGCCACGATGCTAGCCACCACTTTGGGTATAGAATTTGATCCCGATACCGCCTGGGATGAACGGGAAAAAATTTATAAATCTTCCGGACATATTTATCGCACCACTCATTTTTGTCAATCTGCCGAAGGCAATAAAGACGGCAAATGGACAACTGTGGTAGCCGCCGCCATGCTCTTGCCCTAATTAATTTATGAAAATTGGTCTTGAAGCTTCACTCGCTAATTCGCCTCAACGCACCGGCACTGAATGGTATTCTTATTATTTAATTCAAGAATTAAAAAAGCTTGACTTGCCTGGCACGGAATTTGTTTTATACAGTCCGGATAAACTACAAGGGGATTTAGCAGGTTTACCAAAAAATTTTACTAGCCAAGTTTTAGGTTGGCCCCTTAAATATTTTTGGAAGCAACTACGGTTAAGCTGGGAAATGTTAATTAATCCACCGGATGTTTTATTAGTTCCAGCCAACACTATTCCCTTAATTTTACCACACAGAACTATTGCCACTATCCACGACGTGGGGTTTTTCCGTCACCCTGAGCTTTATAGCCTGTGGGAGCGCCTGTACCACACCTGGTCTTCAAATTTGGCCCTACACCGAGCGGATAAGATAATAGTGATAAGTGAGTTCACCAAACAAGAAATCCTTCATTTTAGGCCAAATCTTGACCCTAGCAAGCTTGTAGTTATTGCCCCTGGGGTCAATTTTGACCGTTATAGCGTCCTAAATGAACCAGCGGTCACTAACACCACTCTCAACAAATATCAATTAACCAAGCCCTTTGTTTTATACGTCGGACGCTTAGAAAAAAAGAAAAATCTAGCTAATTTATTAAAAGCTTGGCAACAATTAGCTAATCCAAATTTAGACTTAGTTTTGGTTGGTAATAGGGGATTGGGCTATGCCGAAATTGCCCAAGAAAAATTAAAAATCAAAAACTCCCAGGTGCACGAATTAGGCTATGTAGCCGAAACCGATTTGCCAATTTTATACAATACCGCTAGCGCTTTTATTTTTGTTTCTAATTACGAGGGTTTTGGTTTGCCAGTTTTACAAGCCATGGCCTGTGGCACCCCGGTTATCGCCGCCAATAATTCCAGTTTACCGGAAGTAGTCGGCTCAGCCGGATTATTAGTTGATCCGCAACAGCCCCAAGTAATTGCCGATGCAATTACCAAAATTATTACTGATAAAGTTTTAGCCAAGCAACTGGCCGAGCAAGGGTTAGAGCGGGTTAAAGCTTTTAAGTGGTCAACCTGCGCCCTTAACACTTTTAAAATTTTAAAAAACTAATTGGTTAAGAAAAGCCCCAAAGAAGATTGTTTCTTCTTTGGGGCTTGATTATTAAATTTTTCCTGAATTGCGTTCAAGTACGGCTTGACGTAACTCAAACGCAATATCGGGTTTATAATCTCTCATATAGAGATTTTTAAACTCTGCCACGGAAACTTTACCAGCAGGGTCAATCTGGGTCAACAGGCCTGATTGATCTTCACGAATCAACTCAGCCACCATCTTACCCAAACGGAGACCAACCAGACTATCAAACACCGAAATTCTTTCCGGAAATCCTTTTTCTGGCTGGATGACCAGGGTATTTCGATTAGTCTCCTTTTTAATATAACCTGCTAAAAAATTTTCAAATCTCAGCGGGTTTAAGGCATTTTCTTGGTGATAAGTTTCGGGCAACCAAGATTTATTGCCAATCACTATTAAAGCATGCTGATTGTCGTCAGCATACTCTGATTTTAAAACTTCCAACAGTTGTTTTAAATCTATTGGGTGAGCAAAATCTTGCTGTGGCAAAATTATATACCGTGCATCACTGGCTAAACCAACCACTGCCACCGAATAATCATTGTCCGTTGGTAATTGCAAAATACCAACGGAGCGTCTAGCTTTCAAATTTTCCAACCAAACCGGAATTTTATTAATCAAGTTTTGGTTATATGAATCTAGGCCTAGTGAAATTTGGCCATCCAAAAAATTAATATCCGTGTGACTTGGCACGGCAATCACCTTAATCTCGGGATTGTTTAAATCAACCAAGGTTATGGCTAATCGCATGGCGCTGTCATCACCAATTACAATTAGCACTTCCTCGGCCAAATTGTGATAAGTGGTCTTTCTGACCAACTCTTTCAACAATCTTTTTTCTTCATTAGAATCAGCCAAAAAATTTCCAGAGACATAATTTTCAGGACTAAAACTAAATTCCTGAACATGTCGGCGCCACAAAGACTGACGATTGATTACCAGGTTTTCCTTGCACATATTAAATCTAAGATAACGCAAGTCATAATCAGCTAAATTCCTGACTAAAGCTTGCAAAAACGGGTTAACACCAGCAGCAAAACTGCCAATTGGCAAAACTGTAATTTTCTTTTTCAAAGTACATACCTCCTTAAATTTACTAACTTTTGCTTTTACTCTAGTATAAATTATTAGTCTTGTCAACCCCGGGTTTAAACCCTAATTTGCCAACCAAAAGTTACTTGCGCCAAAGCGTCATTTATGTTATTTTATACTATATGTCCCAACTCAAAATTAATCAAAAAACTAATGCAAAATTCCCTTGGGGCATTATTGGTCACCATAATTTAGTTAATTTTTTACAAAGCTCAATTTGTCAAAATAAATATTCCCAAGCCTACTTATTTGTCGGCCCGGCTGGTAGCGGTAAACAGGCGATTGCCGAAAAATTTCTCAATTCTCTATACTGTTTTGACCAAAATCCACAAGCTGAAAAAATCCCTTGTGGCGTCTGCCAGCATTGCCAACAATTAGCCAAAGGTTTGCATCCGGACGTTTTTTGGTTACGTCGGGAAATTAATGAAAAAACCGGCAAACTTAGTCAAGATACCAAAATCAGCCAGATTAGAGAATTGCAAGAAAAATTAAACCTCCATCCTTTTCTTAATTCTTTTAAATTTGCCGTGATTGAAGAAGCAGAAACTTTAAACGAAGAAGCTTACAACGCCTTACTTAAAACTTTGGAAGAACCTTTTCCTAAATCCATTATTATTTTATTAGCTAAAACGACCATTGGTTTACCGGCCACCATTTTATCCCGTTGTCAAACTTTTCATTTATTTTCGGTTTCCCAGTTAGCAATTGTTCAAGGCCTGGAAACTCAGGGGATTAACCCCGACTTAGCGGCTAAATTGGCCAAACTGGCCATTGGCCGGCCCGGGCAAGCTTTAAACTTTTTAGACCCCGAAAAATTAACCGAACATTTAGCTTTATTAGAAAGATTTTTAAATCTCAAAGAACAAACTTTAAACGAACGTTTTAAAGAAATAAAAAATTTGTTAAAACAATTTAAAGATAGTGGCCAAACCGTTGACGAATTAACTAAAATTTTAAATAGTTGGCAATTAATTACCCGCGATTTAATCATCCAAAAAGCCGGCGCCGAAGATTTGGTTTTTCATCAAGACCTTAAAGCCAATCTAGCTAAATTAGCCGCTACCGCCCAGCTAACCGATTTACTAAATTTCTTTAACCAGATTAATTTAGCTAAACTTTATTTAAAACGCAATTTAGGACCGCAATTAGTTTTAGAAAATTTATTAATCAATTATTAACTAACTATATGAAAAAAACTGTTTTTTTGTTTAGCGCGTTACTCGCCGTGATTATTTTAACCGGTGCTAGTTGTGCCTTTCAACCGACAGCCAGCCAGCCCACCCAAAATGACGGTGGAATTTATCTTTCTACTGATTTAGGCACTACTTGGCAACAAAAAATTGTTTTCCCCACTGCTGCCGGCGTGGCCAATTTAGGTCAAGTCAATGTAGCCAAGATGCAATTTGATCCGTTGGATAGCAAAACTATCTACGTTATCGCCGAACAAGGCGGCTTGTTTGTAACTTATGACGGCGCCAACACTTGGCAACAAACCCGAGGCTTAACCGGACGCGTTAACGATTTAGCAATCAATCCTAAATTTAATTGCTTAATTTATGCTTCCCAAGGTAATAAAATCTTAAAATCGCAAGATTGCGCGCGCAGTTTTAAAGTTACTTATTTTGACACTAGAATTGAACAAACCATTACCGCTTTAGCCGTTGATTATTTTAATCCTGAAGTTGTTTATGCGGGTATGACCACCGGTGATTTTTTAAAAAGCGTGGATGGGGGGGTAAGCTGGACTAAAATTTACAACTTTGGCAGTGTAGTCAAAAAATTATTACTGTCAGACACTGATTCCAAAATAATTTATGGCTTAACTGGCAAAGGCCTTTATAAAACTTCGGACGCCGGAACGGTCTGGCAAAATTTATCCGATCTAACCAGTCAATACGCCGGCAGTAAAGAAGTGACGGATGTCTTTTTTAACCCCAGCGAAAACGATTCCTTGTTTAGTTTATCAAAATTCGGACTATTAAAAACTACCGACGGTGGCCAAACTTGGACTAAAGTTGAATTACTAACTCCGGCTGGTGGTGTCACTATTTTATCAGCCGCGGTTTCACCCAAAAATTCTCAAGAAATTTATTATGCCACCGCCTCTACTTTTTATAAAACTCCAGACGGCGGCGCTAATTGGGTGGCTCAAAAATCACCCACCACCCGCGGGGCCACTAGTTTAATGTTTGATCCGAATAATGACAAACTTTTATACCTCGGCACTAAATTTTTAGCTAAAAAATAACTTAAAAAAATATGAATAATTTGACTCCTTATTTCCCCGAATTTGAAAAAGCCATTACTCACGTTAAATCGGATATTAGTGGCCTACGCACCAACCGCGCCAACCCGGATATGGTAGAAAAAGTGGTGGTGGAAGCTTATGGCACGCCTACACCCTTAGTCCAATTAGCCTCTATTGCCGTGCCCGAAGCGCGCTCAATTGTAATTATGCCTTGGGATAAATCTTTATTAAAAGATATTGAAAAAGGTATTTTGGCCGCCAACTTAGGTCTAAACCCAGTTAACGAAGGAACCCAACTAAGAATTTCGATGCCTCAATTAACGGAAGAAAGCCGTAAAGACCTGGTTAAATTGTTAAACCAAAAATTGGAACAAGGCCGACAAGTAATCAGAAAGCTTCGCGACAAAATTCGCGAAGAAATTAACGCGACGGAAAAAGCTAAAGAAATTTCGGAAGACAAAAAATTTGAATTACTAAAAGAATTGGACGAAAAAACCCAGGAGTTTAACGAAAAAATTAAAAAAATTGGCGAAGAAAAAGAAAAGGAAATTACCACTATTTAACCTATGCCCAATCCCAAACCCAACTGTCAAGAACTAACTAACTTGCTTTCGGCACTAAAAAACCTTAAGCCTGAGTTTGATTTGGCTCATCAAGAGGCCCTAGTTAGTCATGATTTGACTAAAATTAGAGAGCTTAAAAAACAAGTTGAAAGTAAGATAAAAGAATTGGAAGCTAAAATGGATCCTTACAACATTGAGCTGCGAAAAAAACTAGCTAAAGAAAACGGTTTTGGCTTTGTCGGTAATTTTCATGATGGCTGGGCGAAAGTTGAAAAAGATGGAAGATGTTTTTATGTTGATCAAACCGGTAAAGCAATTAATGGTGAAAAATACGACGAAGCTGAAGATTTTTCGGAAGGTTTGGCTTGTGTGTATAGAAGTTACGAATATTTTTATATTGACAGTGCTGGTGAAAGAATCAATTCAGAAAGATACGAGAGTGCTGGAACTTTTCATGAAGGCCTAGCCTGGGTTAAAAAAAACGGAAAATACTCCTACATTGACCCAACTGGTAAAATAGCCTTTTCAGCAAAATACGACGAAGCTGAAGATTTTTCGGAAGGTTTAGCTTCAGTTGGAAAAGATCGTACCTATGTACGGGCCTATAGATATATTAACCGTACTGGTAAAAGAATTAACTCAAAAACATATGATAGCGCCGGAGATTTTCATGAAGGCCTAGCTTGGGTTTTAAAAAACGAAGATTTTTTTTATATTGATCAAACTGGTAAACAAACTATTTCAGAAAAATACGACAACGCCAACGATTTTTCGGAAGGCTTAGCTTTGGTTGAAAAAGACGATGAATCTTTTTATATTGACCATACTGGTAAAATCGTTATCTCAGAAAAATATGACGAGGCTGGAGGTTTTTCTGAAGGTTTGGCTCGAGTTGAAAAAGACAGAGAGTGGTTTTATATAGACCGCACTGGTAAACAAGCCATTTCAGAAAAATATGACACCGCGAGAGATTTTTCGGAAGGTCTAGCTATAGTTGGAAAAAATGGCAAACCCTTTTATATTGACCATACCGGACGCAAGATATTTGACGATGAGCCGTATTTTTAATAAAATCACTAGCAAGAGCCAAAACTTTAGCCTAAATTTAACTTATAACCCCTTTTAAACTACTTTTCTATGATTCTAACCATTATTACCTTTTTGATAATCCTCTCTATTCTGGTACTAGTCCACGAATTTGGTCATTTTAGCTTGGCCCGGTTATTTGGCGTTAAAGTAGACGAGTTTGGTTTAGGTTTGCCACCGCGGGCGATTGGTTGGCAAAAAAGAGTTTTACCTTTAACTGGCTTACAAAAAGTTGATAATACCATCACCACTAACGAAAATCCCCACACTATTTTTTCTCTAAACTGGTTGCCCTTAGGCGGGTTTGTTAAAATCAAAGGTGAACAAGGTGAAGCGGCCAACGACACCGATAGTTTTGCCAGTAAGCCACTTTGGCAACGGGGGATTATCTTAGCCGCGGGAGTAACTTTAAATTTTTTGTTTACCATTTTTTTATTCAGCATCGGTTACCTGATCGGTTTACCTCAGGTAATTGAAAATGACTTGCCAGGAGCAATAATCACTAACAACAAAATACAAATTACCGAAGTCTTAAAAGATTCCCCGGCGCAACAAGCTAATTTGGCGGTGGGGGATATAATTTTGGCAATTAATAATTCACATCCCCAGACGGTAACCGAAGTTCAACAACTAATTGCTACGCAAAGTGGTCAAAAAGTGACCCTAGAAATAAAACGGGGAGAAGCCTTAATAACTTCCGAGGTCACCCCCAACTATCTGCCAGAATTAACCAAGGTTGGCCTAGGAGTTAGTTTAATGCGCTCCGGAACTGTTAGTTACCAACCGTTTTTGGCTTTATGGCACGGCCTACTTACCACCATTGATTTATTAATGCAAATTATCAGTGGCTTGTTTAATCTATTATTCAATTTATTAACTTGGCAAAAAGTTGGCGTGGACATAGTTGGCCCCGTTGGCATTGCCGTACTCACGGGTAGTATGGTTAAATTAGGCTGGGTTTATGTTTTGCAATTTACCGCCATCCTATCTTTAACTTTAGCTGTTATGAATTTTTTACCTTTACCGGCCCTGGATGGTGGACGTTTTTTATTTTTAGTAATTGCCAAAATTCGCGGTAAAAGTGTCGATCAAAAACTAGAAAACTTTATTCATAATCTGGGTTTTATTTTGTTGCTGGGTTTAATTTTAATTGTCACTTGCAAAGATCTTTATCACTTACAAGATAAATTTATCGGCTTATGGCATAGCTTAACCAACTTTTTTTAACTCTATGTACAATCCTTTCAGTAAACTACTTACTAAATTTAATAAAAGTATCGGCATTGATTTGGGCACTTCTAATACTCTAATTTATTTACGTGACCGCGGTATTGTAGCCAACGAATCTTCGGTGGTGGCAATTAATAATCGCACCAATCAAATTGTTGCCGTCGGGGAAGAAGCTCGAAAAATGTTAGGCAAAACGCCACCGCATATTGTAGCTTCAAAACCGTTAATTGACGGCGTAGTTTCGGATTTTGAAACCACCGAAAAAATGTTGCAATACTTTATGAACAAAGTTCAGCGTCAATCCAGTTTTTTTAGTCCGCGACCGCGAGTAATTGTCGGCATTCCCTTAGACATCACTGAAGTAGAAAAAAAGGCGGTCGAAGATGCAGTGCTATCGGCCGGCGCTAAAGAAGTAAAATTAGTAGAAAGTATCATGGCCGCCGCCATTGGCGCCCGGGTGCCCATTCAAGACCCTACCGGTAATATGATTGTTAATATCGGCGGTGGCTTAACCGAAATTGCGGTTATTTCTTTAGGTGGCATTGTTAACTGGCGTTCGCTTAAACTGGCTGGCGAAGAATTAGATCGTGATATTATCAAATATGCCCGCGAAGAATTTAATTTACTTTTGGGCGAAAGAGTGGCCGAAGAAATAAAAATTAAGGTTGGTTCGGCGCATCCTTTAGAAAAACCGCTAGACTACCGCATGCGTGGCCGAGATTTGCTTAGTGGCCTACCGCGAGAAGTTATAGTAACAGATGGTCAAATTCGCGAAGCCTTAAGTCGCACCATTAAAACTATTTTAGAAAATATTCGCACCACCCTAGAAACCACCCCGCCCGAATTAATTGCCGATATTTTACAAAAGGGGATTATTTTAACCGGCGGTAGCTCCTTGCTACATGGCCTAGAACGTTACTTAGCGATTGGCACCCAAATTCCCGTACAAGTAGCTGATGACGCTATTACCTGCACCGTTCGCGGCCTAGGTACTATTTTAGAAAACGAATCCTTACTCAAAGAAATTGCCCTACCCTCAACTCAAGGGGCCTAAATTTATGAAAAAAATATTTTCTACCAAATATCTATATTTTTTATTAGCAGTTTTGCTGCTAATTTTTTTACACTGGCTAGGCTTAACTACTTCTTTAGAAAAACTTGCCGCTAATTTAATACAACCCGTCCAAAAATCTTTTTTTACTTTGGGTAATTTTATTTCTTCACCAACTAGATATTTAACCCAACAAACCAAGCTGTTAGCGGAAAATGAAAATTTAACTAAAGAAAAAACTGTTTTACTACAAAAAATAGTTCAAACTGGCCAGTGCCTACAAGAAAATGAATCCTTAAAAAAACAATTGGGTTATTTGCAGGAAACTAAACTACGTTATTTAACCGCCCAAATAATTACTCGCGACCCGGCCAGTGATACTATTTTAATTATTGATCGTGGTAGTGCCTCTGGCCTAACCCCAGGCTTAGCTGTAATTACCGACACTGGCTTACTCTTAGGAAAAATTATCAAAACCAACGACAATACTTCTTTTGTCAGATTGCTCAATGATAATTTAAGCAAGGTAGCAGTCACCTTACAAAATAACAACCAACTCAACGCCTTAGTAACTGGCAAATATGGCCTAAGTTTGACCATGGAACAAATTCCTCAAGATCAAAAAGTTAACTCCGAAGATTTAGTAATCACCTCGGGCTTAGAACAAAATATTCCGCGAGGATTATTAGTCGGCCAAGTTGATAAAGTTACACAAAAACCGGGAGAGTACTGGCAAACCGCCTATCTTAAAACTTTATTCAATTTAAATCAAATTTCCTTAGTAACTATTATACTGCCGTGAAAAAATTTATTTGGCCAATTATTTTATTTTTAGCCGTGGCTTTAGATTTGAGCTGGCGTACTAATTTTACCTTAGCCGTAATTATTTTGCTTAGTCTAAATCAAAAATCCAATCTAACTCTGGCACTAGTGTTATTTGCCGGACTAGGTAAGGACTTCTTTTCGGCTCTACCGTTCGGTTTGTATTTATTAACCCTAACGCTTAGTGTCTGGTTTAATCAAGTTTTAATTAAATATTATTTGACCGACAAATCTTTATATTCTTTTGGTTTAATTGCTGTTTTAGGCACTATTTTTTATAATTGCCTTTTTTGGCTAATCAATAATTTGCTTTATTTAAAAGCGCTCAGTCTAGTGTCTTTGTCTTGGTCTCATACAATCTTTTTTACCCTCGGCCAAATTATTATCAATTATTTATTAATTTATATTTATTATCGTTGGTTTACCAGGCATTCTACCAGGATTATCTAGCTAAAACTCTATGACCAAATCAAATCAACCAGAATTTGAAATCAGCGAAAATTTAACCCGTTTTTCTAAACAACAAAAGTTTTCCTCGGGTTATGTTTTAGGCGAGGATTTTACACCCAACGCTGAGCAATCCTTGGGTAAATTTTTAACTGATAGACTAATTGGTTGGTGGGGTAAATTAATCATTTTTGGTTTGTTAGTTTTATTAATTAAAATTTTATTTTTACAGGTTTTTAACGGCAATTATTATTCGGGTTTAGCTGAAGGTAATCGCTTGCGAGTACAATATTCTTATGCGCCCCGCGGCCTTATTTATGATCGCAACCAAATTATTTTAGCCAAAAATATTCCTCGCTTTAGTTTAGCGCTAATCCCAGCCGACCTACCCAAAGAAACCCAGGCTTACCAACAAACTTTAGAGGCTATTGCAAAAATTATTAATCTCACCTCAGCGCAAATTTCTCAATTACTCCAAGGCGTGCCCACTTATTCCTATCAAGCCATCCCCATTAAAGATAATTTAGATTACAACGAAGCTCTTAAATTACAAATTGCCGCCAGTGATTATCCCGGCCTAATTTTATTGAACACCGCCCTCCGGCAATACGTGGCCGGTAATTCTTTGGCTCATTTTTTAGGTTACGTCGGAAAAATTTCCGCTGAAGAATTAAAAACCAAGAATCAAACTTATTTATATAACGATATTATCGGCAAGCTTGGTTTGGAATACGCTTATGAAAATGAACTCCGCGGCCAACATGGCGAACGCCAAATTGAGGTAGATGCCTTAGGTCAAGAAAAAAGAGTAATAAAAGACATACCTACTCAACCCGGCGATAATCTGGTTTTAACTATCGATGCCGAACTCCAAGCTGCTACCGAACAAGCCTTAAAAAAAATCTTAACTCTTTACGGCAAAAAGCGCGCCGTAGTCATTGTGCAAAATCCGCAGACTGGAGAAATTTTAACTTTGGTAAATTTGCCAGATTTTAACAACAATGATTTTGTAACCGGTTTTAAACCAGGGGAGTATGAAAAATTAGTTACTGATCCCAATCGACCAATGTTCTTTCGCGCCATCGCCGGAGAATACCCTTCGGGCTCTACCATTAAACCAGTAATTGCCGCCGCCGCCTTACAAGAAAAAATAATTACTAATCAAACTACCGTTAACAGCACTGGTGGTCTTTGGATCGGTAATAGCTTTTTCTTCCCGGATTGGAAAGCCGGCGGTCACGGTGCCACTAATGTTTACCGCGCGATTGCCGAATCAGTCAACACTTTTTTTTACATGATTGGTGGCGGTTATGGGGATTTCGTCGGTCTCGGGCCAGAAAAAATTGCCCAATACGAAAAATTATTCGGCTTTGGCCAACCAACTAATTTGGATTTACCGGGCGAACGCGACGGCTTTGTGCCAACTCCCGATTGGAAAAAAGAGGTAAAAAACGAAGCTTGGTATATTGGCGACACTTATCATGTCTCAATCGGCCAGGGTGATTTCTTAACTACTCCTATTCAACTAATCAACGCTTTATCAGTTTTTGCTAATGGTGGTAAACTTTACCAGCCTTATCTAGTTAAAACTATTTTAAACTCTAACAACCAAGTAATCACTCAAAGCAAGCCCACGCTAATCCGCCAAAATCCCGTTAACCCCGAAAATATTGAAATTATCAAACAAGCTATGCGCCAAACCATTACTAATGGTGTTGCTAAAAGCTTACAGGCTGTGCCGATGGCGATTGCTGGTAAAACTGGTACGGCCCAAAGTGGTACTACTAAACCCACCCATGCTTGGTTTGTCGGTTTCGCCCCTTTTGACCAACCACAAATTACCGTTTTGGTTTTAATTGAAGAAGGCGGGGAAGGTAGTTCGGTGGCTGTTCCGGTGGCTAAAGAAATTTTTCAATGGTGGTATGATCATCGAATAAAAACTAACATCGCCAACCAACCTTAGGCTTTTTTTAGTCCGGCCCTTAAAGATCTTGACAACTTTTGCTAAATACTATATAATAACACTTAGATAATTTTAACGAGTATACACACGTCCGCAGTTATGTGGGACTTTTTTAATTATCATTTTAATCTAAAAATTTTAAATTTTAATAACTCCAATGAAACCCTATTACGTTACTACCGAAGCTTTAGACAAACTTAAAGCCGAACTAAAAGAATTAATTACTACCAAACGGCCGGAAGTAATTGACCGTATTCGACGGGCTCGCGAATTAGGCGATTTATCCGAAAACGCCGACTACAGCGACGCTAAAGAATCTCAAGGCTTTATTGAAGGCCGAATTATGGAATTAGAAAATATGATCCGTAATTCTTCCATCATTAACGAAAAAACTGGTGCCGCTCAAATTAGAATTGGCACCACCTTGGTGGCCGATTGTGGCAAGCTGGGTAAAAAAGAATACACCATTGTTGGTTCCAATGAAGCCGCCCCCGCCCAAGGAAAAATTTCTAACGAATCACCCTTTGGTGAGGCCTTCTTGGGCCGGACCGCCGGTGACCAAGTCTCCGTCAAAACTCCCCGCGGAGTCATGAGCTGTAAAATTATTGAGATCAAATAACAACCGAAAAGATATTCTACTAAAAGTGGCCAGTCGGCCACTTTTTTGGTGCTTGACAAACTACACTAAAAGCGTAAGATGTAAGCAAATTTGAAAACAAACAGGAGGAAATATTATGGCTTGCAGCAAAGCAAAAAACTTTAAAGCTTTAAAGTCAGGAAACTGTATTTATAGTCACCGCCCCACCAGCCGGCAAATGACTTTTGGTTTTGTTATTAACTCCGGTTCAATTTATGACGGAGAAAAACGCGGACTACATCATCTAACGGAGCACATTACCGCTTCGGCCGTTAACGACCCGGAACGTTCAACAATTTTGGAAAATTTAGAAATGCATGGCGGTTCTTTTAACGCCGAAACCAGCCCTTATCAAACAATGTATTTTTGTACCGTACCGGCTGATTTTGCAAAATTAGCAATAGACACCATTAAAGCACTAATAAATAACTTTTCTGCCGGATTAAAGGACTTATCAAAACACAAAAAAGTCACCATCCGGGAATACGAGCTTCATCAACAAGACTACGCTATCAGATTTGATGACGAATTTATGAGCTATACTTTTGGCGCTGACCATCCTTATGGCGCAGCTATTGGCGGAACACCCAAAAGCATTGAAGCTATTCAAATTGAAGATATTGAAGCCTTGTGGAAAACCAAATACGCTCCGGATAATTTATTGTTTATTGCCACCGGTAATTTTAAGCTGGAAGAAATAACTAAAAATTTAATTGAAGTTTCTACTCCGGCTACACCACCGGCCACCAAAATAATTTTGCCAACGCCACAAATCAAAACTCAATTCATTAAAGAAGATGATTTTTGGCAAGAAGCAAACATCAGTATCGCTTCTTTACCAACACCGTACAAAAATATCAAAGAACTATGTCTAGCCGAAATACTTTGCTCAATGCTAAGTGACGGCTTTTCCAGTCCTTTGTTGATTTGGCGGGAAAACAGTGGTCTGTTTTACGAGTGTTCCTTTGCCTACCAAATCTACCCGGATTTTATGCAACTATTATTTCAATCCCACACTGACCCAAGCAATAAGGATCGGCTAATTGAAGGTTTTTGGCGAATATACAACGCCACTATTACCAACGAGCAAAGATTTAAATTTGCCGTTAACCGTTGCATCAATGAATCCTATTTTTACAATGAAGATCCGGAAGATCTCTGGGATGACGCGGCCGAAGAACTGGGTTGCTTGAATAGAGTAATTCCACTGTCAGAAAAAGTTAACCTAATGCATCGAATAAAGCTTGAAGAAGTACAAAAATTGGCTAACGACCGCTTTAGTCAAAACAACACTTACACCTTTATTTGTAAGCCTCGCTAAAATTTTCAAACCCGTATCACAAGATACGGGTTTTTCTTTGATAGAGTAAAACCCTTTTGTGTGCCTCTAATTTTGACTATTTTACCAAATTATCGTAAAATATAAGCTATAAACTACTAAACTTTGCTATGCTAGATGAACACCAAATTCGTTTACAAAAATTAACCGAACTAACCAAACAGGGGATTAAGGCTTACCCCAACCAAGCCCAAACCGATTTACCTTTAGCTCAAGTAATCGCTGATTTTACCGCTTTAGAAAAACAACAAAAAATTATCACGGTTTCCGGTCGTTTACGCTCAATTCGTCGCCAAGGTGCCATTGCTTTTGCGCACTTAGAAGACACTTCTGCTAAACTGCAAATTTTTATCAAAAAAGACGACCTCGACACTGATTACCAAGTTTTTAAAGATTTTATTGATGTCGGGGATTTTGTCCAAATCTCTGGCTTAGCCTTTTTAACCAAATCTGGCGAAAAATCTTTAGCCGTTAAGAAACTAAAAATATTAGCCAAAACCCTCCGGCCTTTGCCCGAAAAATGGCACGGCCTAAAAGATCGTGAATTACGCTACCGTCAACGTTATTTAGATTTACTAGCTAACCCCGAAGTCAAAGAATTTTTTATTAAGCGCGCCCAGTTTATCCAAAATATTCGTAATTTTTTAAACCAACAAAATTTTTTAGAAGTAGAAACCCCCACCTTAGAAGCCGTCCCCGGTGGTGCGGACGCCGAACCTTTTACTACCCATCACAATACCTTGGATATTGATTTATATTTACGAATTTCTTTGGAATTGCACCTTAAACGATTAGTGGTTGGCGGTTTAGACCGAGTTTACGAACTGGGTAAAGTTTTCCGCAATGAAGGAATCTCTACCCAGCACTTGCAAGAATTTACTTTATTAGAATTTTATTGGGCTTACCAAAATTATCAAGGTTTGATGGATTTTACTGAAAAATTCTTTGTAACAGTGATGGAAAAAACTTTTGGCACCCTAAAAACCACTTACGACGGTCATAATTTAGATTTTGCCGCGCCTTGGCCCAAGCTGGATTATTTTCAAATCTTTAAAGAAAAAACTGGCCTAGACTTAAATACCGCGAGCCAAACAGAATTATTAGACTACGCCAAAAAATTAAAATTAGACACTAACGCCAAATTAGGCAAGGGGAGACTGATTGATCAAATTTATAAAAAGCAAGTGCGGCCGTTTATTATTCAACCAACCTTTTTAATTAATCATCCAATTGAAATTTCACCCTTAGCCAAAAAATTGCCGGACAACCCCAACCAAGTAGAACGTTTTCAGGTTATTTGTGCCGGCGTAGAAATTGTCAATGCTTTTTCAGAATTAAATGACCCGATGGATCAACGCGAACGTTTTTCTGAACAAGAAAAATTAAGAATCGCTGGAGACAAAGAAGCCCAAATGATTGACGAGGACTATATTTTAGCCCTAGAACACGGCCTACCACCCACCGCCGGCTTTGGCGCGGGTATTGATCGTTTATTACAAATTATGACCGGCCAAGATTCCATCCGCGACACCGTGCTGTTCCCGCAGATGAGGCCAAAAGAATAATAAATTTATACAAACTTTTTACTTTCAACTTTATACTTTCAACTTTCTACTCTATACCACCCTATGTTATTCAACAAATATCTAAAAGAATTAATTATTGAAGTCTCAACTTTGTTATTAACTATCGTGGCCTTTTATATCTATGGTATTTTTAATCAAACTTTCTTAGCCGGCGCTTTATCCTTATGGCTAATCCCAGCTTTATACGTAACCATTATCATGTTTTTAATGCGCTGGATTGCCTTGTTTATAAAAAAAGATATTGAGAGGGAAAATGGTTTTTGGGAAGAACTGGCTACTTTATTAGTTGCCACCTTAATTTGCGTCGCCGTTATCTTTTTAATTACCCTAGCCCTAAATCTCTTGTTAATTTCTGATTTATTTGGTAATTTTTTATACACCACCCCCAAAGCAATAACTTACTAAAAAATAATTTTTATAAATTTTACATTTTGATTTTTAAATTTTCAATTATTTATGATCGACTTAAAAGAACTACGTAAAAATCCCGACTTCTTTGTGGAGGCGGCTAAAAACAAAAATGTCCAGCTGGATATTAAAACCATTCTCGCCGCGGATGAGGAAGTGTTAGCGTTAAAAAAACAAATTGACGGCATTAATGCTAAACGCAACATTATTGCCAAACAAGGCAAAGAAGGTGTAGAGGAGGGGAAAGTGCTAAAAGAAAAATTAAAAGAACTAGAACCGCAATTAGCTGACAAAGAAAAATCCCTTAACGATTTACTGCTAAATATTCCCAACCCCGCCAGACCCGACGTTAAAATCGGCAAAAACGAAGATGAAAATGAAGAAATACGCGTAGTCGGGAAGATACCCAAATTTGCTTTTCCCGCCAAAGATTATATGGACCTCGGCGAGGCCTTGGATATTATTGATGTTAAACGCGCTAGTAAAGTTTCTGGCTCCCGATTTGGTTATATTAAAGGTGACGCCGCTTTATTAGAATTTGCCATTGTCCAATATGTCTTAAATATTTTAACCAAAGAAGGTTTTTGCCCAGTCGTGCCTCCGGTCTTTATTAAAACTTCCTCCATGCAGGCCATGGGTTATTTACAACACGGCGGCCTTGATGAGGTTTATGCTTTTGATAAAGACGATTTAGTGCTTGTCGGCACCGCCGAACAATCAATTGGGCCTTACCATATGGATGAGGTGCTGGAAGAAAAACAATTACCTTTGCGCTATGTAGGCTTTTCCACTTGTTTCCGGCGCGAAGCCGGTTCCTACGGCAAAGATACCCGCGGCATTTTACGGGTGCATCAATTTGATAAATTAGAGATGTTTTCTTTTTGCCATCCTGACAAATCCGACGCCGAGCATGAATATTTAGTCAGCCTAGAAGAAAAAATATTACAAGGCTTAAAACTGCCTTATCATGTCTTAAAGATGTGCACCGGCGATTTAGGCGATGTCTCGGCCCGCCGTTACGACATTGAAACTTGGTTACCCTCCGAACAACGCTATCGCGAAACCCATTCTTGTTCCCAAGTTTGGGATTTCCAGTCACGTCGTTTAAATATTAAGTATAAAGATGGCCAGTCAGGCAAAAATGAATATGTTCACTTACTCAACGGCACGGCCGCGGCCATTGGACGCTTAATTATTATGATCATTGAAAACTATCAACAAGCTGATGGTTCAATTAATATTCCAGAAGTTTTGCAACCTTGGATGATGGACAAGAAAACTATTGTAAAAAAATAACCATCTTTTTACAGATGGTTAGATTATTATTTTTATCAACCAGGGTATTTTTCATTGATAATGTGCATAGCGTGTCCGGCCGAGTTTAGTTTGTTGAGATTAGTATATTCATCATCATCAGAGCCAATCATAGTTTCAAAGGCCTCTCCGGGATTCACATTCTCCATTTCACTAACTACATCCTCAACGAACTTAGCCGAGACGACCTGCTCAGTATCTGGCAAATAAACATATTCTTCGTCGCAGCACGGACAACGCCCGGAATCTGTACTAACACTGATTTTTACAACTGTTGGTGGCTCTGTACAATGGCATAAACCGCAAATTTCCGAAATTTCTTTAGTTTTTTCCTTAATACCATTATCCTTAATTTTTTTACCCATTGGTCTCTCCTCCTGTTATTATTTGTCTAAAAGCTTAGCACTTTATAAAAAATTGTTCAAGGGGGATAAAAAATTGGTCGCTTCTTTGTGAAACGACCAACTGGAATGGAATTATTAATATTCCTTATTACGCTCCTTTTTTACAGGAGCCTTTTCTCCATAGGAGCCACCGTGGCTCCGGGGTTGCGTTTTTCGGTCAGCCGGGACCGAACAATTCTCGCACGCGTTCGTCATCTGGCAACCCAGACAACGAAAGTCAACTGCAGTACCTACTTTAACTGCCGTAGTCATTAAAAAACACCCCCATTACTATAAATATAATATTTCTGTGCTCTTATTATAAACTACAATTCAAAATTTGTCAATGGCTAAAATTATTACCCGTCGCCGGCAATGGCGACACCGCTTTGCCAAGGATTATCACAATCCTTTATTTGACCGCCAAACCACGGGCGGCCGAGTTAAAATTTATCTAGCTTCGGCTGGCTTAATTTTATTGGTTTTAATCTATGGTCTACTAACCAACGCTAAATTTAATTTAACCAACTTAGAAATTAAAGGTAATCGCAAAATCACCACCAATCAATTATGGCAATTATTCAATGAACAAAAACAACAAAATTGGCTGGGTCTATTTAAGCAAGAAAACTACTTTTTGTTTAGTTCAAAAAAACTCTCGCAAAAAATTATTAACAGTCTAGAAGTTTCCCAGGCTGAGGTTGAAAAAAAATTCCCCAACCAACTAAAAATTTCTTTGGTTGAACGAGCCATTAGTTTAAAATTAAGAGTAGGGGAGACAGGCTACTATTTAGACCCCAAAGGTCTAGTCTTTGCCAAGCTACCCTATACCCAGCTAGAAACCGGCCCCGCCCTACTGGTGGTTGATACTACTGACGAATTAACTTTGGAAAGTTCACCCTTAAGTGCCGAGATGTTTGCTTTTATTATGGGTGCCAATCGTCAATTACGGCAAAATGGTCTAGAAATAGTTAATTTTAACCTAAAAGAACTTAGTGACCGCGATTTAAAAGTTATTACCAAAGAAGGTTGGTATGTTTTACTAGACGTTCGCGAAGACTTGGTTAGACAGACCAATAATTTAAAATTATTACTACAAAACAAACTAACCGAGCGCACTAATTTACAATACATTGACTTACGCTTCGGTGATAAAATTTTTTATAAATAGTCTTGACAAATTACCAAAATCTGCTAAACTTGTAAAAACAATTCTAAGGAGGTGCAACTATGGGAATTTGGATTCTGACCGAGAGTGGATTATATTGTATTCACTCATTCATTAAAGAGCCTGTCATCGGCCCCTCATCCACACTAAAGGGGAAAGACATAAATGGGTGTATAATCACTCTTAAAGTCTACTCAGAAGATCATGCTGATGAACGGAAAAGGTTGATGGATAATGATCTTAATAAGATCATTACAGCCATCGAAAAAGGCCATAGCCACACCGTTATATCTCTGTATGAGGAACCGGGTGGCGACAGACAGTAAACTTAAATTGATACACCGAGCAGAAATTATTTTCTGCTCTTTTTTATCAATAAAATAACCTTGACAAATTACCAAAAACCTGCTAAGCTGACCCTATTAAAGGAGGTGAAAAATTATGTGCAAACACTTAATTACAATAATTACTGTCAACGGGGTTTTTACGGGCCAAAAAAAAATTGAAATCAACCTCGACGGAACACTTCTGTTTTGCGAAGATGAAAATCAAGTAAAAACAGTTATCTACGAAAAACAGAAAAATAAATGGCTAAAAGAAGTGGTAGCTAAAGTTGGGGAAATGGTTGCCGAGGCCCAAAGTCTCGATAAGATGCCGGTTATAGATTTCAAAAAATTTTACTGCAAAAATCATACCGAGCTAGGCATAATGAACCAGGAATGATTAACAGTTAAGTAATATTCAAGGATCCTAATTATCAACCAGGATCCTTTTTTTATTTGATAAAAGGGGAATTGCCAACTAAAAAACTTAATAATTAATTTGCTGCTCAAAAGTTGCTAACTTATATTACACAATATTTTTATAATCATGTCAAATTAACTAAAATCATAAAAAACACTTACTTATAATCCTAAGTCTAAATTTGTCAAAAAATATTTTAGGGTCAAACGTAGGGGATAGTCAACCTAAAAAAATTTACTACAAAATATTATTTTTTAGGCAAAAATATTTTTCAAATTTAATTTTTAGCAAAACCTAAAAATTTTACTAAAAAAGTTATAGCCAGTTTTAAAACAATCAAACTAGCCAAAGTGAGTGGTGCCTTTATACCTGTGGTTTCTATAAACGCAATATAGGAGGTCGTATTTTTGAGCTATTTTGACTAGTTAGACAAAACTAAACAAAATCAGACTTTAGATCGAAATAAATAAAAAAATATTAATTATTTAAATTATTTTTATAAAAATGTTTTTTATCGCTAAACCGATCAAGCTTTGCGGTTTTTCAAAAACCCACAGGGGAGGGTCCATTTTACTGATTTGGCTACTTTAACCTAGATATTATATGATTATACTAACTGAGTATAATATCTCTTACACTCAGTTAATTACTATGCTATAATTAAGGTATATGAAAACTACCAAAGAAACCCTCCCCTTATTAGAAGACTTTCTCTTAAGTCTCCAAAGCAATAATTACTCACCGGAGACGGTTTATAACTATGAGCGAGACTTAAAAGTCTTTGAACACTTCCTAATTGAGTCTAAGTTCAGCTTTGCCAAGCTTGAACGACGCTCTATTGATTATTATAAAGCCTATTTAAACTCTATAGACCGCCAAACGGCCGAAATGGCTCAAACTACTACCAGGCTTAAAAGCTACTCTATAAACCGCGTTTTATCGTCCCTGCGGGCTTATTTGCGGTATTTAATTGAAATGGACTATAAATCGCCCATTTTAGCAGAAAATGTAAAGCTAGTTAAAACCGAACGCAAACATCCCAAAGTTGGTGAATTCAACGAGATCGTCAAACTAATTGAAGCGCCGGACAAACTGGAAAAAAATCCCTTCGTGGCCACTCGTAACCGCGTGATGTTAGAAATTTTATTTTCGACCGGTATGCGTATCTCCGAATTGATTAATTTAAAGAAAGCCCAGATTGATTCAACCGGTAAAATCTTTATCATGGGCAAAGGCAAAAAGGAACGTTTTGTCTATATGACTCCCCGCGCCACTCACCATTTAAAAAATTACTTAGCCTTGCGAAATACCGACAGCGATTATTTATTTATTCCCCT
>Ga0172379_10000670_pt1 | contig 82532 bp, 86 predicted proteins | sample GrowelOW334metaG_FD_119756 | JGI IMG/M metagenome (GOLD analysis project Ga0172379, IMG submission 119756) | Groundwater microbial communities from an aquifer near a municipal landfill in Southern Ontario, Canada - Groundwater well OW334 metaG | ecosystem: Environmental > Aquatic > Deep... | reverse complement strand
TGCCGCTACTGGCGCCGGTTGTGCAATTACTGGAGCGGAAACAGTCGGAGCGGCAACCCGATTAACTGTTTGATTAGGAATTGTGGTGGTAATAGTTTTGCCATTTTTATTCTGCGTCGCGGCTAAAATTTGTTTATTTAAATCAGCCAAAGCTTTAATTTTAGCTTCGTAGATAGCCGTCGCCCGATCATAAGCTGTTTGATTAACCTTATTAATTAAGGCCGCATCATAATTTTTTTTACTAGATAAAGCGGCTGGCCGGTTAATTAAAGCAAAAGGAACCGCAAACATCATTAACGCTATTCCGACCGCATAAGAAATATTACGCACACGTGACCAAAGAGACGCATCGGGAATCATTGAAAATTCTTCCATTTCAATCTGATTTTTAGCCACGCCCAAACTAAGTAAATTATCAGCCATCGCTTTCATGAAAGGACCTGGTCCGCAAATAAAATAAGTTTTGCCATAAATATTGCCGATAAAATTTTTAATTATCGGAGCGTTTATCCTTTCACACAAAATACATTTATCTTCTGATCCGCCAGTTTCTTCAGTAAAGGAAAATAAAGCCGAAATATTAGGGTTGATTTGCTGCAGACTTTTTATCTCATTAAAAAACGTAGCGTTACTCAGAGTTCTAGTGCTATAAATAAGAGTTAATTTATTGGGTAATTTAAGATCAGTGGCATAATTTAGAGCACTAAAAAATGGCGTAATACCGATACCGCCAGCTAACATCACCACATCTGAGTATTTTTTGGCGTCATAAACAAAGTTGCCATAGGGTCCGAAAATTGTCAGCTCATCACCCTCTTTTAACTTTAAGAGGCCTTGGGTAAAAAGGCCTTCAATTTTTATACCAAAAATAATGGAGTTTTTATTAGTCGGCGAACTGGCAATTGAAAAAGCATGTTTATCTTCCATCCGTCCCTGACTGTTTCGATAAGAAATCATGGCGTATTGACCGGGATGATAATCAAAAACCGGCAGACCCTTAGGATCGCCTAACTCCAAAATAACTTGATCTTGAGTCGGCTGGTATATTTTTTTTAGATAATATTTATATTCAGACATACATATTAATACGCTTAATAAGAAAATATTCTTCAAAAATGAAAACTGTGTGTTTTGACAAAATGATGCGTAAATAATTTTAGCATTTATATCAGATAATCACAAAACTATCAAGATTGAATTGATTAAGTTAAGATGTTACACTCCTCTTATGATTAAATTTCCTAAATATTTTTTATATTTTTTCTTGGCGGCGCTAATACTCTGTCCTTATTTTCCGATTTACGCCAAAAATATTAAGCTGCCAATATTGCTTTATCATTATTTAGAACCGGACAATACTAAAGATGCTTTACGCGCCGGCATGACAGTTACTCCGGAGCAATTTGATAAACAATTAAAATTTATCAATGATTCCGGTTATAAAACTATTACGATGTCCGAGACGGCAGCTAAATTAAATGGTTTTTCCTCTAAAGAAAAATATATGGCCTTAACTTTTGATGATGGCTATCGTGATTTCTATGACTATGCTTTTCCGATTCTTAAAAAATATCAGATGAAAGCCACGGTTTATGTTATCTATGATGCCATAAATGCCCCTGATTATTTAAGTGAAGACATGATTAAAGAAATGACCTCTAGCGGACTAATAGAAATCGGTTCCCACGCTTTAGATCACAAAAAACTTACTTCATTAAATATTATAGAAGCTAAACGGCAGATATTTTTAAGTAAAGAATTATTTGCTAAAAGATTTAAAATTCCCGTGACCACTTTTGCTTACCCTTACGGTTCATTTAACAAAACTATTGCTGATTTCGTAAAAAAAGCCGGATACACTGCGGCAATTTCTATAATACCAGGCGAAATACAATCAGAAGCCAATCTTTTTTATCTCTCCCGTATGCGGCCGAACAATAACCTCGCTTCATTTAAACGCTTACTGATAAAAACCAAATAATTAATTAGCCGAATAATCGTTTTGCCAGATAAGCGGTTCGTCTTTTATTTTTCGAGCCAGTTGCAAAGCATTTTGCGCTAGCTGGCGTGCTTCATTAACATAAGTTTTATCAGTAACAAAGGGCTTATCAGAATATGTCCCGCGAGTAACCGATGACATCGCATACATATTACTCCAAGGAGCAAAAGCCATCCCGAAATGATTTAAAGCCATATATAAAGAAGAAATTACCATGGTCGCTCCTTCTTCGTGCCCGGTTACAATAATTCCTCCGGTTTTACCGCTAAAACGCCGCAGAAAACCGCTACCGGGAATGTTTTGATCAGCCATCAGCTCGACAAATTTAGTATGTTTGATGTTTAATTCTCTGTTTTTAGCGGCTTCTGGATCGGCCGGTGCTAAACTGCCGTCTAAACTGATACACCGGTCGATAAATAAAGACATCAGTGAGGACATTTTAAAATTATTAACCGGAGTGGCAAATAAAATAATATCGGCATTTAAAATCTTGTCATATAAAATATTACTCATATCATCGCCGCGAGGCGTTCCTTGGCTGTAACAAGAACAATAAAAATGGCACTGAGTGTTAGTGGTTGAATAACAAGCCTTACAAGGTTTGATGTCATATTTTCGAAGCGGCAATAATTCTGTTTGCACACCGGCTTTAGCTAGTTCATCTAAAGCTTCTTTGAGTAAAAACTCCGAATTACTGCTTTCAGCGGCCATATCAAATTGGTCGCGAGCCGAGCCGGAAATACCAATAGCCATAAGCGGGCCAAGTCGCTTTCCTCTTTCGGCTGCTTCAGCAATCGTTTGTTCTCTTATTTCCTTAAAACGGTTTAAAGTTTTATCATCGATATCTAAAATTTTTTTTAAAGACTCATCATCCATTTTGGGATTGCCTTTCATACATTTTAAGTTAAAATTTATTAACCATTTTTTTCTGCCGATCCTTTAATACAATAATAGCCGTTAGCTAAATTACTGGCCTGATGTACCGGGCAAGCGCCGCAGATACAGCCATTCATTTTATATTCACAAGCAATTGTAACCTCGGCCGAACAGTATAATTTCTCGTCCTTATCACTAGCGCATTCATTATAACTAGGACAAACGGGACAAGAGCATAATTTTAAGTTGTCTTCATTTTTAATTACTTTAGCCATATTAAAAATTTAAAAGAATTGATAAGCCGAAAATACCGTGGATTAGAGCGATAATTATGGTAATTAAGGCTAGGCGCGGATGCCACTTAAAAGGAATGATATTTACCCCTTTAAAATTCAAAGCCCCGACCGTAGCCGTAAACAGCAACAGCAAAAAAGTAGCAATGCCGCCGTACATTATCAGCGGCTGCCCTAAAAATAAAGTGAAAGCTAAGTGGTTAATCATATTATTCAACAATTATTTGCCCAGTCATTGAGGGATGAATGGAACAAGAATAATTAAATACTCCGGCATCGCCAAAATTCATTAAATACTTTTGTCCTTGTTTTAAGACATCGGAATTAAATGAGTCAGATTTAATTTGATGGGGCGCAGAATCATTATTAGTCCAAGTAACTGTAGTTCCCTTTTTAATCGTTATAGTGGCTGGATTAAAAGCAAATTCTTTAATTGAAATAGCGACATTGCTTTCGGAAACTGCCGGTGTTTCGACAACTGGAGCAGCGGGATTAATCGGGGTCGCTGAATCAATCGGAGCTGCTGTTTTATTTGGTGTCGAGCTATATAAACTACAGCCGCCAAGAATAAAAGCTAAAACAAACACTAACGCTGAAACTCTAAAAATTGTGTTTTTCATATATATTTTTTTATTTAATGTAAATATTATATCAAAAATTAATTGATTTTGGAAATAATTGAGATTATTTTTTTAGATAATTTTTTTATCTCTTCGGTTGATAAAATTCTTCTAGGTTTACCTTGATGATCAAGGTCGCCGATGCGATCATCGGGTATTAGATGGTAATGTAAATGTTTAATACTCTTATTTGAATTATCTCCTTCCCTAACTAAAATAGAAAAATTATTATATTTTAACTTTTTTAATATTTTAGCACCAATCTCTATCAACTTATCAATATCTTTATTTTCTGAGTTATTAATCTCAAAAAAAGAAGTAACATGCCTTTTGGGAATAACTAATAGATGATGCGGATGATACGGCGCCTTAGCGTAAGTTAAATAAGCATGGCGATTTGAAGCAAAAATTCGGTCTTCATTTTCACAAAAAGGACAAATTTTTAATTTTTTTAAATAATCATTGTAAAGCATAGTTTAATTTAGATGTTTATTACAAACTTTTAATCCAGGTTTTAGCCTTTTCTAAAGTAGCTTCTCTATTCTTTTTAAGAGGCGCCATAAAATCAATAGTTGAAATAATTTGATTAGAGCTTAATTTATTTTTTAAATTATTTAAAGTTTTTCCTAGGCCGCCTTCATGGCTGCAAAATAAGGCTACTTTTTTATTGATGATAGAGTTATTAGATAAAAAACTTCTAATTGCTGGCGTATAACTACCCGCCCAAACCGGAGTGCCAATAACTAATAACTCATAATCATCTAAATTTGTATTAATCGGTTCAAGCTCCGGTTCCTCTTTCATTATCACTTGGCGACCGCCCCAAAGATATTTCATAAAACCGGTAGATTGAAGTTCTTGCTTTGGATGAAGTTCTAGAACATCAGCTTTAATTTCATTAGCCATGGTTTCACTCAGCAACTTCACATTACCTTCAAAAGAATAATAAATAATTAAAGTTTTCATAATAATTTTGTCTTTTTTTATGTTTATATTATAGCATTTTTTAAAAAAAGAGGGCAGTTTTGCCCTCCTTGTCTATTTGATATTTTTTAAAAATTCATCCACCGCTTCCACCAAGAAATTTTCTTCCCCAGTTTTATGTACAAAACTAAGCAACGGATTTTTTCTGGCTTTAATTTCACTGCGAAAATCTTCACACCATGACCAAAACAAAACCGGAATGCCCAATTTTTCAACCTCTCGTTCATAGAAAACAATTCCTGTTCGCAAATCATCGTTTGTTTCCTCTTTCGTGTAAAGATCAAGAGAAGACGCCATTATTTCTATTATAATGAGCTTGTACCGATCTAGCCTTTTTACAAAAGCGGTTTTAATGTACATAATATGATCCACCTCATATTTTTCCTTAAACTTTATTATCGCCGGCTGACACATACCACTTGGTTCCCCAATCAATAAAATTTTTTGTTTCATCTTTTCTTATTTTTTACTCAGTAAATTTAGAAACAAAGTAAATATGGTTTCACATTCCAAGAAAAATATACGCATTTTTCTTTTTCTTCATATTCATCCTGAAGGAAACAATCGTTTTGATTGGAATATTCCCAGTTACCCGTGTCCAAAATAACATCAAGACTTTTCAATAGGTTCAAGATAAAATCATACACCTCTGAAATTGTTCTTTCTCCGTTCCATAAAACGTTTTCGGAGTGAGCAGTGTCTTTAAAGACTCGAACCAAGATAGTAGTTCCTTGATTAACTTTCCAGACCCTCAGCTGCATGCTGGTTAGATTTTTCTTATCATCCTTTTCCAGTGATAGAACAAGTTTCGCTTTTTGACAAAATTCTTTCATTTTTACTCCCTCCTTATTTTTAGGTTATATCTAATTTTGAAATTGCATTTTCAAAAAATGGACGAGCTAAAGTCTTAGCCTTCTTACTAGTTATTCGATCAAACATCCAATTAATTTTACTTCTTACTTTTTCTCTGCTGGTTTTTTTAATTTGTTCAACAAGAAAAAGATCTATGCTATTTTCTAAGAAACTTAGACTATCAGCATCTTTAATCAAATTTTGATCGTCATCACCGCCCACCTCATGACTCTCTATAAGTTCTGATACTTTTTTAATTAACGCTTCATCAGCTCCTTTTTCTTTCAAAAACTGGGACATAATTTCCGCTCCTTTTGCCTGATGATGAGACAAATACTCCTCATTTTGATAACCCTTATCCGATTGGGCTATTTTGTTATAGCTACTATTGCGAAAAGCTTTTTCAATATCATGACTTCTAGCAGCAATGAGCAGAGCTTCACTAGCATTTGGTTTTAATTGTTGCAGCCAAAACACAGTTCTTTCTAAATGGCGACTACTGCCAACAGTCCGATTAACAAATTCTTCAGTTTGTTTATATAGATTGGTCATGTTTTTTATTATATATTTAGGTTATTAATGTTCGTTTAATAAAACAAAAATAGCACTAAGGGTGCTATTTTGTCAACATATTTTTGTCAACATTGCTCGGGAACTAGGATTTCCGCCTCAGTTCGCCGCCAGAAATGCGGCTCACTTCGTTGTCGCGGTCAAAGCTAAACATCCAGTGGATGTTTAGCTACGCTCCCCTTTTCGCCTTGTCTTCCGCCAAAGCTCAAGACTCGCTTTTGACCAGTCCGAATCCCCTTTGCTTCGCAAACATAACAAAAGAGAGCAGATTAATCTGCTCTCTTTTGTTATGCTCGGGAACTAGGATTCGAACCTAGATACCATGCGCCAGAAGCATGGGTCCTACCATTAGACGATCCCCGAATATTTTATATCTTAAAAAAGTATATAGTGCTCACTACTCTTTGTAAAGAAAAAATATTTTTATTCCGCTTTCGGCTTCATCAGAGGAAATAAAGTCACTTCCCTAACCGGTTTATCAACCATAAAGGCAAATAATCTTTCCCCAAAACCAAAACCGCAAGTCGGCGGCATGCCGTGCTCCAGCATTTCTACAAATTCAAAATCAGGCATCATCGCTTCGCTATCACCCCGATCAATTAATTTTTCCTGTTCCATAAATCGCTCTCTTTGATCAATTGGATCATTAAGCTCGGAAAAACCATTGCAGACTTCAGAGCCGGCAATAATGGCTTGAAATCTTTCGGTCAGTTCCGGATTATCTGTTTTAGCTTTAGACAGCGGTGAAACTATTTTAGGATGATTGATTAAAAAAACCGGCCCAGCAATAGTCTTGCGGCAATACTTCCACAGCGTATCAATTAAGCGTTCGCGATTAGCGCCCTCATATTTAACCTCTAACTCTTCTAATTTAGCTCTCATTTCGTCTTCAGACGCGCTTAAAACATCAATACCGGTTTTCTCTAGTACGGTTTCACGATAATCAATTCTCGGCCACTCGCCCGCTAAATCATATTCAAAGCCTTTAGTGGTAAATTTAGTTTTGCCAAAAACTTTAAGAGCAATTTCTTGAAACAACTCTTGGGTCAGTTTCATACCCATTTCATAATCAGCGTAAGCCCAGTAAAATTCCATGTTAGTAAATTCTTGTAAGTGATCGGGGCTTGATCCTTCGTTGCGATAGACTCGTCCGATTTCAAAAACTTTTTCATAACCAGCCGCCATCAGTCTTTTTTGCCACAGCTCACCAACGGAAATCCGCATAAAGACATCCATGTCAAAATCATTGTGATGAGTTTTAAAGGGATTAGCTTCGGCACCACCGGTGGTCACTTCAATGGTCGGAGTTTCCACTTCAAAAAAGCCTTGGCCTTTCATAAAGTCGCGAACCGTTTCCCAAAATTTCGCTTTTTTATAAAATATTTCTCGAAGTTCCGGATTTAATAATAAATCAAGATAGCGCTTGCGCAAACGTTCTTCTTCATCTTTTAAGCCATACCAAGCGTCAGGAATCGGCAGCAGGGCTTTAGTCAGCAGTTGCCATTCCGTTACAAAAACGCTTTTTTCACCTTTATGGGTTAAAAAAACATAACCTTTAATCTGAACAAAATCAGCGATATCAATTAATTTGATAAATGTTTTATAACTGTCCGCGCCTAAATCTTTTTTGGAAAAAGCCAGTTGAATATTGCCGCTGACATCTTCTAAATTAGCGAAAGCTAAATTTCCGTGTTCTCTTTTAGCCCGCAGACGTCCGGCAATATAAAATTCCTGCTTGCTACTTGCTAATACGTCATACTTAGACAAAAGTTCCGCAATTGTATAATCGCGTTTGACTTTAGCCGGATAAGCGGCAATACCTTGAGCTTTAAGTTCTTCCAGCTTATGCAACCTATCATCTCGTTCGCTGCCGGTATTTTCTGACCTATTAGCGTTTTCCATATTTTTATTTTATTACTCTACTTTAACAATTTTATAATGCATGACCCCGCGCGGTGTTTCGACTTCAACGTTTTCCCCTTTTCTTTTGCCGATAAAAGCAACGCCCAGCGGCGACTCATTGGAGATTAAACCATTTAAGGGATCAGCTTCATTGAAACTGACAATGGTGTACACCTTTTCTTTACCATCAACTTTAACGGTGACAGTGGAGCCCATAACAATATGTTCGCCATCAGAAACTTTGTCGACAATTGTAACGTTCTTTAAAATAGCTGAGAGTTCAATAATGCGTCCTTCGTTTAAAGCTTGGGCGTCTTTAGCCTCGCTGTATTCGGCGTTTTCCGACAAATCGCCCAATTCTTTAGCGCGCTCAATCCGTTCCGCAATCTCTTTGCGTCTAACCACTGAAAGAAAATCATGTTCTTCTTTCAATTTGTTGTACCCGTCTTGGGTGATGATTTGTTCTGGCATACAAATAATTAAATACCAAATAGTAAATCTTAATTAATTTTCCTATTTAATAAGCTAATAAATATGAATTTATGCAATTTAATATACTTCATTTGGAAGTTTTTGGCAAGACTATATTTTTTGGCGCCAAACCCTCAATTAAAACTAGCGCCGCTAACAAATACCCAATTCCTAAAGGGTGATCAAGATAAGGGGTAAAAAAATTAGTAAGCACTAAAACTAAAAGCCCTAAGGCTAAAACACCCGCTAAATCATTGCCTTGGCGCCATTTTAAGAGACCGCGATAAATAGCCATCAACATTAAAGCTAGATAGCTAAATAAACCAAAAAATCCAAATTTCAACCATAAGGCTAAATAACCCCATTCAAAAGCGTAAGTAGTATATTCGCCGCTGGGATTAGTTTGTAAAACTCGCGGGTCGCTGCTTTTATATGTAATAGTTTTGCCATAGCCAAAACCCAGCCAAGGACTGGTTTTAATTTCACGCCACATCACCGGTAGTAATGACCAGCGAGAAGCCACGGCCGCTTCATTTGAATTAAGGCTAATGCGGTTCATAAAGGAATCAGCCGAAAAAACTCCCGGTTTTGGTATTGGAAATAAAACAATCAGTAAAATAAATAAAATTGAAGCTAGAGCGGTGCTGCTAATTAAAAAAATTTTCGCGGCTGTTTTTCTCCAGCCGTAAAAAATTAACCAAGCTAGCAAACCTAAAGCTAAAATTATTAAAACCGCCAGCCAAAAACTGCGTGACATCGAAAGAATTAAAATACTCCAAGTTAAAATAAGCAGCAACCAAGTGCGGCGTTTTTTTGTTTCCAAAACAAAAGGTATTATCACTAGAGCGATAGCAATATAAATTTGCGACTGTAAAAAAATCCGCGGCCAAGAGTTGAGGGTTGAAGTAATTTCGGCCACCCCGGTTTGTCTCAACCAAAAATATAAATCCGGCATAATCGAAATATTATGCGTGAAGATATATAAAATCATTAAAGTTTCAAAACTAAGCCATAATAAAGCCGCTAAAGACACTTGAACCAAACGCTGGTAAACCTCGTTTGACGCTTTAAAATAAACCGCTAAAATCGGAAATAGTAATAGGAAAAATAACCAAGCATTAAAGTCGGCCAAAATATTACTTAAGCTGTTATGATTTATAAAGGCACTAAGCAAAGCGAGTGAAATAAAAAAAGCCAGCGCCAAAAAATAACGCCAAGCTTTAAATTCTTTAAGATAATTTATTATTTTAAGCCGCTCTTCTCGGCGTCGTAATTTATAAAGATACGCTAAGATAATCGCCGCAAAAATTATCATTCGCAGCGAAACTGGGCCAAGCTCAAATAAATGCCCTTTAGAACCGATAATTAATTCCGTAAATAGAATAAGCAAGCCAAATTCTAAATTTTTAAAAGCCAAAATAAAAATGCCCAAAAATATAATCAGGGCACTCGCTAATTTAAGGGGTGGATAAAAATAGCCTAGAAAAGAAATAAATTCTAAAACGGCAATTGCTCCCAATATAAAACCAGTATTTTTATCGATTAATTTCATGATAAGTGATGCTTGGCATAAATTACCGCCATGGCTTTATTATATTTTTTTACCGCCGGTAAAAATGGTAATAACTTATAAGCGGCTGATGGCAGCCAAGAACTAATTGTGCCACCGGGAGCAACTGTAAATAATATTTGATCAACCAAGATCCCGACTTTATTATTTTCCATCATGGTTAACCATAAATCCCAATCTTGGAATTTTTTAAGGCTTTCATCCCAGCCGCCGGCCGGAAAATCGGTTTTTTTAATTAAAGCCATGGTATGGATATAAGGCGCGCGTTTTAATTCTTCGACGTTATAAGGCCGTCCTTTAAATAATTTTTTACCCCAAATAAAAGAGGGGTAAGCAAAGCTAGCGCTGGGGTTATTAACTAGAGTCGTAAGTAAAACTTCAAAAGCTTCCGGCTTTAAAACGGCATCGGCATCACAAAAAAAGAAATACTCTCCCTTGGCTTCCCTAGCGCCATGATTTCTAGCGGCTGGAGCGCCTTGATTTTTTTGATTTATAAAATAAAAGCTTAGTTCGCTTTGATTATTTTTTAAAAAATCCATAAAAACTTTTTCCGGATTATCCGTTGAACCGTCGTTAACAATTATCACTTCAAAATCACGATAAGTTTGGCTATTTAATCCTTCTAAAGTTAATTTTAATTTTTCAGCCTGATTGTAAACAGGCAGAATTACAGAAATCATAAGTTGTTATATAATTTTTTAATTTGATCGGCCCACAAAAAATCGCGAAGAGCTCGCTTTCGGCCCATCTTTCCTAAGCTTAATCTCTTTTCCTCATCATTTACTAATAATTTAATGGCTTCAGTAATTTCGGCAATATTTTCCGGATCAACTAATAAACCATTTTCTTGACTTATAACCGCATCAGAAACTCCTCCGGACCGCCCGGCAATAACCGGTTTACCATACAAATTAGCTTCTAAATAAACAATACCAAAGCCTTCAAAATCACCGTTAATCATTCGTGACGGCATTATGAATATATCACATAAATCTAGAAACGACCATTTCTCAGCGTCACTTATTTCCCCGGTAAAAATGGCGTTTACTTGTAAAGAAGCGGCCAGTCCTTTTAAGTAAGAATCGGCTTCTCCAGTTCCAGCCACCAAATAACAAATCTTTGATTTTGTGGCTTCATCTAAACCAGCTAGGGCTTGAAGTACCATGTCAACCCCCTTGCGCTTAACTAAGCGTCCCAAGCTCAGCAACGTAATTTTATCTTTGGTCTGATATTTCGTTTGCAGCAATATGGTCGTATTTTCTAAATGATTAAGCGATACATCATCTATTCCCGGATTAATGATTATTATTTTACTGGTCAGTTCCGGTTTCCAGTTTTTAATCAGCTCGGCGACGTAAGAATTGGCACAAATAATTTTTTTGGCTTTTTTTAAAATTTGCCGCATCAGCCATTTTTTTCGGAATTTTTTTTGAGCGTAAGTAAAATCCATGCCGTGAAAAAATACCGCGTAATCATAGGGCCTGATTAAATATTGCAGCCAGGCCACCGTACCTAATGGCAAGACATGGCCGACTAAAACATAAGCCTGGGGATTTTTATGCAAAAATTTTCTCAGGCGCCACCAGGACTTAATCCAATGACCACGGGTCTGATTTAAAACTTCAAGACCATCCTTGTCCGGCCAGCTGTGGACTAAGTGGCCGTAATAGTTAGCCACCCCGCCTTTAAACGGCGGATATTCTAATGTCAGTAAGATACTTTTCATAAATTATCGTTTAAAGGATAAATAAACGCTTCGGATATCTTGTTTTTTAAAACCACCGACTAAATATAAGAAAATAAAATATAATAAACCGCCTAAAACTGTGGCGACCATAATCGGTAAATAATTTTTTCCATAATAAACAATCGTGCCCATCACCGCCGCCGCCCACAAAGACTTGCCCAGGGTTATTAAATTTTTTCGTGGCTTATAATCAATAATTCTTTTAGCTTCCCATAATCCAAGTATAAACATAATGGCATTAGTAGCCAGCACGGTGATACTGGCGCCAATCGCGCCATATTTAGGAATCAGCAAAAAATTGGCAAAGACGCTGATTATAGTCACTGCCACCATAAACGATAAATTGCGGCGCTGTCTATCGCAAGCATTAAGCAGTGATCCAATCGGAAAATTTACGAAAATAAAAAATAAGGCCAAAATAGAAATCCGCAGTGGCCAGAGCGCTTCATTCCCCGCCTTAAATAAATCAATAATTTTATCATCAAGAGCAATTACCCCGCCGATAATCGGCAGCGATATAATAATTAAATAATTGATAGCGCGTTCAAAAGACAGGACTAACTGCTGGCGGTTATTTAACCAATAAGAACTCATCGCCGGATAAAGCGAGGCTGTAAAAGCCATCGGTAAAAATTGCAGGGCAAAAATTATTTTAAAAGCGATTTGATACACGCCAACCTGATGATAATTGGCTAAAATACCGATCATCACTGAATCAAGATACAAATATAGGCGTTGAAAAATGGCAAAAAAAGCAAAAGGCCAGCTGATTCTAAAAATACTCTTAATAAATTCTTTCTGAAAAAGTAAATTCCATTTTAAATTTAAGCGGTAACGAACAATAAGATAGCTATAAATAAAATTAAAGACGCTGGCAACGGCGAGCACTGCCATCGCTACTTTCACGCCAAAACCGGAATATAACGCCAAATAACCTAAAACTAAAATTATCAGCTGGTAAATAACTGAGGAAATGCTCTCAAATTTTAAATTATGAAAACCGCGGACCGCGGCAAAAAAAGTGGTGGTAAAGGAATCTAAAATCATACACACCGAAGAAATCATAATTAACTCAAAACCCAGATTATCATAACCAAAAATCAGGGCGGTACCCAGAGCTAAAAATAAAGTGATAATGGCTAATGGTATTTTAAGAGAAATTACATTACCCAGCCAAGTTTCGGCCTGCTCCTGATGTTTAGCCACTTCCCGAGTTAAAGTATTGGCAAAACCGAGATCAATAAATATGGCAAAAATAGTGGTAAATGATAAAGCGGCGTAATATTGACCCATCATTTCCAGGCCGAGTGCTCGGGTTAAAATAATGAAATAAGTAAAGGAAATGATTTTCTGTAAAATCAAAGCTAAGGTCAAATAGGATGTATTTCGGGCGATATTGTGTATTTTAGTCATGGCCTTAATTATAACAGCTCTTGATTAATTTTTGAAGTTGTGATAGCCTTAGGACATAAATATAAATAAATAACGATAATTTCTCGTATGAAAAATGATATCCACCCAAAGTATTATAAAGATTGCAAAGTAAGCTGCGTCTGCGGCAATACTTTTTTAACTGGCTCAACCGAACCGGAAATTAAGGTTGAACTTTGTTCCGCTTGCCACCCTTTCTATACTGGTAAACAAAAATTAGTTGATACGGCTCGCCGCGTTGAGAAGTTTACGGCTAAAGCCGCTACGACTGCTAAAGTATCCGCTGTTCGTAAAGGAAAAAAGGTTAAAACTGCGGCCCGCGCCGAATCTCATGCTAAGAAAGAGGTGGTTATTAAAACTAAAGATATCAAAAAAATTGCTCAAGTGACCTTGGGTAAAAAATAGCTCCGTTAGCCTAAAGTAATCAGCCATTACTGGATTTTAGTTGATCTAAAATGAAGTAACACTATGGCTGATTATTTTTTAAAATAAAAAAAGCCACCAACATACTTGATTGTCGATATCCGAGAGGAGGGAGTTTCCCGGGTCTAACAACTTTAGTATTTTATTGGCGGCTAAATATTATCATAAGTATAACATAATTTTAAATATTGTCAAGAGCTAGCCACTGCTACTAAACATATGTACGAAGATATTAAGCAAAAATATAAAGATCTTGAAAGCCGCCTCAGCGACCCGGTTTTAGTAAACGATCAAAAAGAAATGGTTAAAGTGTCTAAAGAGCACGCTGAACTGCGCGATATTAATGCTCAAATTCAGGCCTATGAACGGATTTTATCAAGCATCCAAGAAAATAAGGATATTATAAATGGTGAAAACGATCCTGAACTAAAAGAAATGGCCGCTAATGAATTAACAGAACTGGAGGCAAATGGGGCTAAATTATACGAAAAAATTGAGGAAGAACTGCATCCTGACAATCCTAATGACAAAAAAAATGCCATTATTGAAATTAGAGGCGGTGCCGGCGGCGATGAAGCAGCTTTATTTGCCGGCGACTTATTTAGAATGTATCTTAAATATTGCGAAAAGAAAGGTTTAAAAATAGAGGTGCTCGATTCCAGTGTTATCGGTATCGGCGGTTATAAAGAAGTGGTTTTCTCAGTCAGCGGTCCGGGCGCTTATGGACTTCTTAAATATGAAGCAGGCACTCACCGGGTCCAACGCGTTCCGGAAACGGAAAAACAAGGCCGGGTCCACACTTCGACCGCGACCGTTGTTGTTTTGCCGGAAGCGGAAGAAGTTGATTTAGAGATTAAAATGAATGATTTGCGCATTGATACTTTTTGTTCGAGCGGTCCCGGCGGACAATGCGTTAACACGACTTATTCAGCCATCCGTATTGTTCATATTCCCACCGGCATTACTGTCAGCTGCCAAGATCAAAAATCACAGCACCAAAATAAAGAAAAAGCTTTGCAAGTTTTGCGTTCCCGCTTACTGGCCAAACAAGAAGAAGAAAGAATCGCTCAAGAATCCAGCGCGCGTAAAACCCAAATCGGCGTCGGCGACCGCAGTGAAAAAATTAGAACCTATAACTTTCCTCAAGATAGAATCACTGATCATCGCATCAATGAATCGTGGCACAGCATCAATTTAATTATGGATGGTAATTTAGATAATATAATTAACGCTCTAAAAAATGCCGCCAAAGAAGAACAAAAGAACCAAGGAAAATAAGATTTCAAGCCTCTTAACCGAGGCTTATTTTCTTAAAAGAATTGACGCGGAATTATTATTAGCAGCGGTCTTGAAAAAAGACCGGGTTTTTATTTTGGCGCACCCGGAACTCGTTGTTAGTTTAGCAGACACCAAAAAATTCAAAAGTTTAATTAAAAAAAGATTGGCTGGCTGGTCCACGGCGGTTTTATTGGGTTATAAAGAATTCTACGGCCTGGAATTTAAAGTTGATAAAAATGTTTTAGTTCCCCGTCCGGAAACTGAAATAATGGTTGATAGCGTTTTAGAATATATCAAAGATAAATCTAACTCTCTAATTTTAGATATTGGCACCGGTTCGGGAGCGATTATAATTTCTCTATTTAAAAATCTGCCGGTTGAAAAAAATAATAATTTTTATGCTTCTGATAAATCCCATAAAGCTTTAGCAATCGCTCGCTATAACGCTAAAAAACATCAGGCTAAAATTAATTTTTTAAGCGGCGATTTGCTGCTTCCCTATTTGCCGCTTATTTCCCGGTTGAAGCCGGATAATCTAATTATCGCGGCTAATTTACCTTACCTTACGCCCAGCGAAATGAAGGAAGAAAGCCTTAAAAAAGAACCGAAATCAGCGCTACTGTCCGGCCCTGACGGTTTGTGGCACTACACCAGGCTGTTTTTACAACTAAAGAAAGTCACGGCCACCAAAATATTTTTAATCTGTGAGATTAATCCGGCTCAAGCGCTTAGTATCAAAAAACTGGCGCTCGCCAGTTTATCTGATGCCAAAACATCTTTTATAAATGATTACACAAAACGCCCCCGCTTTTTTGTTTTAGAAATTTAAGATTCTAATTCAGTTTAAACAAATCGGGTTGGAAAAAATAAAGAAATAAACCAAGAGTTGATAACACCAAAACCACTAAAGCTAATTTAGTGGCGTAAAGTAATTTTGGTGATAATTTATTGTTCTTCTGGTTCATTATTTGTTATCTTTATCTTTGTCTTCGGATTTAGGCTCTTCTTTAACGGCCGCCGCTGGAGCCGCTTCTACCACCGGTTCTTCTTCTTGAACTCGAGGCGGAATTACGCTGACAATTATTCGATCTATTTCATCAGCTAATTTAATGCCCTGTGGTAAAACTAAATCAGCGGTCGAAATTTCATCGTGAAAATTATTTAAGACCGAAATGTCGATATCAATATGATCGACTAAATCACCCGGCAAACATTCAACCTCTAAAGTATCAATATCCTTAATAAGGGATCCCGATTTTTCTTTAACCGCTTTTGATTCACCCACAAAGTGCAAGGGGATTTCCGTGGTAATTTTACTAGCCATATTAACTTGAAAAAAATCCACATGCAGTAAACTGCCATTTAATCCGCTTCTTTGAACTTCTTTAATCAGCACTTTTTCTTTATGATCCCCGTACTCTAGATTAATTAGATTAGATTCACCGGCTAAGTGGACAATTTTGTCCAATTCACCGCGTTTTACTTTTAAACTGCTGCTGGCAACTCCTCGACCATAAAGAATCGCCGGCACGAAATCAGGAGACAATTTTTCTTTCTTATCACGCCCCTCGGCGGTTAATATAATATCCATAAATTTATCGCTAGTTTAAATTTAAATTAAAAAAATTCAAATTTTTTAGCTTTAATAATTAATTTTTGATTTAATAATAATATTTTGCATAATTCCCACGGCAATGAACAAAGATAAGGTAACACTGCCGCCATAGCTGATAAACGGCAAAGGCAGACCGACAATCGGCAGCAGTCCGATATTCATACCGATATTGATAAACATATGGGTAAAGATCAAACCTAATAATCCTAAAATAAAATAAATACCGAAATCATTATTTATTTTTTTTAAAGCGGACAAAGAACGGAAATAAAAAACCCCAAAAAAACATAAGATTAGTGTTACGCCCAAGAAACCTAATTCTTCCGCCACCACCGAAAAAATAAAATCGGTCTGAGCTTCCGGCAAAAACTTCAGTTGTGACTGAGAACCAAAGCCTACACCCTTTCCGGTTAAACCGCCAGAACCAACGGCAATAATCGCTTGAAAGCTATTATAACATTCTTTTTGAGAGCAGGACTCAAATGAGGGATTTAAAAAGGTGGTAATCCGCTGTTTTTGATAGTCTTTAAAAGTAAACCAAGCCGTACCGGATAAAATTAAGGAAACTAAGGCAATCACGATAAAATATTTTTTATCAAAACCGGCCATAACCACCATAATGAACCAAATTGCTAGCAGCACCAAAGCGGAACCAAAATCCGGCTGCAAAATTATTAAAGCCGCTAAAATTATCGTGCCTAAAGCGGAAACGATAAAATGACGCAACGTTTTTACTTTGGTCGCCAAATTAGAAAAATAACTGGCTAAAAATATAATCAAAATTATTTTAATGAACTCTACAGGCTGGATGCCAAAGCCAAAAAGATTAAACCAGCCTTTCGTGCCGTTGATTGTCTGTCCAAAAAGCAGCACCGAAATTAAAATAATTGCTCCGAACCAAAATAAATAAACACTTAAACTTTTTAAAAATCGATAATCAATAAATGTAAAAACGAACATCAAAATTATCCCTAGCCCGATAAAAAAAGCTTGTTTGTAAAAATTTACTAAATCATGGCTGCCCAGCCCTAAAGCGACGCTATAGACTTCTATTAATCCAAAAGCGGACAATAAAATAACCGCCGAAAATATAATCCAATCAATATTTTTCAAATATTGCTTAAGCTGATAATACATAATTAATTACTGCCATAAGGCTTATAAACAGCCTGATTTATAATATTTAAGTCGGGAATAACTTTAATAGTCCCGCTGATATTAGCCGCTTCTGGCCAAGACAAGCGGACTGACTTTTTATCTTGGCTGCTAAAATCCTTTAACAAATAACGATTAACGGCCACAATTTCTTCGCCCTGGCTGATAATAATATTTAAGGGAACTTCAAAATAGCCATAAGGAGACGCATTGCTAATATCGAATTCTAAATAACTAATATTATTAGAGTAAGAAGAAAAGGTCGGTTCCGTGACATTAAAGCGCAAATGATTGGCTTTAAAATCATCCCAATTAGGAATTTCGCCGGCACTTAGTTTTTGCCACCTGAGATTGTTTAACTCAAATTTTATTTGGCTGCCGGAAACATCCAGTGAACTATTAATTACCACCACCTCCTTACTTTCTTTAGGCAGGATAAAACTGGAGCCGCAAACGCTGTTTTCACCGGCTTTAAAACAAAAATCAAAATTGGCAAACTGCTTTTCGTTCGGGTTATTTAAGTGAACGACAAAATCAGAACCAGTTTTTGAACTAATAACCTGAGCTTGGCCGACTTGCAAATCCAAAGGTTTGTTTTGTAAACGATAAGCGGCTAAATCAATTCCTGTTGTATCTTGGAGTAAAGCTTGGTCTTGAGCCCGGCCGAAAACAAAATAATAAATATATCCATAACTTGAATAAATAATAAACCCGGCCGCAATAATGATTAAAAAAATTACCAGCATTTTATAAAGACGCCGACGGTTATTAGCCATCCATAAGCCGAAATCAAGATTATTAGCGGCCAGTCCGGTCGGATCATTATATTTTTTTAGATCAATATTATCTTTTGGTCTTTTATCCTCGCTCATAAAATGATATAATAAAAATGTTTTTAATATCTTTATAATATCATATTTTAGTAATTTTATAAACTTTTTAACTTTATGGCGGAAATAAAAATTCCTTTGACTGTACCCGCGGCGAGTCGTCGCGAATATCGTAAAAATTTTAATCAGGCGACGGCGGGCAGCGGTTCTCTGCTTCTTTTTGCCGGCGACCAAAAGGTAGAGCACCTAAATGATGACTTTGTCGGCGCTGGTATCACCCCGGAAAATTCCAATCCAGAACATTTATTTCAAATTGCGGCGGCAGCTCCAATTGGCGTTTTTGCCACTCATTTAGGCTTAGTGGCTCATTACGGCGCCAGCTACCCAAAAATTCCCTATCTTATTAAATTAAATGGCCGGACAAATTTATGTAAAAATACCGACACTTTAATGAGTAAAGCTTGGTTTAAAGTCGAAGACGTGGTTAATTTTAAAAAACAGAGCGGTTTAAATATTTTAGGTGTCGGCTATACCGTATATTTAGGCGGAGCCAAGGAAAGCAAAATGTTAAAAGAGGCCGCTAACATGGTTTTTGAAGCTCACAAAAATGGGCTAATTGCTGTTATTTGGATGTATCCGAGAGGCAAAGATATTAACGAGGATAATATCCACACTATCGCTGGCGGAGCGGGCGTAGCTGCGGCTTTAGGCGCCGATTTTGTCAAAGTTAAATATCCCTATAATAAAGCAGTAAAAGCCACGGCTACGGCCTTTAAAGAGGTGATAAGCGCTTCTGGCCGCACTAAAGTAATTTGTGTCGGCGGGAATTATCAGGATGCTAAAGAACTAATAACCTATGCTTGGCAGCAAAAACACCTCTCCGGCACTTGTGGTCTGGCTTTGGGTCGAAACTTACATCAAAGAACTTTGCCTGATGCGATAAAATTAGCCACGGCCTTAGCTTTAATTATTAATCATGATGCTGGCCTAGAAGAGGCTTTAGATGTCTACTTGGAAAAAAAGAAAATAGACAGGCATCGCAAGTCAGACTTCTTGGGAATATTTTAAGAATATTTATTTACAAAAAACTAGGTCGATGCAAGAACCTAGTTTTTTATTTGTCTATTCTACGTTTTTGATTTGAATATTTATTCTGTCGGGCAGTGTCGGCGCAGTCTTAATAAATGCCGGGGAGAATTTCAGTTCATAACTTTTAATCTCCGGAAAACTGTTTAAATATTCAGAAATTTGCCCGTTGTTTAGTCCGATTAACTTCTTGCGATCAAGCAGCGATGAATCTGATTTTAAAAACATTGAGGCATTAAAATAAGCTTTAACAACGGCTGCTTTAGTTTTTAGATCATAACTATCTAAAGAGTAAGTAATTTTATTTTTATCAAAACCGATGAGCTGCTTATCGTCCGGTACTAAGAGCAATAAGCGAGCCTGAGCCAAGCTAGCCGCTTTCTCTTTAGAAAATGAAACCACCGCCACTTTGTTTGAAGCTTTAACAATAAACTCCGGTTTTTCATCACCGAGCTTAGCATTAACTTGAGTTATAACGGTATCTTCGCCGCCACCATAAACTATTATTTTATCAGAACTATCAGCTTGCAAATCATTTTTAACTTTTAAATTTAAAACTTCGGTAATATCTTTCTTGGCTAAATCTAAATCTTTCTGTTTGATAAATTTTTTAACTTGTGAACCATAGTTAAAAGGCTCTGAACTTTCGCCATAAATTCGATCTTGAATACCTGCCCATAAACCCGGAATGGTAAAGTGAGTCGGGGCGTTTATTGCCATCTCGGCGCTTGGCTTATCGGCATAAACATTGGCAATAACGCTGCCTCCAGCCGGAATACTCACCGCTTCTTTTAAGCGGAACAATTTACCGTCAGGTGAAAGCAGTCTAGTATTTATAACTAATGGTTGAGTTTTATTGTATTTATTTATTAAAGTAACTTGGCCTGTTACTTCTTCGCCCAAGATTTCTTCACCGCTGGTTTGATAAATTTTTTCGGCTGCCACCTCAATTATTTTAACCTCGCCGTCAATTGTCTTGTTGAATTTCATTTCGGAGCTGGTGGCCGCGGTATTATCTCCACCAGGAGCGACAATGTCCAAAGTTAAAGAATCATTAATTGTTTCGCCTTGCGGAGTTACGGAAATCGTCAGTTTAGAAAAGAATAAATAGAAAACTGCCAAAAGCAAAATTATAGTAGCCCCCAGATAAAAAAAGGCTTGCCGGCGATAGAGCCTGATGGATTTTTTTGGCGTCATGGTTGGCTTAGTCTGCCCCTCTTGAGGCTTGATCTGAGTGGCCCAATCGGAAAAGAATTTTTTTTGCTTATCCAAATCCCCGCCCGCTATCGGATCATCCTTCTCGGAAACTTCTGCCTCCGTTATTTTTTTTCCAAAATCAGGCCAAGAAGAAAAAATCGGCGTCGTTTCTTTGACGTCATCAGAAATAACATCAATCGTTATTCGATTGGATTTTTTTGGGACAATTTTTTTTGATTTTGAAGCAACCGCTTTTTTTATGACTTTTTTCTTTAGCGGCGCGGCTTTAACTTTTTTTACCGGCTTAGTTTTTGTCTTTAACGTTTTACTTATTTTGGGCATAAGATTTGGCTGGCTTTTTCTTGGGTTTAAAACTCAAGAAAAAAAATTTAGTTGTCCTAGTTTTAATTCAAATTAATTATACCAAAAATATTAAGACTAAACAATTTTTAAAGCACCCGAAAAACTTTTAGAGATCTCATTTGTCAGCTCCAGGGAATTATTTACTTTAAATCCGGTTTTCATAATAGTATCTTTGCCATCCTGATTAACTTTAAAATAAGTATCGCTGCTGCCGGGATGAGCGATTAAAAGTTCCCTCAGGCTTTGTAATTCTTCTTTGGATAAATCGCGTTCAAAAATTATTTTAAACGGCGGATTTTCCGCTTTTATCGGTTCTTTAGCGGCGCTTACAATCTTATTGGCATTACTGCTATAAGAGTTGGCATTATTATTGTTATTATTGTTGCGATATTTTTTTTGCCAAGAATTGCCGTTACCATTTCTTTCTCGAAATGCCATCATTGTTTTTTTGAAATCATCAATTGATTTTTGCGGAGACACGCTATCTAAAACAACGACCTGGTTAATAAGTAATTTAACATCCTGATCTTTTTCCGAAACACCGCCCTCGCAAATTATCGCCTTACCCGGCTGCCAGATAGCCAAAGTCTCTTTGAGTAGTTTAGGAAAAATTAAAAGCTCGACCGAAGATACCGCGTCTTCAATTTTTACAAAAAGCATCGACTCATTTTTTTTAGTAATAATTTTTTTAATCGATCCGATAATGCCGGCTGTAATTACTGAATCCGCTCCTTTATGCCGATGCAAATCCACGAGCGTTACCGCATAGCCGTCTAAATATTTTTTATAGATATTAAAGGGATGTTCACTAATATATAATCCAAGCAATTCTTTTTCCCAAGCCAGTTTTTCCGCTTGCGGGGTCGGTTCAACTTCTTCTAGCGTCAGTTTGGGTTGATACGAAGTTTCGATCAGGCCGGAAAACAAACTGCTCTGCCGGCTCTCTTTATTTTTAGCAATCTCTTTATTTAAAATGAGTAATTTTTCACAGTTAGCCAGCAAACTGCCCCGTTCACCCCATTTTTCTAAAGCGCCGCATTTAATTAAGCTTTCCAGCGACTTTTTATTTAAATCACGATCAGTAATCCGTTCTAAAAAATTAAATAAATCAATATAGGGGCCGCCCGCTTTGCGTTCATTGATAATTACCGAAACAATATGTTCGCCGATATTTTTAACCGCATTAAGACCAAAACGAATCGTATCCACTTTTTCACCCTCAGTAACAGCTTTATGTTCAGCGGTACCGCGAGTAACTACTGTAAACGAATCAAAAGATTCATTGACATCCGGCGCCATAATTTTAATACCCATATTGCGGCACTCTTCGATCTCAATCGCAATCCGATCAGTATCATGCTGATCAGCCGTCAGCAGCGCCGCCATAAACTCCACCGGCCAATGCGCTTTAAGATAAGCCGTTTGGTAACCGATTAAAGCATAACAAGCCGCGTGAGAACGATTAAAGCCATAGCCGGCAAACGGTTCGATAAAAGAAAAAACTTTTTCCGCCAGTTCTTTATAAATGCCATTTTTAACGCAGCCGTCAACAAATTTTTCTTTTTGTTCCGCGAGCAAGCTGACAATTTTTTTACCCATAGCTTTTCGCAGCACATCAGCTTGCCCCATTGAAAAACCGGCCAAGTCACGCGCTATCTGCATAACCTGTTCTTGGTAAATAGCCACGCCATAAGTCTTGGCCAAAATCGGTTCAAGTTTAGGATGCAGGTAAACTACTTTTTTCTCGCCGTGTTTGCCGCTGATATAATCAGGAATCCATTCCATCGGACCAGGACGATATAGCGCTACCATCGCAATAATATCTTCAAATTCCGTCGGTTTTAAATCGCGCAAATATCGTTTCATTCCTGAAGATTCAAATTGAAACACACCGGTAGTTTCACCGCGCTTAAATAATTCGTAGGCCGCCTTGTCATCCATTGGAATTTCATCAATATTAATTTTAAGGCCCCGAGTATTTTTTATAATTTTTAAAGCCGCTTCAATGATAGTTAAATTTTTAAGGCCTAAAAAATCCATTTTCAGCAGACCTAAATCTTCAATGGGATGAGCGGAATATTGCGAAACAATTGTTTTATCCGATGAAGACGCATATTGAATCGGCGTATAATCAGTTAAAGGATTCTTGGTAATTAAAACTCCGCAAGCATGAGTTGAGGAGTGGCGCGCCACGCCCTCTAAACGCAGGGCGTAATCTAAAACTCGTTTTGCCTGAGGATCCTTGGCATATTTTTCTTTAAGCTCCGGCACAGTTTTAATAGCTTCAGCCAGTTTGGTAAACATCGGAATATCTTTTGCCAAGCTATCACAAAAGTCATAAGGATAATCAAGCACCCGGCCGACATCGCGCACCGCCGCTCGAGCCGCCATCGTTCCAAAAGTAATAATTTGTGAAACATGATCTTCGCCGTATTTGTTGGCCACGTAATTTAAAACATCATTACGGCGGACATCGGAAAAATCCATATCAATATCGGGCATGGAAATACGATCGGGGTTTAAAAAACGTTCAAAAAGCAAATCATATTTTAAGGGATCAAGATTGGTAATTCCGGTTAAATAACAAACCAAAGAACCAGCCGCACTGCCGCGCCCCGGACCGACGACGATTCCGTTATCTTTGGCCCAGTTAACAAAATCGGCCACAATTAAAAAATAATCCGGCCAACCCATTTTTTCCACGACCGATAATTCAAAATTCATCCGATCAAGAATCTTTTTTGCCTCATCACTAGTTAAGTCGAGATTTGGATAACGAAGTTTAAGTCCAATTTCACATTGATGTTTTAAATAAGAATTGCCATCATAACCTTCGGGCACATCAAAATAAGGTAATTGGACTTGACCGAGTTCAATTTCTAAATTGCACATCTCAGCTATCTTTAGAGTATTAGCTACCGCCTCCGGAGTATCCTTAAAAGCCTCGATCATCTCGGCATTTGACCGCATTGAATAATCACCATGGCCGATCATCGACATCCGATCAGTATCTTGGATTTTCTTTTTATTCTGCAGGCAAAGTAAAATATCTTGAGCCTCAGCATCTTCTTTTTTCAAATAGTGAACATCATTAGTCGCCACTAAGGGAATATTTAATTCTTTAGAAAAAGCGATTAAAGCTTGATTAACTCTTTCTTGGCCGGCCAGCTCCGGATGATCCATAATTTCCAAATAGAAATTATCCTGACCAAAAAGTTCATTATATTCTAAAATTCTTTTTTTCGCCCCTTCTAAATCAGCGGCCAAAATATATTGGGCAATCTCACCGCCTAAACAGGCAGTTGAAGCAATAATTCCCTCATGATATTTCTGAAGTAGTTCCCAGTCGATCCGCGGTTTATAATAAAAACCTTCAAGATGAGCCGCCGAAATTAATTTAATCAAGTTTTTGTAACCGATTTCATTCTTGGCCAGCAGAATTAAATGATAATTTTTAGCATCCAAACGATTTAATTTATCGAACCGGCTCTTCGGCGCTAGATAAGTTTCCACGCCGATAATCGGCTTGATTCCGGCTTTTTTACACTTTTGATAAAATTCAATGACGCCATACATTGTGCCATGATCTGTAATGGCAACCGCCGGCGAGCCTTCACTTTTAGCACGGTTAATTAGCTCATCGAGCTGAGTTAAGCCGTCAAGCAATGAATAATGGGTATGGTTATGAAGGTGGACAAAAGACATAAAAAAATTAAACTTTCTTAAGTTATTCTTAACTCAACTATAACAAGTTTAAGGCCGCTTATCAATGTTGCTGAAAAAGAAAAAAAGTGCTCCTTTGTGGAACACCTTCTTTAACTTTTTTGTCATTTTCTCCCGTCTTTTCCATCTCTGGCAAAGGCCATAAATGTGGCGTAAGCCAGACCGACGGTTGAAACGATTGCGGCAAACAACGCTCGCCCCAGACTTAACCAGGAAATAGCATCGCGGGTGAGCATATAAACTAAAACTACAATGCCCACAATCAAAGAAACTATCCAAATATTTTTGGTAGTCCTCAAATCAGACGTTTCGCTCGTTTTCATAATCAAACCCTCCTATTTAATGAACAATTTATTCTATAACTATCTATTATACAATTAATTCAAAATTTTGTCAATAATATCACCCAGCTCTCCGTCACTATAAAAATCAATCACGATTTTACCCCCTTTTCCCTGCCTTTTGATGTTAATTTTGGTATTTAAGGCCGAGGCTAAGCGTTTTTCCTTATCTTCATCGGCAAAGTCTTTAACTCGGGCTTCTTTAGTGCCGCCCAGTCGTTTAATTTCCCGGTCAGTTTCTGCCACCGTCATGTTATTTCTAACAATCTTACGAAAGACATTAATTTGTTTAGCTTCACTGTCGAGTCCCAATAAATATTTAGCATGGGCTTCGCTGATTCTTTTTTCAGCCAAGGCAGTTTTTATTTCATCGGGTAATAATAATAAACGTAAACAATTAGCCACCGTCGAACGGGCTTTACCGACTCGTTTAGCGGCCTCTTCTTGAGAAATATTAAATTCATCAATTAGTTTCTGATAAGCCCAAGCGGTTTCCAGCGGATTTAAATTTTCACGCTGTAAATTTTCAATAATCGCAAATTCTAATTTTTTCTGTTCGCTAGCTTCACGCACAATTACCGGCACTTCTTTTAAACCTAAAATTTTAGCACTACGTAAACGGCGCTCACCGGCAATGAGTTCATATTTACCGTCAGTTTTAGTAACGATAAGCGGTTGGATAATTCCGTGTTCCCGAATTGATTCCACTAGTTCATTTAAAGCGCTATCTAAAAAATGTTGGCGCGGCTGCCAAGGGTTAATTGCAATTGCTTCCGGAGCGACGTGAACTATCCGGTCTAAATCATTAAGCAGTAAAGCGGAACCAGCCGGAGATAAAGCTTCAACGGGAACGGAGTTAATTATTTTTTTGGGGATGAGTGAATCAAGCCCGCGACCTAAACCATGTGGCATAATATGTAAAAAATTAATTTATCTTTTCTTCTAAAGAAATTATTTCTTGAGCCAAAGCTTCATAAGCGCGCCCGCCAGTTGACTTCGGTTCATATTGAAAAATACTGCGGCCATAGCTTGGTGCTTCCGCTAATCGGACACTTCGAGGAATCACCGCTTCAAATACCCGTCCCGGAAAATGAATTTTAAGTTCACTCATCACTGAAGTTGATAATTTATTACGCCGATCAAACATTGTGATCACCGTACCCATTATTTTAAGTTCCGGTTTCAAATTTTCTTGAATTAAATTAATTGTTTGAAGCAATTGACCAAGTCCTTCTAAAGCATAATATTCGCTTTGAGTCGGAATAAGTATTTCATCAGCGGCGACCAAACTATTTATTGTAAGTAATCCTAAAGATGGCGGCCCATCAACAATAATATAATCATATTCGCCGCGAATAGTTTCTAAAATTTGCGACAAACGATATTCCCGATTTTCCATCGATACTAGTTCAATGCCGGCGCCCGCTAAACTGACCGTGGCGGGAGCGATGGAATAGCCTTTTTGCAAAGTGCGTTTAATAATATCAAAAATTCGCTTTTCTCCGATTAAAGCTTCATAAATTCCCGCTTCAAGTTTATTATGTTCAATTCCCAAGCCAGAAGTAGCATTGGCTTGTGGATCAAGGTCAACTAAAAGCACCTGTTTTCCCAAATTGGCTAAATAGGCGCCTAAATTAACGGAGGTAGTCGTTTTGCCAACACCCCCTTTTTGATTGACCACCGCAATGATTTTACCCATAAATACTTTATCTATAACTGCTTTGATTATAACCAAAAATGAGCGTAGCCACAATAGATGATTATTTTTTAACAAAGAAACAGAGCCATTTAGTGCTATGCTTATCGTCCTCTATTGTATGGCTAGACTTTATTATTTTAAAACCAGCTTGTTCTAAATAATTTATCATTTTATCTTCAGTATAAAAAGAAAAATAGCGTTCTATCCCGCCCGCTTTATCTTCTTTAATAAATCCCTCATCCATAGTAGTTTTCTCTTTTACCGAAACAAAACCGATACCGTCTTTTTTAAGTAAATTATAGAAGGATTCTAAAAGCTCTGGCGCTTCTGATTTCTTAAAATGAAGCAAACTAGCTGAAGCCCAAAAGCCGTCAAAAGATTCTTGAGGTAAATCTAAGCTGCGTAAATCCATGATTTTAAATTCCCCGTTTAAAACTCTCTCTTTAGCAATTTTAATCATTTCTAGAGACGAATCGATTCCTAAATAATCATAGCCGTCTTTAACAAAATACTCCCCATCGCGTCCGGCACCACAACCTAAGTCGATAATTTTGCTGCCGGACAAAAGAGTTTTAAAATAATTATATTCTTTAATAAAAACAAGATCATGATTGCGAGTGCTATATTCCTCAGCAATTTTATCGTAGGCTTCAGTGGTTTTAGTTTCAGGTGTCATATTATATTAGTTTTATTTTTTTTCTTGGTGTTAAAAAATTATTTTTAGAAACAACTTTACTGCCAGTTAGTTTTTCTAAATCTTGTTTGGCTCGAGCCGCTATACCACCACCTTTTCTGGCGGATATGGCATTCTTTTCTAAACCGACGGCCATTTCTTTTTCAGCAATCTGTTTAGTGGATAATTCCGCTAAGGCAGTAAATAATAATTCGGCGTCCGTCATGTTATCTCTTAAATTGTGGCCTTTTAAATTTTTAATTTTTTTATGCTGAGCCACTGTCAGTCCAGTCCATTCCTGATGAATTATATTAGTTAATATCGCAAATTCTTCTTCTTGCGAAACTTCATGGTCAGCCCAATAGTCGGTCAATTTATTTTTGATTTCTTGACCGCGCATTCTTTGCTCAATCCAAGGTTTTGATCGACCGAGAGCTTGCCAGTGACTACGAGCGCGATTAACAGCAATTTCCGGATCAACCGTTTCTCTTAATCTTTCATAGCCGACTTTAGCCAACCACAGCTTAAATGGTTCGGCTTTGGGGGATGGAATTGATTGGATAAGACGAAATATCGTTTCAACGTCAGCGGCATCGCTCAAATAATATTTACCATCATTAGATAAAAATTTCAGTTGGTTACAATTTGTAACCGACTGATTACCCTCATCTTTTAAGCGAAATTTTAAAACTTTCCAATAATCGCGGGCATTAAGACTGCCAGTTAAAACTCTAATAACATCCACGACGCTAAAAACCCACTTTTCATCATTTTCAAGCCAAATTCGACGAACTGGGTCGTTCTCAAAAATGGCGATTGATTTGTTTAAATGGAGATTACCCATATAAATAAAATTACTTAGTTAATTGTTTTTATTATAGCAAAATCGGACTGGTATTTCCATTAATATTTTCTATAAATATTACGATAAATTTGACAATCCATGTTTTTATATTATAATAAGAAGGAATTTATCGCCACGGTGATGAAATTGGTAAACATTCGCGTCTCAAACACGCGCGGTAGCGATACCTTGAGGGTTCAAGTCCCTCCCGTGGCACAATATGAAGGATTTTGACAACAATCTAGCTTATGTAATCGGCGTCGCCATTGGGGATGGTAATTTATCAAATCCAAATGGACGAGCAGTTAGACTAAGAGTTAGTTGCGATAATAAATATCCTAAAATTATTGAACGCATTAAAAAGGCTGTTCAACAATTACTTCCAAAAAATAAAATATCAGTTGTAAATCACTATAATCGTGGAGGAACGTGGTGTGACATTAGTTGCTACTCAAACAAACTTGAAAATTTTTTAGGCTGGAAAGCTAAAGGTGGTTCTAAATACAAACAGCGAGTTTCTGTGCCTGTTTGGATTAAGATTAATAAAGGATATACAATTTCTTGTTTAAGAGGCTTATTTGAAACCGATGGTTGTATTTATAATGATCGGGGATACATAATGGCTAATTTTGTTTCTATAATTCCAGATTTAGCCTGCGATGTAATTGATATGATAAAAGATATTGGGTTTCATCCTAGAAAATATATATTAAAAACTAAAACAAAGACTAGATATAATATAAGAATTTCCAAAGACGTTAATTCATTTATAAAAACGATTAATTTACAAAAGAATTAGCACAAAAAACAAGCTTTAAAAGGGGCTGTCCCAAAAAAGGCTTGTTTTTTATTTTTAAACTATAGAAATTTGCTTATAGTTTCTTTTAATTTATGATATTTATCTTCTTGATCAGAATAAGCAAAGAAGCTTAAAGTTCGCAAACCGATATAAAGCTTATAACAAAGTATCCGCTCGTTAAAGTTTTTAATTTCTATCCCCTTTTTAAGACTCTGTTCTAAATATAATTTTATATAATCAACTTTCTGAGACCAAATACCTAGCCAAGCAACATCAAACAGAAAATCACCATACATTGAAGATTCCCAATCAATAATGGCGGTAATTTTTTCGCCGTCAAACAAAATATTGCCAAACCCATAATCTCCGTGAACTAAATATCTTTCCTCAGGACAATATTTTAATAATTCCACCATACGGCCATAAACTAAATCCCAAAAATCTTTTTCTAAAAAAGTCGTATCAAAAAGACCTGGTTTTTCTTCAGTTGTCTTAGCATATTCATCCGCACTCAAAATTCTTTCTTTCCAACTCTTATTCTCTCCAAATCCCAACTCATTCCATTTTCCATACCCTTCAGTATTGCTAATGTCTACGGCATGGATTAAATCAAGAATTCGAAATAACTCCTGATTTAGTTTGTCCAGATTATCTAAAGACAAAGAATTTAAAACTTTTCCTTCAGCTCTTTGGGAAATACAAAAATTATATTGCTCATCTATTTTTCCAATTTTATATATTTTAGGAATGGGGATATTTTTCTTAGAATAGTTAACATAAGCATATTCATCTTTTTTAAACCCCAAACTATAATGCTTATTTATTCTGATAATATATTTCTCGGCTCCGATTTCAAAACTATAGGCTTGCGAACCCTCGCCGCCAATAATCATTTCCAAATTTGAAATAAATTCAGAAAAATTACTTTTTAAAAAAGATAACACTAACTCTTGATCTATAATTGTTTTGTGTGTAGACATAAGCCTATTATACATTTATCATACGAAAATGTCATTTGACTTTTCCTCATATTTATCTTAGAATTGCCTCGAAGTCCAAAAACCGAATGGGACTATAAATACAGGAGCGGTAAACTAAAAAGTTATTTAACATGAAAAAGTTTTTAAAAAAACTCCAAAACGTTCAAGATGAATGTGTGGAAAATCTCAAAGCTAGGGCTGAGGCAATTAATTTAGGCAAAGTTTCCGGAACGCTTATCCGCGTAGCTGATGGCATCGACTTCGAAAGTTGGAAAGAAATTCGGAGAAACATTAAAAATCATTTTTCTGACAAAAAAAGATTCAAGGAGGATCCTGAAAAAGTAGTCATTGAAAAGAATTTTTTGCTTAATTCTCTGCAACTACAAAAAGGTTTCTTTGTTTTTCGGCCACTAAACGATGACGGAAGAACTTATTTGGAGGCAAACGAAGAATTTCTTAGTTCTAGACCAGCGGCTAAATCAGAGTGGCCTTTATTACTTCTTATTATTATAGTTGCCTCCATATTTTTTGGCTTTGGAGCAAGCCCTTATTATTTTTTAGGGTTAATCTTTTTACCAATTATGATCAGGCTAGATAATTTAAGCAGCAAGCGAGAAAAAGAGGAACAAAAAAACTGGATTGAATCTTTCACAAACAATCCGGCTGTCATCTTGTCTGAGTCAATGTGCTCCGGACCAAACAAACCGGGAGAACAACAACTTGAGTCGTTCGTTAAAATTAATTTGTTGAATTCGCCTTTTTATGACGAGTATAAAAAAATTATTCACAAAACAGTTGACATCGCCTGCCAAACAAAAGGAAGAATCGCTTGGCTGTGGTGCTATGATGAACAGGTTGCGGATGATTTTTCGGTGTCCTACTCGGATTTCAATATCTACGGGGTAAAAGATGGCTCCTTAAATATTAAAATAAATATTTTAAGCAGCAATATTATACCGGTTGTCGAAACTGAAGCTTCATTTATTTTTTGTCTTGATAATTTCTCGGCGGAAATGGATACTTACGAAGAGGGTATTCTATTTGAGAAGCTAAAGTATAAAATAAAAGACTGGAGAAACGGCTATTACAAAGATGATTTATTTAAGGTCGTTATATAACGATAAAGGCTTGGACAACCCAAGCCTTTTTGTTAGCTTTTTTTAAATCTCACGGTAAATACCGGCTCGTATTCCACTTTATTCTCATCGATAATTTTTACTTCCTGGCCGCTGGTTAACTGGGTTAAGGCTAAATCTGATAACATCTGTAAATCGCCGGCAATATTTAATTTTAAGCCCTCAATCTTATCAAATTCTTCTTTAAAGTCGGATTGCACGCCAGCTTCAAGCTTCTTCTTTTTTAATTTTAAGGATTCGAGTTCTTCGAGCACTTCTTGATAAGCGCCACTCACTGACAAAGCATCACGATACATTTTTTTAAGTTCACTCTGTTCTTTTTTCTTTTCTTGAATACGTTTGAAAACTTCTTGAAGATTTTGGGACATAAATTATTTTAAAAATTTTTTAATTACAAAATTTATTATAGCATAAATTATTTTCTGTACACCACTAGCTATTTTAAAACAAAGAATTGGCGTCACCGAAACATTACCAATATTTTAAAAGACTGCCTTCTCAAGCAGTCTTTTTTATTTTATTATTCCACCGCCGAGCACGCGATTTTTATCATAAAAAACTACGCTTTGACCGGGAGTGACCGCGCGCTGCGGTTCTTTGAATTTAACCACCAGTTCGCCTTTTTTCTTGCCTTTACTAACAACGCAAGCCACGGCTTGGTGCCCATAACGAATTACGGCTTGGCAGCTTAAAGGAAATTCGGGTTGCTTGCCTGATAGCCAATTACTATCTTCACATGTTAAACTTGGCGCAAATAAAATATCTTCGTTCCACTGTCTAACAACATATAAAGTATTTGACTTAAAATCCATTTTAGCCACATAATACGGGCCATTACCGCCGATTTCAATTCCCCGCCGCTGGCCAATAGTATAAAGCGGCAAACCCTGATGAGTGGCGATTTCTTCCCCGCTGTCCAATAATTTTATCGGTCCTGGTTTTAATTTTAAATAGCGTTTTAAAAAATCATTATGTGGACCGGACAAGAAACAAATATCTTGGCTCTCTGGCTTAGCCGCGGTCACGAGTCCATATTTGGCTGCCAAAGCACGCACTTTCGGCTTATCATATCCGCCTAAAGGAAATAATAAATGTTTTAATTGTTTCTGATTAAAAGTATATAAAAAATAGGATTGATCTTTTTTGGTATCTTTAGCCTTATACAATCTTCGTTCACCACCAAAATCTTTTATCTTTAAATAATGACCGGTGGCCACATAATCAAAACCTAAATTTTTAGCATATTCAAGTAATAGGCCGATTTTAATTTTTCGATTACATAACACGCAAGGATTAGGCGTCCGTCCGCTGCTATATTCCGATAAAAAATTATCCACCACCGTCGCTTTAAATTCCTTAGCAAAGTTAAAAGTATGAAGCGGAATCCCGATCTTATTAGCCACCGCTTTAGCATCCAGCAAAGATTCCAGCGAGCAGCATTTATTTTCGGCTTTAGCGCCTAACTTTTCATCTTTCCAAAAATGTAAAAAAATACCCGTGACCTCATAGCCTTGGTTTTTCAGCAGCTGAGCGGCAACCGAGGAATCAACTCCGCCGGACATCGCCATTAATACTTTTATTTTTTTACTAGTCATTTATAAATCAATAATTATGGTGGTCGGGCCTTCATTTACTAGTGACACAGACATCATGGCTCCGAAACGGCCGGTGGCAACTTTAAGCCCTTTTTCTTTTAACAATTCAATAATTTTTTCATACATCGGGATCGCTTTATCCGGACGCGCCGAATCAATAAAACTGGGGCGATTTCCTCTTTTTGTATCACCATATAAAGTAAACTGCGAAATGAGTAATACTTCACCGCCCACATCCTTAAGACTCAAATTCATTTTATCATCCGCATCGGTAAATATTCTAAGGTCGGCAATTTTATCAGCCATCTTCGTAATTTTATCATCATCATCGGCAGCATGAATTGCCAGTAACACTAAATAACCTTTACTTATTTGGCCGATAATTTCTCCAGCGACTTTTACCTCCGCTTGGCTGACTGTTTGAATAACTGCTCTCATATTATTTTTTAAATAAATCTAAATAATTAGCCGCGGTTTTTTTCCAACTGAATAATTCCGATCGCTTTTTTCCTTTGGCCGCATAATTTTTTCTTAAATTGGCATCGAGTAACATCGTTTCCATAGCTCTAGCTAAATCTAAAGTTGAATATGGGTTAACTGTTAAAGCGGCGCTGCCGGTTACTTCCGGAAGCGATGAAACATCAGAGGTAATTGTGGCTAGCCCGTGGGCCATAGCCTCAAGCGGCGGAAAACCAAAGCCTTCATAATAAGATGGATAAACGAATAAAGCGGCATTTGAGTAAAGCCAATCGCGTTCTTTGCGGCTGACATATCCTAAGAAACGAATATCATCGTAATATAATGAATCAGCGGCTTTTTTATAAATATGCTTATTCTTCCAGCCGTTAGCGCCGGCGATAAGCAGCTGATATTCAGTCAAAGGCAAATGCCGGTCGCGCATCAGATTATACGCCTCAATTAAACCGGCGACATTTTTTCGCGGTTCAATCGCTCCTAAATAAAAAATAAATCGCGAACTTATTTCATGTAAATCTTTAAAGGCGTTAATACTGGCTTCGCTTAATTTTTCGGTTTCTTGATTGAGTCCGGAATATATCACCACTATTTTTTCTTCCGGAACTTGCAAGAGTTCAATTAAATCAATTTTAGTATTTTCTGATATGGCCACAATTACATCATATTTCTTAACTAATTTTTTAACGTTAAGGCCGCGATGCCAAAAATTTTTACGGAAACTGAAAAATTCCGGATAACGCAGGAATGACAAGTCATGAACGGTTAATATTTTTTTACCGGCTTTTTTCCCAAAGCAAGAAAAATTAAGATGCGGCGACCAAAAAACATCTACTTCTCCGGTCACTGAATCAAGTTTTGGCCAAGCTAAAAATTTCTGCAAAATATAATTAAATATTTTATTCGGCCAGCTCGTATTTTTGAAAGTTACCCGCGAATTATCCCAATCCAAAAACCTATAATCTAATTTCTTAAAAGAATTATAATAAAATATATACTCATTATCATCGTCGCCAGCTAATAGCTCACGCAATAGGTAATGAGCATATTCCGAAATACCGCTATATTGTTTATCCATTAAAACTCGGATATCAACGCCAATTTTCATGTTTATATCTTACTTGTTACTTCATTTATAAATTTAGTCATCTCTTCCCTAAAACGACTGACCGAAAATTGTTCCGCGTGCTGGCGGATAATTTCTGAATCAAAATCAGCACTGTTAAATTTTTTAACTGTATCAGCAATGGCGTCAGCGGTCTGCTCTTTAAAAAATAACCCGGTTTTACCTTCAATAACTGTTTCTCTAACTCCGCCTTTATCATAAGCAATCACGGGGCGGCCGGAAGCCATTGACTCCACCGGGGTAATGCCAAAATCTTCTTCTTGCGGATTAATGAAAGCTTGAGCGCGGCTATATAAAACGGCTTTTTCATCATCACTAATCCGTCCTAAAAATTCAATATTAGCGGCTTCACCAGCCATATTTTTAAGCCTAGCTAAATCTAAACCGTCACCGAAAACTTTTAGTTTATAGTCATTTCCTAATTTCTTAAAAGCTTCCACCACGATATCAACGCGTTTATAAGGCACCAAACGGCAGCCGATTAAGAAATATTTTTCTTCTTCAGCTTGCGTTTTTAAATCGCTGATAAAAAAATGTTCAGTTTCCACCGGCGGATAAATGACTTGCGACTGGCGGCGGTAATATTTTTGAATTCTTTTAGCGACCGTTTGCGAGTTGGCAATAAAATAATCAACGCGCGCCGCGGCCAGAAAATCCCACATTCTCAGCCGGATTAAAGTAAAAGAAATAATTTTTTTAATCCACTTGTTATATTTTAACTCATTTAAATATTGATGGGCATCGCTCCACAGATAACGCGTCGGTGTGTGGCAATAACAAATATGAGGAATGTCGGGCTGAGTAATGACGCCCTTAGCAAAAGAACTGGTATCAGAAATTACCAAATCGTATTCGCGCAAATCAAAAAATTCAACCGCCATCGGCATCAGCGGCAAATACCATTTGTAGTGGCGCACGCCGCCAGGAAGCCTTTGAATAATTGAAGTATCAATACGACGTCCTTTTAGATATTTATCGGTTTTTACTTTATCAGCGAGTAAAGCATAAATAACCGCTTCAGGAAACATTTCTGCCAAGACTTTTAGAACTTTTTCCGCTCCGCCATCTTGAGCTAAATGATCATGGATTAAAGCAACTTTCATGTATTTATTTATTCCGCTTGGCGATGTTTTAAGACGGCCAGCGGGGTTTTAAGAAGAATAGAAAAATCAAGCAGCAAGGACCAGTTTTCGATATAATAGACATCAAGTTTTACTTCTTCTTCAAAAAGTAAATCACTACGGCCGGACACTTGCGCTAAACCGGTTATCCCCGGTTTTATCGTTAAAGTTTTTTTATGATGATGCTCATACTTCGCTACTTCTTCCGGTAAATGGGGGCGCGGCCCAACTAGGCTCATGCGGCCGATAAAAACTAAAAATAATTCCGGCAGCTCATCAATGGAAAAACGCCTAATAAATTTACCGACAGCGGTCACACGCGGGTCATCTTTTATTTTCACCATCGGCCCGTCGCTGCGTAAATTTCGATCCGCTAATTCATTATAACGCATGTTATCAACTTTATCGATCATGGAACGGAATTTAAAATAATGAAACGGCGCGCCCTTCTCTCCAACTCGAGTGACCGGTGTGCCATCATCGCGGTGAGCAAAAAATATCGGTCCGCGCGAATTAAGTTTAATGGCAATGGCGGTAATTAAAAGTATCGGCGATAAGATAATAATTAAAAGGCCGGAAACAACGATATCCATTACTCTTTTAGCCACGCGGCCCCAGCCTTCTAAAGTAGTTTTTTTAACTTCAACAACTGGAATACCAATAACCTCAGCCACTTCATGGCGTAAAACTTTTATTTCCAGCAGGTCAGCGACATATTTAAAAGTTAATTGATTTTCCGTGGCAAAATCATAAAGGCGCAAAGTTTCGACTTTGCTTAAATTAGGATCGCTTTGGATAATTTCATCAACTTCCCGATCTTTAATAAATTCGGCGAGTTCTTGGGCAGTTTCTAAAGAGAAATCACGAATGCGGCGTATCACTTCAAACCCAGAATATTTATTTGAAGAAAATTCAGCAATTAAATTATCGGCTGTCTTGCTATTACCGACTAAAATTATTTTATGAACGCCGATGCCATAAATATATAATTTTTTTTGCAGCCAATTTATAAAAGAATGGATGATAATTAAATAAATAATGGAGAGCGCCCAACCGACTAAAACGATAAATCGAGAATCAAATAATTCACGGCTGAAAAAAATCATAATCGCAATTAAAGCTAAGCCCATAAAACAGCCGAGGACGATTCTTACTAATTCTTTAGCCAAAGGAATATTATTTTTAGTGCGATATAAGCCGGCGAAGAAAAAAATGGGAATCATTAGCAAGGAGATAAGCGTTAGAGTCCAAAGATAACTATCAAGGGGTAAATTAAAAATGACCGGGCGGATGCCGCGGTAATAATCAGAAAAACGAAGATAATAAGCGCTTAGTCCGGCTAAAAAAATGGTTAAAAAATCAATTGGCACCAAAACGGTAGTAAAAAATAATTCAACTTTTTTTAATTTCATAAATTGTAGCATTTAGTCTGATCTAGGCGCTAAAAAGCGCATAATTTTGTTATTTGGGGCAAGCTATAAGCCGGATTCTGTCTACCGGAATAAATTCCGATAGGACGATCATTTATCTGGTCCTATTGTTGCCAATAGGATCTGGCGGACTACTTTTTTTCCAACTCTTGCGAATTGGAATTTGTCCTTGCTCCAGGCAGGGTTTACCGCGAATCTAGCGTCGCCGCTAGTCGAAAAAAGTAGCCAATAAATTGACACCTTTCTTCTTTTCACCTTTCGTCTTAGCAAGCTAAAACTAGTATTGTCTCTGTGGCACTTTCCCTAAGGTTACCCTTGGTGGACGTTATCCACTGCCCTTTTATGGAGTCCGGACTTTCCTCTAGTATAAATACCAGCGATCGTCCGCTTACCCTAATAACGATTATATCCTACTAAAAAATGGGGAAAAAATCAAGTTTTATACTATTGACCCGATAATACAGATGTTATATAATACTAAGGTAAGCAGTACGCTTGCCGTCGCTCGAACGATACCGGGACACGTATTCCATACCTCCGCGAAAGCGGAGTGTTTTTTATAGGCACCCCCCCAGCTTTAGCCGGGGTGTACGTTTATTTAAAAGTAATAATTTTCTTAATTTCTGCCATTTTAATTAACCAATCAGAAGGAAAACCCATATTTTCATGATTTATTTTATGAACATTAACTAATATTGCTAATTTATCAATCCAAGTTGATGTAGAATTAATTTTGCACATCATAATTTGCAAAATAACCAAATAATTATAAAGCCGGTTGTTTATTTCTTTATTAAAATATTTTGAGTATAAATTAGAATTTATTTTTACTCTGGCAAATAATTCTCGATTCCAGAGCCTTGAATGGTGAGCACATATATTTCTTAAAACAGATAAACCATATATCCAGCTAAGTAAATATTTCTCATCCAAGCCATATTCTCTTGAGAATTTATTTCTATTTTGTATATTTAACCATCTAAAAACATTTACACTTTCACCAAAAGTTAAAGAGTCAATTACAAGCCAAGAAGGGGGGAAATTTAATGATTTGAAAGTAAAATAATATTTCCTTATAATCTCATCTTTGCTATTTTTTATATTATTTAAAATATTTTTTATATATTTTTCGTATTTTTTTTCACTTTGAAATATATGTTGATTATTTATCCAATATACATCATTATTATTTATCGCAACACTTTGTATTAATTTACATTTAAAGGATTTTTCTATTATTTCTAACGTGTCTAACAATAATAATCTTAATTTTTTATCAAATACATAAATATTGATAATATCTTCAAAATATATATTATCTTTAAAATTGTTAATTGAATTTTGAAAAGAGCTAAAATATAAACCTAATTGGTAATAACCAACATGAGTTAAATATTCACATAATTTTTTATCGTCACGAACTAACAGACCTATTACTTTTAAAAGATCTATTTGCTCTTGAATTGAAATGGGTTTTTTAATATATTTCATTTCTATATTTAACTTTCTATTCTATTGACTTTCTAAATAAAAAGGATATAATTATGTTATCAATACCTGTCACGCATAGATTTATATCTGTGCGCACCAGACAGGTTTTTTTGTTGTATAAATTATCCATTAAGGGGCCCCGGAGGGGCCCCTTAATGTTCCCTTGCCGTCTCTCGACTAGGCTTCAGGCAAACTATATTTATACGGCTGTAAATATTATTAGCCTTATAATCAATTTAAACTATTATATTCCGCTAAAACTTGGGCGGGCGTTAAAGTTCCTGACCAGATTTTAAGCTCATCAATGGCCGATGGCCAATTTTCTTGTCCAATATCAAGCCTCTTAATTTCTTCTCCGGCTCTTAATTTAACGAATTCTTTTTCCATTATTTTCTCGCCGTCTACATAAAATCTTAACAAAGAGCGATACGAATCATAGGTTAAAGCCAGGTGATGCCAGGCATTATCATTACCACCGCTGGAGCTAAGCGGCCATCTAATATTATTAAAGATAAAAGCCGGCGAAAAAATACTCGGAATTAAACTCATGATGGTGCCATTATTTCCAGATAGCGCTAAATGTAAACGGCCTTCATTAGGATAATTAAAATTACGCCACCAAAAAGATAAAGATATATCGCTAACTTGCGGGCCGGATAAAGGAATACTAATCCCCGAACCGATTGTGAGTCCGCTATTTATTTTTCCCTCCATATTCCATTGATCTAATTTAACCATCATGTCATTGGTAGCGATTAGATCTTTAGCTAAAGGACCAGCATTTTCATTAAAATTCCAATAATATTCTAACTGAGCCACTTTTTGCGGCACGGGCCAAGTATAAGGATTAAAAGGTTGATTTAAGACATTAATCGTTTTTATTTCGGAGCTTGGCAGCGACCGATTCCAAATTGATAATTCATCAATCGCAATTGGTTCATTTTGATTATTACTCATCTCAAAAGAGGTAAAAGTCGGCATCACTCCATTATATTTATAAGAATAAACTTCTTGACCGTCTAAATACAGCGACCAATAACCGTCACTACGATTTATAATTAAAGTAACTTGATGCCAATTATAATCGACCGGCCAAATCAAGTTATTTAAACGGCCATCAACTCCCGGAAAACCAAATATCTCCGTAAAATATGGTGAAAATGTGATTGAGGCCATTTGTCCAGGCATTGGCGGGCCTGAAAACTTTAAATAAAAACCAAAATTGGGCTGGGCATTACGATAATAAAAATTTAAAGTAAATTGATTAGGATCAAGCGGGCTACTAAAATTGCCCCTGGTAACCGCCATATCACTGTAGCTGAAACCGGCCGCGCAGCCCCACTTTCCCGGTAACCAATTGCCTGATCGCGTAAGATCAACTGGGCTTTGGCCGCTTTCTTGAAGTTCATTAGCCGCCTTTTCGCCATAACATTCATCAAAATGCCATAACTGGGTTAAACCTTGTGAATCGAGCCCGGCGGGATTTACAAATAAATCTGGATTTATTGGTTCGCTGCTAGTAGCTTCATTATCGGCGGTAGAATTTTCGGCGGCTATCACGGCTAAATCGTAAGGGACTAACAAAAAATCGGCGCTATTATCATTACTATTAAATAAACGCGGCCAAAATTCTTGTAAACCGCCCGCCGCTAAAAGTTCAATAGTTGAAGTGGCACTCGCTTTTCTCTCTAAGGCATAGCCTTTTTTTAAAGCAGTGGCTGGAGCCGTACCGACAAAATAGGTGGCGGTTCCATAACCAACTTTATCAACGATATCAGGATCGGTATCTGAAGAAATAGCCGCTGTTCCTAAATAAATAGTGTAGGAATCTTCCGTCCAAGAAAAAGCGCTCTTAGTAGAAATAGCATCGGCTCGGGCTTTTATCTCAGGAGCTGAAGTTTCTCTGGCCACTAAATAAGTACCGTGAGCAGAAATTATTGTGCCTCCCGGATAAACACCATCGGCTTCATTGCCAAAACGCATTATTAAAGTGGGATCGCTGGCCGTCTTGGCTTTTTCTAAACGATAGCCAGCCGCGGCTAAATCAAAATCTGTGTCACCCGTGTTTACAATTTCCAACCAATCATCATCGCCATTACTATATATTTTAGCGATTAAAGCAATTGGGGTTGCCGGCTCAACTGCTTCGGGAATTACTTCTGATTCAACCACCGTGGTTGTGGTCGCAGTGGTCGTGGCAATCGGCGTAGAAGTTGGGGTTGGATAATTTACTATTGGGGTTGTGGTTGGCGTCGAAACTGGGATTGGATTATTTACCACCGGAATAACCGGCCGAGCCACAGTTCGAACCACTGTATTATTTACTGGCGCCACGGGTTTGTTATTTACAACCGGAGCTTTAGTTTTTACCGCCACTGAAGGAGTGGCAACTTTTGGCGCACTACTTTTAGTACTTGATGCCCGACCCACTGTCACTTTTGAAGCCACCACTTTGGCCACGGAAGTTTTTGGAGTGACTGCTTTAGAACTAGTAGCTTTACTGGTTGTTTTGGTACTAGTTGATTTGCTAGCCGAAGATGAAGCAAAACTAAAATCATAATTACCAGAATTATCAGCTAGCGCTACGCTATCTCCGCCAAAAACTTTATCTTTAATCGCTAAGACACCGCTGGTTACTTTAGTGGCTAGCTGTTTAATAGTAGAAATCGGATTATTAATCAAACTCCATTTTAAAACTAAGCCCAAAATCGGCGAGTCGCCGCGAACTTCCGGTTCCGAAAAAGAAGACGATACCTCAATGTCAACCTCGACATCTTTCAAACTATTTTGTAGATATTGAGTATAGGGCAAAAAGATATAGCGTTCACCTTCATATTCTAAGCCAACATCAAAACCCAATAGTTCTGGAGCGGGAATCAACATATTTTTCTTGCGTTCAATCTTGGAATATTCAACCGTATCCGCCAGGCAATCGCCTGACGAATTATAAATATTTTGATTATCATAACCATCAGCTGTAATATCCACGGCATAATAAGCCGGATTATACTCCAAAGAGTTTAAATTGGTCGGATTGCTGATATCAGCGCTTTCATAAACTTTTTCCGTTAAACCGGTGCAAGTCCACTGCCCACTACTAGGTCCTTTTTGATATTTAAAATCAAAGTCATAAGCGGAATTATTATCGGCTAAATTCTTGGCGATTGCCACTGCTTTGGCAATTTGGAGCGGCGAAGCGGCCACCGGTAATTTCGCACCGATTAATTTTTCACCCAGCGCTTCATTAACAAAATATTTAGCCGGTACTTTTATAGCTCCTTTAGGCTGCATTTCCACAATATAATCAATGCCCTTTTCTTTACCCACATAAATGGCAGCGTGGCCGGAATAAATGTGCGCTAATTTTCCTTTCTCCGCCACGATTAAGTCACTGGCGTTATAACCATACATTTTATTATCGCCAGAGGTGCGATAAAGCAAGGTTCCCACTGGCATCGCTAAAACTTGAGATAGCGGCAAAAATAACGCCGCAAACAATAAAAACAAAAAGACGATAATTTGTTTTTTCATAATTTTAAAGCCAGCCAAGGGGGTGCCGCTTTTTTATTAATCTTAATTTTTAAAATAAGTATCGGTATCGGCTGGAGATATTTCTAAGTTGGGCAATTTAACTGTTCGCTGGCGATTTAAAATATCAATGGCAAAATTGCGCTGATAAACATCAAAATATTTAGCGCGACTGATAACATCAAGAAGCAAGGCTTCACTTAACTCCGGATAATATAAATAATAATCATTAAGCACTAAAATAGCCGGGTCTTTTAAGCGATGGGGATAATCACCGGATTCTAAAACTGCCCGCAGATTATCTAAATCGCCAATTTTATAAGCTGTCTGTTTATTTTCAATATTAGATAGTAAAAACCAAGCTTTATTTTTTAAATTGTCCGAGTAGTCGCCTAAGATAATGTTCCAAATTAAATTAACAATTACTTGATCGCTTTTTCCAATTAATAAACTTAGCAAGTTCTCTTTTTCCTGATCACTCTTAGCCGTTTTAAAATTACCAATAATTTCCCCGTAAAAAGAAGTGCCAGAAATCTGCGGCCAAGCACTGGCGAGTTCGGCTCTTAAACTAAATAAATTATTGGAATTATTATAATATTCTATTATTTTAGCTGATGGTTCAAAACCACCGCTCTGCCAAATTGCAATCATCAAACTCCGTATTTCCGGCAAAGTTTTAGAATCTAAAATTACGGCTTCAAGATCAGGCAATAATTTTTCTTTTTCTCGGCTTAAGCCCGAACTAATAATATTTTTATACAATAACCTTTTAGCACTGCAGTCCTCTCGGCAGTACATAGCCGTTTCACTAGAAGCGGCTAGTTTTTTAAGGGCAATTCTCGTTCTCAGTGAATCAGGAAAGTAGAGCCAGCTGGAACGAAAAACCGGCAGCAGCATCATAAGCAAGATTATAAAACCGAAGGAACCAGCACAAACCAACCAATTTTTTTTAAGAAATACTAATCCATCCTGCCAAATTTTTTTGATTGTTTTCATATTTTTATAGGGCCGCTTAAAAATAAATAATTTAAATTAAGCTGAGCCGTTAATCTGAAACTATGATAGCAAAACGACTATTAAGATAACCTGCGAAAGCGATGAGAAAACCCTAAAGAGAAATTCATCAATTCCCCAGATTATAAGAGTACTTTTGACAAAAATAAAAAACCGGATTATGAGGTCCGATTTTCTATTTTTCAAAAATTATTTTTTTAATTTTTTTTATTGGCCGGAAGTGTCTGGACTGGTACTGGCATTCTTAGCGACCAAACTAGCTTGGAACATAGCGGCATTATAACTCGCCGTGTCCCCTGACTTCTTATAAACTTCCGCTAAAAACTGCCAAGCCTGTTCATTTTTTGGTTGATAAGCCACTAATTGTTTGGCCAAAATAAGTGATCTTGTCCAATCTCCACTCTTAAAATAATGATCAAGTAGAATCAAGAAGTTTTGGGTCATACCTAAATTCTCCGCTCCTTTTAAGTCAACACATTTATCGCCATTTATCCAAGAATTTTTTTCATCTTTTTTAGCTTGATAAAGACGGTAAAGCTGGCAATAAGTATCAGGAAATTCCCGGTTGAACTCCACCGCTGAATTAACGGTAGCAATCGCCTCATCATATTTTCCTTTAGCCATTAAAATATTGGCTTTCATAAAATAAACGGGAATTCTTTCCGGGCTAGCGCCAATTGAAGCATTAACGGCGTTAAGCGCCGCATTATAATAAGCATCTAAAGCGGTTTGATCTTTTAAAGTCAGACTAGCCGCGATGCTCTCTATTTGTGCTAATTGAAGTTGCATTAAACTGTCTTGGGGGTTATTAGATAAATTATCTTGAGCTAAATAAATTACATAATCGATCATTTCCTTTCCTTGCTCTGCCGGCAACTTTAAAATCATTTGCGGATTGCCGATTACCAAATTAATCAGAGTCGTTTTGCCGTCTCTATCTAAGGGAGTGTTATTTTTGAAAGCTTCTTTGTAAAATGCGATACCTTCGGCGGCCTGAGCCTGAGATAAGGCGGAATAGCCCTTAATTACCCCCTGGAAGGTCTGCCACGGCCTAAAATTAAAATAATTGGTCAGAATTAACACTAAGATACCGCCTATGATTAGAACCGTAAATTCGGGTATATTTTTTTCCGTCTCTTTTTCGTCGGTTTCCGGATTAATCAAGAAATAAATATAAGCCAAAGAAATCATCAGCCCAATATAAGTGACAAAGGAATCAAAGACCGCTAAATTCTGAATAAAGTAAGCTGTAAATAAACCAAACAAAAGCAAGGGTTCAAAATTACTCTTATCTTTTTTAATAATTCGTACAATATAAATAAACACCGCGACAAAAATACTTAAGTAGGCCAAAAGACCAATTAACCCGGAAGTCGAAGTAATATCAATCAAATTGTTGTGAGCTCGGTCAAAATAAGTATCGGATCTTGAATAATCATAAAAATGAGCATCAAAATAACGGTCAAAAATAATCGCGTAATTACCAAAACCGACGCCCAGCCAAGGATGATTGTGAAAATCTTTGGCCGCAGCCTGCCAAGAAATCAAACGGGTTTGGAAGGTGGTTTTTTGAGAAGTTAGGTTCTTTAAAAATGAGTTTTGAAACCAAACGGTATTCTGCTGAGAAAAAATCAAAATTAAAGAGGCAATAGCAATAACTAAAGCTCCCCAAGCGGCAATCTTTATTTTCTTGCTTTGGTGCAAAACACCGATTAAAAAAATAATGAGCAGCACACTAATACCTAGTCCGATAATCGCGCCTGAAGTGTGGGTATTGGCAAATTCAAATAACATGATAATTACCGGGATAAGTAGCAGCCAGCGCCAACTTTCTTTTTTAGCTCTAAAAAATAATAAAGCGGAAAAATAAAGATTAAAAATAATATAACCGCTGACATAAGCCGTATTACCGACAGTACTCGCGGCTGTGCCGAATAGGCCTTTAAGACTAACTGCCGTAGCGATAAGGACTGAAGCGATAAATAAAACCTGCCAATCTTTGTAAGTTCTAAAAACCGTAATTAAAATCAAATATAAGAAGAAGAAATGAATGATATGAAACACTCCGAGCATTCTTTCCGCGTCGCCCCAAAAACTAGTATTTATATCAACGCTGACAAAACAAGATAGTAGAATGGCACCCAAAAAAGCGATAATTCCCCAGGTAATTAGGGATTTTTTTGGCCGATAAGTCGGAAACTTCCAAATAAAAATACCCCAAATTAAAAGCAAAAACTCCGTTAGGACATTGAAACTTAATTGCTTAGAAGTAATATAAGGAAACAACAAATCAGAAAAGACAAAAAAGACGATTAAAAGCGAGGCAATAGCTCCGACCTGAAGTATGCGGAGATAGAATTTTGAAGTCATAATAGTAGAATATGAGAATTATTAAATACTGAATATATTTTAGCATTAGTTTCAGAAAAAGCAAAAAGGACACAAAAAGGGCCCCATCCGCCAGTTGGCGGAGGGGCCCTTTTCTATCGACTAAGTCGATGAGCTCGGTTCTAAATTACTTATTTAGAAATTACTTGAGTAGCGGTGGTTAAACCAGGAACTCTGTAACTATTAGAATAAGTAGCTCCGGAAACAGAAGCGCCATCAGACCAAACGAAGTTACCAGAACCATCAATTGCATAAGTAGATTCTTCAGAAATCTTAGTTGTTACAGATTCTGAACCCTGACCAGAAACAGCTAAAGTAGCTAAGATTTCGAAGGTCTTGGAAGAACCAGCAGCAATGACTTCGTCAGTTGCTAGAGTAATAGTTGTGGTAGTGGCAGTCGAAGTAGCACCAGCAACAGTCTTGTAAGAACCATTAACCTTCAAGGATGAACCAAGACCTAAAGCGGTAATAGTAGCATTAGAAGTGTTAGTAGTAGTTAATACAATCTTGTTTAAAGCAACATCACCATTAGCGTCAGCTGTAACTGTAAACTTGGAAATCACTTGATCGCCAGAAGTTAATACAGTTGTTGGTAATGCTAACAAAGCGACAGTAGGAACAGTCTTTCTGATGCGGAAGTTATTAGCTAACACGCCAGCAGATTGAGTGTTTTCAGTACCATTTGAAGATTTAAACTTCAAAGTAGTGATACCTAGGTGAACATCTTTGTTAGTAGCGTTAGAATCATTATCAATATTGTTTAGAACAACCTTGATAGATAATGTCTTGCTTTGGTTAGCTAAAACCTTAACCGAGTTATTAGTGATAGTGAATTTACCAGCACCGTTAACTGGAACGAAGGAATCAACTAAAGTTGCGCCGTCATATAATTTGATAGCAGCAATTCTAGCATCAGCATCAGCAATACCAGCAGTTGTTGAAGTAATTGAACTTGTACCAATAGCAGTATTAATGATGTTTAACTCAGTCAAGGTAGCGTCATCATTGATGGCGGTAAACTTGAATTGAGCCACTTCTTGTTCAGTAGCTTTAGAAGCTAAGATACCAGCAGCTGGAGTATTACCACTTAATTCTGAATTTAGAGTGCCTTGAGCAACAACCAAGAAATTAGTAGTAGTCGCTAAATTACCAGAAGTAATTGAAGTACCACGAGAATCTTGAGAGTTAACTGTCATTTGTGTCTGGAAGCCACCATCAGCGGCAGTGTCAAATGATCCTTTAAGTTCAACACTCTTAGTTGAATCTTTAGCAATTGTAAAGTTCAAGCTTGAGAAAGTTGCCCCAGTGGAACCAAAGTCAACAGTGCTGCCAACTTGTACGCCGTCAACAAACAATTTCATGTCGCTGATAGAAGTAGCGGCGGTAGTAGAAGCATTAGCACCTAAACCGATAGAAGTAACTTTTACTGCATCGTTAGTTGCCTTTAAAGTAAATTTACCTAAAGACACATCAGTGCTGCCTCTTACAATAACCTTAGCAGCTGAGTAACCATCATTTCTAACAGTTGTTAAAGCTGCACCTTGAACAGTGAAGATAGCGCCAGTAGCGGTACCGGAAATATCACCGGAAGCAATAGCGTTACCGGAAACAACGTATTCAGGGTTCATGCTAGTAAAGATACCACTGCCAACTGTAAACTTGATGCTTGCAGATGGAGTAGCGGTAGTCTTGGCTTTTACAATAACCTTGATTTCATTGTCGCCTTTGTTCAAAGTCAAAGTACTGTCAATAGCTCTAGAAACAGATGTTGTAGAAGTTGGATCAAATGAATCAACTAAAAGTCCATTTACATAAACTCTAGCATTTTCAAATTGATCAGTAGCAGTAGCAACACCGTCACCTGAACCATAAGTAACATTTAAACCATCGGCAGTCATCGCTTCATCAGCTCTTACATTAGCGATTAAGACAGTGTTGTCAGAACCTTTAATGATAGTTGTGTCGGATGGTGAAGTTGATTTCTTGGAAACAGCGACTGCTCCAGCATTAATTTGGATGTTGGAGATAGCATAAGCATCAGCAGCTGCGCCGCCAGCAATAATAACGTTAGTACCAAAACCAGTAGCCTTTTCAGAGGCAACTAGATCAGTGCTCTTGTTAAGAATGAAAGCGAAGCTAGAAGTAGCGGTGTTTTCTTTAGCAATCACATCGCCCTTAAGGTAGAAAATCTTAGAAGCATCATCTTTTAAGATATCTAAACCATTAGCGAAGTAGAAAGTAACGAAACGTCCACTGACTGTGTAGCTAGTAGAAACTTTATTACCTTGATTTTCTAAGTAAAGATTCATGGAAGCTTTGGATAAATCCTCAACGCCATTATTCTTTAACATGATAGATTTAACAGTTACATCTTTAGATGTAGTAGCAAAACCTAATTCAAAGTGACCTAATTCTACTTTTTCATCACCAACTTTAACAGCTGTTGTTGCAGTAATACTGTTGGAGATTTTTAGATCAACAACAGAGTAGGATGTAGGAGACATTAAGTTACCGTTGATTGGGAAAGAACCGGAAATAGAAGCCGAAGTAGCGCTAATTGCCGAAGCAGAAGCGATGCTTAAACCAATGTTACCAGAACCTGAACCAGTCAAAGAAGCGAGTAAGTCTAAAGCAACAGTTTGACCAGCATTAATAGTTAAAGCTGGAGAGAAAGTTAAAATAGATTCGTCGCTGGAGTTCATAGACTTCTTAGAAGCTACTAGAACACCATCTTTTTCTGCCCAAACTTTATCAATGTTAGAGTAAGTGGATAAACCAATTCTTTTAACAGTAATAGAATTAACAGTGATAGCGCCGTCATTAGCTGCAGTCAAATTAACTTTAGCCATTGGAACGCGAGCACCATTTTGTGGAACAGAAATAGCGGCTGGAGTAGAAGCACTTAAAGAAGCTGTTAAACCGGAACCGGTTACAACAGTACCTGTGCCAGTACCAGCTTGTGCATCATAAATTAAAGCACTTTCAGCACTGGTAATAGCATTACCGCCAGCAGTGATAGTATTTGTAATTGTGATTACATTTGCGAAACTGAATCCGTTTGCATTAAAAGCAGCTTCAGTAGCAATAGAACGATAGTTAGTACCATCAAATAAATAGACGGAACCAGAGTTAGCATTCTTTACTAAAGTACCAGCTGGAAGTGCTCCAGAAGCCATAGGGGTAGAAATAGTGTAATTAGTAAAGAAAGCATCAGAAACATCGATAACTCTCTTGGCCCAATTTGCACCAAAGATAGCGATAGCATCAGCTTCGCTAGCAATCTTTCTTAAAGTTCCGTTAGCTTCAACAGCATAAACAGAAGGATCAGTTGTGATTTTAACCAATTTTGTACCTGGTCTAACAACAACATTGGATCCTAATGGGTAAGATGCTAATTCTGAAGAAGAAATAGTAACTACGCCACTAAAATCTTTGTGCCATGAATAGAACACAGATTCGCTAGGATAAACATATCTCTTACCGTCGTTTCCCAAGAAATAAACAGCTGATAAGCCGTCCATCTTGATGAGGTCACCAGCTTGAGGAGCAGCAGCTTGAACAGTCAAGCCAGAAGTCATCATAGTTGTTAACATCATTACGCCGATAATCAATGATTTGCGTAAATTTTTCATATTTGTAATTAAGGATTCGGAAGTTGAGCGTCCTGACAATATTAGTCAGAACAATTCTCTTCCGAGATTGATTCGGGTCAAGCTGCCATCGCGAGATTTTCCATCGAGTAAATCGATCGGAATCCCGCCTCACCAATCCGCCAGCTGGCGGACTAATGAAAAGCTAAATCGATTTACAATCGGAATTTCCTGCCGATCTTAGCTTATCGCCGAATTTTTTTTGGTTTTTAATAGAGTGAAAACCATCTCTTGCGAGACTCGACCCTTTAGGGGGTTTCACTGATCTGGTTTGGCAAGCTTCAACGCAGACCTGTTAATTTATCTCGAACCGTCCAGCCAAATCAGATGATAACTAATCTTCCGAAAAGGAATGTTTAAGACAAGAGATAAACTAACAGCTCGGCGCTTGACCAGCTGTTACTTAATTAAATCAATCTTATCAATTGCTTCTTTAAATTTTTTCTCAGTAAATAAATTTTGCGCCTCTTCTAAAATTTTGGTGGTTGTTGAAGTATTTAAAGATGCGGTGGAATTATTTTCCGTTCCCGCGATTGAAACACCATTTTTATCTTTACCTAAAGTAGCGCTATAAACTTCATCGCTGTTAGTCGCCGCTGGAGAAGCTGAATTTAAAGTTAGTGGTTTTTCCAGTTTAGCCACGTTCTTTCTAACCACATTAATTTCTTCGTTAAATTTAACATTTAATTTTTCGATTTCTTGGGTGTTGTTAAAGTTCGGGTCGGATAAAACGGTGGCAATATCTTGAGCGTTATTAACGGCGAATTGGCTGGCCATTTTTTCTCGAGCTTCGGTATTTAAGATAGTAGTTAATTTTGCTTTTTCAGAAAGTTCGCGTGCTATATATAATGATTGGTTGGGTTTGGTATTAGAAAGCAGTAAATGGCCATAAGCGCTTGAACCAATTAAAACAAACATCAAAGAAGTTAGTGCCACGGCCGGAGCGGAAGCGGTTTTTAAAACACTCTTTAAGTTGATCACAAAAGTTGACCAAGCCGACAGTTGAGTCGCCCCAGAATTGGAAATTTGGGTATATAAAGAAGCCCGATTAGCTTTTAGCCAGCTAGCATCGGGTTTTATTTCTTTAAGATTACCTAATTTTTTGATTAAATCGCGGTCAGTCATAAAATTATACTTATTGTTCACGCTGTAATATACGTAATTAACAAAAAAACGTTACAGTACTATTTACAAATAGCATATAACGTTTTCTTATTTTTGGTCTTCTTCTAATAAGTCTTTAAGAGCGGATAGCGACCGGTGTAATAAAACCCGAACGTTACCTTTAGTTTTTCCGGTTACTTCACTAATTTCATCGATTTCTAGGTCATTAACGAATTTTAACACGATTATTTCTCGATATTCTTCCTTAAGTAACGGTAATTTACTCTTAATTCTCAATAAATCAGCGTTTCTGTCAACATCACCCTCTAAATCATGCGTTTCATCAAGAATTTCTAAATGATTATCTTCATCATCTAAAGATACTTCCAGTTTACTGCCGGTTTCTCGATAATAATCAACAATTGAAGTGCGCGCTATCTTATATAGAAGAGCTCGCAGCGTCGAACTGCTAGTCAAGCTGTTATTTTGGATATGGTTCCAGGTCTTAAGAAAGACCATCGAGGTCAAATCTTTAGCCTCTTCAACGTGCCCCACTTTAAAATAAACAAAGCGATAAATATCGCCGGCAAAGTCATCATAAACCCTAATAAAGACCTCTTTGTCTTTATTTTTAAGGCGATTTAGAGTTTGCTTATCTTTAAATTTTTTAGCAAGTGATGATGGCATTGGTATTTAAGGTTTTTAACAAAAAATAAGGGAATTATTCATTTCCCTACTCTCTTTTTAGCTCTCATTTGTTACCAAATTCTAGCATAAGGAGTAAAAAAGAGCAATAGATTGTCATATAACTTTATACGCTTAAAAAGAAAAAATAATCTAATTAGACCGCTTGACTTTATTTTTAAAAAGCATAAAAATAGTAATACTTTAGTCTAAGATATAATAGACTTAAATATTGTTCTATGACCCAAGACAAAGAAATAATTACTCCTCTGTGGTTTTCGGTATCTTCCTCGGCCAAATTAGGCGGCGTGGATCCAAAAACTATTAGGCGGGCGATTAAAAATAATTCGGAGTTGAAATATAAAATAATAAAAAATCGTTACAAAATAGAACTTGGTTCCCTGCTATCTTTTCTAAATAAAAATATCAAGCTAAAAAATAAACTGAAAAAAAATGGCCTCGGCCAATATCTCTAACGACAAAAAAAATCACCCGATTCCGAAGGTGATTTTTTTATATTGAGGAGCGCTGTTTACAAATTATAGAACAGCATCTTTAACCGCTTTAGCTAGACGGAACTTAACCACAGTTTTAGCTGGGATTTTAATAGTTTCGCCAGTAGCTGGATTTCGGCCTTCACGTGCTTTTCTTTTTGCTTTAACTAATTTACCGAAGCCAGGAACGATGCATTCACCATTCTTCTTAACTTCTTTGTAAGTTAGTTCAGCAATGGTTTCTAAAAACATTGCTACTTCTTTTTTAGCGTGGCCAGTGGCTTCAGCTAAGTTGGCTACCATTTGAGCCTTTGTCATTTTAGACATAGTTGCATGGGGCTTTGTAATAAATAATTAATCTTTTAAAAAAAATAATTAAAATTACTTCTGCCTAAATTATTAAACTGAAAATTTGTTTTTAAAATACAAACTTTCAATTAACCTTTATTTACAAGAGTATTATAGCACACGTCAAAATATTTGCCAATAAACAGGGCGCAAGCGATTAAACTAAAATTTAAAACTTAGCTAGGTCTTGACAAAAACCCAAAAATAAGTATAATAGAAGTCAGCGTAACTTAAAAATAAAATAACTAAAAACTATATAATAATGAGAAAAAAAATTTTGATTGCCGATAATAGTGAGGACAGCTTGAAATATTATCGCTGTGCCTTGCCAGCCCACATTTGTATTACCACTACCGATGGCAATGAAGCCGTCGAAAGATTCATTAAAGAAAAACCGGACATGGTTTTTTTAAATGGCGCAGTGATGAACAAAAATGGGTTCGAAATCGCTAAAGAAATTAGAACTTTAGATGCGTTCATAAAAATAATTATGATTTCATCTAACAGCGAAGTTAAAGATAGGGCTTTAGTAGCTGGATGCGATGAGTTTTATTTAAAACCCATCAGCCCTAAACAGCTCAGAGAGCTAACCGTATAAGAAAACGACTGGAAACAACTTCCGGTCTTTTTTTTATTTCATCTTTAAATATTTTAATCGTTTATCTTCCGGAAATTTTTCAATCGCATAACGCAGCATCGTCCGCGGCATTTGCAAAATATTTTTATCTAAAAAATTACTTAATATTTTTTCATCTCGCTTTCCCAGTTCACGCAGCATCCAGCCGCTGGCTTTATGTATTAAATCTTCCTTATCATTTAAAAGAGCGCCGGCTAAATTAATTACATCCTCGCTTTCACTATTTCTGATAAAGGCATAAGTGGAAACCATCGCTAAGCGCCGCTCCCACATATTTTTTGATCTGATAAATTTATATAAAATTTTTCGCTCCTTCGGATAGCGCACCAAATAATCGCCCATTATTTTATAAACTGACAGATCAACCAAATCCCAATTATTAGCCGCCGCGCGGTTTCTGATATAAAAATTATAAATCTTTTTTCGCTCTAAATCGCTAAGCGCCGCTTGATACTTTTCCACTAAGATAGTGAGTCCGATTAAACGTAATTCATGAACTTTATCGGATAGCAAAATGACCACATCTTCTAAACTTAGATTTTGAAATTCCCTAGCTAAAGCCCTCATTTCCGGAACGCTTAATCCCCAAAAAACATCACCCGCGCCATATTGCCCAGGACCGGTCTTAAAAAAATATTTAGAATGTTCGGCTCGAACTTCTGAATACAAAGCTTTAGTTTTATTAATTAATTTGGTTAAAGCCGCCATAAGTGTAACAAATTAGCTTAATTTACGTATGCTATATGAAGTAACTTAAAATATCTCACCTTCCGGGAACTGTTTATCTATTTTTTAACAAATAGTTCCTGGAAGGGCGATAGTCATAAGACTTATCACGATCTAGGGTTAGTCGCCTAGATTCCCCTTCTTTAAACAATAATTATATGTTTAGAGAAATTCTGGGATTCTTACTTATTCTAGTAATCGTGAAAATTGCTCTTCCCCAAGAGATCGGCGACTTAATCACTCAAATCTTACTTCATGTTTTAACTTTAGTAAGAGATGGCGTCATGCAAGTTCCCGCTCTCTAACTCCATATCGAAAGCTTTCTACAACAGAAAGCTTTTTTGATTAATATAGTTATGAATTTATTTTATCAAAAAATTACCGAAGCCGCTAACTTTGATAAAAATAGAAAAAAAGACTATAATAGCTGTATATGAATAAAATATTTAATGAATTTAAAGAATTTGCTGTAAAAGGTAACGCCATGGAACTAGCTACCGCAGTGGTGATTGGCAGCGCTTTCGGCAAAATTATTACTTCGCTAGTCGCGGATATTATTATGCCGCTAGCTAGCCTGCTAATCGGCGGCAATTTTTCGGCCTGGAAAATTACCTTGCGGTCGGCCGTGGGCAGCAAACCGCCGATAGATTTAAATATTGGAATTTTTACGCAGAATATTGTTGATTTTTTAATAATCGCGTTTTCAATATTTATCATGATAAAATTGCTTGCCCGACTTAAATCTCGGCTGATAAAATCTAAGGCCGAAGCGGAACAAATCATCCCTGAACCAGCGCCGACTAAAGAACAATTACTGCTGACAGAAATTAGAGACTTGCTAAAAAAATAAAGTGTATAAAAAAAGAGCTTAGGCGGTAATACGGCTAGGCTCTTTTATTTTTTATTATTTAGTTGATAAAGGTTAAACTCTTAGCAATCTTATCAATCATCTTTTCTAAATCAGTTCTGTTTTGTCCATCATACCAGGCCATAAAAGCGTAAACTTTATTATTATGGATGAAAATATATTTCATTTCCGTCTGACCATTTTTATAAGTAATTTCTGGAGTTGAACTTGGCTTCGCAATACTATCTAAAATCCAAATGCTTAAAGTAAAATCGGAACACTGAAAAACGCCTTTGTTAAAGAAACAAGAACCGGGGTATTTTAATTTAACCCCCATATCCTCATCTTCATAAGTAAAAGTTTTTTTTATTTCTTCTTGGCTGACCGGTGGCAAAATATTCTTTTGTTGGGTGTTAACCACCAATGAAGAAGTGGCGTTTGGCACCGCGCAGATGTTCGATTCAGAGTTTAAGGTCGGAGATTTAAGCGCTCCCGATTCCAAATTTTTATTACTTAATAGCGTGCATCCAGAAACTAAAAAGATAAGCGGCAGTAAAACCAAAAACCAAAGCTTTTTCATATATTTTTAAAATTAAGTTATGTGCCTTTATTATAGCACTAAAAGCCCCGCACTGAGTAATCCGACACTTACCATTACCATCGCAAAGACAATTCTAAATATTAGGCCGAATTTACCGGCGAGCCACATTAAACCAAGCAGCGGAAAACCAAGCAGCGGCCATAAACTCGTCCCTCTTTTTAAGCTATTTAAACCATCAGTTGAGGCGCCGTGCAAATCTTCAGCACTAGGAAAAGCGTGAGCCGCCGCCGAAAAAGATAGCCACAAAAGCAGAATGCGGTAATTCGAACCTTGATTTAAAAAGGAAATAGAATAAGCTAAAGCCACGCTAAGCGCCGAATTAAAAATAATCGGTCCGGTGGAGACAAAAAAAGATTGTAAATAATTATGCGGCGCTTCATGTATGACGTAACCGCTCGGATTGCCGAAACGAAAATAAACAGTTTTAACAACGTGCAAGCCGGATATTTTACAAAATATTTTATGAGCCCATTCATGAATTATGACCCCGGGAAAAGTTAAGAAAAAAAACATTATTTTTAGATTATAAAAATATTATAGCATAAGCCCAATAAAAAAATCACCCCGTTTTTTAGACGGGATGAAATTTTGTAAAAATTATTTAACTGGGGTGGTTGAAGCTTGAGTAGGCGTTGGGGCTGCTACCGCCGGAGCATTACCACTCGGAATTTGATTGGTGTCGCCTTCATTTAGCTTAATTCCTCTTCCAAAATTGCAGTTACCAGTCTCTTGAAATCTATTACCAATCATCATGCGGCCGCCGCGGCCTTCAAAATTATTTCGACCATAATCGCGATAGTTTAAATGGGAACCTAAACCAACGCCCAGGCTAAAAATTATAAAAATAACGACGCCGATAATAACAGCGTGCATCACTCGGTGCGCTGGCAAACTGCCAAAACAACACTTCTTTTTTTCTTCTTCCATAAAATTTTAAGTTAATTATTAAATATATAAATTTTTCTATTCACTACGAAGCGCATCAACTGGATCAAGACGGCTAGCCTTATAAGCTGGGTAAAAACCAAAGAACACCCCGACAAAAAAGGAGAATGAAAAACCAATCAGCGGCCCGGTAAATGATGGGGCGAGCGTCATTATTTTAAAATAAGAAATTATCGGAATCGCAATCTGCCCGACAATTATGCCGATTAATCCGCCTAAAGTTGAAAGGATTATCGATTCTAAAATAAACTGGCTTAAAATATCTGACTGCTGGCCGCCAATCGCTTTAGCAATGCCAATTTCTTTAGTCCGCTCGGCCACCGTAACCAGCATGACATTCATAATGCCAATACCGGAAACTAGTAAAGTAATAGCGGCAATAACGGTTAATAAAATGGTCATTAAATTAGCCGAGGCTTGAGCGGAAGCTACCATACTGCCGGCATCCATTAATCTAAAATCATCAGCGGCATCAGTTTTTAATTTATGTTCGGTTCGAAGCACACTGGTAATATCAGCGCTCACAGTAGCCACATTATCAACGCTATCCGCCTGAACATTAATTAGCACCTGTCCTTTTGAACCTAACAAAGTCTTTTCAGCTGTGGTAACTGGTACAATTAAAGAATCATCAACTGACATCGGCCCCATTCGCGATCCGGTTTTATTTAAGATGCCGATAACCTGTAATTTTTTACCACCAACTGTAATCTCGGAACCTAAAATATTCTGACCATCGGGGAATAAATCAGTGGCCGCGGTACTGCCAATAATCGCCACCATCGCTTTAGAATCTAAGTCACTTTGTTCAATTCCCCGTCCGCTTTGTAATTTTAAATTAGAAACTGAAAAATAATTTATATCGACTCCGGTCACGCCATAATTTTTACTAACCGAACCGTAAGAAACACTTAAATCACCGGTTATGGCTCCTGTAACCGCCGTTACATGGCTAACTTGTTTAGCAATTGTCTGCGCATCGGCGGCGGTAAATTTTGAACTTCCCGTAGCACCGCGCCCGCGATTAGACATTATTAAAATTGAATTAGCGCTTAAATTTTGAAATTGAGCATCAACGGCTTGTCGCGCTCCTTGGCCGATAGCAAAGACCGCAATCACCGTCGAAACTCCGATAATAATTCCCAGCATCGATAAAAAACTTCTAGTTTTACTAGCAAATAGCGATTCAAAAGCCATTTTTATGATTTCAAAACTCATAAATTTAGAAAGAAGTTTTTAATTTATAATCACTATCTATCACTTTCCCATCTTTCATATAAATTATGCGGTCAGCGTATTTAGCGACTTCAGTCGTATGCGTTACCATAATTAAAGTCTTGCCTTGTTCTTTAAAACTTTTAAATATTTTCATGAGTTCCAGCCCCGCTTTTGAATCTAAAGCTCCCGTCGGTTCATCAGCTAAAATTATTTCCGGATTATTAATTAGGGCTCGACAAATGGCAATTCGCTGCTGTTGCCCGCCAGAAAGTTCACTGGGTTTGTGTTTAATTCTATCCCCCATACCGACTGACTCTAGTAATTCTTTAGCCTTTTTTTCTCTTTCTAAGTGTGATACTCCCGCATACAAAGCGGGAAGCGCTACATTTTTTATAGCTGATAACCGAGAAAATAAATTAAACTGCTGAAAGATAAAACCCATTTTTTTATTACGGATATAAGCTAAGGTAAAATCATCCGAGACGCCGCCTAAATCTTCGCCGCCTAGAAAATATTTACCTTGATCAATTGGATGAAGACAGCCTAAAATATTAAGCAAAGTAGTTTTACCGCAACCAGATTCTCCCATAATAGCGACAAATTCTCCTTTTTTAATACTCAAATCAACCCCGCGAAGCACGGGAATTTCTTCCCCGCCCGCTAAGTAATAAGATTTATGGACATCCTCCAATTGGATTTCAATCTGGTCATTCATAGATTAATAAGTAATCTTGTCGCCTAAATTTAAACCACTAATTATTTCCACACTCTTACCATCAGTGAAGCCAGTGGTCACGGGGACAAAAGTACCATCAGGGATTTCGACTGATGGCTTGCCGCTGACATTCCGTACTGCTTCAACTGGAATATTTAAAACATTTAAAGCTTCGGCTGTAATGAAATTAACCGAAGCGGTCATTCCTTCTCTAATAGGGTTGTCTTTAGGATTAGTAAACAAAACTCGAACTAAATAAGTTACAATGCCATTAGAACTGGTTTGCGAGGTCAGTGAAATAAAACTGACTTCTCCATCTAAAGTTAAGCCGTCGACCGCATCAAAAGTCGCCCGGGCTTTTTGTCCGACAGTAACTTTGCTAATATCAGTTTCTTCAATATTAACTTCAATGAACAAAGTATTATTATTGATAATTGTAACCACCGGTTTCGTATTGTCCGTAATAATATCGCCGGCTTTATAATTAAGCAGTGAAACGACACCATCAATTGGAGAAATTAAAGTGGCTTGAGCAATATTAAATTTAGCCTTATCAACGCTGACTGAAGCTGAAGAAAGCGAAGATCGAGAACTGGCTAAATCAGCGGCCGTGGCTGGAGCCACTAATTGATCATAGCTAATTTGCGCACTGGCTAAAGCGGCGTTTTTATTAGACACATTATTGTTGGCGTTAGCAATGCTCTGAGCCGTTGAAGTTTTGGTCGCCGCTAAATCATCTAAAGCTTTTTGATATGATAACTGATAACCAGCTAAGCTTCTCTTGGCACTGGATATAGCTTGTAAATTACTAGTTAAACTTGAATTGGCGCTGGAAATTCCAGAACGCGATGAATCAATTTTAGACCTCAGAGAATCAAGTTGACTCTGAGATAAGTTAATCGAAATAATAGTATTATCTAAAGTAATTTTAGTGTTGTATAACAGCGTATCAATTGAATTTAGAGCACTCTCTGCCAGTACTGCTACGCGGTCAATATCGGTTTGGCTGCTGGCGCTATTTAAAGACATCACGGCCGAGTTTAAATTATTTTTATCGCTCTTGGCTGTATAATAACTATCTTTGGCATTACTATATGTACCGCTATTTTTAACTCCCAACAAACTTTCGAAAGAATCATTAACTCCGGTATCGTCGACTCCTAAAATGCTATCAGCGTCTTGCAAACTTTTAGCCACCGTTATGTTTATCGATTTTAAACTATTTTGTAAATTATCATAAGCGTCATTTACGATCGCGCTAGTTTTTTCATCCGAATTAAGCCGCAAATTATTTTCCGCCACGGACACGTTATTTTCAGAATTACGGATATTTTGGTCGGCACTGCTTTTAGCTTGATCTAAACTAATTTTAGCTTGATCTAAACTAATTTTAGCTTGATCAATGGCATTTTTAGCCTTTGCTCTATCATCAGCGGTCGCTCCAGCTTCTTTAAGCTGTAAATTAGCTAACGCGGATTGATAATTAGAATAGGCGTTGCGTAAATCAAACTCTAAAGAGTCGGTCTTCATTGAAGCAATCTTATCGCCTTTAACAATTTTTTGTCCTTCTTTAACATACACGGCGCTCACTTCAGCATTGGAACTGCTATTGGGAAAGGACAAAGTAACGCCGTCTTTAGCAACTACTTTACCATCTGATTGAATGGCGATTTGTAAATTACTTTTTTTAACCGTTGCCTCTTTTTTAACAACGGCCGCGGCCGGCTGAGTTTTGGTAGATAAATAATAATAAGCGCCACCACCAAGCACTGCTAAAATGATTAATATTATTAAAGCTCTCTTACTAAATACGGCTTTAAATAATCCTCGCCCTTTAGCTTTTTTGCTTTCTTCAATCAGTGATGAATTAGCCATAAGTTTTATATTTTTAGACAAAATTAATTAATCATCACAAAACTAGCCACTTTTTTATCAGTAACCGTCGCGTCTAACCAAATAGTCACCATTTTATCGGCCGTTATGTCGTTAATTGTGGCTTCAACCATCGTTCTTTGTTTACTTGTGCTATTTGAGTCGGCTTTAAGCATTTGAATGCCCACCGGAATAATCACTTTTTCTTCACCGGTACTCATCGCTTTTATTCTCTCTAGCATAGCCGTTCTATCCGTAGTGGAATTATTGCCGCCACCTTGCGGTCTTCCGCCTTCGCCGCTAAAACCACCCCGACCCTGGCCGCCAGTGGTTCCTCCTAAACTTAAATTTGGCGTTCTAGTGTCAGCCGTTGTACTAGTGGTGGTAGTTGTCGCCCCTCTTTGAAATTGATCAATTTTTAAAATAGTCGCCTCATTACCCACCACCGATTTAACTAAACCCCTTATTTCAGGCGGGGTTTTTGGTTGGCCGTAATCAGGCCGGCGATTAGCTTTACCGCTATCTGCCGTTGTTGGTGCTGAATTATTAGTTCCGCAGGCCGTCAAAATAAGTAACAGGCCCAAACCAGCCAGGCCAAAAAGTAGTTTCTTGTTCATTTTGATTATTATTAAAATTATATTGATTATTACCTAAGTAATACGTTAGACGATTTTTTTTCTTCAACCTAAAAGAGACGGCTTAGTTTTAAGCCGCCTCCATTTATAATAAGGATATTATCGGAATTTATTGATTAATTATTGAGTTCAAGATGTCCGCCCATTCCCAAGCCTTGATTAACACCTAATTCGGTCATAATCGCATCAGCTTGCTGGCGCAGATTGTAAGCTTCGACAAAACGACTAAAATTACTGGCGTTTATTTTTTGTAAGATAGGGGCATTGGGTCCGACTGCTGTTACCCAGGCATTGTAGTCATTAGCTTTTAAGGCTGCTACAACAGCGGCTCTTTTAGCGGTTTCAGCGGCGCGATCGGTTTTATTTTCAGTTCTATTTTGCCAATGTTTATTTTCTATCCTCAGATGCGCGGCGGTGCTAGTAGCGTTACCCGTGTTTGGGCTGGACGCTAAAGTGGCTGAAGAAATACCGATAGTGGAAATAATGGTTAGCGCCATGATTCCTAGCGCTAATTGTGATTTTTTTATTTTTTTCATATTTTTAATTAGTTAATTTTCAATTTCAAACTTGAGAACCGGTTCTGCTTAGTAATACGCTGTCAAATAATTTTTCTTCAAAAAAAATCCTCTTAAAATATTAAGAAGATTTTTATTTGATTATTTAAAATCAGGTGGCGGAAGCGGAATGAAATCACAGGCTTTATTTTTACAAGTCGTAGTCGCTCGATCTCGGTTCGGCCGCGGCCGCTTGAAAAATCCTCGTCCGGGACCAACCGGTAAAATTTCTTTAATCATAAATTTATGATTATCAATTTTGGCACCAACTAACATTACCGGACGACCAACTACCATAATGTCATCAGTTTCTTCCGCTGGCAGTAAAGTGACCCAATCCTCTCCTTGCCGATCAATTAATCCATATTCTAAAGGACTTATTTGCGAGATAACTAAACCGGTTAAACGCCCATTTTCCGTATCCGACCAATATTTCAGCCGCGGGTTAATTACCTGGTCGTAAAAAGGGGCTCGTTCTCCCAGAACATCATCAATTACTCTATCTAAACCGATAGCATTAAAAATTGCGCCTAAAATTAAACTAGCGCCAATAATTATTAAAATGATTTTTTTGGTCGAATACTTATAACCTTTTTTAGTATGCTTAACATAAAAATAAACCGCCAGCGCGAAAATAGCCAAACAAATTACCCAGAAAAATGGAATTATAAAAGACAAAGCTTCAAGCAGATTACTGCCGGCTCGGCCATAAGCCCCAACGTCTTCATTACCGATCATGTAAAAAATTAAAGACATGGAAGCGGCTCCCAGAATCAAAGAAAAAAAACCTAAGCTCCAAATAACAAAATTCTTTAACAAGAATTGCCATTTTGGTTTAGGTAAAATATGTTTTTCTTTGATTTGATGTAAAAAATTTTCACCAAAATCTTTGTCATCTACGTTGCTCATATTTTAATTTGTTGCTTTATCAGCTCTTTTTTAAATTCACTTTTAGCTTTATTCATCAGCGATCCGACCGTACCGCTGGGCTTTTTAATAATATCAGAAATTTCTTGATAATTTTTTTCTTCTAAAAATTTTAAAACTAAAACTTCACGATATTTTTCCGGTAAAGCATACAAGATTTTAGCCACATTATCTTTTAAATATTTATTATCCAATTCTTTTTCAATATTAAAATTGGAAATTATCTTGCTGGCATTTTCATCTTCCAATGTGACACTGTGCCCTTCTGCCCGCACGCTTAAACGCCGATGCTGGCTAATTACCTGATTTCGAGAAATGGCGTAAATCCAGGAAGAAAATTTTAAACCCGAGTCAAAATCATTCAAGTTAAGATAAACTTTTAAAAATATTTCTTGAAGCAAATCTTCGGCATCTTCATCACGAATATTGGTAATCCGCCGGATATAATTAAATAGTTTGCCTTTATAGCGGTTAATAATCAGCACAAAATTATCCTGATTAGCAAGAGCCAGGGCTACAATTTCTTCATCGCTGATATCTTGATTGTCAGTCGCGCTATTCATGTTTTTTAGTCATTACTTATAATACGCGGAAATTAACCAAATTCTTCAAACTTAATAAATAGCCTTAGCCACAGCAATAGCTACTTCCGGATTAAAAGGGTTCGGCAAAATAAGCTCCGGACTAGGCTCAGTTACTAAAGCCGCCAAGCTTTCAGCCGCTCGAGTCAGCATTTCATCAGTAATTTGTTTAACTTTATTATCCAGCGCGCCCCGAAATATTCCCGGAAAAGCCAGCACGTTATTTAATTGATTAGGATAATCGCTGCGGCCGGTTGCCACTACAAAAGCCCCGGCCTGTTTGGCGACTTCAGGCATAATTTCTGGAACTGGATTAGCTAAAGCAAAAATAATTGGCCTTTCGTTCATACTAGCAACCATTTCTTCACTCACTAAATTAGCTTGGCTCACGCCGATAAAAATATCTCGTTCTTTAATTATCTCGGCTAAATCGCCAGAAATTTTTTCTAAATTAGTGCGAAGCGCCATTTTAACTTTCGCTTCATTTAAATCAGGGCGACCGGAGTAGATAGCTCCTTTACTATCGGCCACAATAATATTTACAAAACCATATTTTAAAAGTAAATCAGTAATGGCGAGCCCGGCCGCACCGGCACCGTTTATCACAATCTTGGCACCTTCTTTGGTTAAACCGCGAAGTTTTATGGCGTTTATCAAACCGGCCAAAACCACTAAAGCCGTACCATGCTGATCATCATGCATGACCGGAATATTAAGTTCCGCTTTAAGCCGCTCCTCAATTTCAAAACAGCGCGGCGCGGAAATATCTTCCAAATTAATACCGCCGAAATTAGGCGCTAAATATTTTACCGTCTTAATTATTTCTTCGGTGTCTTGCGTGTCTAGACAAATCGGAAAAGCATCCACGCCGGCAAAAGCCTTAAATAAAATGGCTTTACCCTCCATAACTGGTAGCGCCGCTTCGGGGCCTAAATTGCCGAGTCCTAAAATAGCGCTACCATCACTAACTACGGCCACCATATTCCCTTTCATGGTGTGAGTGAAAGCAGCCGACTTATCCTTGGCAATCAAGCGGCAAATTTCGGAAACTCCCGGGGTATAAGCTAAAGATAAATCAGCTTTAGTACTAAGCGGTACTTTGCTTTTTATTTCTAATTTACCTCGATTTTTTTTATGGAGTTCTACTGACTCCTGATAAACGTCTGACATATATTTATTATTAATTTATTTTCGTAATTTATAAAATAAGATAGCCGCTGCCACTGAAACATTAAGTGATTCAATATTGTCTGAGATATCAATCTTAATTTGCTTAGCCGCTAACTTATTGATTTCCTCGCTCACCCCATGACTTTCGTTGCCAAGCACTAAACAAAATTTATCATCAGAGGCAAAAGTTTCTAAATCGTTATCACCATGGGAACTGGTTACATAAATTGGTAATTTAGTTTCCTTAATCCAGTTTCCGGTTTTATCTTCTAAAATATTTAATTTAAAAATAGAATCTTTAGCCGCAGCAATCGTTTTAGCATTATAAATATCCACGCAAGTTTCATCTAAAACTAAATTATTAAAATTAAAAGCCAGCGCCGTGCGCATTATCGTTCCGAGGTTTCCCGGGTCGCTGATGCTATTTAAATAGATCACTGACTCATTAGGCGTTAAATTATTAGCGGGAAATTTATAAATAGCGGTAACACCGGAGGGCGTATCAAGTTGTGAAAAATGAGAACTCATCATTTCATCTATGACATAATACGAACTTTTAGAATTATTCTTCAAAAATTCAAACTTGTCTAAATGACGAGTCATAAATTCCGCGGTGACAAACAAAAACTCAAAATCATAACCAGCTTTTAAAGCATCAATAATAATGGTTAAATTCTCCACCGTAAATTGCTGATACTCATAGCGATATTTTTTGAGCGCCAATTTTTTGAGCAGCTTAATTTGGTTGTTTTGCAAACTGGTAATAGTTTCAAGCTTTTGCATAATATTTTTATATATAAATATCTAAACCGATTTTAGTTTAGATATTAATATTTCAACTTTTAAATTTTTAACTTTTACTGCTTCTTCATCAATTTTCCCAAAATGAACACGGAATAAATAGCCGCTAAGCCGACTAGACAATAAACAATCTTGGCTAGTAAACTCATGTCGCCAAAAATGGCCGCCACCAAATTAAAGCCAAAAAGTCCGATAAGCAGCCAATTTAAACCACCAATGATAATAAGAACTAAGGCAATAAGATCTAAAGCGCTCAATTTTGTCATATTTTTCTGGTTAATTTTTTTATTAAAAATTCGACCTTTAAAAAATGATTGTTTTACCCTTTTTATCTAATTGTTAGGTAATTTAATTATAACTATTTTTAACTTTAAAATCAATTATCGCTTCGGCCACGCTTAAACCGTCAATGGCCGAAGAAACAATTCCGCCGGCATAACCCGCTCCTTCACCGCAGGGATATAGGCCTAAAATATTGGACTCGCATTTTTCATTTCTAAATAATCTAACCGGTGATGAACTTCTCGTTTCAATTCCGGTGAGTAACGCTTCGGGATCAGCGAAGCCTTTTATCTTATTATTCATTAGTGGCAGAGCCTTTTTTAAACTGGAAATTATATAATCCGGCAAGCAGGCATCAAGCGAAGTTAATTTAATGCCCGGCAGATAAGTCGGTTTTATTTTTCCCAGTTGTGTTGAAGGCCGGCCGGCTAAAAAATCACCGACTAGTTGAGCGGGCGCTTTATAATCCGCACCACCGGCCTCATAAGCTTTCTGCTCCCAGCGGCGTTGAAATTCGATACCGGCTAAAGGATGCTGTGAGCCAAAATCATCGGGAGTCACTGGGACTAGTAAGGCGCTATTAGAATTATTCCCCGCTTGCAAATAGTAACTCATGCCGTTAGTGACCACGCCGCCAGCTTCTGAAGCGGCGCCGATTACCAAACCGCCGGGACACATGCAAAAAGTATAAACCGAACGGCCATCTTTTATGTGTTCAACTAATTTATACTTAGCGGAACCAAGTTTTGGATGCTTATAAAAACTGCCGTATTGCGCCTTATTAATATCCTCGCGCAAGTGTTCAATGCGCAGGCCGATAGCAAAAGGCTTGGCCGAAATTTCCACCTTATTATCATAAAGCATACTATAAGTATCACGCGCCGAATGGCCGGTGGCTAGTACTAAAATATCAGTAGCTATTCTTTCGGAATTATTAAAAATCGCCGCGACAATTTTATTATCTTGGATTTCAAGATTAGTTAAAGTCGTATTAAATCGCACTTCCCCGCCAAGCTTAATTATTTTCTGACGAATATTTTTTATTACTTCTCTTAGCTTATCAGTGCCAATATGCGGCGTCGCACTGCTTAAAATATCAACGGGCGCCCCGGCTTCAACTAATTCCTGAAAAATAAAGTGCGACCGCGGATCATTGATTAAAGTATATAATTTACCATCGGAAAAAGTGCCGGCCCCGCCTTCGCCGAATTGAATATTTGATTCCGGATTTAAAATTCCCGATTTAAAAAATTGATTAACGCTTTCTATGCGAGCTTCAACATCTTGGCCGCGTTCACAAAGCAAAGGTTTAAGTCCGGCGGTGGCTAAAGCTAAAGCGGCAAATAAACCAGCGGGCCCGCTGCCCACTACTATCGGTCTTTGAGGTAATGGTGCGGCTGATTTTATTTGATAGACATAGGGCGTTTGGACTCTAGTGCGATGCCGTGTGCTCCAAACTTTTATGGCTGAAGAATCTTTAACTTGAACATCGACTGAGTAAACAAAAAGAATCTCGGATTTTTTTCGAGAGTCAATCGCTTTTTTTATAACCTTATAACCGATAATATCGGACTCCGGTAAAGCCAAAATAATCGCGATTTGGCTTTTGAGTTCGGCTTCTTCAGCCTCCAAATTAAGGCCGATTTCTTCAATTCTAATTAAGTCATTCATGCCTCAATATTACAACGGATAAAGTTATTATGCAAAGAAAAAGGCGGCCTTAGGGCCGCCTTAATATCTAAAATATTTGTGATGGATTTTTCTTATTTATCGTTCCAAAGATTTTATGTCCATTTAGAACGTATGGCAACCAAAGACGATCGGTATTTATCATCAAATCTGGCAATTCATTAATTTTATACCAAGTCGGACTGACTATCTCGTAACTATGCTTGAACGCGCCTTGCCAATTGTCACAAGTAAAAATATATAATTTGGTTTTTTGATTCCAAAAGTTTTTACCTTTTACAATATCTAAAATTCCCATATCTTTTAAATGATTAGGGGAAATAGTCACCCCCAATTCTTCTTTGAGTTCACGAACTGTGGCTTCAATTGGCGTTTCTCCTTTTTTAATCTTTCCGCCATAACCGTTCCATTTTCCTTTGCCGGTTTTTTGAGTCTTAAGCCCTAAAAGAACAGAATCATTTCTTATCAAAAAACAAACGACTTCGTTCCTGTTTAAAACTAAGGCAAAAATTAATTTTATAAATTTCCATAAATCACTGAAAATTATCAGAGTCAGAGAAAAAGATATGGCGATCATAAAACCAACAATGAAATTACTGGCTAAGCAGGCCCCGAGTCCTAAAGCTAAAATTGAGATTGAATCATCTGCTAAATCGAGACGAACGCTGGAAAATATTCCATAAACGACACAAAACAAAATAATATTTTCTAGATTCGGTTGATATAGATAAGCTAGCCCCAGAATCAGTCCCCAGAATAAACCAGCTGCTAGGGACACTATAAAATTAAAATAATCTTTCGGTACTATCACTAATTCATCAAAAATATTGGCTAATAAATAAACCAAGAAATACACCAGCGGCAGATCCCAAAATTTGTAAATTGCCAACGGAAGTTCTAGTGCTGTTTCTCTGTTCAGTACAATTTTGGTAATGCTGGAAACGTGTCCCAAAAAATAAAAAATTATACTGTAAACAATTGCCACGCTCATTGTAACAAAGAGCGGCAGCCACCAAGACTCGATTTTTGTTTTCATCGTAAATTCTATTAGGGTTAATTAAATTTTTAAGGTTCAAATTCAGCTTAAACTCTAACATAATAGTTAATATAAGTAAAGACCTTTAAGCTCAAGAAAAACTGTAACACATCCGTCGTTTTTCCGTATTATTATATGTAAAACGTATAACAATATGGACAAGTTAGCTAAGCGACAATTAGTGCACCCAAATTTCCAAGCCATCTATGACGGCTTATTTGCGTGTGGTATCGTCACCGATTACTTCGCCGATTGGGCTTTAGCTAGTAGTTATCAACAAACGGATTTATATCCAAATACTGTCCAAAGGAATCCTGGATAGTAAACAAAAAAAATGTTGAACAAAAGCTAAAATCCCTCGGCAAAGTCAAGTCCGAGGGATTTTTTTGTCTATTTCACCGAATTAACTGATTACTTACGCTCTTTAAAAATTTAATATTATGAAAAACTGGAAACTCAATTCAATTGTAGCTATTTATTCTTTATTTAACGGCTTATTCTCTTTCGCTTTATCCTTTTTCTTCGCCACTTACGTCCCATTTTTAGCGGACAAAGGCATGAATTTATGGCAAATTAATATTATTAATGCTTTCTTTATGTTATTTATTGTTCTCGCGGAAATGCCAACTGGCGGCTTCGCCGATAACTTTGGCCGGCATCGTTCTCTAGCGGTCAGTTGTTTTCTACTATCTTTCAGCTTCTTAGTTTATTATTTTTCCCACTCTTTCTTGTTCTTTATTTTAGCAGAAATAGTCGGCGCCATTGGACAAACCTTTGCTTCCGGCGCGGCCGAAGCTTGGTTGGTTGATTCGTTAAGTGTGAGAAATGAACTTCACTTAAAAGATAAAGCCTTTAGACTGGAACAGATCAGTAAATCAACGGGTATAATAATCGGCTGTTTGCTTGGTTCAGCCCTCGGCGGTATTAACTTAAGCCTGCCCTGGCTCGGTTCCGCTTTCTTTATGTTTGCTCTGGGCGTGCTCTCGCTGATTTTCATTAAAGAAAATTACAGCTCGACTTTCAGTGAACATCGTAAAAATGGATCACTAAGCAAACAGATCAGTGACGCTTGGTATCATGGTTTAAAAAATAAAGCTTTGCTTTATGTCATGAGCTTCGGCGCCGTCATTGCCTTCTCGGTTCAAGCGATTAACATGCAATGGACGCTGTTATTTAAGGATGGTTACAATTTTAGTTCTTTAAATTTAGGTTTTATTTTTGTGGGCATTTCGTTGTTTTCCGCCTTAGGGGCTAAATTATCCAAAAAAATTAAAGTTTGGATTAAAAATGATAAGTTAGTTTTAATCATTCCCCAGCTCTTAACAGCCGTAGCCATTATTGTCTGCTCCAGAGTTAACGCCATCTTTCTAGTTATGGGCTCCTTCTTATTGCATGAAGTCGGCCGCGGGATATTTCATCCGCTTAAACAAAGTTATCTAAATAACTTTTTACAATCGGAAAAACGCGCCACCCTTCTTTCTCTTGAATCGATGTTTGTCAAACTAGGCGCCTTTGCCGGATTAATAATTAGCGGTTTCTTGGCGGAGACTTATTCAATTAGATGGACCTGGCTGTTCTCGGGAATAATTCTCGCTACTACCACAATTATTTTTATCATTATGACAAAAAAACCGGCAACTACTGAAGTAATCAATTAAAAAAAGCTCGAGATACAAAATCTCGGGCTCTTTTTGTTATTTAAGAGAAAATAAATAATATGCTATAATTTAATTAATTATTATGAACAAACAGTCGAAAAGGACAGTTTTAATTGCTTGGCTGGCGGGCATCAGTCTATTTTTTTATTTTATCTATAGAATATACATGTATTCCAGCCTCAGTCTCGGCTTGGTCAATGCTCTTTTTGCCTTTTTTTTACTTTTAGCCGAAGCTCATTCAATTCTCCAATCTTTAGGTTTTATATCAAGAATAATTAATTTAAAAAAAATCAGTGAAAATTGGTATCATCACGCTCCGCTTGACTTGAATAACTTGCCGGAAGTAACCATTTTAGTGCCTGCCCGCAATGAACCGCTTAAAATACTCGAAACTACTTTTATCTGTTTGACTTCAATAAATTATCAAAACAAAAAATTATATTTTCTGGATGGCTCAGACCCTGAATTTCAAGAACAAAATGCCAGTCTAGCTCAAAAGTATGGCTTCTATCACTTCGTGCCAAAACAACCGTCTAAAAATAAAGCCGAAATAATCAATAAAATATTGCCACAAATTAATAGTAAATACGTTTCCGTTTTTGATGCTGACCAAAATCCGATGCCTACTTTTTTACTTGAGGTAGTGGCGTTAATAGAATATTCTCAAAAAATTGCTTTCATTCAAACGCCCCAACTATATACAAATATAACTGCTAGTCCGGTTGCCAAAGGTTCAGCCTTGCAACAATCTATTTTTTTTGAAAATATCTGCGAAGGAAAAGGCGCCACTAATTCCATGTTCTGTTGCGGCACTAATTTTATTATGAGAACTGATATTCTAAAAGAAGTCGGCGGCTTTGATGAAAAATCAATTACTGAAGATTTTTCAACCTCAATCAAAATTCACTCCCTAGGTTATAAATCTATTTATTATAAGCATGTTCGAGTTTTTGGCATGGCTCCAGAAACTTTATCAGCTTATTTCAAGCAGCAATATAGATGGGCGGGCGGAACAGTCGGGGTTATTAGAAAATTAGTACCTTTAATCATCCAAGGAAAAATAAAATTGACTTTAAGCCAAAGTTGGGAATATTTATTATCGGCTACTTACTACTTTACTGGCTGGTCATTTTTTGTCTTAGTAATGTCTCCAGCCCTTTATTTATTATTCGGAGTTCCCTCATATTTTGCTAATCCATATTTTTATTTAATCACTTTTATTCCTTATTATATCTTAACTTTAACGACTTTTTATGCTACGATGAAAAAACGCCATTATAAAGTACGAGATGTTTTTGTCGGCACGATGATGAGTTCAATTAGTTTTCCCATTCTCATGCAAGCGACGTTATCAGGGCTATTTAACAAAAAAATGGCTTTTAAAATAACAGATAAAGGCCGAGGAAAAAAAATGCCCTGGATAGCGCTCTGGCCCTGGATTATAATGGTCGCAATTAATATAGCCGCTTTAATTAACGGAATTCTCAGATACTCAGAAAATCACTATGCTATCGGTATTAATATGTTTTGGTGCTTTTATCACCTCATTTTAATTTCTAGTATTTTTCGACTTAATAAGATTCCTAAATTATATGAAAAAGAATAAATCTTTAATTTTAAATACTTTAAAAGAAGCCATGATTAAGGAAGAATTGGCCGTTCCTTTGTATGCGAGCCATATCACGCAAACTCTATTTTGGTCTGGTCTGCCTGAGAAAAAACAACAAAAAATTATTGCCGGCCTGAAGGTTTTAGAAATTGAATCAGGACATCATGCCCTCGCTTTTAAAAAAATAATGGATACTTATTCTAACTTATAGTAATTATATGTTTCAGAAAAAGGATTATTTTGATTATTTTAAACAACTTTACGATGTCGAAATTTCTATGAAAAAAGAAGTGGGATTTTTGTTAAAAATAATTGATCATCCGGAGTCAAAAATCATCCTAGAAAGAATTAAAAAAGATGAAATTAGACATGCTAAAATTGTTACTGATTTGATTAAATTAATAAAATAAATATGCAAAAAATAAAAACAGCGGTCATTCCGGCCGGTGGTTGGGGCACTAGATTTCTGCCGAGCACCAAAAGCATTCCTAAAGAAATGTTTCCCTTAGGCGGGAAACCGGTAATTCTCCACGTAGTTGAAGAAGCTGTAGCTTCAGGAATAGAAAATATTATTTTTGTCGTTTCTCATAATAAGCAATCGATTGAAAGTTTTTTTTCGCCAAATCAAGAGGTGGAAGACTATTTTTTGAAGCTCGGTAAAACCAAAGAAGTGGAAAATTTAAAAAAAATCTATAATCTAGCTAACTTCAGCTATGTATATACTAAGCCGCCTTATGGCAACGGTGGCGCCCTGTCAGCTGTCAGATATATGGTTAAAGATGAACCGTTCGTGCTTGTTTGGTCTGATGAAATGATTATTTCTAAAACAGCGCCGAGAATTAAACAATGCATCGATACTTATTATAAATATCAAAAACCGGTTATTTCTGCGGTAGAAATAACCGATTGCAAGAAAAGAAGCTGCTATGGTATGGCGGCTCTTAAGGATATAGAGGGCGAGACAACTGTTAAAGAAATTACCAATATAGTAGAGAAACCGGCTTTCGGAACCGAGCCATCAAGCTATGCTACTCATGGCGCCTATATTTTGCCCCCTGAAGTCTTTGAGGCTTTAGACAGAACGACGCCTGATGCAAATGGCGAATTGTGGTTAAGCGATATTATTAACAAGATGAAAGAAAAAACCGGTTTACTGGCGCAAATAATAACCGACGGCCATTATTTAGACTGCGGCGACCCTTTATCTTACTTATATTCGCAAATGGATTACTTTATTAACTATTCTGATTACCCAGAAGAAGAATTAGAAAAATTACGAACTGGAGTTTGCAAAATTAATTTTTAAATATGGCAATCAATTAGCAAAACAAAACTATTTGGCAAATAACTTTTTAAAATATCTTGATATTTTTGTTTCCAAGCTAAAAATTCTTTTTCGTTTGAATCGCCAATATTATAGAAAGATTGTTCGCTGCGAATCAGCTGGCACTCAGGCGTCAAAATAGAATCACAAACCAAATCTTCATCACGAAGCAAATCTTCCGTTAACATAACATCATAAGCCTCCCAAGTATCATAAATTCCTTCGTAATTAGCGGTTGAAATCGTAAACAATCCTTTTTCATCAACACCGGACTCTTTATCGCCACTCCAGTCTTCGGCTTTTTCTTTTAGTAAGTTTAAATCGGACTTACTAATACCATAATACTTAGACATCTTTTGAATTTCCTCGTCATCTAAATAGCGCTTATACGGGCTAATTTCTTTATTGATATCATAAGCTCCAAAAGGTTTGGCAATCTTGTTTGATAAAGCGGTAATAAAACTGTCTTTATTAGCCATTAAATTTTCGATATTTTTCAGATTATCAACACCAAAAGGAAAGATGGCGGCAACTGTAAAATGAGACATATTTTTATTTCCAAAATAAATTAAAAAGCAAAAATAAAAAAGTAAAGATAAACAGCCAGCCAACGGTATAAGCAAATAATTTTACCGCTGCTGGTTTTTGGTTATCCAAATACACCATGATGGGGCGGCCCAAAACTAAACCGCCGGTAATCGCCGCCGAAGTGATAAACAGCAGCAGAAAAGCGATCGGACTAGCAATGCTTTTCATTTCTCCAAAAATTTTAGGAGCATTGTCCATAACAATGGCAATTAGCGCCACATAAATTACCGTCCCCAGAGCGTTTAATAAACTTGTTTTGATTAAAATGTTTTTGTTCATATAGTTGTTATTATATATTTTTCTAACCTACTTATAATATTATGACTTGGGCTAAAAATTCTTGCATGGCTTAATTATATCATAAAAAAAGGATAATCATTTATTTGACCCATTATTATTGTTTTGTCAAATCATTTGACTAAGCTAAAATATAATCATAGAATAAAACCAGAAAAAATTATGAACCTTAAAAATGATAGATTATGGAAAATTCAGGACTTGTTGGATTCAGTTTGTCTCGTTGTGTCAAAGATATTTTAAATGGCACAAAAAAAGAAAGCGATGTTAAAGTTATTATCGCTCGCACTAAGGCAGCTAACAAAATGGAGTGGGCCAAAATTGTTGAAAAATACCGTCGCTCATACTGGCAAAGCAATCCTAACGAAGGAGAAAGAATCTTTTACAGGTTGTTAAACGCCGGAAAAATAAAACAGCCACGGCTCGAAGGTAAATCGTATCAAACCATCAAACATGGAAACTGGGGTTAAATAAATTTTTAAAGAGAAGGCCACTAAAAACGTGGCTTTTTTGTTAGAAAAAACCTGAAGCTATTTTAGCCTCAGGTTTATACTACAATCTTAATTTAATTATTTAAAAAATTTTTGATACAACTTTCCGCCAAGCTCCTCCATTCTGGCCAGGCCTTCAGTTTTTTCCAACAAGAATGTTGGCAAGGAGTTAAGACCATATCGCCCCGCAGCAATGCCGACACAGACGGCCGCTAAAGAATCGACGTCTCCGCCCATGTTAATGCTTATCTTTAAAGCATCAAAAGCTGAGCGACTATGTTTCATCACATAAATCACATTATAAGCAGTCGTCAGGCAGGCGCAAGGCAGACCGTAGATCTTATCCCAGGTAATATATGGCAACGGTTGCACGCCATGTAAAAACAGGTAGTCAGCTTCAGAAAGCTCATTTGGCGCCGGCAGTTTATTAATTGCCTGAATGGTGTTTTTAATTTCGGTGTTACTAATATTGGCGATCAAAAAAGAAATTAAATTACTGTAGTCACCATTTTCCCGTAAAAAATGCCAGGCGGTTAAGGCGGTAAAATAACTACCCATTCTGCCAAACCGATGTGGATGAGTTGAATCGGCGTTAATTATAGAATAAAGAGATAAATCTTCCCAGGGCACAAAAGCCAAAGGCACCGCTCTCATCACTGGAGCATTACCTGGATCAGACCGGCTAACTTGAGCAGCTCGGACCTCTTCAATCGTTTTCTTACCGTTATACCAGTCTTTAATTGAACCATGTCCATCGCGTGGATAACCTTTGGCTTGTTTATCGTTTTCATACTCGGCCTTAAATTTTTCCAAGAGCAATTCTTCAGAAAATTCATCATCTGACAACAAAGCTTCAACCACACCAATGGTATGTTCAGTGTCATCAGAATAAGTACCGGGCAAGATATTATTTTTGCCACCTTTCCAAACATTGATGAACTGATCGAATTTTACATTTTCAGTCATCCAAAAACGGCTTTTAAATTCAATACCAACGCCGAAAGCATCACCGATAGCGACGCCTTTTAAAGCATTTGTGATTGTTTCTTTTTTCATTTTTTCAGTTATTTGATGTTACGTAATCTTTTAAGCAAGCTTCTTTGCGCGAGTAAGATTTCGATATAAAATTTTTCCGGCAAAGAGGTGTGAGGATTTTCCGCTCCGACATCATGATAGATGAAAGTGCCCTGAGTCATCAGTAGAGCTTTTTGAACTTCCAGATTCTGCCTAACTTTCTCGCCAATAAACATAGCAATTAGTAGTCGATGTTCAATGGAATTATATTCAATAATTTTATTATCCCAAAAAACATAACTCTTAACATCATCAGCAATTGATTTAGTTACTAATCGCCCCGCCTTTAAAGCACTAAGACCATCTAAACAGAAAATTTCTTCCCTCTTTTTTCGGTCAAAAAATTTAATGCCCTGCAAAGCACTTTCCGCTGATAAAAATGGGTGCCCACCAACCACAAAAGGTGTATAAGCTAGATTAGAAAGAATAGCTCCTCGCCAATCTTTTGAATCGGATCTGATATTAATTGTCTCTTTCATGATTATTTTTAGTTTTTAAGTTACGGTTTGAATAATAAAATTAGCATGTTTTATGCTAATTTGTCAAGGGTTTCAAAATTTTAAAGGGTATTATTCCTATTTAGCAGTAATAATCAAATTTTTTCTGATTTGATCATCGAGGGTAAAATCTTTAATTTTACCTGGTTTGCCAACTAAATTCTCAATGCCCAACTTATGATAACGCGGAATTAGATGCCAATGGACATGGTTTATTTCATCCATATAAAGTAAATAAACCTTTTTGACCTTCAAGGTCTTCATCATCGCCCGTCTAACATCGCTAACTCTATCCATTAAGTATTCATAATCTTTTCTTTTTAACATCTGGAGATCTTTTACCGGTTTATTCCAGACAATAACTACGTGGCCCAAGACGATGGGTTGATTAGCCAAACAAGCATAAAGCTTATCATCTCGGTAAATGATGGTGTTTTTAAATGGTTTCGGAAAATATTTATATTTCATCTATAAATAATAGCATTTTTGTTAGCTGCTGTAAAAAATAAAAAAAGAAGCCTGTCATTGTGACAAGCTTCCTAATTCCTAATATCTTTTATAAAACATAGTTCTTATACAGAAAACAGTACCCAACGCTTTTCCGTTGTTTGAATATCTTCGGCGTCATTTCGCCGTTTTTAAACAAATCAAAGGCGTCTAGAAGACCGCCTCCGGCATAATTTGCTCTCTCATGAGCACTGGCCGTGTTAATTAAAGCGGATATATGCTCTAAGCCTCGAACCTCGGCGTTTCTTTCGAGTAATTCGATGGCAATTATTAACCTCATTTTCTCATTACGAGTGTAAAAGAGAAATAATGGATTATTGCAATCAGCAACACTAAGATCCTTAAAATGATAACAAAGATAATTCTCGTTCATAACAGTGTCAGGCAATTTCATATCTTTCTTAAACCATTTGATCATTTTTTTATAAAATGGCTTTATTAAACGAAAAGAAGAAAGATAGGAATAAAAAGTATCATTTGTTTTCGGATAAGCACCTTCTTTAATAAATGGACTTTCGATATAATATTTAAATCCATCAATATTAATAATTGCGTCTCCCGGTTTTTTAAAGAAACCAACTTTTAACTCTACACTAACCTTGGGTTCTCCGCGTTGAACTTGATTACGTAATTTTTTGTCTTTGATTGAGCGGTATAACGTATAGAGATATGCTCCAATAAAAATGAGACTCAGGGGAGTGGTGATAATACTAGAAGTTCCATCGCTAATTATCCCCATGACGTTTAGCGCCACAGTGCCAATTATAACGATTATTCCAACAATGGCGAAAACAAGATAACTTGTTTTTTCATAAAAGTGTTTTTCCATGGCTTTCGATATTTAGATGTTTTTAATGTTCAAAGAAAATAATACTACCTTAGTATTGAAACAATATATCATATTAGTAGATATTTGTCAATCAATACACAATATTTTATGTAAAATTAGCTATTTTATTTAAATATTTAGGCTTTACACCCTTAGTTAGAATAAAAAACAAGCCCCGGAGATTTTTACTCCAGGGCTTTTTTCAATATCTTTTCTTTTTGAAAATTAGTAATAAAATTAAAACAACTATTGCTAACGCACCAACGACTTTAACAAAAATATACAGGTTGTCAATCATTTCTTGGTGTTCCTTTTTCTTTCTCTCAGCCAGTTCCGCTTTCATAATCTCAATAGGCTTATCACCCATCGTTTTAATAATGCTGCTTATCGCGCCGGTAACAGCTGGCTCCCATTCATCTTTTTGGCAAAGTGGAACCATAATATTATCCTCGATTTCCCGGCAAGTCATGTCAGGCAAAAATTCTTCTAAACCATAACCGGGTTGAACGCGCAAAATTTCGTCTTCCGAAGAAATTAAAATTAAGATACCGTTATTGACACCGGCTTCACCAATACCCCACTTATCAAACAAAACTTGAGCATAGTCTTCAAGATCAATCTCATCGCCCAAAGTGGGAATAGTGAGGACTGCCATCTCGACTCCGGTCACTTTTTTGTAATGACGAATCAGATAATTAATTCTAGCCTCATCTTTGTCCGGAATAATGCCGGCGTAGTCCGAAAGGTAATTAATTGGCTGTAACTCAGAAATTTCCAAAGTGTCGCGGCTAGAATGTTTTTGTAGCGAATCCGCAAAACTTATAGAAGCACCGGCTCCTCCTGCCTTCCCTTTTCCAAAACCAGGAAACGCAGTTGTATCAACGCGAGCACTGTCACTGTGATAAGTGGATGAATGACTCGGCAAATAATAATAAATCAGATAAGGATTACTAAATCTAACCGGTCGCGTATAGGTGTAACTAACGGCGTGCAGTGAATTTTTGGAAGTAGTAATGGTTTTAGGCGCGGTAAATGGCTTGCCAACATATTTCGTAATCGATTTGGGTTGGCTAGCCGTCGGTTTTTGAAAAGTTCGCACGCTTTTTGATCCGCTATTTCCAATCTTAGCCGCATTTTTATTGTTCCCGTTAACACTGGGATTGCGGGAATACGCAGTGCCACGTGAAGGAGTGGAACTGGAACGAACAGAACGGCTGCTGCTACTACTACCACTGCGTGAACTGCCACCGCCACCACTTTTAGCAAAAGTTTCGGCTTGAGACAAGACAAATACAGATAACAACAAAATTAGGAATTTTTTCATCTTTTCTTAGTTTTTGGGTAAATATTTAATTGTTAAGTTTCTTTTTTTATAACAAAAAAATATAGCATAATGCTATATTTTTGTCAACCTATTTTTGTCAACCTATCGGAGATCTAACGTATTCTTATTATTTATTAAATACTACAAATTCCCCTTCTGCTAAATTATAAACGGGCAAATCTTCTTGATAATTTTTTAAATCTTCTAGCGCTTTATCCCAATCAAGATTATTATATTCAGCGAGTTTAGAACGCCAATGAGGCATAAATTTTATCGGTAAAATATTAAGGCCATGGCCCGCCCGCATGGTTTTACAAACGTAATAATATTTAGCAATAACTTCAGCGCCAGCTGAAGTGCCAGCCACGGTTTTACCTTCCAGTTCTTTAATCCAATCACCGGACTTAGGTAACAGATGCATTAACGGCTCAGGATGGCCACCTTGAAAAAATATTACGTCCGAATTTTTTACCTGTTCGACAAACTTTTCGGGATCCGCTAAAACAAATTCAAAGTTATTTATATATTTAGAAAAAAGTTTTTTATTTTCCTGTAATTTACTAGCCCAGACATCTCTACTTCGAGCAAACAAACAAATTAAAATTCTAACCGGTTTATCTGCGTTAAAATCTGCGGCTAGCTCTTTAAAAAAAGCTTCACCGCCGTCCTCAGCCTTATGTAAATAACCTCCGACTAAAATATATTTGGTCATATACTTTATATTTAAAAACCGCCTCCACCACCACCGCCCGCTCCACCGCCCGCTCCGCCGACGCCGCCAACCCCTGATGAAGAGGGTGAAACGTTAGCCGCGATACTGCTAGAAAGCTCAGAAATAGTACTAGAGAAATTACTAAAATCAGACGAACTTAAAGCGCCAATCATAAAAGCGGGGTGATAGGTATTAAAATAATTTTCACCATAAATATCTTTCATTTTTTCCAGCCATTTTTTCGTAATGCCAAAGAGAATTGCGTAAGGCAGCAGTTTGCCCAAAGTACCTTCTTGCTCTTGAAACTGAGCCCGATATTTTTCCGCCGTATCCATATATAATTTAAAACCTTTAACGCGCCAATTAAGTTCCGCTCCAGCTGGCGTCCACCTAGCCATCAAAAAACCAAACCCTAAAATTATCCCGGCGGTCAAAAATAAGCTATAGATAATCACCGATTGAGAAAAAAGAATTCCCGCCGTAAAAAATAATACCGTCGAGACAACCATCATTATTTTTTGATATTTATTTCCCGTCTTATCGATAAGTTTTCGCTTTACAAAATCGGCGACAATAATTTCCGAGATTTCTGGCAGTTCTTTGTAAAAATTATTTTTTAAATCTTTTAAATTAACAACCGCTCCTGAAGCAAATATTTTATTTAAAATAAACTTTTCGGCTTCATATAAATCAGCCCCGATCGGCTTATCAGTCCGGTTTAATTCAAAGTCGGTCACCTTAATAAAAGCGATTTTATTTTCCTCTTTCTTAATCGTTAAATAACCCAGCACACCCAAACGAATAATCGTCGCCGCCGTGGCATTATCATGTAAGCCGCCTTTTTTAATCACTCCGCCCATTTCAATCGGTGTTAACTTTTCCGGGATTTCAAATTCGGGAACAATAGTTTTATGGGAATGCGGATCGCGGCCATATTTTTTCCAAACAAAAAAACAAATTAAAAAAGTGATAAACGGCAGAATCGAAAACAATAAAATATCCAGCAGCGAAAAACCATATTTATCTTTCAGCGTCAGCTGATAGGGATTGATGATGCCTTTGGGAAAAGTAATCGAAAGCGTGATGCCTTCCCTTTTTAAAAGCGGACGCTGGCTGGTAACTTGTAAAATGTTATCGCTAGACCAAGCGCTTTTAACTAAAGATGAAGATTTTGATCCTAAAATACCGGTGTAATAATAAATAGTGGAATTATTTTGATTGATCGCTGCGGGAAAATTAATTTGGGCGCTAAAGTTATCAATTTCTAAATCCCAAAAATTTCCTAAAATATTATAATATAGTTCATCAAAATTTTGATTATCATGGAGCACGGCGTTTTTAACTAAATATTTTATTTCAAAAATATTTTCGCCGGTAACCGCAATATTTTCATTGCCCATCTTATAAGTTACGGTGTTACTGTCTGAAACGACCGAATATCTAATCGGATTACCCCGGCCGTCAGTAATGCTTATTACCTCTAAAGGCAAAATATAATTACCGCTTATTGTTTGATAAGTTTTAGGAAAGATTCTAAAAATTCCGTGTTTATTGGGTAGATTACCGCAATCAGCCACAAGGCGTTCGGTAATATTAAGACTGGAATCCTGATTAACCGTGATGTTGGTAGCAAAATCTTTAATATACCAATCGGTAATTTGCGAAGAGTCACGCGCCAGCACCGGACTTTGCCAAAAAAATAAAAGTGCCAGTCCAAATAAAATTTTAAATAAGTTTTTCATAAAAAATTATTTTACATTCCCAATATTTTCCTTAATAATTTCTAGCGCCGCTTGATGCAATTTAGGGTTAGAGTGGCTAGCCGATAATTTTTTTAATACTACAACAGCCATGCCTCGATCGAAAGCATCTCGTGCAAAAGTCAAAACACAGTTTTCGGTATCAAAACCAGCCAACTCAACTTGCGCTATTTTATTTTTCTTTAATAAATTAAGTAACTTATTATCAACAAAGCTGCCGTAAGTAAATTTAGGAAATAAGTTTTTTGAATTTACAAATTCTTTAATCTCATCGGCTAAATCGGTTTGTTTTTTAGCCATAAAACCGCGCCATTTAAGAATTCGTACAAAATTGCTATCCTCGCGATTAAAATATTGGGTAAAAATTAAGAGATCATAATCATCTTGATGTTTCTTAATAAAATTTCTAATTCGTCCGACAACCGGCGTGGTCAATTTATTAATAAACCCTTTTTGAACATCAATTATAATAAGCGCTTTTTTCATATATAATGACTTAAGTCTATTTAAGAACAATATTTTACTTTTCCCACTAACTTAGTTCTATCTGTCCAGCTTATTTTTCCATCATAAGCTAAGCGGCCGATTATTATATCTTTATTAATTTCTAAATCTTTAGAAAATTTAGAGATAGATTTTAAGGAAATATCATTCTGCTTCAAATATTTATTATAATCACTTTGGCTAATTAGAATTTCACAAGCCCAATCATTGGCCTCTTTTTCAATATCGCGCTCATTTTTTATACCTTCATAATCTATATATTCTTCACGTTTATCATGCAAAATGATATGAGCGAATTCATGAAAAATAGTAAAAAATAATCCGTCTTTATTTTTTAAATGATCATTAATTTGAATAATCGGCCGGCTACCAATCCAACGAACTGCGCCACTAATGTAAGTTTTTGATAAATATGGGCTATCGAGCAAAATTACTCCATTTTTAAGTAACAGTTCGGGTAATTTATTAAAGAAGTTATCATCTCTAGTCAACTTTTTAATCTCAGAAAAACTTTTCTTAAAATTTCCTTCATTATATTCCGGAATTTCTTTTTTTCCAGTTAACTCCTTATATTTAATTTCTCCAATTCTAAGCCAAGCCGCCACGGCATTTTGATCTATTGTCTTGCCTTTAACCGCTGTTTGATGATAGGCCACCGGTTGCGCATATTCAACTTGCTGTAAAGAAGAAACGCCGAAAAACTTAAGTAATTCCTTAAGCTTTTCAACCGGCTTAGTTTCTTTAGAAACAAAATTATAAGCAGCCAATTCTTTAAAAGGGAAATTTTTTACCAGAGGCAATTCTTTTATTAAATTTTTCTCAAAAGCCAGCCTGGCCAGATTCTCGTCATAATTATTTTGCAAATTAATCCAAAAACTGGCTTTACCACCAAACACATATTCAAATTTAATGGCAGTATCCTCAGTTATAGAGGCTTTGCCCTGAATAATATTAGAAATATGTTTCTCGGTCAGATTAGTTTTAAGCGCTAAATCTTTTTGGGAAATATTTTCTTTTAACAATAAATTAGCCAAGATTTTTCCGGGAATTAGTGCCGCCTTGGGCTGATAGATAAGCATATATAATAAAAAATTAATGATAGTTTTTAATATCCACGAATAAGACTTCTTTGATTGTTGAATAATCACTCAATGTAAAACTGCCAGAAGCCTTAACAATAAAACGAAATGGGTGCTTGAGGTCAAAAGCAAATAACTTATCGCTTTTAGGTTCAAGCGGATGCGGGCGCAAACTCTTTGGAATGTCTAACAAACAATCAGCTGCAGATAGTATCTCTAATACCTCTTGAATGCACCCTGCTTGTTGTTGTCCGTATTTTCTTATTAATTGTCGATAATCATTTAACAGTTTAGCGTGCTTATTACTTTCAATGTGAACTTTCATGAAGTAAAATACCATGTTAGGGGGCACGGTTGTATTAATATTTAATTAACCAACTTGGTTAATTAAATTATAAATTATTTTTTAAAGGGAGTCAAGACCTAGACGGTGAACCCGGTTAAACAAGTAAACGCAACGCCCCCTTAACTCCGGTTAAAAAATTTTAAGACGGCCTCCGGGTCGTTATTTAATAAATCACTTTCGGTAATACCAAGTTCTTCAAATTTATCAACCACCAGGTCAAATTCACCGATTTCATAAGGAGTGTGGGCATCAGAATTAATAATCATTTTTTGATTATTTTCTTTTAAAATCCTGATCATGGTTTTAAGCCGATTCCAAACTTCAACGTCATAAATTTTTTTAAGAGTAAAGTAAGAGGTGTTTATTTCTAACAAAATATTCTTGCTAATTGCCGCGTGCGTAAATTTTTCGATATCAATCACGACTTGTTCACCGTAAGGATGCGAAACCATTTTAACATAAGGATTATCTAAAGCTTTGATAAAAACTTCGGTATTCTTTTCTATTCCCTGGTCAAGGTAGCCACAGTCTTTATGAAAACCAAGCATCACCACATCTAATTTTTTTAAAACTTCATCCGGTAAATCCAAGTGCCCTTCAGTGTCAATGATGTTAGCCTCGACTCCAAATAAAACTCTGACGCCCTCAATATATTTAGGAAGCCGGAAACCGACTCTAAAGTAATTACTATTTGGCGCGCCGACTCCGGCTGGTCCGTGATCAGTGACCGCCAAAAGTTCGATGCCCTTAGTTTTAGCTTCTCGGACATTTTCTAGCAGGCTGCCAAAAGCAT